>Ga0307412_10000015_pt1 | contig 333589 bp, 280 predicted proteins | sample DK1Cmetagenome_3_FD_203823 | JGI IMG/M metagenome (GOLD analysis project Ga0307412, IMG submission 203823) | Maize rhizosphere microbial communities from greenhouse at UC Davis, California, United States - DK15-C-1 | ecosystem: Host-associated > Plants > Roots > Rhizosphere > Soil | place... | reverse complement strand
CGTTCGCTACATTCATCAACACGGCCACGCAGACCGTTATCGCCAAAGTGACGTTCACCGATAGCGCAGGCCAACCCACCGCGGGCCTCGAAGCCTGCCGGTACGACGCTGCCGGCGACAACTTCTATGTGAACGTCGACGGAAGCACGGCGAATCCTCATGGCGAGCTGGTGAAATTGCCAGGTGCGGCGATTCGCGCCATACCGAACGGTGGTACGCAGAACTATACGACCCTTGCGGGCGTCGCGATGTACTCCGAAGGCAATTGTGATCCTACGGGGCTGGCACTTGGACCCGGAAGCGATATTGCGGTGGGGTGCAGGGAAGGGACGACTGGCGCTCCCTTACTGATGCAGATACTGAACCGTTCGAACGGCGCGCTTGTGGCGTCTCTCAACGCTGGCGGCGGCGATCAACTCGAATACGATGCGCCCACCAACCGGTACTACAACGCAGCGAGCCGCTGGACGTCTTCTGGCAATGCATCGACCAACGGCGCCTGCTCGGCCGCCTCGCCATGCACGCCGGTGCTGACTATCGTGGACGCAGGCAACCGCCGTGTTGTTACCCGCCTGAACACGGGCAACAACGCGCACTCGGTAGCGATCGACCCGGCGACCGGTCTCATCTTCGTTCCGTATTCTTCAGCGACATCGCCTGCGGGCTGTCCGGGTTGCGCAGCGAACAGGTTCGTCAATGGCGGGGTGTCGGTATTCGCGGCGCGATGAGACCGGTAACGGCAACAGACCGACGCGGCGGCATGGATGCGCTCGATGGCAGGCCATTTGCCTAAAAGCGCCCGCGATCGAACTCCGGCAGTGCACGCGTTCCTTCAATAGCGACGGCGCGCAGCAGTTCAGAATCCAGCCGTTCGTCGGGCAAGGCGATAAGCATGCCGACTTTGCGTTTGCATACGGCGCGCCTGCGGGCCCGATTGCTTTCGTCAGCACGATCAAGCTTCGCAAAGCGGGGGTCGATACGGCCGTTGATACCCGTGACGCATTTTGCAACGCGCAGCAGTATTTCATAGACCGGAAGCTCCTGCCCCCCGCATCGTGATAGGTCCAGGGAGGCAGATCGCCGCGTCAATCCGTTGGCCTGGCCGACGCTCACGCACGTGACCGTCTCGGGTGTAGTGACACTCATCTGCGCGCTGATCGTTATCAGGCCGCGTACCTCTCCGAAGTCATCCGCTCCGGCATTGAGGCGATTCCTCTCGGGCAATTCGAAGCGGCACGCGCGCTCGGACTCGGCTACATGACGACGCTGCGGCAGGTGATCGTGCCACGGGCTCTCTACAACTTGTTGCCGAGCATGCTGAGCGAATTCATTTCGACGATTAAGGAAACGTCGCTGGGGACGCCGACATTCACCGCTATCGAGCGACGAATGTCGGCAAAGCGATTGAACAGTCGCACCTGCATCGAGCGGTGACGGATCGCTAAGGCCGATGAACGGAATTCGTATCACCGCAGTCAATATGGGCCGCACAGCCGGTCGCCAAAAGCGCGTCGCGCAACGCCTGCAAAGATAATCTTCCTCGTTTCGCTCGCCCATGACCCGGCTCGATATGGGACTTAAGTGGCATTCTTCGGCATTGACGAACCGTCGGACGTTGACCTTTTTCAGCTGCAAACGGCTGTCGGATGGATGCAGCCATGCCCGCGCTGCTGGACGTGTCTCTTCGCTCCGATCATCCCCTTCACACACGGCATTTCGGCGCAGGTCCACATGTTGGTCCGGATCAGACGGTCGCATCTTTTGTCGCTTTTTGCCTTCAGGGCGCAGTCATGCCAGCAATGAACCTATGCGCTGCATCGACCTGCAAAGTGGCAACGCAAGGAAAGGATCCCAACATGTCTGGGACCGCTCTGAGTAGCGAAAACCCTGGCGAGATCGCTCTTCCATGGCCAAACGTAGCTGGTATGATGACATCATGACGGCATAAGTGACGAGCGCAAAAATAAAAAGAACGCATCGCCCGCAACTGGTTTTGCAGTGCACACACGTTGACAAGGAGACAAACGATGAAGGCCTCAAAACGCTGGGTCGCGCTCGCCGCAGCCACGCTTACCCTCTTTACCGCGACGGGCACCGCACAGGCGGCCAACCTGATCGCCATCATTACCCCATCGCACGACAATCCATTTTTCAAGGCCGAAGCGGACACCGCCAATGCGCGCGCCAAAGCGCTCGGCTACGACACGATCGTGCTGGTGCATGACGACGACGCGAACAAGCAGTCCAACCTCGTCGACACCGCAATCGCCCGCGGCGCCAAGGCGATCATTCTCGACAACGCCGGTTCCGAGGCATCGATCGCGGCGGTGCGTAAGGCGAAGGCGGCGGGCATTCCGTCTTTCCTGATCGATCGCGAAATCAACGCGACGGGTATCGCGGTTTCGCAAATCGTGTCGAACAACTACCAGGGCGCGCAGCTTGGCGGCCGCGCGTTCGTCAAGGCGCTCGGCGAGAAGGGCAACTACGTCGAACTCGTTGGGCGTGAAGCCGATATCAACGCCGGTATCCGTTCGAAGGGCTATCACGACGTGATCGACCAGTTCCCGAACATGAAGATGGTCGAGAGGCAGTCGGCGAACTGGAGTCAGACGGAAGCGTATCGCGTCATGGAGACCATTTTGCAGAGTCACCCGGACATCAAAGGCGTGATCGCGGGCAACGATACGATGGCGATGGGAGCCTCCGCGGCATTGAAGGCGGCCAAGCGCAGCGACGTCATCGTCGTCGGTTTCGACGGCAGCAACGACGTGCGCGATGCGATCATGCGCAACGACATCCGCGCGACCGTTCTGCAACCGGCGGCGCTGGCCGCGACGGAAGCGGTCGAGCAAGCCGATAAATACATGAAGACCGGTTCGACCGGCAAGCCCGAAAAGCAGTTGATCAACTGCTCGCTGATTACCAAGGCGAACGCCGGCAAGCTCGACATGTTCGCCCTGCGCTAAAGCGTGTCTGTCGCCCGGGGCGTACGTCCCCGGGTTTTCCTCTGGCGTGGAATGAGGACATTCATGAGAGCTTCTGTTTACGCGGTCATTCTGCTGGTCGCGAGCGGTATGCTGTTCGGCTGCAAACTCGTCAAGCACGATCCTCAGGCGTCCAAAGGATCGCGCGATGCGTACGCGTCGGCGGGCTACGATCCGAACGCGATGGTCGCCTCCATGTGGAGCACGAAAGTGGTGCCCAGCGTCGAGAAGCGCGCGACCGATATCAAGGTGCTGCTGGACGCCATCAAGGCCGATCCCGACGCGGCCGGCAAAAAATATGGCTACCGGGGCAAGGACGACAGCGCGCCCTGGAATTTCCCGACCAGGGTGCGGGGCACCATTGTGTCGGTCGATACGGACTCGAGTCAGGGCACGGTGGGCGTCGATACGGACGGCGACGGCAAGGCAGACGTGATCGTCGACATCGGCCCGACGGTGTTGGGAACGACTCTGCGCGATTCGCTCGACTTCGTCTCGTTCGCGGATTTTCGCAATCAGATCGAATACGCCCGATTCGGAACCGCGCTCAATGCCTACGCGGCGGCACATGTGATGAAGCCGTTGCCGCGCAACGACCTGAAAGGGCAGCCGATCACGGTGACAGGCGCGTTCTCCTACGACGGCGCGAGCGACCAGCCGGAAGTGGTGCCGCTGGCTCTCGCGCTCGGGAGCAAGCCATGAGCGCGGCCCTCGTGGAGAACGATGTCGTCCTTCAGGTCGAGGCGGTGACGAAGGTGTATCCCGGCACGGTCGCATTGAAGGAGGCGAGCTTCACCGTGCGGCGCGGCGCGGTCAACGTGCTTGTGGGAGAAAACGGCGCGGGCAAGTCGACGATGATGAAAATCATCGCCGGTGCGGAGCAGCCCAGCACGGGGCGGCTGCTTCTCGACGGCCAGCCCGTTCAGCTCGCGAGCAGTTCGGACGCGCTGCGTCACGGCATCGGCATCGTGTTTCAGGAACTCAACCTGTTCCCGAATCTGTCGATCGCGGAGAACGTCTTCATCGCGCATGAAATCACGCGTGGGCGCATCGACATCGATGCCGGCGCGCAGCGCCGCAAGGTGAGCGAGTTGCTCAAGCGCCTCGAACTCGACGTCAGCCCGGATACGCTGGTCGAGGATCTACGCATCGGTCAGCAGCAGCTCGTTGAAATCGCCAAGGCGCTGGCGCACGACGCGCGCATTCTGATTCTCGATGAGCCCACCTCCGCACTGAGCGCAGCCGAGGTCGATGTGCTGTTTCAGGTGATCGCGGATCTGAAGTCGCATGGCGTCGCGATTGTTTATATCTCGCACCGGCTCGAAGAGCTGATCCGTGTCGGCGACTACATCACCGTGTTGCGCGATGGCCGCATCACCGGCCATCAGCCGATGAACGAGGTGGACGTGCCGTGGATCGTGCGGCAGATGGTCGGCCGCGAGACGAAGGATTTTTCACGCCCCATCGGACACGAACGCGGCACCGAAGTGCTGCGCGTGCATGACGTATCGCTGCCGCGCAAGGGAGCCGGCCTGCTCGTAGACCACGTGTCGCTGTCGCTGCATGCGGGCGAGATCGTCGGCATTTACGGGCTGATGGGAGCGGGGCGCTCCGAACTGTTCGAATGCATTCTCGGCTGCCATCCGCATGCAACGGGCGACGTCGTGCTCGACGGCAAGCCGCTGAACGGCAAGCCGGTTGCAAAGCGCGTGGCGCAAGGCCTCGCGCTGATCCCCGAAGACCGCAAGGCCGATGCGTTGCTGCCCATCCTGTCGATCGGCAGCAACATGACGCTGTCGAGCCTCGCCGATTTCGCGCGGGGCTTTCATATCGAGCGGCAGCGCGAGCAGAACGCCGTCACGCGTTTCATCCGCGATCTGGCGATCAAGGTGGCCGACTCGCATCTGCCTGTGAGTTCGCTCTCCGGCGGCAATCAGCAGAAGGTCGTCATCGCGCGGGCGTTGATGACGGCGCCGAAGGTGTTGCTGATGGACGAGCCGAGCCGCGGCATCGACGTCGGTGCGAAGGCGGACATCTTCAAGGTGATGCGCGATCTCGCCGTCAAGGGACTCGGCATTCTGTTCGTCACGTCCGACCTGGAAGAAGTGATGGCGCTGTCCGATCGCATTCTGGTGATGTCGAACGGGCGCATCACGGCGGAATTCGATGCAAACGAAGCCACGCAGGACGCGCTCGTTGCCGCATCGGCGATCGGACACCGCGTCGACACGCGCGGAACCGGACAACGCGCCGCCGCCTGACCAGAATCGATGCAACCAGGGATGTAACCCAAAGACGCAGGCCTGACTGGACGATTGGAGACCTTTTCATGACCGTAGCGATCAAAAGCGCCGCGCCCGGCGCGAACCTCGGTGAAGCGCCGCTTTTACTCCTGCTCAAGCTGCGCACGTTCATCGCGCTCTTTGCCGTCGTCATTTTCTTTTCGTTCGCGGCGCACAACTTTCTGAGCATCGAGAACCTGCTGATCATGTCGCGTCACGTTGCGCTCAACGCGTTTCTCGCGATCGGCATGACCTTCGTCATCGTGGCGGGCGGCATCGACCTGTCGGTCGGCTCGATCGTCGGCCTGTCAGGGATGATCGCGGGCGGGCTGATTCTCAACGGGATTCCACTTGGCAGCAGCTACACGCTCTATCTGAGCGTGCCCGAGGTGATCGGCGTCGCGCTGCTCTCGGGCGTCGCGGTCGGCGCGGTGAACGGCCTGCTGATCACGCGGCTCAACGTCGCGCCGTTCATCGCCACGCTGGGCACGCTGTATATCGCGCGGGGCGCGGCGCTGTTATCGTCGGGCGGCGAGACGTTTCCCAACCTGACCGGCAATCCGGATTTCGGCACCACAGGCTTTCCGATTCTCGGCAGTTCGTCCATTCTCGGCATTCCTCTCACGATCTGGCTGCTCGTCGTGGTCGGTGCATTCGCGGCCTATCTCGCGGCCCGCACGCCGCTGGGGCGGCAGATCTATGCGATCGGCAGCAACGAGCGCGCGGCGCAGCTCTCCGGCGTGCGCGTGAATCGCGTGAAGATGTTCGTCTATATGTTTTCGGGGTTTTGCGCGGCGATTGTCGGGCTGATCATTTCGTCGGAACTGGTCGCGTCGCATCCGTTGAGCGGCGAGACTTTCGAACTCAACGCGATCGCCGCGGCCGTACTGGGCGGAACATCGATGTCGGGCGGACGCGGCAAGATCGGCGGCACGATTATCGGCGCGTTCGTGATCGGCATTCTGTCCGACGGACTCGTGATGATGGGCGTCAGCTCCTTCTGGCAGACGGTTATCAAGGGTGTCGTGATCGTCGCGGCGGTGGTGGTCGATCAGATCCAGCGGCGGGTGCAGCAGCGCTTCGCGTTGCAGAAACAGGCGGCGACAGGAGCGTGAGCGATGAGTGCGACGGACGCAATGCAGGCAATCAGCGCAACGACCACAACGACCACAACGGTGAAACGCTTCAAAGGTGCGTTGATCGGATGCGGCTTCTTCTCGCGCAATCATCTGCACGCATGGCGGGACATCGACGGCGCGGAGATCGTCGCGCTGTGCGATGCCGATAGCGAGCGGTTGAAGGCGGCAGGGCAGGCGTTCGGTATCGAGCGTCTGTACAGGGATGCAGCGGCGATGCTAAGCGCCGAGCAACTGGATTTCGTCGACATCGCCACGACTGCGCCGAGTCATCGTTCGCTTGTCGAGCTGGCCGCGCAAGCGGGCGTCGCGGCGATCTGCCAGAAGCCGTTCGCACTGACGCTCGCCGATGCGCGCGCAATGGTCGCCGCTTGCGAGCGGGCCGGCGTGCCGCTGATGGTCCATGAGAACTTTCGCTGGCAGCCGGCGATTCAGGCCGTGGGACGCGCGCTGCATGACGGTGCGATCGGCACGCCGTTCTGGGGCCGCGTGTCGTTTCGTTCAGCGTTCGACGTATTCAGCGAGCAGCCGTATCTCGCGCGAAACGAACGTTTCATTGTGGAAGACCTCGGCATTCATATTCTCGACATCGCGCGCTTTCTGTTCGGCGACGTGACGCGTCTTGCCGCGGCGACCTCGCGCGTGAATTCCGCGATTGCCGGTGAAGACGTTGCGACCATTCTGCTCACACATGAAAGCGGCGTGACGAGCGTGGTGGATTGCAGCTACGCGTCGCGTCAGGCACACGAGCTGTTTCCGCAGACGCTGGTCGAAGTGGACGGCGCTGAGGGCACGCTGCGGCTGTCGGCGGACTACCGGCTGGAGATTCACAACCGCGACGGCACGCGCACCGCAACAGCGGCGCCGCCGCCGTTGGCGTGGGCAAGCGTGCCGTGGGAGGCGATCCAGGCCAGCGTGGTGAATATCCAGCGCCACTGGATCGCGTGCCTTCGCAATGGAGGCGAGCCGCAGACGAGCGGCCGCGACAACCTGAAGACGCTTGCGCTCGTCGAAGCAACGTATCTCTCCGCGCGTGAAGGCCGCACGGTCGAGTTGAAATCGCTTGACGCGGAAGCGCCTGCGGTCACGTCCACTTCTTCCGGTGCGGTGCGGCGATGAATAGCCGTGACGCCTCGCCCGCCAACATTTACTACGGCACCTCGCAGATCGAGCCACGGGGGCAGACGCTGACGGCCGGCCCGTGGTCGGCGCTTTTCATCGACGGTGCGTTGCGCCATATTCGCTACGGCGGCACCGAAGTGATTCGCGCGATCAGCTGGCTGGTGCGCGACCGGGATTGGGGCACTTGCCGGCCGGACATTCGCGACGTCGAACTCGACTCGCATGCGCGAGGCTTTCGCATCTCATACGCCGCGCGCTGCGCGAATCCCGACGGCCATGTTCTGACCTACACGGTCCTGATCGAATGCGATGCGGACGGTGCGTTCGAATGCAGCGCTCAGGCGACGGCGCAAACGGATTTCGTCGCGGCGCGCTGCGGCTTCGTGGTTCTCCATCCGATCGAGGGCGTCGCCGGTGCGGCGGCGCGCGTGGAGCACGATGACGGCACGATCGAAGTATCGTCGTTTCCTGCGTTGATCGATCCGTGGCAACCGTTCACGCGTATCCGCACAATCGAGCATGCGCTTGCATCCGGCGAAACGGTGCGCTGCGCGTTCACGGGCGATGTGTTCGAGATGGAAGACCAGCGCAACTGGTCGGACGCATCGTTCAAGACTTACTCGCGTCCGCTCGAACTGCCGTGGCCGTATACGATCGAAACGGGCTGGACGGGCGAGCAGTCAGTATGTATCGAAGTCGACGGTGCGCCGCGCCAATTGAACGAGGTAGCGGCACTGCCGCGGCAGCATGGCGAAAGTCGGCATAGCGAAATACTGATCGACTTGCATGGCATGAACGAGCCGATGCCTGATCTCGGCGTGACGATCGCGCCCGACGAGATCGACGCGACGCTTGCCAATCTGTCATTGCTGGCCGAACTTGCGCCGCAGCGCCTGACGCTGCACTTCGATCCCGTCGCCGGTCATGGTGCGGCGGAACTCGTGCGGTTCGCGCAGTTGCAGCGGCGCGCCGCGATCCCGGCCGTGCTCGAATGCGCGCTGCCTGGGGTGAATGCGCCCGAACACGAATTGCAACGGATCGCGGCGCGGATTCGGGAAGCCGGCCTCGAGTTGACCGGCATCGTTGTCAGTCCGTCCGTGCACCGGCAGTCGAACCCGCCGGGGAGCATCAGCCCGCCATGCCCGCCACTCGACGAGGTCTACCGCGCCGCACGCCGCGCGTTTCCCGGCCTGCGTCTGGGCGGCGGCATGCTGAGTTACTTCACGGAACTCAATCGAAAGCGGCCGCCGCTCGAGTTGGTCGATTGGGTCACGCACGCAACCTGTCCCATCGTTCACGCAGCCGACGACCGCAGCGTGATGCAAACGCTCGAGGCGATTCCCCACATCACGCGTTCCTGTCGCGCGTTGATTGGCGCGCGGCCGTATGCGATCGGGCCGGTATCGATCGGCATGCGGCAGAACCCGTATGGTTCGCGCGTGATGCCGAATCCGCAAGGCGAGCGTGTGGCGATGGCCGGCGACGACCCGCGTCAGCGCGGTCTGTTTGGCGCGGCGTGGCTGGCCGGTTATGCAAAGGCGCTCGAAGGCGCGGCGCTCGAATGCCTGACCCTCGGCGCGCTAACGGGGCCGCGCGGCCTGATCGACCCCGCGTCCGGTCCGGCGCGCTATCCGATGTTTCATGTCGCGGCCGCGATCGCGCGGATGGCCGGTATGGACCGGTTGCAGTGCGGCACGGCAAATCCTCGCGAGGTGGCGTGTTTTGGCGCGCGCGACGCGAAGGGACGCCTGCGCCTGGTCGTCGCCAACCTCACGCCTGATCCATGCACGGTCCGCCTGAGGTTCGCCGGCGGCGAGGTGGTGGGCGACAGGAGCGTTTCGACGCTCGATGAATCGTCGTTCGAAGCGGCGCGAGGCGGGCAAATCCCGGTGGACTGTCTGAGCCCCGGGCACGGCGCCGTGTCCCTCAAGCCCTTCGCCTGCGTGCAGATAGCTGTCGGGCTGACGCCTTTCGGACGGCCCATCTCCGCCGCCCGCCACTCATAAACCGCTCCGTGAATACCCCACTGTCCGCACTTTAAGCATCATGGTCTACTCATCACACCAGTACATCACATGAGTGATGTGTCGAGGCGACCTGATTGGAGGATGTGAGATGCAAACCGTACCCGTGAATCAGGTCGAGCGATCGGCCATACGCAAGGTATCGATTCGCCTTGTGCCGTTCGTGGCGCTGATGTTCTTCATCAATTTTCTCGACCGCACGGCGATCTCGTTTGCCGGTCCGAACGGCATGACGAAGGACCTCGGCCTGAGCGCCGCGCAGTTCGGTCTCGCGGCCGGCGTGTTTTTCATCGGTTACATCGTGCTGGAGATTCCGAGCAATCTCGCGTTGCATAAGTTCGGCGCGCGCCGTTGGCTCGCTCGCATCATGGTGTCGTGGGGCATCGTCGCGTTGCTGTTCACGTGGGTCAGCAGTATTCCCGGCCTGTACACGCTGCGTTTCCTGCTCGGCGTGACGGAGGCGGGCTTTTTCCCGGGCGCGATTCTGTTCCTCAGCATGTGGGTGCCGTCGCGCTATCGCAGCCACATCCTCGCGCTCTTCTATCTCGCGCAGCCGCTGACGATCGTAATCGGCGCACCCGTTGCCGCGTTGCTGATCGAAGCGCATGGCCTCTTCGGACTTGCCGGCTGGCGCGTGATGTTCTTCGGTGTCGCGGTGCCCGCGATCGTGATCGGCGTGGCGGCATGGTTCTATCTCGCCGACTGGCCGTCGCAGGCGCGCTGGCTAACCGCGGCCGAGAAAGCCTGGCTCACCGCCGAACTCGAAGCGGAAGAACTCGCCCGCGCCAATGCGTCGACACAGCACTCGATGCATGCGCGAGCCGCGCTCAGAAGCGGCCGCGTATGGATGTTCGCGTTGATGTACTTCGGCCTGATCTACGGACTCTATGCGCTCGCTTTCTTTCTGCCGACGATCATCGGCGGCTTTGAAGGCCAGTTCGGCACGCACTTCAACGTGTTCCAGAAGGGCTTGATCACCGCGATCCCGTATCTGCCCGCCGCGCTCGCGCTGTATCTGTGGAGCCGCAACGCGACGAAGCATGGCGTGCGTGCATGGCACATCGGCGTGCCGGCACTGATCGGCGCGGCGAGCATTCCCCTCGCGCTGTACATGCAATCGCCTGTGGCGACCGTCGCCGTGATTACCGTCACCGCCTGCGCGATCTTTTCCGCGCTGCCGAACTTCCGGGCGCTGCCCGCGCGCTTTCTCTCCGGCGCCGCGGCTGCGGCGGGCATCGCGCTGATCAACACCATTGGCAATCTCGCCGGCTTCATGGCGCCGTACGTCACGGGCGCCGTGAAGGATGCGACGGGATCATATCACGCGCCGATGTTCGTCGTCGGTGTGCTGATGCTGATGAGCGCGGGACTGGCCTTCGCGTTCTGCAGCAGCGCGCGCCTGCCAAAACCCGGTGACGGCATCGCGCCCGTCACGCTCGAGCCGCAATCGCATTCGAGCTGATCGCCACGAATTTCGATGAATCCATGCAAGGAGCTCACACCATGAAAGAGAAAATCGCACTGTTCGGCGCCGGCGGAAAGATGGGCTTTCGCCTCACCAGCAATCTGCTGAAGTCCGACTATCGCGTCGCGCATGTCGAGGTGAGCGAGGCGGGGCAAAAGCGTCTCAAGGAAGAACTGAACGTCGACTGCGTGTCGACCGATGCCGCGCTCGACGGCGCACAGGTGGTGATCCTCGCCGTGCCCGACACACTGATCGGCAAGCTCAGTCACGAGATCGCGCCGAAGCTGCCGGCGGGCACGATGGTGATGACGCTCGACGCCGCGGCGCCGTTCGCAGGCCATCTGCCTGAGCGGCCCGATCTGACATATTTCGTCGCGCACCCGTGTCATCCAATCATTTTCAATAACGATGACGATCCGAAAGCGCGGCGCGATTTCTTCGGTGGCGCGTACGCGAAGCAGTCGATCACCAGCGCGCTGATGCAAGGACCGGAAGAAGCGTTCGACCTCGGTGAAGACGTGGCCAAAGTGATCTACGCGCCGATTCTTCGCTCGTATCGTTTGAGCGTCGACCAGATGGCGCTGCTCGAACCCGGCCTGTCGGAAACGATTTGCGCGACGCTGCTCTACGTGATGCGCGAAGCGATGGACGAGACCGTGAAGCGGGGCGTGCCGAAAGAGGCCGCGCGCGACTTTCTGCTCGGGCACATGAACATCCTGAGCGCGGTGATCTTCAACGAAATTCCCGGCGCGTTCTCCGATGCGTGCAACAAGGCGATCGAATTCGGCAAGCCGCGGCTGATGCGCGACGACTGGAAGAACGTGTTCGATCGCGCGGAAATCGCCGAGAGCATCCGCCGGATCACGTGATAGGGCGATGTGCGCCTTCTTTCCGATTTCCAAACAGGGATTGATATCGTGAGCGAACGTATTCACGCGACTTACTGGCTCGAAACCGGCGACGATCCACAACGTGCTGCCGACGTGATTGCCGGCGAGCAGTCGAGCGGCACCTTTGTCGCGCTGCCGAACGAAACGCCGGAATTGAAGGCTCGCTCGGGCGCGCGCGTCGAGCATCTCACGGTGCTGGAAACGGTCGGCAGGCCGAGTCTGGCTGGCGGAATCGTGTCGGAGCGGTATAGCCGCTGCACGCTCGAACTGTCGTGGCCGATCGAGAACCTCGGTGCGTCCCTGCCGAATCTGATGTCGACCATCGCGGGCAATCTGTTCGAGCTGCGGCAGGTGTCGGGTTTGCGTCTAACCGGGCTGACGTTGCCGCCGTCGTTCGCTTCGGCGTATCCGGGGCCCGCGTTCGGTATCGAAGGCACGCGGCGGCTGAGCGGTGTGGCGCACGGTCCGTTGATCGGCACGATCATCAAACCGAGCGTCGGGTTGTCGCCCGTGGAGACGGCGCAGCAGGTGCGCGAACTCGTCGCGGGCGGCATCGACTTCATCAAGGACGATGAATTGCAGGCCGACGGTCCGCACTGTCCGTTCGACGAACGGGTGCGGGCCGTGATGCGTGTGGTCAATGCGGAAGCGGATCGCACCGGCAAAAAGGCGATGGTCGCGTTCAACGTGACGGGCGACCTGGATCAGATGCGTCGTCGTCATGATCTCGTGCTGGCCGAGGGCGGCACATGTGTGATGGCGGTGCTCAACTCGATCGGTCTGGTCGGCATGCATGAACTGCGGCGGCACGCGCAATTGCCGATTCACGCGCATCGCGCCGGCTGGGGTTATCTGTCGCGCTGCCCCGAGCTTGGCTGGGACTACGCGCCGTGGCAAATGATCTGGCGTCTCGCGGGTGCCGACCATCTGCATGTGAACGGACTGCGCAACAAGTTCAGCGAGCCCGACGACAGCGTGATCGCCGCCGCGCGCGCGGTGCTCGCGCCGGTGATGCGCGAAGCGCCGATGTCCGCGATGCCGGTGTTCAGTTCAGGGCAGACCGGCTTGCAGGCCGCGGACACGTACGCCGCGATCGGCTGTGCGGACCTGATTCACACGGCCGGTGGCGGTATCTTCGGTCATCCCGGCGGCGTGGCAGCGGGCGTCGAGGCGTTACGCGAGGCGTGGGTCGCCGCCGTCGAAGGCGTGCCGCTCAAGCAGCATGCCGCAAGACATCCGGCATTGAACGCCGCGCTGGAGTTCTGGAAATGAACGGGACAGAGCCGGCGGAGCCGACGAACGGGACGAACGCGACAGCGTGGCCTGCCGGGCTGCTGCTCGCCTATTACGGCGACGACTTCACGGGCTCGACGGACGCGATGGAAGCCATGCAAGCCGCCGGCGTGCCAACCGTGCTGTGTCTGCAAAAGCCTTCGCCCGAGTTGCTGGCGCGTTTTCCAGAAGTGCGCTGCGTGGGCATGGCGGGTTCTTCGCGTGGACGCTCCAGCGCATGGATGGACGACGAGCTTCCGGATGTTTACGCGAGCCTTGCCGCGCTCGGCGCACCGATCCTGCAATACAAGGTCTGCTCGACGTTCGATTCGTCTCCCGAGGTCGGATCGATCGGCCGCGCAATCGACATCGGCGTCAGGCATATGCCCGGCAACTGGTCGCCGATGGTGATCGGCGCGCCGCGCCTGAAGCGTTATCAGATGTTCGGCAACCTGTTCGCCGCCGTGGATGGTGTCGGCTACCGGCTCGACCGGCATCCGACCATGTCGCGGCATCCCGTCACGCCGATGAACGAGGCCGATCTTCGCCTGCATCTCGCGAGGCAAACGGCGCGGCGCATCGAACTGATCGACATGCTTGAACTGCGCGGCGCCGATGTCGCGACGCGAGTGCGAGCGCTGTGCGCGCCCGACACGCCGGTCGTCCTGATCGACGTGCTCGACGAAGAGACCCTGGCCGAGGCGGGCCGTCTGGTTTGGGAGCAGCGTTGCGAAGGGATTTTCACGGCGTCGTCGTCGGGTCTGCAATACGCGCTGGCGGCGCACTGGCGCGCGCGTGGGTTGTTGCCGCCGACGCCCTCGCTACCGGCCGCCGATCCCGTCCAGGCGATCGCGGCCGTCAGCGGCAGTTGCTCCCCGGTGACGGCCGCGCAAATCGGCTGGGCGCGCGCACACGGTTTTCACACCGAGCGCCTCGATCTGCCTCGGGCGCTCGATTCGCGCGACGGAGCCGCCGAAATCGAACGCGTCGTGACGGCAGCCACGCAGGCGTTGACTCGCGGCATCAGCGTGATCGTGCATAGCGCCGAAGGGCCGCACGACCCGGCGGTAACCGGCTTCGACGCCATTGCGTCCGCTGCGGGATTTGCGCGGCACGATGCGGCGCGCAAAGTCGGGCGCGCATTGGCCGAGGTGATGCGGCGGCTGCTCGATAGCGTCGAGCTGACGCGCGTGGTCGTCGCCGGTGGCGACAGTTCAGGGGAAGTGGCGAGCGTGCTCGGCATCGATGCGCTGAGCGTCATGGCGGGGCTCGTCCCTGGCGCGCCGCTGTGCCGCGCGTGGTCCGCCGAGCCGCGGCGCGATGGTCTGCAAATCGTGCTGAAAGGCGGCCAGATCGGCGATGCAGCGTTCTTCGGCATGGTCAGGGAAGGGCGGCTGGCGGGGGCGTAACGTGCGGCGCGCGTTGAACCAGCGAGCGGTCGCGCCGCACGCCACCGGTCTTGTCAGGTCATAGGTGGCGACGGCCCCCGCGCCCTTCCATCCGGCGGCGTGTCCGTGGTAAGGTCATTACACCACTTGGTTTTACGCGGATATGTCATGGCTGAGATCATTCAGCGCCGAAAGCTGTATCAGGAAGTTGTCGACCGGCTTATGGAGCGAATCCGTTCGGGCGAAATCGCGCCCGGCGCGCAGCTTCCGTCTGAACGGGAGTTGATGGAAATCTACGGCGTGGGCCGGCCCGCCATCCGCGAGGCGCTGCAAACGCTGGAGCGCTCCGGCATCGTCGAGATCGTGCATGGGGAGCGTGCGAGGGTCGTTGTTCCCACGGCCGACCGGCTGATTGCGCAGATCGCCGGCGGCGCGATGCACCTGCTGCGCAGTCATCCCGACATGCTGGCTCACCTGAAAGAGGCGCGGGTCTTTCTCGAGACGGGCACCGCGCGCATGGCGGCGGAGCGCGCGACCGAAGAGGACGTGGCTCGCCTGCAACTCAGCGTGGCGCGGCACCGCGCTTCCATGGTCAATCTCGAGGAGTTTATCGAGCGCGATATGGCGTTTCATCGCGAGATTGCGCTGATCAGTGGCAATCCGATTTTCCCGTCGATTGTCGAATCGCTGTTTCGCTGGGCGGGCGAATACTACCGGCCGCTCGTGCGCGCGCCGGGCGCAGAAGAGTTGACGTTGTCGGAGCACCAGCGAATCGTCGATGCGATCGCGAAACATGATGGCGACGGTGCGGCTGAAGCAATGCGCGCGCATCTGAATCGTGCAAACGAACTGTATCGAACGCTTAGCCGGACGTAATCGAGGGCTCTACCAGGTCACGTCTGCGCTACGGTCCAGGATGCGGCGAATCTGTCACGACGCGTACTGCAATGCCTATCTTTGTTGAACGCAGCCCAGCAGGTTGGCTGACTGGGGCGATTCATCAGCTTCTGGACCTGCACTCTTCGGACGCGCCAGACCGGGACAGCCGGAAGAGCGGTGGCGACGCGATATCCCATTCACCTTGAGAGTGGAGATCAATGGCGTGCTTTGTCGATTGCGAGTCCGAACAGTGAGCGAAGAGGTCGATCGGAAAGGCCACCATCGGCGCCATTGACCGACCATGGGGGACAACGACGTAGTACGCGTCTTTGGGCTTATATGGTGTTGATTTGCACGGAATCCTGACCCAAGGGGGGCGGATTCCGTGCAAATCAACACCCCAACGGACATCATTAGTGGAATTTGCGAACTTCAACAGATTGTGGTCGCTGATCGAGCCACTGCTACCTGCGCGAGCACCACGCAATCGCCAGTTTGCGGGCCGCAAACCGACACCCGATCGGGCGGTGCTGACCGGCATCGTATTCGTGTATGCCACGCTAGCAGAATTAACGGACACTATTAGCGCCTATGGCCACGGCTAGCAGAATTAGCGATCTTCTACAACGGGCGCAAGATGGACGGCGGCGGAGCAGGGCGGCCGCGACGGATTGCCCGGGGTTCAGGGGCGCCAGAAGGCCTGGCAGAGATTGTTCGTCGCCGACGGTTTCGATGATCGGGCAGCGTCCGGGCGTGGCAGTAACTGGCGGATGGACCGCCGCCATGCCGGCCGGCAGACGATGCTCACGGACAACTGAGAAAGTGTTCGGCGCGTTTTGCATCACCGCACTGCATGGCGACGAGCAGCGCTTAACGGGGAGGGGCCGAGTTCGCCCTTCCTCACCACCGGGTGACTGCCTGCGCGTTGTGGACGACAAGAGGGCGATCAGAAGCGCAGCTACAATCGCCGGCTGCTCGGGCGGCCCAAGCGGGAGTGCTTCCAGGCCATCGTGCCCACGCGTGTCACCAACCGGCTCCGGACGTTCTACTCCAGCACGTCCGACTCTTCGTAGCAACGCATTGCCGCTTGCAGGGGCGTGGCGTCCATCCAGTGTTGCCGGTCGTCGGATTTGATACCGCCGCGAGTTACCTTGCCGACACAAGCGACAAATTGTTTTCCTAACTCTGCATCGGCAATTTCGCCGACGACGATTCCCAGTTGTTTCAGGTCATCCAAGGTCATTGTCATTTCTTCTCTGTGGGCTGTGCGGAGATCCGCTCGCCATCTGGTCCCATCGGACGGGCTGCGTCCAAGGGCACTGGGCCGAGTGGATACTGTTATCTGTACGGTATACAGCAGCGTCAGGCCGCAGCGACCGGCGAGGTGCCGCCCTCCGGCGCGCCGGCAAGCCGGGGTGGGCGCCGGCGTCGCTCCTTCTTCCCTCGGGCGAAAAAAGCTGACTGCGAAGGTTCGCTCTAACCGTTCCCTACCTACGTTGAGGGACCGCGGTGAAGGACTTCAGGGCTGAGTGACAAGCAGCGGCCAACGTAATAACATTGTGTTGACGCGATCCGCTCGACGGCATAACATTGTACTTACGGTGAGCTTATGAAAACGACGATTCGCAAGATGGGTAATTCGCAGGGCGTGCTGATTCCAAAGCCCGTCCTTGCGCAGTTGGGATTGGAGAACGAAGTGGAAATGGAAGTCGAAAACGACGCGATCGTGCTGCGTCGCCCCCGCCATAAGGCTCGCGAAGGCTGGGCTGAGGCGAGCAAGGCGCTTGCTGAGAGCGGTGACGACGCGCTGGTGATGGGTGAGTTTGGCAACGCCGACGATGCGGAGCTTGCATGGTAGTGCGCGGCGAAGTCTGGCTCGTTGCGCTCGATCCGACGCTAGGTAGCGAGATTCAAAAAACGCGGCCCTGTGTAGTGGTATCGCCGCCTGAGATGCACGACCATCTGCGAACGGTCATCGTTGCACCGATGACTTCGAAAGGGCGCCCTGCGCCGTTTCGCATACCTGTGACGTTCAAACGGAAACAGGGGTTGATTTTGCTGGATCAGATTCGCGCGGTAGACAAGGTACGACTGGTAAAGAAGGAAGGCGCGATTGCCGATAACACGATGTTGGACACCCTGCGTACCTTGCAGGAAGTGTTCGCGGAATAGGAAAAGTCGTCACTACAAACCGGCGACAGAAAAACGGGGTGGGGAATATTTTGGCGCATGTTTCTCGGCGCGAACTTTTGGCGTCTCTGGCGTTGATGGCGTTGTGCTTGGTAACGCCGCTAAAGCCGCTGTTTGTATGGTGGCCAATGGATACTCTGGCATCCAACTATCGCGCTGTACTTGGCTAGTACGTAAATTGACATAATATAAATTAGCAACCAAACGCGTGCACCAGCTAAATTGAAATGTCGCGTTTCCCACCCAATGCCACACCAGCCGCTTCACCGCCTCACCATCAAGGCCCCGTAACAAACCGCCAAAGCGCCGCACACTCGGCACGCGACAACTGAAAATGAGGCATCGACTTACGCAGCAGCACGCTTGCCGGATCGATGCCGTCCTCGACGGCTCGACAGAACGCCACCGGGTCGTACTGACTCGGCGGCCCGCCTCGGCGGCTCTTTGCGTCAAGCAAGTAGCCGCGTGTCAGCGGCGGCGCAAAGCTGGGCGCCGGCTCCGTCCGCGTGTGGCAATTGATGCATCGCGTCGTCCATTCCGGCAGCGCTTGATTGTCGTCGCGCAGATGCGCCGCTGCCGGACGTTGCCCGGTGAAAATCGCGCACCCAAGATCGTCCGGTTTGCAGCGCTCTTCAGCATGCGCAAAAAGCGCAGCGCCAAGTAGCGCCAGGCAAACCGTCCAGCGAGCCGCGAGGCGCGAGGTTGTCGACGTCGTCATCAGTGGAGGCGCAACGTGCGTGACACGCTCGGCACGCCGTTCGTGTTCATCGCGAACAGCATGTAGTAGCCGGGAATCACAACACCAGGATCGGCGGGAATCTTCAGGATGAATTCGCCGGCCGTACCGATCGTGAAACTCAACGGCACGCGTCGCTGCTCGTTGTTCACTGCATGTGTGTTGGACGACAAACGCATCAGCGCGAACGCCTTCACGCCAGTAGTGGCTTTTACCGCGATGGACGTGCCGAGTTGCGCGTCGGCCGGTACGTTGCTGAGCGTCGGCCGCGTGGCCGCCGAACCATCCGCATTGAGCAGATACGGCGGCGTGAGTATTTCGATGTCCGTATGGTTGGTCGCACAACCACCGCACAAACCGCCGCCGCCGCTGAGCACCCGGCCGTCCGGCAATAGGAGCGCAACGCTGTGATAAGTCCGCGGCACGGCCTGCGGCGCGAGTTGCGAAAAGACCTTCGTCGCCGGGTCCCACAACTCGGGAGTCAGTACGGCGGTGTCGTCCGAGAAAGGCTGTGCGAACGCCTGGCCGCCCACCACGACGACCTGTCCGTTCGGCAACACGACGCTGCTGCTGAATGCCCGCGTATAGCTCATCGGAGGCAACGCGGTCGCGGTCGCGGTACCGGTGCTGATATCGATGAGCGTCGCATTCGAAGTCGCATTCGACTGCTCATAACTCGGCGCCCCGCCGACCGCGAGGATCTTCCCGATGTCGTACATGACCGCGTTGCCGTTCATCGCATCGGTATCGTTCGCGCGCTTGCCCGCATCGGTCACATTGCCGTTACCCGCGGTGTCGAACCAGTGCATGGCCTGGCTCGGCCCCGCGTGGAAAACGCGTCCGTTGGCCACCGCGAACAACCACGCGTGGTTATCGGCGCGGAATATGCCCGCCGCGTCCTGGGTCAATATGTAGTCGGCGAGTATCGCGCCGTTGATTTGCCAACCCGAACCCGATGTCCACGTCTCGCCGTTCTTGCCGCCCTCCCCGCCATTCCACGAGCCGCCCAGCGTGAACACGCTGCCGTTGCTCAACGTGACGGTGCCCTGATAGCCGCGCGGGATTTTCATCAGGTTGCTTGACGACCATTGACCCGTCGACGGCGTGTAGATACTCGTCTTCGAACTGCTCGATCCGCCGTTGACCAGCAAGCGGCCGTCAGGCAGATTCGCGATGCCCGGACAGAACATGTCGTGCCCGGTATTGCTGACCAGTACCTGCTTGTTGGTTCCTGTGGTTGGGTTGAAGACTGCGGTGTAGGTCTTTCCCGGCGTGATTTCACCGGAAGTGAAATCGAGCAGCATATCGGAGGACCACACCAGCACGTTGCCATCGGGAAGATTGGCTGCTGCTGCGGGAACCATCGGCACGCCGAAAGGCCCCGACCATTTGGACGGCAACGTCTTCACATTCAAACCGCTCAACTGCCAGGTCTGCAGCGCGCTGCCATTGCATGTCTGCTGGCGGATTTGCTGACCCCATCCAGTGAGACTCTGCGCGGCCAGACACAAGCCGCTATGCGCAGCCACTATCGCGTAGCCGTTGCCTTGCGGCTTCGCGGTGAAGGTCTGGTTCGTCTGACCGTTGCACGACCACTGGATGATCGCGGCGCCCGCAGCCTTGCTCTCCGCGTTCACATCGATGCACAGGCCGCTGTTCTGATTAACGAAATGGAATTGCGACCCGATAGGTACAGGCCGCCACTGCTGATTGGCGCCGCCCGAGCAGCCCCAGGAGATCACCGAAGCGCCGGGAGTGGTCGATGCAGAGTCGACGTCCGCGCACACATTGCCGCCGAGCGCTATCGACCCTACCGTTTGCGCTTCTACGCGTCCGGCAAACATGGCAAGCGTCAACGCCAGTGCAGCGACGAAAAATGCATTCATGCACTTGCCTGCATAGCGCGGGAAGAATCTGACAAACGGAATAGGCGCCACGGTTTCTGCTCCAGTGAAGGTTGTACTACGCGCGCCCCAATGCGCTCAGCGCATTGCAAATTTCATCTGCACGCGGAAGATCCGCGCTGCGCCAGCGCAATCGCGCGTTTGCATCGAAGCAGTAGATCTGGGTTGCGTGATCCGCAATGTTGCCGAGCGGCAGGCGGCTGCCTGCAAGGGCCATACGCATGCCGTCGATGTCGCGCAATGTCGGTGTTGCCGCAGTCCACGCAGGGCCTGCCTGAAAGCGCTTGAGCCACGCATGCAACGCGGATGGCGAGTCGGAGAGCGGATCGATTCCTATCGACAGCAATCGAACCGGATAACGCCCACGTATTTGTGGCAACCGCTCCTGGACCGCGCTGAACAGCGCTCCTTGCAAAGGACATACGGAACTGCATCCGGTATAGATGGTTTGAAGCGCAGTCACGCCGCCTAGCAACAAGCTGTTGAGCAATCGCTCGGTGCCGGCCTGATCGACCAGCCGCGTATCGTCGAGACGAACAGGCGGCGTGACGAGACCGGAGGTTCCATGCTGTGCATATGACGGCAAAGGCGCCGCCGCGATAGCAAGCGATGCGATATCGCGCAGGAAGACGCGACGCGACGATCTTTCAAGCGGGATGGACTCGCCGGCTTTAGCGCGCATGAGAGCTTCCGGATCAAACAAGGTGTCGTCCTCCGCAAAAGCTCTTTGGGGAAGTCGGCGATCGCTACGTTGCTTCGGTTTCGGGGGGCGGAAAACCGGTCACGTATTGGAGGTAGCGATTAACGCCGACGGCAAACGATCGTATGCGAAGATCGCGGCTTCGGTTTGTTTAGTACCCCACACTTCGCAGTGTTTGATGACGCGAAGCGCATACGCGCGCGGCAAGTCAGCGCGTGGGCGAAATGAAAGATCTGGGCACTGCGAAAGCACTGCGGCGATCTCTATTAATTCGCGTGCCGCGATGCTGTTTTTTTAACCCGCGCTGGCATTGCTCGCGAGCAGCATTCCCGAACCGCGAGCCTGCGAATAGCCCGTGCCGCAGCTCATCGCACTATTTCCTGTGACCGACATGTCGGTGCAGCCAGACAGATTCATGCCGGTCTCGCACCGGCGCACGAGATTGGCCGACACAACGCCGCCGATGCGATTTGCCGCTGCAATTCCGCTTCCGCCCGGCCCGTTGAAACCTTCAACGACATTGCCGACTACCACGGCGCCCGTCGCGCTCGCCTCAAGATAGATGCCGTGCTTCGCGCTTTGCTGACCGAGTACGGTATTGCCGTTGATCACGGGATCGGACACGTCCATACAATGGATTCCATGCGCGCCCATGTAGCGCAGGTTATTGCCGAGAATCGACGGCGAATCCTGATACTGCGCGAAAATGCCCATTGCGCCATCCGCGGCATTACACAGCACACTGTTATTGGTGACAGCGGTGCCCTGCCCGCGCTCATGCCACTTGAAAGTCAGTAGCGGCGAGCCGGCGCCTATCGGATTGCTTGCGAGCAGCGCAGTCCCCGCAACACTCACAACGAACGTCGCTGACGGCACGCCTGGCCCGGTGATGAGTTGCCCCAGTTGGACGGCCGGATTTGCGGATGCAAGCGTGACGCGAGCCGTGCCGTTTGTCGCCGCCCGCTGCTCCACCGCGACCGCGTCATCCACGTCCGAGCCCAGCAAGCAGATTGCGGCTCTCGCGTGACCGCGCGTGAGATCGACGGTATTGCCCGATATCACGCATTGCACCGCTCCGCCATACACGGCAATGCCGGCGTGAATCGGGTCCCATGCGGAGCCGGTGCCGTCGGTTGCGGCGCGGTCGAATATCACCGTATTGCCCGTGACCGAGCACGCCAGCGATCGGACGATAGCGATGCCCCACCACTTTGCGCCTTCGCAGGTGTTGCCTGTGATGGTCGAGTTGTTGACGTTTTCCGTGACGATGCTTCGCCGAAACGGACCTCGCACGACGTTGCCGACCACCGTACACATGTTGTCCTGAAGTGGGAAAGAGTCGGCATGGTAGTTCGCCAGCCCTTCCATGTGTATACCGATGCGGCAGTCCTGGCCCGCCTTCGCCGTCACGAGATTGCCGGTGATCGTCGCCGCGCAACCCCACACAGTAATACCGTCGCCGCGATCCTCGCCATACGTGGATTTTTGCGTGGGCCCGCCGCCAGCGCCGATACAGTCGATAACCCGGTTATTCGCGATGATGAAGTCGTGGTACTCACCGGTCGATTCAACCTGGATGCCATTCTGAAAATAGCGAATGGTCGAGCGCGTCACGGAACCCAGACTTGCGCGAAACATGATGCCGACGTTTCGTGCCCCGCTATTCGACTGAAGCATGTTCGGGTTCGTCAGATAGACGCCGTCGAATTCGCAGCCTGGAGCAGTCACCGTGATCGCCGCCGCATTCGCGACGCCCGCGGTAAAGCGCAACTCGCCGCCGCCCATCACCCGAATCGTCTTCTCTATCTTGAGCGGCTTCGTCAGCTTGAACACGTACCCGCCTGGCACATTCACTACTGCGGCGTCGCTGCTGAAAGCCGCTTGTATCGCGGCGCTATGATCGAGCGACGGCGCGCCGGAGCGTGCGTCAGCGCGTGCCTCGGCTGACATGAAGTCCAGCACGCTTGCTTCGCCATTCGGCCCGCGTACACTGACTGCATTCGACGCAGTTGCCGGATTGGCCGAAAAGTACCCCGCCACTGCCGCGCCCGCGGTCGTAGTTATCTTCGTCAGGAAGTTGCGCCTTTGTTCACTCACAATTTTTCCAGCAAGTTGGAGTACAACTGTTGGCCGCTGCGACTTACCGCTTAATTAACCGGCATTCGTCTGCGGCTTGCCAAGGCGAGCAAAGTTCAGCGTTCTGATCAGTATCGACTTGGCCGTGCCCAAAGGTAGAAGCCGCCAGGCGAGCGGCACGCCCGTCATTTGCGCGGCAAACCACGGTAATGAGGAATCGTCTTCGATATCGAATGCGCTCAGGCGAAACGGATCGCTTCTTTCGTCGTTCCAGCCCACTGCCGTAGTGCGTCCGGTCTTGTATCCGGTCGCCTTGAGCATCGCCACCTCGCGCGATCCATATCGGCCATACGGGTAAGCAAAGTGTTCGCAAGGTGAGCCGGTCAACTGCTCAACCTCACGCTTCGATTGTGCGAGTTCGTCGATACATTCCTGATCGTCGAGGCGCGTGAGCGTCGGATGAAAGCGCGTGTGCGATTGAAAGTCCACGTACGGCAGCATGGCTTCGATCTGCTCTCTGCTTAGTCCGCTGATCGGTGCTTCGTCGCTGCGCACGTCCTGTTGAAATCCGCGCCGCGCTAACTCCTCGAGCCTTTGCGAATTGGGGAGCTTGATCAGACGCTTGACTCCCGCATGCTGCGCGCCGGGTGTCAGCCACCAGTGAGTGCGCTCGTGCGCAACGATACTGCTGCAAATGTAAATAGTCGGACGAACACCATGCTTGATGAAAACCGGCAACAGTGCCGCATTTCCGACGTGGCCATCGTCGAATGTCAGTGCTGCGCGCCGGCGACCCTTACCCGGTTTATTTACTTCGGACATCGGAACAAAATCGCAATACCGCTTCAAATACGCAAGATGTAAATCCAGTGTGGCAGGATCGGGATCGTGATAAAGAAGCACCGCAACCCGGTCTCGCCATAGCAGCAAGCGTGTGAGCGCGGGTAAGCCGCTTACAAGAATGGCGTGCGTAAAGATGGTGCGCATTAGTTGCTTCGGCTTCATGTCACCTCTTGAGATCACGAAGTACAGCACGTGTTGTGCGCTTCCTTATACCGTTGCCGATAAGGTGCGAACGTACGGTTAACCACAAACGCGCCGTGTGCGCCGACTTTCGCGTAACGGCTTTGCTTTTTGCGAATACGATCGCTAGAAAACGCAGCGCAAGTGATCCAATAGAACTTGTGCGCTCGCGAACATACGCGTCGAAAATGGCACCGCAGACTCTGGCAGTGCTGACCGGTGCGCGTCACGCAGTGCGCCGCCTTCACACCGTTCTACATGCGACCCGGCTTCATTCAGGCACGAAGCGAGTGCGACGAGTCGCAGCATTCCGACAACGTATGAGCCTTGTTTGCCGCCATGTTTTATCGAGGCAAGAAAGAGGCGTCTGATCGGCATTTCCACGGGTTCGAACGACGCTCCTTGACCCGAGCGGAAAGCAATGAGCCGCGGCGCTTACGCGCGGTAAGCAGACCAATAGCATCCGGCAACGGAACTTCGCTGGCATCGGCGGCTGCGCATCAATGTGTGTGCGGGCAGTCGGTTAAACCTCTTCGATGATGGGTTCCCTATGAACGAGTTTTCTCCAAAATCGCAGGCTGCCGGCTCCGGCCAGAATGACGTGAATCTGGTGCGTTACGTCGACGTCGTCCTCGCGAACCGGTGGCTTGTACTCGCCATTACGAGCATGGTGCTGGCAATCGGTGTCGCGTACAGCTTTCTCGCACCGCCCGTTTATCAGTCGGACATTCTCCTGCAGGTTGAACAGGAGAGCCCCACCAACACCAAAAGTCTGCTAGGCGACGTGTCTAGTCTGTTCGACGTTAAAACAGAAACCACCGCCCAGATTGAAGTACTGCGCTCGCGCATGGTCGTGGGAAATGCGGTCGACAATCTCAGACTCTACATAAGCGCCGAGCCGAAACGCTTTCCGCTAATCGGTAATTGGATCGCGCGCTGGAACAAGAGCCTGTCTCAGCCCGGCCTGCTCGGCGTCGGCGGGTTTGCGTGGGGCAATGAATCGATCGATGTGGGGACGTTCGATGTCCCCGAGGATCTCGAAGGCGATGACTTCAAGCTGACCTCGCTTGGCGGAGACCGCTATGTTGTCGACCAGAAGCAGCTCGATGCGCCGATCTACGGACGCGTCGGCGAGACGATCGTTTCTAACGAGAGCACCGGCAAGATAACGCTGCGCGTGCAAGCACTCAATGCGAATCCCGGCACCGAATTCGTGCTCGTGCGCAACGCGCGACTGAAGACGCTGGAAAACCTGCAAGACAAGTTGTTCATTGTTGAAAAAGGCAAGCAGAGCGGCATCATCGGCGCGTCATTGACAGGCACGGACCGGCAACTGACCGCGAAGATCCTGAACAATATCGGCGATGAGTACGTCGCCGCAAATATCGCGCGCAAGGCTGCCGAGGCTGAAAAGTCGCTCGCGTTTCTCAGCGATCTACTGCCGCAACTGAAGAGCGAGCTTGAAGAATCCGAGCGCAACTACAACGCATTGCGAATCAAGCGCGGCACATTCGACATCAGCGAGGAAGGCAAGACGTATCTGCGCGAAAGCGTCGAATTGCAGGCGAGCGCGCTTGCACTCAAGCAGAAGCGTTCGGAACTCACTGCGCTTTTCACGAGCGAGCATCCGTCGGTTCGTGCCGTCGACCAACAGCTTGCCTCCCTGAGCGCTAAAGAAGCCGCGGTCTCGCAGCGAATGACTTCACTGCCCGAACTCGAACAGGAATCGTTGCGCCTGATGCGCGATGTGCGCGTCAATAACGATCTCTATGTCGGCATGCTCAACAACATGCAGCAGTTGAAGCTCGTGCGCGCCGGCAAAGTCGGCACCGTGCGCCTGCTTGACCGTTCGCTCGTACCGAAGGAGCCCATCAAGCCGAATAAGCCGCTGCTGATCGCAGCGTCCGCGGTACTCGGCCTCTTTCTGGGGATAGCCGCAACTTTCATGCGCCACATACTGCGCGGCGGCGTGACGAACCCTCAGGACATCGAGCAGGAGACCGGTCTGACCGTGTATGCGACTGTGCCGGTGTCGCGCACACAAGCAACGCTCGAGCATGATTCGCCAGAACGCAGCGAGGGCTTGTTGTTGCTGGCGTCGCATTCTCCCGGAGACCCGTCGGTCGAGAGTCTGCGCAGTTTGCGTATCGTGCTGCAGCTTTCAATGCTGGAAGCGGGCAACAATCGCGTGCTGCTCACCGGTCCGAGCGAACAGATCGGCAAATCGTTTCTATGCGCGAACCTTGCGGCCGTGATGACCGGCTCCGGCAAGCGTGTGCTGCTGATCGACGCCGATTTGCGCAGAGGTCATTTGAACGACTATTTCGGCAAGGAATCTCAACCAGGGCTCGCGGACGTTTTGACGTCGAATGCCACGCTGGATGAAGCGCTACAGCGTAACGTCGCGCCCGGACTCGACTTCCTCCCCAACGGTACTACGCCGTCCGACCCCGCAGAACTTCTAATGGGCGACGCAATGGCGCGTCTTCTCGAATCGGTCGGCGACAGTTACGACATGGTGTTGATCGATACGCCGCCCGTTCTCGCGGTATCCGATGCGGCGGTAGTCGCGCACCGTTGCGGCACCGTGTTCCTTGCCACGCGCTTCGGCACGACTTCGGTCGATGAAGTGCGCGAGTCCGTCAAGCAACTCAGGCATGCGAACGTGGAAGTCAAAGGCGTGATCTTCAACGCCTTTCATCCCGCGGCCTATCGCTACAGCCTCGGTTCGCATGCGGGGCGAAACCGGTATCTGTCGTATCAGTACGCGACTGCCTCGAGCGATTCCAAATCTAGCAATTGACCGGCGTCCAGCGGTGTGCCGCAAAAAGCCTTCACGGCCGATGCGGCATGACCCGGACGGCTTTGCCCAAACCGAACTCCAAATAGAAGATGATCGTCAATGTAAAGCATTCGGTGGTTAGTATCGCGGGCGTTGTCCTTAGCCAGGCCGCGAACTTCATTGCGGTCATATTGATTGGGAAGTTCTGCGGGCCGAGCGAGCTCGGTTACTTCAGTCAGTTGAATGCGATTGGCCTGTTCGCCGGTTCCGTGCTGGGCTTGCGGCTCGAAGTGGCCTGCATGGCAGCGGATAAGAAGCTCGCCGTTCAGGCGCTGGTGAGTTCGAGCTGCGTCGCCACAGCGATCGCTCTGCTGCTCGCCGCCGTCGCGGTGGTCACTGGCCAGCAGAAGTACTTGACCGTCGTGGTGCTCGCGACCGGCGTATTTCTCCAGCAGGCACTGTCTTCCGCACTGGCGAGCGAGCGCAAGTACCTGAGCATTGCCGTACAGCGTGCATTTCCCAATGTTGCATTCGCGGTCGCATTTATTGCACTGATGATGGCAGCGAGACACCCGTGGAGCGGCCCGGATATCTTCGCGGTATATAGCTTCGTGTTTTTTGCTTCGGCCGTCGTCCCATTGGTCGGCTATCTTTTTGCTTCCCGACCGATGCTTTCGTCGGAGTGCCTGAAGTTCTCCCGGCTGCAATTGGATTACGCCAAGTTCTCTCTGCCGACAACGTCGCTTAATTCGGTCGTGATCTACTCAATCGCGATCCTGATGCCGCTCGCTTTCGCCCCGCACGACGCGGGCGTGTTTGCTCTCGCCTATCGCGTCGGCTATTTCCCCGCGTCGCTTCTGTCGCAGAGTCTCGGGGCTGTATTTCGCCGGGACCTGATCGATCTGGTGGAAAGAGGAGCGGACGTGCGCAGCGGCAGAAATCCGGCGACATCGTTTTCTCTGGTTTTGATGCCGCTGAGCGTGGCTCTCATTGCCGCCGGCTATCTCGGTCTCGCGCTCATCATCAACTTCAAGATGGGAGATCTGTGGCAGCAGTCGATGGAAGTCTACCTGCTGTTTTCGCCGTACTTCCTGACAATGGCCGTGTTCGGTTCGCTTGCACAGGTTTTTATCGTCTTCAGGCAGCAGAAGTTCGATCTGATGATTCAACTGATGAGCGCCGCCAGCATTTTCGTCATTTTCTCTTTCAAAAGCTTCTTCAGGCTCGACTTCATGTCCGTTGTGCTGCTTCTCAGTTTTATGGGAACGCTGGTCGCATGCATCGGAATCTACTATTCGGTGAACGTGGCGAAAGGCGGCATGAGCATCAAGCCGCGGGATTCAGTCGCAATCTAAGGGGATGAACGTGCGCATTGTCAAAGTACCTGGGCTGATCGGGCCGAGCGCGAGTCCCGGTGTGTCGGCGACAATCTGGGTGCTGCTGCTCGCGCTTCTTTGCTTCGTTGCCGTCGCGCATGAAACGGTGCTGCCGGCCAAGTTCCTGCTCGACGAGCAGGTTATCCTCGAACGCATGGTGACGGTTAGCCGCTTCGAAGCGTTCGGCGACTCCTTCGACAACCTCGCATGGACTTTGCGGTGGCTCGGCGCGGGTACGGCGGGAACATCCCTGATCGGATTCTTCGCGTCCACCGTCGGACTGGTGCTCGCGATCTGGCGTTCGGGAGTGACGTCCCTGACCGGCACGGAGTTCCTGCTCGCCTGCTTCTGGCTCGTTGCACAAACGGTTTACATCGGCATGCCGTCGAAGGAGATCGTCATCTCGCTGGCGGTTCTCGTGATTCTGCAGTGCAAGGACTCGCGGTTCATCGTTGTCATATTCACCGCTTGCGTCGCGCTGATCGCCGTTTTCTTTCGTACCTACTGGGCGATTACATTGGCGCCGGCGCTATTGCTCTACTTCGGGCCCGCCGTTCTGCGCAAGCCGCTGTCTCTCGCGTTCGTGGCTGTCGTCCTGTTCGCGTGCGTGGCCGTCAACTTCCGCATTCAATACGGCGAAACGTTGGACTTCGCGCGCCAAATGGTCAACGAGTCGAGATATCCGAACGAGGTGGGATCGCTTATCGTACAGATCATTCCGGGTGGCAATATAGTCTCGGACGTGACGAACGCCATGCTTATTCTCGGGACATTCCTGCTGCCATTACCGCTGGTTCTCTCGGGTGTGGCGACGCAGACCATCGGCGGAATATGCACGTTTTTTACGCTGGCGTTGATGTTCTCGCGGTATCAGGGAAGACGCGCAGTTGCCGCGCCCGATCGTTTCGGGAAGCTGTGCTTCTGCTTTATCGTCAGCTTTCTTGCGACTCAGGCGATCTTCGAACCGGACTATGGATCGTTTCTGCGGCACCTATCACCGATCTCGCCGCTTATGCTCTATCTGCTGCTTTCATCGCGTTCGGAGCGGGAGTCGGAAGCGCCTCGCTCCTCTATGATCCGGAGCGCCCGCTCGCATTCCGGCCAGCCGGCGCGCGGATAACCGCGATCGCACGACACTCAATGAACGCGCAGCGCCGCGTTCAGGCAGCGGTCTATTCCCGATGAGGCGATCACGTTATTCCACCGCAAGTGAGTGAGACCGGACGGGTCGTTCGCTGGCACGGTCTCATCCGACAGGTGACCGATTCCTGCAAAGATGTCGCGCCCCGTGACCTTGCACAGTATTCCGAATTCGGCCGCGGCCGTGAGGTTCGACGGCGAATCGTTGCAAATGATTCTTTTGCCTAACGCGGCATATTCGAGGAGCTTCGTCGGCGTCTGCACGTTGTACGGGCGCGAGTAAGGAATCGTGGAAATGGCGTACTCGCAGTTCTTCACGACATCGAGCGCGTCGCGCTGCGGCAGTTTTCCCGTGAATATCAGGCCGGGCGCGCCATGATAAGCGTCGGCAATTTCCTTTTCGACGGCACCCACAAGCACCAGGGTTTCAGAACCGCGCCGCGCCGAGGCGAAACCCGCGAGGAATTCATCGACGCCCCGCTCCCGCGTAATTTCACCCATATAGCAAAAGGTTCCTGCGGGCAGCGACCCGTTGCGGGTTCCCCTGCACGAGAAGATCCAGTCAGGCACGCCCATCGGCAACAGGATGGTTTCCACACTGTCGTCGAAGTTCATGACCTTCTGCATCGATTCGTTCTGAAAAATCCGGAGATCCGGACGCGGCTGCAGTAGCTTCTTCGCCGTGTCTTTCAGCTCAATGTAGCGACCCACCGACAGCGAGCGATAGTCGTGAATCACGTAACGCGACGGCAGTCTCCGTGGATAGAACCCCATGATGCACCAGAGCACATAGTTCTGCGGGTCGGAGATCTTTCTGTATTCGACCATCGTGCCGGAGTCGACAAGATAGCCGTTCTTCTGGAAGTACTCGGTGTATGCGGCGACCTCGGGATAGTTCGCCTTGCCCGTATGCAAAATAAACAGTTTCACTTTTCCCTACCTCCGTTTCTCACACCCGGCAGCCAGGTGATCGACGAACTCTCTGTCTCTGACGGCGTTACTCTTATTGGCTCAAGTTTATTTTTTGCGAAATATAACTATTGATGTTCGACTTCTCGATCACGCTGTCCCACGCAAGCTGCGTGAAGTTCGCCCTTTCATTGGGCTTCGCCGTTTTCATGGTGGCGATCGTCATGCCGGCGAAGATGGAGGAGCCGGTGATGATGCTGTTGATCCGCAAATCCTCGCAACACGCGACGTTCGACGGCGAGTCATTGCACAAGATCTTCTTTCCGAGCGCCGCATACTCGAGCAACTTGGTTGGCGTCTGATAACAATGCGGACGGTGGTACGGAAAGTACGACACCGCAATCGACGACTTCGCGACAAGTGCAAGCGCCTCGCGCTGCGGCAACGGGCCCGCGAACACCAACCCGCGCTTGCCGGCGTATCGCTCGTAAAGACGCGGCTCGGGTTTGCCTACGAGCAATAGCGAAACATCGCTTTCGCGGAAGTTCTCAAGGAACGCGTCAATGACGAGATGAAATCCCCGCTCGAAGCTCATGTCGCCGATATAGCAAAAGTCGGCGATATCTTCGGCATCGGGTGATTGTTGCGGCACATCGAAGATCCATTTCGGAACGCCCATTGGAAGTATCACTGACGGCACGTCGTCGTTGAACTTCATGATGTTCTGCTGCCGCGTGTTCTGGAAGATCCGCAAATTGGGCCGCGCGTTCAGATAGCGCTTTGCGATGTCTTTTAGTCCCGCCGAGCCGCCGACGGACAGCGACCGGTAGTCGTGAATGACGAAGTCCGACGCCAGTTGCTTCGGATAGAACCCCATGATTGCCCACACCAGAAAGTCGGCCTTGTTCTCCAACGCCTTGTAGTCGGTCAGCGTTCCGGCGACCACATCGACACCGCGTGCAGCGTAGTAGTCCTGGTATGCCAAAAGCTCGGGATAATTGGCCCGCCCCGGATGCAGCAAGAAAATTTTGTACACAGTGGGTCTCTCTGAATCGTTGGTGCGCTCAACTAGTCGATCGGATCGAATGCCGGAACTACACTGACTTGTCCGGGTTAGGCTGGATATCGCAAGGTCCGATCGAATGGGTGTCCATGACTTCCCTGCTGCGTTTTTCCGTGGTGGACTCGTAAGTGCTCAGCCATCTGTGAAAGATGATGTCCATCGAAAATTTGGCGATCGCGAGTTCTCTTGCGGCCGCGCCCATCTTTTCTCTCAGTTGCCGGTTGCCGCGGAGCTGCTCCACGTAACCCGGCATCTCTTCGTCGGACCCGACGAATCCCGTCACGCCGTGAACGACCACGTCGCGATTGCCGACTACGTCGGTCACGACCGCGGGAATGCCCGCGACCTGCGCTTCGATGAGCGCCACAGGCATGCCTTCCCAGCGCGAGGTCTGCACGTAGATGTCGAGTTCGGACATCAACGCCAGCGCGCGCGAACGAGTTAGCCAGCCACTGCATGTAAGCGCCGACGCCTGACTCGCATCGGGCACCTCTTCTCGATTGCCGCCGATCCACACAAAGCGCGTGGTCGAGTCGTGCAATGTGTTCGCAAGAGAGATAAAGAGCTCGTGATGTTTCTGGAACGACGCGCGGCCATTCATTCCGATGACCACATCTCCGTCGTCGCGAATTCGGCGCAATGGGATGCTGCTAATGTCGACGCCGTTCTCTATCAGTTCCGCGTCCTTCACTCGCACCTTCTCTTCGATTTCGCGCAGCTCTCCCGGCGAACACGCGACCACCGTTCCGCCCATCAGGTCGGCCATACGCTCGAACATCAGATACGCAAGCTGCTTCGTGCGAGAAACGTCGCGACGCAAGAATGCAAGACCGTGCGGCGAGTAGAGAACCTTCGCGTTTTGCGTCGCAATCTTGGCCGCCGCTCGCCCTAATACGCCGGCCTTCGACGAGTGAAGATGAATCACCGTCGGGTCGACGCGCCGCATATGTCTCGCCAGTTCCCACACGCTCGACCAATCCTTGCGAACATGCACGTCCCTGCACATGGACACGTGCACGAGGTCGACCTTGGGGTGGAACAGTTCGACGAAATTCCTGGGCGTTTCAGGTCGTGTCGAGTAAAGCACCGTGACATGCGCGCCGACTGACGCCGCGCGGTTGCAGAGCTCCGTGAGCATCGACAGAACGCCTCCTCCGAATGCCTCGGTAACGTGAACGATTCTCATGGGGCTCCCACGCCAATTAACGATTTGCCAACTTATTCGCCCTGCTCGCCGTCCAGATATGCGCCAATTAACCGGGTGTCCTGGAGCCTGCGTCCGTTTTAAAACGCAAAATGCGAAAATTAATCTGCGCAACTGGAAGTCATGCGTGAGGCGTCGCCCAGGTAATCGATTTCAGGGCGCCGCGTTCTTTTTTTGCCCGTAGCGAACACCGTTCAGGCCGCAATACGCGAAGCAATACAATGGATTAATGCCAGTTAACGCGAACACGCAATTCGAGTTGCTAATCAACGCGAGACTTAGCTTTTTTCGGATTGATGCCTGTCGATCAACAAGCAAACAAGGAAGGCTTACTGCTTCTGCAAACGCGGATTTCGCAAACCGCGATGGAACAAAAAGGAAAATCAGGCTCGCCGCATCTTTTAAATGCCGAAAAATGCAATGCGCAAAACCCTGCGTGACGATAAAAGTCTAAAAGTTATCGCTCCGTGCGGAAGGACACATCGCGCGGTAAGTTTTGCAAATGGCGTTTTGGAAGGAGCGGTAAGAGTGACTTTCAGATAATATTATTACTTGGTGCGGATTTTTCGATTTTATTCTGGGTCCAACCCATTGATTCGCGGTGAAGCGGCTGGAATGGATATAAGCGTGGTTCATTCACAGCGGATAGACCGCCGGAGCGCTTCTACAAACGGGCGGCCAGGGGCGAAGAGAGCAGCGTATGCTTGTGTCGGAAGATCCGGGACGCGCAGCGCAACGCCTGCTCCTGGCAGGCATGGCCGTAACAGGCGGTGAACGTTCTACAACGAAGCTGTGACCGTCGTCCTGTCGTTTTGATCGTGTACGCTTTGCTTTTTCTATGGAGTACGGCGTTGACAGCGATTCCGATGGCCCTGAGGATCAAGCACGCGTTCTCCGTTGTACGCGTGCTGTGCATCTTTCTTGTGCTTACCGTTTGCATGCAAGTCGTCCAGACCTTCGAACGGTTCGCCGAGCGGCGCAAGGCGCGTCGCGACAATAAATAGCTTTGGCATCGCGATGCGTCGGGTGGCGCGGCTGCGCTTCTCGCCCGGCGTCGGTAGTGAACGAGTTCGAAAGACCGTCGTCAAGCAAGCCGATAAACGCGCGAGACTGTGCCGCGAAACAGTGCCGCGCGTTCGTCGGCGCTTGCATGCGCAGTGAGGCGCTTGAACGCATTCCAGCCGTTGCTATACGGATACGAGCCTTTGTCGACGGGGAAATTGCTTTCGAACATGCAGCGGTTCACACCGAACGCCTCGATGCAGGTATGCATCCACGGTTTCCAGGCGTCGGCCAGTTCTACCGACGACGGCGGACGCTCGCCCTTCTCGAAGTCGAAGCCGTTGATCCGCATTCCAAGGCCGCCGACCTTCACATAGACGTTCGGCAGTTGCGCCAGTTGACGCATCGAGCGCGACCAGTTGTCGAAAACCTCTTTGCGCTTGTCCGCGTAGCTCGCAATGCGCACGACCCCGCCGCAATGATTGATGATGATCGGCATGTCGGGGTATGTCTTCGCGAGATCGAACAACTCGGGGAGTTGCGGAAAGAACAGCCACGCATCGTATGAAACACCGCGTGCGGCCAGTTGCGCGACGCCTTCGCGATAGCTCGAATCGAGCAGCAGACCGCGCGGAACCGCGGACAGCGGATTGACCAGGGTTTGATCGGCGTCCCACGTCACGAGGTGCCGAACGCCCCGAAAGCGCCCTTTGCCCGCCTCGATATGCGCGTCGAGCACGCTTTGCACGGCCGCGCCGCGACGAAGATCCGCGTAACCGACAATGCCCTTTGCGACCTGCGGCGAACCGGCGGGCAACGCGGCAACGGCGTTCGCGACATACTCCGTTTCTCCCACCGGGCGCAGCTCTTCGGGGCCGCTCTGACGATAGCGCGTCAGTCCCTGCATGAAGACGGACGCCGTGATGTTATGCCCCGAACGTGCATCGGCGAGATAGTCGTCGAGCAGATAAATCCAGCCGGGACGTTCATAAAAGTGATGATGCGCGTCGATGATCGGCATCTCCGGCTCGATGGCGGCTTCGGTGGCCGACGCGAGCCATTCCGGGCGAACCGGCAGATAGTTGCTGGTGGTCTTCATGCTGTGCGTGTCCTCTGTGGCGAACGCATGCCTGGGTGCGATGGCGCAAGCCGCAACCGATGTCGCGGCAGCGCTGAGAAAGTTGCGTCTTCCTCGTGAACGGATTGTGTTCATGGTCATTTTTATTGGTCGCGATTGAATGCGTAGAGCGACAGCGTCAGCAGCGTCGTGATGCCGAGCACGATGGCAAGTCCCATCATCCCCGCCGTGAACGTGCCGAAACTGTCCTTCAGATAGCCGACGAGATACGGGCCGGCGAAGCCGCCCAATGCGCCGATCGAATTGATCAGCGCAAGGCCGCCAGCGGCCGCCTGTCCCGACAGAAAGCGGGCCGGCAGCGTGTAGAAAATGGTTCGTCCGGCAATCGTGCCGATGAGCGCCAGTGTCACGCCGAGCAGCGCCGGGCCGAGTTGGTGAAAGTGCGTCGATACGCCGAGCGCCACCGCGCCGATCAAGAGGCCCGCCGCGAGATTTGCAATCGCTCCGCCCCGGCGATCGACGCGTTTCGCCCACCACAGCAGCGCTATCGTCGCAAAGAAGTAAGGCACCGCGGAGAGCCAGCCGGTCTGCGTCACGCTCATGCCGTGTCCCTTGAGCATCTGCGGCAGCCAGATGCCGATGCCGTACGAGCCCATCGTGAAGCCGAACGAGATCATCGCGAGAATGTAGACGCGCACGTCCTTCAGCGCCGCGCCGAAGTGCTTTTCCTTGCGTCCCGACGATGCTTCACGATCGAACGCACCCTGCAGCGCTTCGCGTTCTATCGGCGACAACCATTTGGCGTCGGCCGGCCGATCCGCGAGCATCTTGAGCACGAGGAAGCCGAGCACGCACGCGGGCAATCCTTCGATGATGAACATCCAGCGCCAACCGGCCAGACCCAGCACGCCATCCAGTTGCAGAAGCCAGGTCGACAGCGGCGCGCCGATCAGCGACGAAAGCGGCGTCGACACGGTGAACCACGCGAGCACGCGAGTGCGGTATTGAGCGGGAAACCACACGGCCAGAAAAAAGATCACGCCGGGAAAAAAGCCTGCTTCGCCGATGCCGAGCAGCAGACGGATCGCATAGAAGCTGTTGGGCCCGACCGCGGCCGAGGTGGCGGCGGCCATCAAGCCCCACGTGATCATGATCCGCGCGAGCCAGCGTCGCGCGCCGAAGCGATAGAGCGCGAGGTTGCTCGGGACTTCGAAGATGCAATATCCCGCGAACATGATGCCGGCGCCCCAGCCGAACTGCGTCGCCGTCAGTCCGAGTTCCTTGTTCATCGTCAGAGCGGCGAAGCCGACGCTCGTACGGTCGAGATAATTGAAGAAGTACGCGAGCGCGAGCAGCGGAATAAAGCGCCACGCCGCCTTGCGCACCGCCTGCTGTTCGAGCGAACTGTCGTTCACGCTGCCGGCAGCCATGCCGGGGGAAATTGAGGTCATCGTCGTCTCCATGACTTCGCCGGGCCGCTGCGAGAATGGGCGCGGCCGGGCGGTTTGATGCGTTGGCGGTTTTAACTTTTGCGGTTGCGGCTTTTGCGGCTTTCACCACTAACCGCTTCAGGCACTGGCAAGCTCGTTTGCAGATGGACTGAGGCGATCGCCGGCCTGCCATTCCTGACAGCGGACAACGCCGGCATCGGTCAATTGCCTGACGTGCTCATCCGTATAGCCAAGCTCCGACAGCAGCGCCTGCGTGTTCTGTCCAAGCGCCGGCGGCGCGGCGCGCAGGCGCAGCCGCTCGCCGGCAAGCGTCAGCGGCAACAACGCCGTTCGCGTGGTAACCGGCTGTCCCGCACCGCTTGCGTCGGGCGGCAAGGTCACGTCGGCGAGTCCGCCGGTCGCGAGAAGATGCGGATCGTCGAACAGGTCCTGGGGCTTCGTGATCGGCGCATAAGGCAAGCCGATCCGGTCGAAAATCCGGCTGATTTCCGCCGCGCTGAACGCCTCCATGTGCGTGCGCAGCCGGGGCAACAACCAGTCGCGCGCCTGAACCCGCTGGTTGTTGGTCGCGATCCGTTCGTCCGCTTTGAGCTCGTGCAGACCGAACGCATCGCAGAAAAGCGCCCACTGCGTGTCCGATACCACGGCGAGGAAAATCTGTTCGCCATCCTTCACGGAGAACACGTCGTACACGGCCCATGCGGACAGGCGATTCGGCATCGGCGCGGCGGCTTTGCCGGTCACCGCGAACTGCATCATGTGCTGCGCGACGAGAAACACGTTGTTCTCGAAGAGCGCACTCTGCACTTCCTGACCCTGCCCTGTGCGTTCGCGCTGCGCGAGCGCAGCCATCGCGCCGATGGCGCCGAACATGCCGCCCATGATGTCGTTCACGCTCGTGCCGGCGCGCAGCGGCCGCCCTTCGGGTCCGGTCATATACGCGAGGCCGCCCATCATCTGCACGACTTCGTCCAGTGCCGTGCGATGGTCGTAAGGCCCCGGCAAAAAGCCCTTGTGCGAAACGTAGATGAGGCGCGGGTTCAGCTTCGACAGCGCGGCGTAGCCGAGCCCGAGCTTGTCCATCGTTCCGCTCTTGAAGTTCTCGCTGAAGATGTCCGTGCCGCCCAGCAGCTTGTGCACGATTTCGAGCCCGCGCGGATCTTTAACGTCGACGGCAATGCTTTTCTTGTTGCGGTTGAAGGTGCTGAAGAAGCCCGCACCCGAACCGCGGAGCGCGCGCGTGCTGTCGCCGGCGATCGGCTCGACCTTGATGACCTCCGCACCCAGGTCCGCGAGCACCATGCCGCACGTCGGGCCCATCACCATGTGGGTCATCTCGACCACGCGCACGCCGCTATAGGGCAGCGACGGGTTGTTCTGGGCATCGCTCATTGCGCGGCTCCTTTGAGGCAAGCTTCGGGCTGGACGGCGCTTGGGCTGCGACCGTCGGCGTACGTGAATCCCTTGGGCAAGCCGGCGTCCTGCACGTGTCCGTACAAGGCTTCGCCGGGGAGTGCTTCGGCCAGGATCGAGCGCGCGGCAACGAGCGCATCGATGTCGATGCCGGTGTCGTATCCCATCGCTTCGACGAGGAACGCGAGGTCTTCGGTGACGATGTTGCCGGTCGCGCCTGGCGCATAGGGGCATCCGCCCAGACCTGCCTGACTCGAGTCGATGGTCGTGACGCCCACTTCGAGTGCCGCGACCACATTGGCGAGACCCTGGCCGCGCGTGTTGTGAAAATGCGCGCCGCCCGCCTTGCTGCCGAACTCGGTTTGCAGGCGGCGAAACAGGCGTCGAACCTGGGCCGGATTCGCATAGCCGCTGGTGTCGGACAGGCCGATTTCGTCGACGCCGCACGCCGCCATCGCGGCACACATGCGCATCGTCTGGTCGTCGCTGACTGCGCCGGCAATCGTGCAGCCAAACGCAACCGACACACCGGCTTCGATTGCGATGCCGGGAAATTCAGCGTCTCGCAACGCGACGATCTGCCGGACCTCTTCGATCATCTGATCGGTCGTCTTGCGGATGTTGGCCAGCGAGTGCTCGTTCGTCACCGACACCGGCAACGTCACTTTGTGGACGCCCGATTCGAATGCCGCCTGACATCCGCGCAGGTTCGGCGCGAGGACCGCGACGTTCAGTCCTGGGATCGTCAGCGCGTGCGCGACGACCTCGCGGATGTCGGCCATTTGCGGCAGCAACTTCGCGGGCACGAACGAGCCGACTTCGATTTCCTTGAGCCCGGCTGCGGCGAGCGCGGAGATCCAGCGCAGCTTCGCGTCGGTGGGCATGACGGTTCGGATGCTCTGAAGGCCGTCGCGCGGACCGACTTCACTGATCATCACCGGTAAAGGGAGAGGCGTATTCAAGAGATGCTCCTTATCGTTCTGCTATACAGAATGGTGTTCTGTTAAACAAAACTATAAGAGCGTGGTGATTGCGCATCAAGCGGGTAAACCCGTTCGCCGTGTCCGTTTTCTAGAATATCATTCTTCTGTGCAGAACGACGCGTACAGTGTTTACCCTTGTATGGGTTACGCCCGACGTAAGTTGACGCATTCCCGGCGAACCCCTACGATGGTCTGCACAACAGAACGGTATTCCAGATGCAAGCGGACGATGCAGACAAAGGTGGCGTAGCAGCACTAGACCGGGCCTTCGCCATTCTCGGCGTATTCCAGCCGGGCGAACGCGCGCTTTCGCTCGCCGAAATTGCCCGGCGAACGGGCTTCTACAAAAGCACGATTCTTCGATTACTGAGCTCGCTCGAACGCGGCGGCTTTATCCGAAGACTTGACGGTAACTACTCGATCGGCCCCGAGCCGCTTCGGCTGGCGCAAATATTCCAGGAGTCGTTTCACATCCGCGAGGTGATCGAGCCGGTATTGCGGCAGCTTTCGGACGATTCGGGCGAGACGTCGTCGTTCTACGTCAGGCAAGGTGAATATCGCGTGGTCTTGCATCGCGTCGAGCCGCCGCGTTCGGTGCGCGTGTCGATTCGTGAAGGCGAGCGTTTTCCGATCGATCGCGGCGCGTCGGGAAAAATACTCATCGCCTTTTCAAAGCCGTCCCGAGCCACTCACGATGCAGTGCGCGAAAGATTGTGGGCGTTGTCCTACGGCGAGCGCGACCCCGACACGGCCGCCGTGTCCGTTCCGGTCTTCGGGCCGAACAGCGAACTCGCGGGCGCCTTGACGCTGTCGGGTCCGAAAGACCGCCTCGGCGCCAGCGACAAGATGCGAGCCGCGTGCAATCTGTTGCTGACCTCGGCAGCCCGGGCGACGGCTGCGCTCGGAGGCGATCATCGCCTCTTCGCGTATGGCATCGCGCTCGCCGCGCAGTTCGATTTCGCGCTGCCGGGTGAAACTCAAAAAGCGTGAGCGTGTATCGCGGATATGGCCTATGGGCGATTCGTCGCATAGACCTGCGGCTCGCTCTCGCCCTGCAACTCAGCGCATATGCCGTAGTGTCGAACATCGTCTGACGGGGCAATAGTTCGACACTCTGATACGCCACGCTGATCTTGTCGCGGCCTGGATCACGCAAGCCTTTGGCGTTGCGTTTAATGCACTCATCGTCGGAATGACTAATACGTTCTGGCGCATCGCCCCGCATTGCAAGCGCTGACAACTCTCCCTTCCCTGTTCGTTTCTCCGTCACGCGATTCGCTTCGCTGCGGGCGGACGGCGCGCGCGATAGTACCTTTCCTAGCGGCATCAACGTTCGCGCAGCGACGCTGCCGTCGCCGGCGTGTGTGCGGCTGCCAAGTGCTCGCAGACGCGCGATGAGCGGCAGTAAGCAGGCACCAGACGACTAGCAAGCGATCAGCAAGCCGACCGCTCATCGGCCGCCGAATCCGGCTGACCGGCTCTATCGCCTCGACGCACTGCATGCATTGCCGCTCGCCCTTCATCCATTGCACGCCGCCGGCGGCCCGTGCCCGCACTAACACTCGCACTCGCTGCACAGCGATCCGGTTCACGCGGTCACGACATAGAGACAACTTAACCAGGGAAATACGACATGCCTCAGATCGAACCAGGTTCCTCCGCATCCGGCCACAACCCGCACCTGCCGCCGCCCGGCGGAATTCCCGCCGAGGAGCCGGCCACGCCGTCGGCTACACCGCAACCGCTCTCGCCCAGCCTTCCGACTGCCAGAGCGCGAGGCCCCGAAGGTTCCGGCGAGCCCGCGCCGTCGGCACGCCCGCGCCAGGCGCTGCCGGCATCGAAGACTGACACAGCCGCGCCGGCGCGGAGCAAGGAATGGCCCGCCAGGATCTCCATGCGCGACTATCTGACGCCGGAGAACTGCGGCGCGCTCGCTCGCGATGGCTCGCTTTCGATGCTCGGACGCGCGCTGCCGCGGCTGACGCCGCAGACGGTCGGACGTTATTTCAAGGAGCCGGTGGGCGACTGGCCGCGCGATCGCAACAAGCTTGGCCCCGCGGTCAGTAAAAATCTGACGCTGCTCGCCAGCATGGAGGAAGGACCGAAGCGCGAGCAACTGCACTTAGAGACGACGCTGCAATGGCACGCGCTCTGCGAAGCCGAGCAAGGCGACGTGCTCGAAGCGCTCGGCACGCGGCAAGCGGACCTTCTCGGCGATACGGCGCGCCAGGCTTCGAACGATCTGCCGCGCACGCCGGTTCGCGACTGGCTCGAGCATACGGCCGTCTTCATGAAGCCCGAAACCGCCGCGCGGCTGCTCAATTCGTGCACGCCGGAGGCGCGCCAGAAGCTCGACATGCCGATGCAAGCCGCAGGCGACGACGCCGATCTCAAAGCGCTGCTGAAGGACCGCTTCACCGATCTGCGCATGACCATGCCGCTCGATCACATGTACGACTACACCGGTTTCTGGTGGGACAACAACCGCCAGGTGGGGACGCTGCCCGAAGGCGTCGCGGAGAACCTCAAGGTCTGCGTGGTCGGTGCGGGCCCGGCCGGCATCATGGCGGCGGACGCGTTGAACCGCATCGGCGTGAAGCCGGTCGTGCTCGAACAGGCGGATCACATCGGCGGACGGATTGCGTCGGGACGCTGGGAAGACGACCCCACGCCCTATCATCCGGGCGGCATGCGCTTTCACACGACGCGCGGCAACTTCTACTGGAGCCTCGCCGAACATTACGGCCTGGAGCATGTGCCGTTTCCGAATTCGAGTTCGGTGCAGACGTCGTATCTTATCGGCGGCAAAGTGTATGAAGCGCAGCCCGGCGAGGCGCCGGAGAACGCGACGATGCGCAAGGTCGCGGAAGACGTCATGCGTTCGATGACCGAGCCGCTGCTCGCGCCTATCCGCGAAGCCCGCGACGCAGGCGATACCGCGCGCTTTCGCGAGCTGTGCGATGACGCCAAGCAGAAATTCGACAGCCACACGTTCCAGTCCGGCCTCAAAGAGCTGCTGAAGGAAAAAGGCATCACCTGGAACAAGGACGAATGGCGCACGTTCGGCGCGACGGGCATCGGTGTCGGCGGCTATTCGGGCTACTTCAGCACGGGCTTTCTGGAGGAATTCCGTTTTCTCGCGGACGAGCGTCTGGAGGATCACGTCGCACTCGTCGACGGCGCCGATGCCCCGCTCTACAAGGTGATCGAAGATAGCGACGACTTGCCCGAAGGAGCCGTTTCGCTTGCCGAGCAGAACGCGATCCAGCTCAACGCCGAAGTTACGAGCATCAAGAAAGTGGACGGAAAGTACCAGGTGACGTGGCTCGACAAGACGAGCAAGGAAACGAAAACCGCCGAGTACCACGAACTTTTTTTTGCCGGCGGTCCGCGCGAGGCCGTACGTCTTGGCCTGACCGGTCCGCAGGAAGGTTCGGAGCCGCTGCTGCCGGACGATTTCGCCGCCGCCGTCAAGGACGCTCGCGTGGTGCCCGCCACCAAGATGGCCGTGAAGATCGCCGCGGATCTTCTCGAAGACCGCCAACTGCCGGGCAATGTTCAGGCGGACGAACTATTTCAGCAGTCGTACGTGGTGCCTGCGCGCGATGGCGGCGCCGTGGTCTATCCGAGCTATACGCTCGGCGACAATTCGACGAAAGTCGCCGGCATGACGGGCCGCGAACAGATGGACCTGTTTATCCAGACGCTTCGAAACGTGGCCTCGCGCGATCCGGAGAATCCGTCCCATAAGAAGCTCGCGGATCTCGCCGACGTCGTCGAGCAGAGCCGCGAGGGCATCGCGTATACGCACTGGGGCCTGGAGCGTCATCAGTGGGGCGCGTTCAAGATGGACGGACCGGACCAGCTCGACAACACGCGCACGCTGTATGCCGCGCTGCTGCGGATGAGCGACGGTGCAATCGCGATCGGCGAGGAACTGACGTTCGAGGGCGGCTTCGCGAGCGGTGCGCTGGCGTCGGCGACTCATGGCGTGCAGCAGTTCGTGCGGCGTCAGGGCGGGACACTGCCGCCGAATTCGCCGTACTACCAGGAGTTGCTGTAAAGCCGGCATGGCAAACGGCGACCGGCAAGCAGCAAAACAAGTGCTTTCCCTATAACCGTCCTAAGTGCTTGACATGGGAAATTTGATTTCATAAATTCGTTCCCAGTCTGTCGCCATGAATCTTGTGGCGGCACACGGCAACGTTGCCGTGCTACACATGGAAGGCTATGCAGCCCCCTAACCTTGCGTTTTCAACGCTGGTCAGGGGGCTTTTTGTTTTGGGAGACGAAAACAGCAATGTCGCACTACGACCTCGCAAAGCCCGGCTCAGAGGAACTCGTCATCGCGTGCGTGCAGATGGAGCCGCACATCGGTGCGAAGCGCGCCAACGTGGCGCGGCTGATCCGGCATGTGGAAACCGCCGCGGGTAACGGTGCATCGCTCGTCGTATTGCCCGAGCTGGCGACGACCGGTTACGTGTTCGCGGACCGCGACGAAGCGTTCTCGCTTGCCGAAGGCTTGCCCGATGGCGAGACGTCCCAACTCTTCGCCGAGACCGCGCAGCGCCTCGGCGTTCATATTGTCACCGGCATCGCCGAACGCGCGGGCAAGCGTCTTTATAACTCGGCGCTCTTCACCGGTCCTTCCGGCCACATCGGTATTTATCGCAAGCTGCATCTGTGGAATAACGAAAACCGCTTCTTCGAGCCGGGCGATCGCGGCGTGCCCGTGTTCGGCACACCGCTCGGGCGCATTGCGATTGCAATCTGCTACGACGGCTGGTTTCCGGAGACCTACCGGCTCGCGGCGATGCAAGGCGCGGACATCGTATGCGTGCCGACCAACTGGGTGCCGATGCCCTCGCAGCCCGACGACCGCTCGGCGATGGCGGCGACACTCACGATGGCCGCCGCGCACAGCAACGGCATGGCGATCGCGTGCGCGAACCGCATCGGCACCGAGCGCGGGCAACTGTTCATCGGTCAGAGCCTGATCGTGGGCGGCGACGGCTGGCCGCTCGCGGGGCCCGCGAGCATCGATCGCGAAGAAGTTCTGTACGCGACGATCGACGTCAAACGCACTCGCGCCGCGCGCACGCTGAACGCTTTCAATCACGTCCTGCGCGATCGCCGCGCGGACGTGTACGACCCGATGCTGGGCGCGCGCTGGCCTTCTTTCCAGACATGAAGCATGCCGTATTCGTGCAACTCCCCTACTCTACTCACCACCACTGCGAAGGACATCATGGGACCGTTCACTAAACTCTTCCTGGTTGCCGCGGTCGCGGCAATGGCCAGCGCGGGAACCTGCGCGAACGTGTTCGCCGCGGAGCCGATCCGCATCGGCGTCGCGGTCGGACTGTCCGGCGCGAACAGCGTGGTCGCGCCCGCGGTGGTGCAGGCGTCGCAACTCGCCGTCGATGAAATCAACGCAACCGGCGGCATTCTCGGCCGGCCCGTGCAACTCGAGATCGCCGACGACGCATCCGGCGCGGTCGGCGCGCAGAAGGCGTACGACACGCTCGTCTTCCAGAAGAACGTCGACGCGATCATCTCGATGGAAACAAGCGCCGCGCGCAATGCCGCGCTGCCGATCGTCGCGCGCGGCAAGAAGCCGTTCATCTACACGTCGTTCTATGAAGGGCGCTCGTGCAATCCGTGGATGTATGTGAACGGCTGGGTGCCGGAGCAGCAGGTCGCGCCGGTGGTCGACTACTTCGCGAAGGCCAAGAGCGCGAAGACCTTCTACCTGGTCGGCAACGACTACGCGTTTGGCCGCGGCATGCTGCAGTTCACGCGCAAGTACATCGAGGCGCACGGCGGCAAGGTCGTCGGCGAGGAATATCTGCCGACCGACGGCACCGACTGGACGCCGATTCTTTCGAAGATCCGCGCGGCGCACCCCGACGCGCTGATCAGCGCGACCGCGGGCGGTGCGCCCAACGTCGCGCTCGCGAAACAGTTGAAGGGCTCGGGCCTCACGCTGCCGTACGGCAACCTCGCCATCGACGAAGGCACGGCGAAAAGCATGGGCGACGTGGCGACCGGCATCTACATGTCGGGCTCGTATCTGACGAGTATCGATACCTCGGCGAACAAGAAGTTTCTCGCGTCGATGGACAAGCGCTTCGGCAAGGACATGAAGACGCCGAACGAACTCTCCGAGCCGCAGTACGAGGCGTTTTTCCTCTACAAGGCCGCGGTCGAAAAAGCCGGTTCCGCCGATCCGGGCAAGGTCATCAAGACGCTCGATCAGGTATCGTTCGATGGACCGCGCGGTCAGATCGAAATGGTCAAGAGCCGGCATACACCGCTCGCGATGCGTCTCGGCCAGATCCAGTCGGACGGCTCGGTGAAGATCCTGCAGACTTTCCCGGACGTCGATCCGGGCGCGCAGTGCCCGAACATCAAGTAGGCGCTACCGGCAATAAGGCATCCGCCTGAGCGCGCGGCTCGCCGTGCGGATGCGACTGGAGACAACCATGGTTCTCGCATTAGACATTCTCACCACCACAGCCGTGCTGTTCATCGTGACGGCCGGCCTGATGGTGATCTTCGGCGTGATGAAGATCGTCAATTTCGCGCACGGCGCATTGCTGACGATGGGCGCTTACGCGAGCTTCGTCGTCACGCAATTGAAGCTCAACCCGTGGCTCGGCGTGCCGCTTGCGATCGTCGTCGGCATCGTGGTCGGCATGCTGGTCGAGCTGATCATCGTGCGGCCCCTGTACAAGCGTCCGCTCGATGCGATTCTCGCGACGTGGGGCCTCGGCATCGTGATCGGACAGATCATCGTAATAGTGTTCGGCCGCGAAGTGCAGTTCGTCGAAACGCCGCTCAAGGGCGTGGTGTCGATTGCGGGCACCGACTATTCCGCCTACCGCCTCGTGCTGATTCCGGTTGCGCTCGGCATCTGCGCGATCATGACCGCGCTGCTGACCGGCACGCGCTTCGGCGTGAAGACACGCGCGGTCATCATGAACGAAGACCTCGCGCGCGGGCTCGGCATTCACTCGGGACGTATCCGCTTTATCACGTTCAGCCTCGGCGCGGCCTTCGGTTCGCTCGCCGGCGTGCTCATCACGCCGTTATCGAGCGTCGATCCCGACATGGGTCTACCGTGGCTCGTCAGTGCCTTCATGCTCGTGATGGTGTCGGGCCATTCGATGCTGAGCCTGCTCGTCACCTGCTTCGTATTCGGCGCCTGCCAGGTGCTCGTCAGCACCTTCGTGAGCCCGGTGCTCGGCGGGCTGACCATCGCCGTGCTGGCCGCGCTCACACTGCGCATCCGTCCGCGGGGGTTCTCTCATGGCTAAAGTCAACGCGTCGCTGGATCATGCCGGGCGCGACTCGTCGCCGGGCAGCAAGCGCTTAGGTACGCAGCAAAAATCGTTGCGCGGTCTTGCGATGATCGGCGTGCTCGGCATTCTGTTGATCGCAGCGGGACCGTTCCTGTTCGGCTCGTATCTGCTGAACGTGCTGATTCAGGCGTTTTTCTTCTCGATCGTCGCCGTGACGGTCGATATTCTGTGGGGCTACACCGGCTATCTGACGTTCGGCCAGTCGGCCTTCTTCGGACTCGGCGCGTATGCGGCCGGCCTGGTGTTCACGCATGGCGGCTTTTCGACGGCATACGTGCTGCTCGCGCTCGCGGCCACGCTTGCCGTGACGGCCGGCGTCGCCGCCCTGCTCGGCTGGCTGTCGTTCTATCGCGGCGCTTCGCCGTTCTTCGCGACGGTCATGTCGCTCGTGCTGCCCATCGTGCTGAGTCAGTTGCTGCTCTCCGGCGGCGAGTGGACCGGATCGAGCTCGGGGCTGACCGGCTATCAGACCTTCGATCTCTCGCTCGAAGCGTGGTACTGGATCGCAGGCGCGGCGCTCGCGGTCGTCGTGGGACTCGCGTGGGTCTTCGTGCGCAGCGACGGCGGGCGCGTGCTCGCGGCGATTCGCGACAACGAATCGCGCTGCCTGTATCTCGGCATCAACACATCGCTCGTGAAGATCGGGCTGCTCGTCGCGACCGCCGCGGTCGCGGGACTCGCCGGTTTCGGCTATGGCTCGTTCAGCGGCGTGGTCGCGCCCGAACTGACCGGCTTCGTGCTCGGCACGCAACTGATCATCTGGGTCGCGCTCGGCGGACGAGGCACGTTATGGGGCCCGGTGATCGGCGCGCTGCTGATCAACGTGGGCACGTCGTATCTGAGCGGCATCATGCCGTTCGCGTGGCAACTGATCTTGGGCGCCGCGTTCGTCGCGGTGATCGTGTTGTTGCCGCAAGGTCTCGTGCCGCTGCTCGTCAAGCCGCTGCGCCATCTCGCGGGCGAGACGCGCGAACCGGAGCTGATCGAGCGGCCGGTACGCGACGGCGACGCGCTTAATGCCGCCGCGCCCGCGCTGCGCATGAGCGGCGTCGCGCGTCATTTCGGCAGTCTGAAGGTGCTGCAAGGCATCGACCTCGACGCGCAGGCGGGCGAACTCGTCGGGCTCATCGGTCCGAACGGCGCGGGCAAGACGACGCTGATGCGCTGCATGAGCGACGGCGCGGAACGCTCGGCCGGCACGGTCATGTTGTGCGGCAACGATATCCGGCAATTGCCGCCCGACCGTTGCGTGCGCTTTGGCCTCGGGCGCAAGTTCCAGAACGCCAACATCTTCGAAACGCTGACCGTCGCGCAATGTCTGCGCATTGCGGGCACGCTGATCGAGCGGCCGTCGCTCGTTCGGCGCTCGGCCACGCTCGCATTGCCGCCGTATGCGCTCGAAGTGATTCGCGCGACGAACCTCGAACGCAAGCTCGGCGCCGTCGCGAAAGATCTCTCGCACGGCGAACAGCAGGCGCTCGAACTCGCGATGGTACTCGCGCTCGAACCACGCATCGTGCTGCTGGACGAGCCGACCGCGGGCCTCACGAAAACCGAGCGTACGCAGATCGGCAACGTGCTCGCGACGCTCGCTCACCGGTACAAGCTGTGTTGCCTGCTGGTCGAGCACGACCTGGATTTCGTCGCAGGCATCGCCACGCGTATCGTGGTGCTGCATCAGGGGCGCATCGTAATGCAAGGCAATTTCGACGAAGTGGTCAACTCGGAACTCGTCAGAACCATTTATGCCGGCACCGCGCAAGGCGATGCAGCCGCCGGCGCAGCGCCACAACGGGAGGCGTCGTGAGCCAGATCGCGTTGAATCTGAAGGATGTGACAAGCGGATACAAGGCGTCGGTCGTGCTGCGCAAGCTGTCGTTCAGCGTCGCGAATGGCGAAGCCGTCGCGCTGCTCGGCAAGAACGGCATGGGCAAGACCACGCTGCTCAAAACGATCATGGGTTATCTGCCGAAGCAAAGCGGCGCGGTGCATGTGCATGGACAGGACATCACGCGGCTGCCGCCGCATCGCATCGCGCGGGCCGGCATTGCCTACGCGCCACAGGAACATGCGCTGTTTCAGGATCTCAGCATCCGCGACAACCTGCGGCTCGGGCTCGTGAACGTCTCCGTGTTCGACGAGCGCTTCGCCGAGATCGAGCCGATCTTTCCGGTGTTCGGCAGCCGCTTGCGCCAGTACGCGGGCACGCTGTCGGGCGGCGAGCAGAAGATGCTGCTGGTGGCGCGCGCGCTGATGATGCGCCCGTCGATCATCCTGCTCGATGAAATCACCGAGGGTCTGCAACCTTCGGTGATCGACCGGCTCGCCGATGCGCTGTTATGGGAGCGCAGCCGTCATGGCACGACGCTTTTGCTGATCGAACAGAACGTGCCGTTCGCGCTGAAGGTCGCCGACCGCTACGCGGTGCTCAAGCAAGGCGAGATCGTCGACGAAGGCAACGCGAAGGACGATGCGGCAGCCGAATCGATCTACGAACATTTGCGCGTTTGACTCTCCTCTGCACTTACGCCATGACTCTTGCCCAATCGTTTTATCGGCCGCAATCCGCTTATGCGCTGCTCGAGCGCGGCGCGCAGAATCCGCACGGAGGCAGCGGCCGCCCCGTGCTCGAATCGCTCGCGCGCATCGAGGAAGTCGACGCCGAAGTTCGCGCGATGACCGCCGTTGCCACGCACGAAACTGCGCGCGCGAACGCGTCCGCCGCGCAAGGGCCGCTTGCCGGGCTGCCCGTCGTGGTCAAGGACATCTTCGACACGCACGACTTCGTGACTTCGTACGGTTCGCCGATCTACGCGGATCATCGGCCGAAGTCGGACGCGGCTATCGTCACCTTGTTAAAGCGCAACGGCGCGGTGATCGTCGGCAAAACGGTGACGAGCGAATTTGCTTACATGGCGCCGACCGTCACGCGCAATCCGTGCGACCCTGGCCGCACGGCGGGCGGTTCGTCGTCCGGTTCGGCCGCAGCCGTTGCCGCCGGCATCGCGCCGTTTGCGATCGGCTCGCAGACGGGCGGCTCGACGATACGGCCCGCGTCGTTTTGCGGCGTCGCCGGTTTCAAGCCGACGTTTGGCATGCTGCCTACCGCCGGCATGAAATGCTTTTCGTGGTCGTTCGATACGGTCGGCCTCTTTGCCGCGGGCGTGCGCGACGTGGCCTATCTCGCGCAGGTTTTAAGCGGACGTCCGCTCGCGCTCAACCGGAACGCGGAGCCGCCCGTGTTCGGTGTGCCCGAGACTTATCCGTGGACCGAACCTTCGGCGAATGCGAGCCACGTGCTCGACACGGCGATACGTGCGATCGAGCGCGCTGGCGGCCGCGTTCGGCCGCTGCGCTTCGACTCGTGGATGGCCGAACTGATCGCCGCGCACGACACGATTCAAAGCTATGAAGCGTGGCAAACGCTCGGCTTCGAGTACGATTGTCATCGCGCGCAACTGTCGCCGGTGCTGTTTGCGTTTCTCGCGCGCGCATCGAATGTCGATGCCGCGGCGTATGCGAACGCGTGTGCGTCGATGGCTCGCGCGAAAGCCAGGCTCGCCGAACTGTTCGACGGCGTCACGGCGCTGCTCACACCGAGCGCGCCCGACGAAGCGCCCGACGGACTTGCGTCGACCGGCGACCCGGCGTTCAATCGCAACTGGACGCTGCTCGGCTGTCCGTGTGTGAATGTGCCGGGCCTCAGCGGCGCGCGCGGCGCGCCCATCGGCGTGCAGGTGATCGGCCGGCCGTTAGACGATGCACGCTGCCTCGCCGCCGCAGGGTTCGTCGAGCAGGCAATCATCGCAAGTGCAGGAACAACAGTTAGCCAACGCGCCGCGGTCTAACCGAACGCAACGCGCAGCGCAGCGAGGAGAACACTGAATGGAGACGATGGAGACGAACGCGCAACAGCCCGCGAAACCGCTGTCCGCCGAATCCGGCTGGCGCGTCGGCGTGCTGTTCTCGCGCACGGGCGTGACGGCGGCTACGGAGTCGGAGCATTTCTTCGGCACTGTCCTCGCAATCGAGGAAGTCAACGCGGCAGGCGGCGTGGACGGTCGTCTGCTCGACCCCGTCGTGTACGATCCGAAAAGCGATCCCGACGAATATCGCCGGCTCGCGTCACGCATGTTGCAGGAAGACGAGGTCACGGTCATTTTCGGCTGTTCGACTTCGTCGAGCCGCAAGGCGGTGTTGCCGGTCATCGAACGCTATAACGCGCTGCTCTGGTATTGCTCGATCTACGAAGGATTCGAATACTCGCCGAACGTGATCTATACGGGCGCGGTGCCGAACCAGAACAGCATGCAACTGGCGGCCTACCTGTTGCGCAATCATGGCCGGCGTTTTTTTCTGGTTGGCGCCGACTACATTTATCCACGAGAATCGAACCGCATCATGCGCGACATGGTCGAGCAGCATGGCGGCGAGATTGTCGAAGAAGTCTATCTGCCGAGCGACGCGGACCCCGCGGCGCTGCAAGACGTCATCGAGCAGATCCGGGCAGTCGAGCCCGACGTGGTATTTTCGACGCTGATTGGCCGGGGCGCGCGTGCGTTTTACAAGCTCTATCGCGAGCATGGAATCGATCCCGCACGCATCCCGATTGCAAGCTTGACGATGACCGAGGGCGAAACGCGGATGATCGGTCCTGAACTGTGCGGCAACCACATCATTTCCGCGAGCTACGTAAACACGCTGAAGCTGCCGGGCAACCAGCGCTTTCTCGGATCGTGGCGCGCGCGCTTTGGCGACCAGCCCGCGAGCATGTGGTCGGAGATGGCGTACAACCAGGTGCATCTGTTTGCGCTCGCATTGGCACGCACGCGCAGCCTCGATACGGCGAAACTGGTCGACGCGGTCTACGAGGTCGAATTCGATTCGCCCGAAGGCTCGCTGCGAATCGACCGCGCGAACAATCACGCGATCCTCACGCCGCGCATTGCCGTGTGCCGGCCGGACGGCGCGTTCGACATCGTGTGGGAAGGCCGTCAACCGGTCAAACCCGATCCTTATCTGACTTCCTACGGATTCGCCGAATTCTGGCTCGACGGAGAGCCGGTATGAACGCAGGCGCGCGCCGCATCTTCGACGATCTGCGCACGCTGCGCGTGGTGGTGATTCATCCGCCCGGCGACGACCGCAGCGTGCTCGAGGAGCAATTACGGCGCATCGGCTGCCCGGTTCGCGCGATCTGGCCGCTGCCCGCGCATCTGCCCACCGACGCCGACGTGATCTTTTTTCTGGTGGGCCCCGAAATCAGGAACGCGGGCAACTGGAGCGCCGCCGACACGCAAGCCACGCTGATCGCGTTGTCCGACTACGAGAACCCGACTGCGTTGAAGATGCTGCTCGATACGCAGGCGCACGGCGTCATCACGAAGCCGTATCGCTCGACCGGCGTGCTGAGTACGCTCGTGCTGGCGCGCGCGTCGTCGGGTTATCAGCAGCGGCTGCACGCGAAGATCGGCAAGCTCGAGGAGGCGATCAAGGCGCGCCGACATATCGAGCGGGCCATGCGCATTCTGATCGACGCGCATCGGCTGAGCGAGAACGAAGCGTATGAGCACATGCGTTCTCGCGCGACCGAATTGCGCGTGACCGTCGGCGAAATCGCGACAATCGTGATCGACGCTCATGAGGGCATGGAAAAGCTCGGGCTGGGGAAACGGTCGAAGCTTTAGCTTGTAGCTGCCGTGGCTCGCTGCTTGGCGGCCTCGCCGCTTCGCTTTAGCGGCGTCAACTTCCGAACCGCGCATCAAACGAAAATTCGCCGCTGCTACAGTTGGCTCGATCCTGCATGCTCAACCGATCTCGTCCCTTACTTTCCGAGCGAGACCACCATGATCGATGCCGCCGAACTCAAACGTCTAGACCAGCTCATTCATCAGCTCGGGCCCGGCGGTTCCGGCACGGGCAGCGCAAGCGACGAGAACATCGCGCGCGAGATCGAGCAGATTCTCGCCGATCTTTTCAGCGATAGCGGCGCGTCGAATTCCCGCATGCCCTCGATGCCCTCCATGCCCTCCATGCCTTCGCGGCCTTCGACGGCAACTCGTGCCGCGCCCGCCAGCTACAGAAGCACATCGACGACAGGCGGCGTGCCGGCCGGCGACGGCTCGGGCCAATCCAGTTCGGCCAGCACGCCTGAAGCCAAAAAAACCGCGCAGTACTTCATGACCAATCTGCAACGCGACTTCGGCCTGACCCGCAACCAGGCCGCGGGCGTCGTCGCGAATCTGTGGCACGAGAGCGGCGGGATGAACCCAGGCATCAACCAGGGCGGCGCAATCGGCGCGCCGAACTCGAACATGCAATCGGGGTACGGCATCGCGCAATGGACCGGCTCGCGCAAGCAGGACTATCTCGACTATTGCTCCGCGAATCATCTCGATCCGTCGAGCGAGCAGGCCAACTACGGCTTCCTCAAGCACGAATTGCAGACCACGCAAGCGGGCGCGATCGACGCGATAAAAAGCACACAGTCCGCGCAGGACGCCACCGTTGTGTTCTGCAATACGTTCGAGCGTCCAGGCGATCCGCAGATGTCGAGCCGCCTCGCCGACTTGCAGTATGTGTTGACCGCGTGATCGAGCATGTTCGGCGCGCGCGGTTCTCAAAGCCACTTGTGTTGAGAACGAAACGCGCCAAACACGCCGAACACGCCTTTTAGAACAGCACGCGCCGCGTCACCGCTCCAGCGTCTCCGAAGGCGCCTCGTGAAACTGCTTGCGATAGCCGCTCACCAGCGTCGAACGATTCTGCACGCCCCACTTGTTGGCGGTGAACAGCACCGTGCGCTCGCCGTTGAACGAATCGTCGAGAAGGTCCGCGCGAATCCGCTCCATCCGCAGACGGCGAATCAGTTCGGTCGGCGAAAGACCTAGCGAATGCTTGAACGCGCTTTGCAACGCGCGCTCGGTCACGCCGACTTCGGCCGCCACTTCGCGCACCGACAGATCGCGCCGGTCGAGGTTTTCCTGCAAGTAGCGATAAGCGCGCCGGTAACGCGCGGGCAAACGTGCGGCGACGTCGTCCAGTTGCGGCGCCTGGCGCGCGGCCTTGCCCGCATACGACACGAGCACCTGCGAATCGTCGCGCAGGCACTGCGTGGCGATCAGCGCGTACCGGCCGAAAAACAGCATGCCCTCGCGGCTGCGCCCGAGCGCCTGATGCGTCTTCGCGACCGCATACAGATATTCGAGCTGCCGATGCCCCGTCGACGCCGCATGGTCGATCCGATGCAGCGGCTCGAGCAGCATCTCGGCCAGTTGCGGCGCGTCGGACGCGAGCGCGGCGAGCACGACTTCGAGCCGCGTGGTGCGCAGATAATCGCCGAAGCCGCGCTGTTGCGCCCAGTTCAGATGCGCGGTGATGCCGTCGAGCGCCGCGCGTTCGCCACGCGCCAGCGCGCGCAACTGACGCAAATAATCGACGCGTTGGCGCAGCAACGGCGTGCAGACGTTCAACGCTTCGACTTCGTGAAGATCGGCTTCGTCGCTTGCGGAGGCCATCGAGCGGAATGCGCCGGGTGTGCCTGGTGTGCCCGCGCCGCGCAGCGTCTGGTCGCCGAGGCCCGACTGCCAGTACGCGTGATCGGATAGCAGCGTCGCGCCGCGTAATTCGCGCTGCACCGCGACGTCGAAGCGCAACGTGGCGATCATCTCGCGCCAGTGCCCGAGCGACGGATCGGTGATCGCGGCCGCGAGTTCGTCGAGCGCGTCGCCCGAATCGCGCGAACGGCCGAGTTCGTGCAACGCACCGACAATGCCGAGCCGCGCTTCGATCTGCTGCGCCGCGTCGACGTCGGGCTCGTCGACGAGCCGTGCGAAGCACGACAGCGCGGTCGCGAGCCGGTGACGAAACAGTGCCTGCCAGCCGGCGTTGCGGCACGACGCCGCGCGGATCGCCTGACGCGGCGAGCGGATCGCCTTCTGCGCGCGGCGATACTGTTCTTCGGCTTCGTCGCAGATGCCGAGCGCCATCTGCATGTCGGCATGCAGGCGCAGCAAGTCGGGCGAGCCCGCAGCGCCGCGCGCGAGGTCCGACCAGCGGCTCGCCTGCGCCCCCGCCGGTTGCAGATCGCCGTCGCGTATCTTGTTGAGAAACCCGTCCGGCAGATCCTGCACGGACAACGACGCCGCCAGGGGAAAGTAAAGCGTCAGGAACATTGCGCTACTCCTCGTTGATGCGCGCGGCTCGATTCACCCGCACGCATGCTGCTGCAAACCGATCGTTGCGAATGCCACCATCGTTCGCATCCCCTAATCTATGCAGATATGCGGCGCACATCTTCAACAAATCTGAGCGTTCGGGCCGATTTGAGAACTGTTGAGATTCGCGATGCTTGCCGAACGTGGGCAGGCCCGCGCGCTGGACCCTATTGCCGAACCATGCAACTCGCAATAAGCTGACGAATCCATTGCCCGGCGAAATTGTCAAAAGGCGTCGACCGCGCGTGCGCCGCGAGAACGCCTCTGCGCCCGCGGCCACGATCGACATGACCGGTGAGCATTTGATCCGCCGCACGCGGTGGCGCCCAGCCGACCGGGCTCGCCGAATCCGCTGGAGATCCACGATGCCGTCATTACGACCGAACGAAACGATCCTGGCGTTCAGTCGCTTCACGCTGTCCCAGGAGCCGCCGCGGCTCGTCGCCGATGGTCTCGAGGTCGAGCTCGGCGCGCGGGCGCTCGAACTGCTGATCGCGCTCGTCGAGGCGCGCGGCCGGCCTGTCGCCCAGGCCGAGCTTGGGCGACGCGGCTGGCCTGAGCTGAACGTCGACGTCAATACGGTTCAATCGCAGATTTCCGCGTTGAGGCGCGCGCTCGGCGACGATCGCGATCTGATCGTCACCGTGCCGGGTTTTGGCTATCGCTTTGCCGCCGAGGTTCAGACCAACGGCCCTGGGGATTACGTTCCGCCAGCTTCGCCCACTCCGCCCGCTCCACCCGCTCCGAGCTGGCAGTTGCCAAGTGAGCCGCCGATCGTGAGCGCGCCTCGCGCGGCGCAGCCCGCGTTTGGCGCAGCGGCGAGCCTGGCCCGCACGCAACAGCAACTCACGCCGTTCATCGGCCGGCATGCCGAGCTTTCGGAAGTGCTCGGCCTCATATCGATCACGCGGCTCATCACGCTCGTCGGTGCAACCGGTGCGGGCAAGGCGCGCCTCGCACACGAGGCGGCGCGCCGCCTCGCCGCGCGCTTTCGCGACGGCGTCGTGCCGGTGGCGCTCTCGGCGCTCACGCCCGACGACGGTTTCGCCGCTGCGTTCGCGCTTGCGTTGCATCTGCCCACGGGTTCCGGACAGACGCCGCTCGCACGTTTGCTCGACGGCGTGCGCACGCGCGAGGTGCTGCTCGTCGTCGATTGCAATGAGTGCGACGGAGCGCTCGCGGCCCACACGCTCGACGCGTTGCTGGCGGCCGGACCGAACGTGCGTGCGATCGTGACCGCGAGTGCGCCGCTTGGCTTGTGCATCGAGGAAGTCGTCACGCTCGGCCCATTGCGCACGCCCGAACAGCCTCGCGTGAACGCGACGCTCGCGCCGGAATACGACGCGCTGCGTCTGCTGTTCGCGCGGCTCGCGACGCTGTCGGCGCGGCGGGAGCGGCAACGGGTTTCGCCGCAAACATCGCCGCATTCGTCGCAGCAAACATCGCAGCAAACGTCCCAGCAAACGTCGCCGCGTCCGCTGAGCGGCAACGCGCTGCTGACCGCGCTCGACGGCGGGGCGATGTCGCAAGCCGCCATCGACGCCGCCGTGCTCATCACGCAACTGCTCGCCGGCGTGCCGCTCGCGCTCGAACTCGCCGCGGCCACCATCGACCAGAACATGCGCGCCGGCGAGCCGCTCGAAAGCGCACTGGCCCGCTACGCGCAATGTCTCGATGCGCTCATCGGACCACGCATCGAAACGCCCGGTGTTCCGCATTCGCGCTCGGCGCCGATCACGCTCGCGTTCGATTTGCATTTCGCGCGGCTCGATCGCCGCGCGCGTCTGCACTTGCTGCGCCTCTCGATGTTCGCTGGCGAATTCCCGCGCTGCGCGGCCATCGGGCTGCTTGGCGCCTGCGAGCCGTCGATGGCGGCGAACATAGGCGCAGGACCGCTCGAGCAGACGCACGAACGCACGCCCGCCACCCTGCACGACGCAATCCGCAACGACGCGCTCGCCGACGCCGCGCTCGACGCGTTGACCGAAGCGGGCCTCGTCGAGGAAATCGACAGCAGCGGACAGTGGATGCTGCATATCCGGCGACCCGTCCGCCATCTCGCGCGCGACATGCTGCGCGACGCCGGCGAATACGACCGCACCGCGCTCGCGCTCGCAACCGGCCTGCCGGTGCGGCTGAACGCGCATCGCAAGCGCGGCGAGCGCGCGCATATCGACGCGCTCGACATCAGCGATCTCGAAGAACTGCGCGCGTCGCTCGAATGGAGCACGCAATGCGAACGCTTCGAGACGGCGATCTCGTTGCTCGAAGGATCGGCCTGGCTGTGGACGCGGCTTTCGCTCGAACCCGAATATCTGCAGCGCAGCCGTGCGGTGCTCGCCGGCGTGCAGGCCGGCACCACGCCGCGTAGACGGGACGAGATGCGCGTTCATGCGGTTCTCGCGAGCACGCTGCCGCTCGCGCACGCGCCGGTCGCGCAGGCCATCGCCGCATGGGAAACCGTCTATGAACTGGCCAACGCGTGTGCGGACAGCGCGTTCCGCGAGCGCGCGCTGACCGGTCTCATCGTGTGCTGTAGCGAAGCCGGCGATACACGTCGTGCGGCGGAATTGCAGGCGCGTTACGACCGCATCGTGAAAGCGGGCAATGCGCGCAGCGGGGCCGCGTCGCGATGACGGCGCTGACTTAGCCGACATCGCTGCCCGCGCATTGCGGCGACTTGGCGTGGAATTCATCGCGGGCATCGTCACGTGTATTCATTGCCTAACGCTTCGGCAATGCGCGCGGCAATCGAGTCCCCGCCGATGCTCAGAAACTTCGCGACGATCGCGAGCGCCGTGGGATCGCCGCTGCGCAATACCGCAGCCGCGCAACGCCGCCAGTCGCGATCGGCGAGCATGTACAGACACCAGGCCTGCAATGCGGTGACGACAGGCGAACCGTAGCCCTGCTCGTCGATCTGCCGCAACAGACGCAACGCATCGATCCAGCGCCGCGAATTGACGAGCAGCCTCACCTCGCAGATGTCGACGACCGCCGGGTTCGGATGAAGCTGGCGCAACACGAGCAGCAGTTCCTCGAGGTCTGCGTGCGCGCCGAGCCGCAGTCCCACGGAGAAGATCGTCAGCAGCACACCCAGCACCGCGACACTGCATGGATCGTTTTTCATTGCACGTACCTGGGCGAACGAATGGCAGAGAGCGACACCCTGCATTCTCGGACGCGCGGCGCGTGGCTATCGCGCGCATACGAAGCGCGGAGCGTGATCGCGAAGCATGCGGTTGTGGCGCGCGGATTTCGCGTGCTCACACCCCGCTTCGCATCCGTCCGCGCACGCCGATGCCCTTCCCATAGTCTGTCTGTGTTGAAGTCGGCGCGATCTGGCGACCTCATCAGTCTTCGTTATCCGCATGAATCAACCTTGTGAGAGGAACCATGACCACCAATAACGTGAACTCCGCGTACTACCAGAGCCCGACGTTCCAGTACCCAGGCGGGCAGCAGAACGGCGGCGCGAACCAGGCGCAGATCGACGCCGACATCCAGCAGTTGCTCAACGACCTCGGCATCACGGGCGGCCAGTATCCGGGCGGCAGTCAGTATCCCGGCGGCGGCCAGTTCCCCGGCTCGACCGGTCAGTATCCCGGCGCGCCGTCGAACGGCAATCCGCCGCTGCGCTCCATCAAACTCTCGACGCGCTCCGGCGGCGAAGTGAGCCTGCTCGAAGATCCGTCCGGCAATCTCTACGACAAGAACGGCAAATCGGTCGGCACGGTGGGCGCGGACGGCAGCGTGAGCTTCACCGCCGACGGCAAGAAAGAAGTCAACGAACTGATGACGAACGGCCGCTCGCCTTTCGATCTCATCATGAGCGGCGGCCTCGTCGAAGGCGAGAAACAGAGCGACGGCACGTACAAGTTCGCAGCGGATCAGGTGAACATCGGCGCGGGCGATCTGAATCTGAACAGCGCGCCGAACAACCGTGTTCAGCCGCTGACGGTTGAGCAGCCCGCACAGTTGCCGGGTAATTACACTCTTAACGTGTGACTTTTACGTTCGACGTGCCGCTCACCGATACACGCACGCATGCTGACGGCCAACCGCCGATGACCTGCGAGATCCCGGACCCAGGCTCGTACAGCGTGCTGCCGTCGATCATCGGCACGGGTTCGGGCGATCCGTATCCGCTCTATGGATGGTTGCGCGCGCATCGGCCGCTGTGCCGCGACGCGAGCGGCGTATGGCTCGCGTCGTCGCATGCGCTCGTCACCCGCATACTCGACGACGCGCGTTTTTCGGCGCGGCCGCCGCCTGGCACCGAGCCGCTCGACGATCCGCTCGGCTATGCCAGCATGGTCGTGTTTCAAACGGGCGAAGCGCACGAACGGCTGCGGCGCTTTCTCGGGCCGCTGTTTTCACGCAAGGCGTTGGTGTCGCTGCAAGCGTTTATCGACGATGAAGTCGCGCGCCTCGTCGATCAATGCGAGCACTTGCCGCGTTTCGATCTGGTCGCGAACATCGCGAGCGCGTTGCCGGTGCGCACGATCTGCCGTCTGCTCGGGTTTCCCGATGCGCATGGCGCGAGTTATCTGGAGGCGTCGGCGGGCGCGTGGCAACTGATCAGCGGCGCGCCGATGTCCGCCGCGGAACACGCGCTCGCGGCCATGCACACCGAAGCCTTCCTCGCGCAAGTCGAATCGTTCATGCGCGCGATCGACCCTCACGCCGCGCCCGATCATGCGGCCTCGCGCTTCCTGCGGCTCGAACAGGAAGGCGGCATCGGCCGGCGCGAAATGCTCGTCAATATCCTGTTTCTGTTTATCGCCGGATACGGCACGACGCTGCTGTCCATCGGCAATAGCGTCGCCGCGCTGCTGCGCGAGCCGCGCGCGTGGCAGGCGCTGAAGGACGACATTTCGCTGGTGCCGCAAGCCGTGCGCGAACTGTATCGCTACGATCCCGTGGTGCAGTCCGTGTTTCGCTATGCATGGGACGACGTCGAGATCGACGGCTGCCGGATTCGTCGCGGAGAACGCGTGATGCCGCTCATCGGCAGCGCGAATCGCGACCCGGCGGTGTTCGCCGCGCCCGATGAGATTTGCTTCGAGCGCGAGGCGGGACGTTCGCTGACGTTCGGCGCGGGTCCGCATAGCTGCATGGGACTGGCGCTCGCGCGGATGCAACTGGAGTCGCTATTGCGCGCGTTGACTCGGCGCATGCCGGACTTGCGGCTCGCGCCTGGTCAGCAGGCGCGGCAGCAGCACGGTTCGTTTCATGGGTATGACCGGTTGGTGGTCGAGCGTTAGTTAGGCTGAGCGTTAGGCTGTCGTGATTGAACGCGACGCGCGTGAGGCTCGCGCATCTTGCATGCGTGTATCGCGTTGTCACTCGGACAGGAACTTCACGTCGCCCCGGTTGCCCGTATAGGTGTCGTACGACACCACCTGCGGGCCGCTGCCGCCTTGCGTATTATTCGAACCGATCAACGTGATGCGGCCGTTGTCGTTGCTCGCGACGATCTCGACGTGCTCATCGTCGCCGACGATGCAGATGTCGCCCGGCTTCGCCTCGTTGCGGCTCACCGTGCGCCAGCCGTCGCCTTTCAATTCGCTGTGAAGCGTCGACACGAGATTCGTGTGCTGCGACTCCGAGATCTTTCCGGACTTCACGAGACACGCCGACGCGAAGTTCGCGCAGCACACGGTCGTATCGACGCCCTTGTCCATCGGCACGCCCTGGTCCGCCATGATGCTGGCCGCCGACTTGTGCAACTGCGTCTGGGCGACGCCCGCCGCATTGCCCGAGCCGGCTGGCCGCACGTTGGCGTCGCCTCGTTCGACGGCTCCATTCGCGTTGACCACGCCCGTGCCGGATGAACTGCGATAGCTCGCTTGGGTGACGCCGCCGCTGCTCGTCGGGAGCGAAGGCATCGAGGGCATGGAAGGCATCGGCATGCCCGACGATTCCTGCGATGGACTCGTGATGCTCAACAGGAACTGCAGAAAGAGTTGCTCGAGCGCGTTGTCACCCATGCCGCCTGGCGAATTCCAGTTCGCGCCGACGTTGCCGCCGACGTTTCCCCACGCGTTCGGTTGCGTCGTGATGGATCGCGTGAACAGCGACGAAGGATCGGCCGCGCCCGTATATCCGCCTGCCGGATAGGACAGCGTGGAAAATGCGCTATACGTCATGACGACTCCTTGTTAGCGAAGCGACGCGGTGGCCTGGCGCGCGTTGTTGCCGGGCACGCTTGAATGTAAACGCGGCGCGATGCAGTTGCCGCGTGCGGCGCGCAACGATGCGCAATAAAGCGAAGCGGACGATGAGGGGTTGCGGCGGGATGTGGGGTGGACGTTAGCGGTTGTCGCGGGTACTTGCACGGCGTTGCGGCATTCTCGCGGAAGCCGACATAGAAAGCGATTCTGCGCAAGTTCGTTCGGCGGGTTGCGACGTGCGGCGGCGCGCACGCTTCGTCGTTGCGCGGCATCGCGGCGATCTCGCGCAGGTCGCCGCAAGAAGTCGATTCTGCGCAAACCGGTCCGGCGGTTTTGAGCGCGCAGCGGCGCACAAGCGTCGTCATTGCGCGGCATCGCGGCGGGCTCCCGCGAGTCGACGTACGAATCGCTTCTGCGCAAATCCGTCCGGCGCTTCGCAGCGTGCCGGCGCGTCGGTTGCGCTTCATGTCTACTACCGCCATTGCGTTGCGTCGAGATCGCCGTGCCGAAACATTCTCTTTCCGCGCTCTGTCCCGTGGCCGCGTTCCATGCGCCTGCTGTCGCCGTCCGCGCGCTCGTCGCACTTGCGCTCGCGAGTCTTCTCGCCGCGTGTGCCGACCCGACGCCCGGCTCCGCGCAACTGAAGATCGCCCAGCAGCAGAAGCTCGTCCCGCCTGCCAATGAAACCTTGCCGCTGTCGTTGCGGGCCGGATCGCAGGAGGTCCTGCAAGACGTGTTGAGCGCGGTCGGCGATGAAGTGTGGAACTGCCGGCGAAGCGGCGGCGCGCTTCAATGGACGTCGACAGGCACGGAAGCCACGCTCGTCGATCAGGCGCGCAAGAGCGTCGGCACGGTGATGCCCAACCGCATGTTCAGCGCGTACGACGGCAGCTACATGATTGGACGCCTCGCCGCCGACCAGACCGTCACGCCCGACGCGCTGCCGTGGCAACGCATGGACGCGCGCTTCAATGCCGGCGAGCGGACAGGCGAAGGCCGCTTTGCGAGGACGACGTCGGTGCAGCGCGTGCTGACCTCTGGCGGGCTTCCGCCGAATCCGGCTTGCGACCAGGAAGGCGTGTCGCTGTTCGTGCCGTATTCGGCGACGTATTTGTTCTACCGCGCGAGCGACCCCGCCGCAGTGGTGCCCGCGCCGGAGCCGCCGTTGGACGCGGCATCGGCTGCGCAATAGCGTGGTCGGGTCTTGCGTCACGCACGAGGCGAAACACGACACATCAAATTCGCACGAAACGCGTGACGTATAGCGCCTAACGCGGCGCCCGCCTCACACGCGACGCCCGACGCCACACTCCCGCTTCTCGCGCGCCGCGCCGCTGCATGCTTCGGAGGACTCGATGAACTTCCGCTTTCCGCCACTGACCTCTCTTCTACCCAGCCGCGATAACGCCGCGACTTCATCACAACAGCAACCGCAGCCACAAACCCACCCCACCACCCCCGACTCCCAGACCCCGCTCAGCGGCCTCGCCCGTCTGTCCGACCGCGTGCGCCACAACCCGGTCACGCGGATTTTCCGCGCGTCGAACACCACAGTCACAGTGCTCGAATCGACGCTGACCGCAGCCGGCAGCGTCGCCAATCCAGCCGCCGATACGCGCTTTCCCCGTCCGCCGCAACGTGCGCCGGCGCAGGAACCGGCATCGCTCGACAGCGCCGCGATCGCGATCGGCGCACAGGGCGCGCAACTCGCGAACGCGTCGATCGGACGCACGGCCGCCTTCCTGGCCGACGACGCAACGCGCGGCGCGCTGCCCGTGCCGAAGTTCATGAGTCCGCGCGCGATCGGCCAGACGCTGCGCCGTCTGCGTAACCGCGAAGCCAACGCGGCCGCCCGCGAATGGGCGCAAACGCTCGACGATCACTTCATGCAGCCCGTGATCGCCGTGAACCGGCTCTTCCCGATTCCAGCCGATGCCACGCCGGAGGTGGCGGACGCGCGGCAGACCGCCATCATTAGCCTGCTCGACGGACTCACGCTGCGCAGCCCCCGGCCGGCGCGTGCGGACGCGTCGTTGCCGCCGGCCGTCGAACGCCTGCCGCAGGAGTGCGTGGTGCCGGTCGCAGAGGCGCTCGCCGAGGCAAGCGGCGGCGATCCCGCGCTGGCCGCGCGAATTCTCGAACGCTTGCAGCAGCCGCTAGACATCGCCAGTAATGCACCGCCCGACAAGTCCAACGCACCCGACGCAACCGATCTGGAACCCCGCACCTGGCGCTGCGCGCAAAACCTCGCGCAGGCGCGTTGCGCCGCACTCGAAGGTCTGCTGCGCCTCCAGTTCGGCGACAGCGCCCCGCATGCGGAGCGCGGCAACAGCGCGGCCGCGCGGCTCGTCGTCTATTTGCAGGCCGGCCACAAGCTGCGTTCGATGGACGCCGACCTCGGCGCGACGCCCGCCGATCTCAACGACGACGCGACGTATCGCATGTTCATCGACGATCCGTATGGGCGGCACGCGATGCTCGCGCTCGATGCGGCGCGGCGTCTGCCGCCGGACGCCGTCGACGCCCACGACATCGGCGCATGCGACATCGAAGCGATCACGGCTTACCGTCTGTGGCAGATGGGCTTCGACGAAAGCGGCCCCGGCTCCGATCTGGAGCGCGCGTCACAGTTGCTGTTCGACGGCGGCACGACGTGGGTTGAGCGCGGCGCACAGCGGCAGCAGCGCAAGGACGCGGCGCTCGGTTCGATCGACGGCGCACCGCCTGCCCAGCGCTTCGCGCATGCGAAGGCGCGCGTGGGGCTTGCGGTGCACGACGTGCCGCGCGTGTTCGGCAGGAACCGCTCGCCGCTCGGCGTCTCGAGTCTGCTCGGCGCCGACACGCCGTTCTTCGACACGACGCGCGGACGCTACGACACCGCGCTGATCGCCGCCCGCACCGCGCTGCTCGACTACAGCAACGAGCAGTTGCCACGCGCGGCCACGCCCGGCCGGATGCTCACGCATGCGCTGAACGCGGAGCGCCTGCGGGCATGGACCGATGCGCGCCCCGATGTGCCATCCGACGCGCGGCTTCGCGAGTTGCAAAAGCGCCGGCCCGAATCGTTCGAAATCGGCCGGCGCGACGCGCGGCGGATGTGGGACGCCGCGCGCGCACGCGTCGCCGCAATGCGTGGGCAAGGCGATCCGCGAGCGCAGCGCAACGTCGAGCGCTGCTTGCGCATGTTCGACGACCGCGAGCGCCGCCGTCGCTTCGTCGATGAAATGACGGACGGCGGCTTCACGCTTGCCACGCTCGAACGCTGGTTCAATGCAAGCGCGATGGCCGCCGACGACGCCCCGCTCGCCGAGCCCACGCAGCGCAATCTGCAGGCCGCGCACGATCTGCTGGACAACCCCGGCATTGCGCCGCTCGAACGGATCACGACGCGCAATCTGCGCGAACAGCATCTCGCGCTGATGGCGCAGAACGTGCCGGGCACGGGCTTCACATCGTATGACGGCAATGCACTCGGTCTCGACGCCAACGCGTGGGGCAACCTTCCCGCGAAGCTGCTGGTCTCCGCGGGACCGATTGTGACGGTGCTCGGCGGGCGCGATTCGATGTATTCGATCGGCACCGCGTACGAAGGCGGCCAGATAATCTTCGGCAACCGCAGCCGCGTGAACGGCGCGCTGGGCGCGCAAGGTTTCGTCGGCGCGACGCTCGATGTGGCCGGCGTCGCGGGCATGGCGGGCGGCTGGGCATCGTCGGGCGTGGGCGGCTCGCTTGCGTGGGAGCAGTCGGTCGTGCTGCGCGCGCGGCGGCTCGCGCCCACGCCCGCGACCGCCGCGCACGAGGCCGAGGTCTGGCACAAGGACAGCCGGCAGATGGTCAACGCGTACTGGGACGCAGCCGAACAGGCGCAGACACCCGACGAGTTCATGCAGATTCTCGCCGCCGGTATCGCGGACAACGAACGTATTTCGCTGTCGTCGCAAAGCAATAACGCGACGTCGGTCACGGCGGCGCCGCTGACCGTCGGCGGCGTCGCGCGTGCGAACGTGCCGGGCGCGAGTTCGCCGGACCGCGTCGGCGTTTATGCGGGCGTGAGCTCGGGCGTGACACTCTATTCCGCCGCCGATCTGAAGGAGAGCGGCGCGCTTGCCAGCACGATCGGCGCGACTGCCGTGCAGGGCTCGCTGACAGCGAGCGCGGGCGCGCAGTTCGCGCCGCGTGCGATTGCGCTCGGCGACGACCGTTTGAGCACGGGCTTGGACTTAGGCGACGTGGGATCGGTCAGCCCTGCCCCGAAGACGCTGGCCGGCGCGGCCGTCGACGTCACGGCGTTTGGGCGCTCGTCGTTCGTCTTCGCGATGCGCGATAACCGCGGCCTCGTCGCCGAATACACGATGCAGGACCGCATGTTCCGCAACGCCGACGACTGGGCCCGCTCGGTGCGAGCGAATCCGGCGTGGGTGCACGGCATCGGCGCGCAACGGCTGCAACAGGTGATCGAGCAGACGCAGTTGGAATCGTCCGGTGAGTTTTCGTTCGGCGAACGCTGGGTCATCAAGGATGAATGCGTACCGCGCCTGAACCAGTATCTGACGTTGTCGAATCAGTTGCGCTCGCGTCTGGAAGATGATGCGTCCACGCAAACGCTGAGCCGCGCGCAGCGTGCGCTGATCGAGGCGAAGCTGCGCACGCTCGAACGGAAAATGCAGAGCGCGTTCGAAGATCCGTCGGCGTGGCGGCCGCTCGGTTTGTTCGGTCTGCGTGAGGTCGCGCGCAGCAGCTCGCAGGGCTGGAAATATGGACTGCGGGCGTCGCATGAGCAAAGCCGGATCGGCAAGAGCCTGACGTTCTGGACGCCGGTGTCGGAACCGGAAGGTGAATCGGCTGCGTTGGAAGTTGGTGGCGTGGTGCCGACGCATGCAAGTCCGGGCACGGGCACAGGCACAGCGGCCGCTGACGCGCCAGGCGGCGCGATGTAACGACGGGCGGAGGCTTTGTCGATGGCTTTGGCTGCTGGCCGCAGCCCCCAACTACAACACCTCCCCCGCCGTCGATACACCTTGCCGCGCTTCGTCCGCGATCAGCCGTTCCATGATGCGGCGCGCGTGCACGGCGCCCGCGTCGATCGGCAGCATCGCCGGGCGCAGCGACCAGAAATCGCGATCGCCGATCATGCGTTGCTGCGCTTCGAGCATCGGAATGTCTTCATCGCGAAACGGCGCGAGCAGGCTTTGCGCCGTGCGGCTCACCAGCTCCGCGCCATGCTCGCCGATCGCGCGCGACAAACCGAACGCGAAAAAATAATGCGAACTCGCGGCGGTTTCGGGCGTGAGCCAGTGCGCTGAAACCGCTTCGCGCGTCGTCTCCGGCAAGCCGCTTTCGCAAATGCGCACGACGATCGTGAGCAGCCCTGGCGGTATCCATTGCACGTCGAGTTCGCGGTCGGCGCGCTCGCCATAGAGCAGATTGAAGCTCTGCGTGAGCATCGGCCGCAGATATTCGCCCTTCATCTCGCGACGCACCGACACCGTGTTGCCCGCGACCGTCGCACGTACCGCGCCGCTCGCCATCTGCTCGCTGCCGAGCGTTTCCGGATGCAGGTACTGAAAGTGGCTCAGGTCGAGCAGATTGTCCGCGCTCAACTGATAGTTCGCGTGCGTGTGCAGATAGCGCTCGCTCGTGAAGTTCTCTTGCGGATCGAGATAATCGAATGCGGGAAGCGGCGTATTAGATGCGCGTTGCGCATCGCCCGGCCAGAACCAGATCGCGCCGTATCGTTCGCGCACCGGATAGTGACGCGCTTCAGCGCGCGCGGGCACGCGGCCATCGCCGTGCGGATTGAACACGCAGCGGCCTTCCGCGCCAAAACGCAGTCCGTGATACGGACATTCGAGCGCACCGTCGACCACGCGTCCGCGAGACAAAGGCGCGAAGCGATGCGGGCAGCGATCCGCGAGCGCAACCGCTTGTCCGCCCGCGACGCGATACAGCACGACGGGCTCGTCGAGCAGCGTGCGCGCCAGCGGCGCATCCGCCGTGACCTCGCTGGACAGCGCGGCGACATACCAGGCGTTGAGCAGATACGGCACGGCGAGTCTCCAGTCGGATCGAGGCACGATTCACCTGCGGCGAGCCCATATTAGGCAATCCGTAATTAAACACGCTCAACAATTCTCATAGCGGTAAATAACGGCAGACGCGCAATTAAGCAGGCGCTCGTGCGGAAATAAATGCGTATTACGGATTGCAAGCGATGGACGCGCGTGTCGCTTGCCCCCAATACCGCAGCGGTTAAATATTGGCCGGCGTCTAAACCTCGCCTCAACCTTACACCCACATTACATTAATGTAAGGATCGCGCGTAAACGGCTGTTGCAAAAGCGATTTCCGCGCTTCGCACATCTTCGCGTCTGTAAGGTTTAACGCGCCCTGCTCCGTCATTATTTTTTCGGCAAGCGGCAAAAAACGTCTATTGCGCCGAGTGAACTACGAGAAACAGGTAGTCGAAAAATGGCAATTTCGTGATCCGCTTTTCAATCAGGCGATTGAATCGCGGTGAGGAAACAAAACGTTACATCCTTGATGGACCACTCCCTCTACTGTCGAGTCATTCGAATTGCGTAATCGGCCGAAACCGCAAACGCATCCGCCTACCCGTTCCACGAATGACGTTCGCCTTTCGCCCGTGAGTCTCGCGGGCGAGCGGTATCGCACGGAGGAAAAATGAAACTTGCAGTGATGACCAGAAGCGCAACACTGTTCGGGTTGATCTGCCGTTGTTTCGAAGCCGACGGCGCAGTCTGCCATCGGTTCGCCGATGACGTCGCCTTCGCGCGCGCAATCTATCGCGACGAATACAGCGCGATCCTGATCGACGCCGACACCGGTCTCAATCCGCTGCGCCCGGTGCTCGCGCGGCGTGCCTGCTATGCCGACCGCCGCGCGCCGCTGATCGTGATCGGCGCCGGCCACGACCGCGAAGCCATCGCGCGGCTGTTCGATGCGGGCGCGGACGACGTCGTGCTGTCGCCCGTCGATGCGCGCGAGGTGATGCTGCGTGTGCACCTCGCATTGTTGCGCGTGCAACTACAGAGCGCCGATTCGAGCGACACGCTGGAATGCGGCGCATACCGGCTCGATCGCCGGAACTGCACGGTTCACGTCGACGGCCACGCGGTGCGCCTCACGCCGCGCGAATTCGCGATTGCGTGGCTGCTGTTCTCGCGCCGCGGCGAATATGTGAGCCGCCGCCAGATCGCGGGCGCTGTATGGAGCCGTTCCGAGGACATCATTGGACGCACGCTCGAACAGCACATCTACAAGCTGCGCAAGAAGCTGGAACTGAACGGCCCGTGGGGCGTGCATCTGCGGACCTTGTATGCGCACGGCTACCGCATCGAGATGACCGATACGGCGGAGGCCGCGCTTGAAGAAAGCGTTGAAAGCGTTGAAAGCGCGGAGAGCATGGACGGCGTGGATTGCGTGGATAGCCACGGCGTCGCATTGGAGACACTGCACGACGATGCCCGCACAGCCGCGGCCATGACCTGCCTCGCACCGATGCAGCCCGTCGCTGCGCCGGCCGCGCCGCCTCGCGCCGAAGTGCATCCCGCCGATAGCGCGGTGGCCCGCAATGCGCCCGCGTGGGGCGACTCGCAAGCAGCGTTCGCCGCGTCCGCGAGCAGCGCGCCGAAAGCGCCGTACGCGTTGCTGAGCGCAGCCGCCCTCGCCGCGCGCACGCGCGGCAACGGCTAGCCCCAAGCGTCGCGCTCAAAACTCGATGATGCGCGGCGACAGCAGAAACAAGCGCTCCATGTGACTGCGCTGGTCGTCGCGATAACGGAACAGCCCGCCGATCAGCGGAATCTTCGAAAGACCCGGTACGCCGGTTTCGCCGTTCGTCGACGTATCGACGCGATAGCCGGCAATCAAAAGACTCTCGCCCTGCCCGACGAACGACTCCGTGTTGATCGTGCTGGTCGTAATCACAGGAATGTTGTCGACCTGCTGCGAGGTAATCGCGCCGTCCTCGATATGAACGTTCAGCTTGATGTCCGTCCTGCCGTTTTCTTCCACGACGAGCGGCAACACGCGCAGCGACACGCCGGTCGACACGCTGTACAGATCCGCCGACGTGTAGCCCGACACGCGCACGAAGAAGCGCGTCTTCTGGTCCATCACGGCCTCCACGTTGTTGAGCGTCGCGACCTTCGGGCTCGCATCGATCTTCGCGAGATTGCTTTGCTGCAGCGCGTTCACGCGCGCGAGCAGATAGCGGCCCGCGTTGCCGAGCACCGCCGTGAGCGATCCGCCGAGCGGCGTCGTGTTGATGACGGTCGTGCCGTCCGACAGCGTCTGCGTGCCGAAGATCGGATCGATGTTGCCGTTGTAGCCGTTTTGCTGCGTCGTGCCGTTGCCGGTCTGAATGTCGATGTGACTGTTATGCGCGCGCCAGTCGACGCCGATCTGCTTGAGCGCGTTGTCGTCGATCTCGATGATATGCGCCTCGATCTCGATCAGGCGCGGCCGCACGTCGAGCTTGTCGATCAGGCTTTGATACTGCGACAGGCGTTGCGGCACGTCGCGGATCAGCACCGAGTTCGTGCGCGGATCGGCTTCGATCACGGGCAGCGTCTGGCTGCCGCTCACCGACGTGTCGCCGCTGCCGCCGTCGCCGCTATCGGACGAACCCACCGACTGCATGCCAGGGCCACCGCCCGCGGCCATGCCGTTCAGCAATCCGCCGATGCCCGGCGCGACGCCGCCGTTCGCCGCAATGCCGGCAGGCAGCGGCGGATTCACGCCGTTTTCGTAGCCGCCGCCGTCGGTGCTGCCGGTCACGTCGCGCATCGGTTGCAGGCGGCGCATCGTCGGTTCGCGCGCCGCGCGATTGGCGGCCTGCTCGTAGCTGTCCGCGCCGTTGCGCCCGCGCTTATCGCGCGGTTGGTACATCGACGACAGCACGTTCGCGACGCCCGACACGGTCACCGTCTTGCCGTCGATCTCGACGTTGTGATCCGCGGCCCACGCATGATGCAGCTGGAACACGCGAATCATCGAGCCCGAGCGCTGCGCCGCGTTGTCGTCGAGCCGGCGCGCGACTTCCGACACGAGTTGCACATACGCTTGCGGGCCGCTCACGAGCGCGGTGCTCTGGCTCTCGTCGTAAGTGATCGGAAAGCGCGAATTCTCGATGCGCAGTTGCGTGAGCGCCGCGCGCAAGTCGGCGGCGCTCGCATGATCGAGCTTGATGACCCGCCGCGTGACGGTGTTCACATCGCTGATCGACAGCACGCTGCCGTCGTAGAACCACACGAAGCCGAAGCTCGACGCGAGCGTGTCGAGAAAGCGCTGCGGCGGCATGTCGAAGCGGCCGCTCACGCTGCCGTGGACGTCGCCGGAAATGGTTGCGGGCACACCTTGTCCGGCGGTGAAATCGCGCAGCACGTCTTTCACGTCCTGCCCTTCGGCGCTGACGTGGACCACGGAACTGCGCCAGCGGATCGCGGCGGCTTCGGCGGGCGCCGCGAGCAAGGCGGGCAACGCGAAGACAAGAGACGCTGCCAGCCGGGCAGCAAGCATGAGCCGTTTGTTGTTCATGGGTTCCACGATGTCCACGATGGTCGATGGGTTGGCCGTGCGTCATGCAACGTGCAACGTGAGCCGGCGATGCCCAATGTATCGAAGCGTGTGAAGCACATCCTCAACAAATCTGACGGTTCATGCGCATTTGAGGAGTGTTGAGAATTGGCGGCGCGGCGCGCACGCTTATTTGCCCGCTCATTGCCCGCTTATTTGCGCAGCGGCCCCGCGATGGCGCGCAACTGTTCGCCGAGTCCCGAGAGCACGAGCTGATCGCGGACCTGGTCGACAAAAATCCCGACGAAGAGCGCAAGCATCATCACCGTGAGCGTGCCCTTCACCGGCTGACTGAGCGTCATCAGCTCGAGTTTTTGCGCCGACTTCGCCGCGAAGCCGAACGCGAAATCAACCAGCAGCAGCATCAGCATCATCGGCGCGGCGAGCTTGGCGGTGGTCTGCATCAGCGAGTCGGTCTGTTGCAGCACGAAGCTTTCGAGCACGTTCGCGGGCACCGGCGTCGCGGCGGTCAACGGCCACCAGTGATACGACTCGTACAGCGCGCCGAGCAGGAACGTCATGCCGCCGAAGGTCCAGAACGCGACGCTCGCCACTTGCGCGAGCAAGGTGCCGGTCGGCGTGGACTGCTCTTCGCGCAATGGATTGGTGATCTGCACATTGTTGTAGCCGGCCAGATCGTCGACGTAGATGCCCGCGCCTTCCGCGACCCAGAATACCGTCGATGCCGCGAAGCCCAGCAGCAGCCCGATGGCCGCCTCGCGCAAGCCGATCACGACAAGCGCCGTTCCGGTCAGCGACGTATAAAGCGAAACCGGCTGACCATACGCGATGAACGAGCTGAACAGCAGCACGACGCCATTGCGCACCACGCCTTGCAGGATGCCGTCCGCCGTCGGAGGAAACAGGTAGAGCATCACGAAGAGGCGCACCGAGCACACGCCAAGCACCGTCAGCGAGCGGATCAGTGTGGCGCCGAATTGCGGCAGCGTGGTGATGGTGTCGTACATTACGGATGGCTAATCAAATTTGGAACCGTGTGGTTTGCTCATTGCTCGGCGTTTTCAAACGGCCGTGCCGTGGATGCCGGTCGGCGGACGCAAACGCGCTAACGCGGTTTCCTCCGCTTCGTCGTCCTCCGCGTCGGTGGCTTGACGGTCCAGCTCGATGTGCAAGTGCGCGATGCGCTCGCCGCACAGATCGATGCGGCTGCGATTCGCCGCCAACGCGCGCGTAGCCGCGGCGAGTTCGTCGGCCCTGCCGCGCAACGCGGACTCAAGCGTGGCCAGTTCGCCTTCCATCTGCTGAACACGCACGGCGACGACATCGGCATAGCGCATCGTCGCGTTGAGTTCGGCGAGACGAACGGCGCTACCGCCCGTCATCATCTGCGCGATGCGGGCGTGAAAGCCGCGCAATTGCTCGCGCTCGGCCTCCGTGCGCGCGAGTTGCGCGTCGCGTTGCGCGAGCGCTTCGGCATGCGCAGCGCGCGCGGCGATCAGGGCCACTTGCAGACGGCGCTCGAGCCGCTCGCGACGGCCTATCGTCAATTGAAGCGCGGTGACGCGCCGTCGTGTCGTCTCGGGACTGTGCGTCGTGCTCATCGTGTCAACCGTTCGCCAATTGGAAAAGCCGCGCCTCGGTGTCCTGCGGCGCGGCCAGTTCATGCGTCGCCTGATTGAAGAACGCGCGGATCGCGTCGATCTTGCGAATCGCCTCGTCGGCAAGCGGATTGCCGCCCGGTTGATATTCGCCGATCTGCAGCAGCATCTCGACCTCGCGATGCTTCGCCAGCAACTCGCGCAGCCGGCCTGCCGCGCGCACATAGTCGGGCGTCATCACTTGCGGCATCACGCGCGACAGGCTCGCGAGCACGTCGATGGCCGGATACTGGTTTTTGGCGGCGATTTCGCGTGACAGGATCATGTGTCCGTCGACGATCCCGCGCACTTCCTCGGCAATCGGATCGTTGCCCGACTCGTCCTCGGCGAGCACCGTGTAGAGCGCCGTGATCGAGCCGTGCTCGCCCATGCCCGCGCGTTCGAGCAGGCGCGGCAACTCGGCGAAGATCGACGGCGGAAAGCCGCGCCGCGCGGGCGGCTCGCCGGCGGCGAGGCCGATCTCGCGCTGCGCGCGGGCAAAGCGCGTGAGCGAATCCATCATCAGCAGCACGCGTTGGCCGCGGTCGCGAAAGTGCTCGGCAATCGCGGTCGCGACATAAGCCGCCTTCGCGCGCTCGATCGACGAACGGTCCGAGGTCGCGCACACGACGATGGAGCGCGCCATGCCCTCGGGTCCGAGAATCAGCTCGACGAACTCGCGCACTTCGCGGCCGCGTTCGCCGATCAGCGCGATCACGGTCACGTCGCATTGCGCGCCGCGCGCGAACATGCCGAGCAGCGTGCTCTTGCCGACGCCCGCCGGCGCGAAGATGCCCATGCGCTGACCTTCGGCGAGCGTCATCATGCCGTCGACGACGCGCACGCCGGTTGCAAGCGGCGTGTCGATCATGCGCCGGCTCATCGGCGAAGGCGGGTTCGCGAAGACCGGGCGCTCTTCGATGGTATCGAGCGGCCCGAGTCCGTCGATCGGCTCGCCGAGGCTGTCGATCACGCGGCCCAGCAACGCGTCGCCGACCGGCACCGTCAGCGAACGGCCGAGCCCGACGACGCGCGTCGAGCGCGAGATATCGGCGAGCCGCGAGAACGGCGACAGCAACGCGACGTCGCGCGTAAAGCCGATTACTTCGGCATGCTGAAGTAATTCGCCATTGACCGCGCGCAGTTCGCACAGCTCGCCGAGCGTCACGTCGAGTCCGGCCACCTTGACCAGCGTGCCGATGACTTCGAGCACCTTGCCGGTTCGCGCGATGCTCGCTGTCGACAGGATCTCGTGTTCGATCGCATCGGCGAGGCGCTCGGCATCGAAAAGCGGAAGCAATGCGTCGTCCGGGTCGTCGGCTTCGTGGATGGCGGGCGCATTGGCTGCGCGCGGCGGGGTCATCGCGAGCCCTCGTCGTGCCCGCCGTTCCAGTCACCGTCTGCATGGGCGAGTTCGGCGGCGTCGTGCTCGTGCTCGTGCTCCTGCACATACGGCGCGAGCGATTCGGCGACCGCGCCGAGTTCGCTCGCGGACTGCTTGAGCGCCCGCGAGACAGCGAGCCGCATCGCGCGCATTTGCGTCGCGAGGCTCGCGTCGATCGCGCCGAAATCGGACTCGCACAGGCAACTGCCGGGCGCGAGCCGCTTGTCGGCGACCACCGACAGCGGAAACGGCCGGCCGAGATCGCGCCAGCGCGCGGACAGCCGTTCGAACGCGACGCAGGCCTTGTCGTAGTCGACGGGGCTCACGGCGACGCGCAGCCACGTCGCGCCTTCGACGATGCGGTCGACTGCCGACAGCGCCCGCTCGAACAGTTGATCGGCCTGCTGGACCTGCACGATCTGCTCGACGGCCACGGTCACGATGTTCGCGATCCGCTCGCGCATTTTCAGTTGCGCGCGACGTTGGCCGGCGCCTGCATCCGCGAGGCGCTCGACCCAGTCCGCGAGCGCGCGCTGTTCGCCGTCGCGGTAACCGCGGGTGGCGGCGTGCTCGTACTCGTCGCGCGCGGCCGCGAGAATCGTTTGCGCTTCGGCGTGCGCGGCGGCGACGATCGCCGCGGCTTCGTCGCGCGCGGCGGCGAGGGTCGCTTCGCGGTCGGCGGCGAGTTGCGCGTACGCGGCGTCGATCTCGATCAGCGCGCCGAACGCGGCGCGCGGCACCACGTCCGCGTGAGCGCCGACATGGCCGCGGCCGCGTGCATCGCCGTCGATGATGACCGCGGCCGGCAGTAGACGGTCCGATCTCAGCCAAATAGCCATGCCCACTCCGGAAGCAGTTCGGGAAGTTGCGCGAAGAGGAACGCGGTGCCGCCGGTGTCGAGTTCGCGCGCGGTCGTGGCGGGCCACGGCGGGGGTAAGTCGCGGGGCAAGGCGAGGCGTAGGAGTGGACAGGGGCGTGGCCACGCGAACAGCGCCGCCTCCTGTGCATCGCTGGCGGACAGCGCCACGTCACGTGCGATCAGCGCATAGCCTTCGTACGCCATCCTTTCCGCGTCGAGTTCTTCGAGCGAAGGCAGATGTCCACGCGTGACGAGGCGCGCTACATCCGGCACATTAGCCGACGCGCCGCCAGCGCCGCCGCCATGCCTCGGCGCAGCACCCAACCGTTCGAGCGGCACGCCGATCCATTCCGCGAGGCGGCGGCGGCTCGGCTTGTCGATCAACCTGCGCACCTCCGCCCGACGCAACAGCAGCGCGCGCATGCGCAGCACGCGCAACGCGTCGTCGACGGGCAACGCATCGAGCACGAGCGGACTGGGCGCGCGCAAGCTGTCGAAGTCCGGCAGCGGCACGCCGGCCGCATGCAACAGCGCCCGCGAACAGGCGGCAACGGCACCGGTGTCTGTGTTCGCCAGCGCGTCGCGCAGTGCGTCGAATGAGGCGGATACCGTGGCCGGCGACACATCGAGCGCGGGCGCCCACCATGACGGATGCGCCCAGCGCGCGGCGTCATTTGCATTGCGCTGCCACGCGGCGAGCGCGGCAGCGGCGCGCGAAAATGGGAACGCTGCGGGGGATGGTGCGGAGCGTGCTGTTGCAAACGCGGCGGATGCGGGCGTCGAAAGCGCAGAGGAAGAACTCGCTGATCCCGTCCCCGCCAACCCAACCGAAGAACCCGCCGATGCCTGAGCCGAAAGCGCAGGCGAAGACCCCGCCGCCCCCGACGCCGCCAACCCACCCGAAGACACCGCCGCCATCATCACGCCGCAGAAGAAGGTTTCGCACGCCGCCACTTGCCGGCGAGCGCGCTGATTCGTGCATAAACACGCGGATACAGCGGACCCGCCGCGCCCTTCGCCGGCATCCCGCGCCGCAGCCACAGGAAGAGACTCGCGGCGCCCACGAGAAACACCAGCGCCGCACCGATCAGCGTCGGCAGCGGCGAGACTTGCGCGGGCGCGGGCTTCGGCAGATCGACGGGATCGGCGGCCACGGCCGTCACGCTCACCGCGTCGTAAGTCAGACCTTCGACGCTATGCATGACCAGCGTCTTGATCTGCGGCACGAGCGCGTTCGCGTCGGAATCGGGCCGGTACTTGATGAACACCGACGCCGACGACGGCTTCATCTGCTGCGCAAGCGGATCGTTGTTCGGCAGCACGATCTGCACGCGCGCGACGATCACGCCGTCGATCTTCGAAAGCGTCGCCGACAATTCCTGCGACAAGCCGTAGATAAAGCGCACGCGTTCCTCGGTCGGCGTCGACACGAGGCCGTCCTTCTTGAAGAGGCTGCCGAGATCGTCGTAACGGCTATGCGGCAGGCCGCGCTCGCGCAGCACCTGCATTGCGTGGACCAGTTGCTTGTCGTCGACTTCGAGCGTCCAGGTCTTGCCGTTGTCGATGGTGCTCTTGGACGCATCGACGCCCTGCTCCAGCAGCGCCACCACCATCTCGTTCGCGTCCTGTTCGGTCAGATTGCGATACAACTCCTTCTGGCAACCCGCGAGCAGCATACAGCCGGCAAGCGCGAACCCGAGCGCGGCCGCGCGCATCGCGCGGACCGCAGCGTGTCTAGCGTGCGTGGCCTCTCGCATCGTCTGCAACATGGGCTATTGATTCTTCATCAGCGTTTCAACCGACGACTTCGACGAGTTGACCACGCCCATCTTGGCCTCCATGTCGAGTTGCGTGCTGGCGAGTTCGAGCGTCGCTTTCATCGCGGCTGCGGTCATCTCCTGGACCGACATGCTGTTCGCCTGGCTCGACAACGCGACCACGTCGTTCACCGACTTCTGGATCTCCGCGTCCTGCGACGCCGCCATCTTCGCGATCACATTGGTGCTCATGTCGTCGCCGTGATTGGGCGGCGCCATGCGCGGGTTCTGCATCAGCGATTTGAAGCGGTCGCCGGCCTGTTGCAGCGATGCGTCGCCACCGGCCGCGTGCGATGCCGGCGCTGCCGCTTGCAATGCGGCCGCAATCTGCTGGTTCGTCACAGGAAGTGTCATGCTCAGCCTCGTGCCGTTGAATGTTTCGGATGACGTAGCATCATGCCGACCGCCGCGAACAGATAATCAGATGCGCAAATAGCCTTGCTGCGCGATCGCCTCGTTATGCGCAGCGGTGGGCGGCGGCGGGCTCATGGCGGGCGGCTCTTGCGGCAGGTCGTCGTTGAGCGCGGTGATCGACAGCGGCACTTCGAAGGTGCCGCCGTTGCGATAGACGCGAATCGCCTCGCGCAGATCGTCGCGAGCTTCGAGCGCGCGCACGAGCTGGCGCGTGTCGCGGTCCGGGTTCTGCGCGAGCGCCGCGCTCGCCCATTGACGCCAGCCGGCATCGCCCTTCACGGACAGGCAGAACGCGAGCAGCGCCTTCGCATACGAGAAGTGCGGCGCGCCTTCGATCACGCGCGAGAACACGCGAATCGCATCATCCCAATGGCCGCGCTGCATGTACAGCACGGCTTCCATCGTGTCGAGCTCGGCCATTCGCGGGCGCAACAGACGCAGCGCGTCGAGCGTCAATTCGATGTCGTACGGATCGGCTTCGAGCGTCGGAAAATTGTTGAGCAGCGCGCAGGACAGCGTGTCGATCAGACCGCCCACAATGGCCTGACTGCAGTTGAGGTAATCCGGCGTGGCGGTACTCATGGCGAGAACTCCTGCTGATGGACTTGTCGACGAAGCGCTGCCACGCAAGGCCGATTCAGCATCGGCATGCGGCGCGCAGCGATGCACCAGGATACCGCTCCGCTTTGCGCCGCAAATGCGCGATACGAAGCGAGCGTGATCCACGCGAAGTGGGCAAGCGGCGTGTTGTGCTCTCTGTCGTGCGTCGCGTGCCGTGCCACGCAGCGCCGCGAGCCCCAACCGCGTCGCTTCGTTTGCCGGACGCGGGCTTCGCATCCGCTGCGCCGCGTAACGAGCGGCCCGCTACCGTCGGGCTACCAGGGCAAGGAGCCGCGTGCACCGCATATCGACCACAGCGGCACAAACAGCGGCAAACACAGCGGCACCCAGCGCATGCGATGACCCGAGCGGAATGTCATGAGCGAAGAAAAAACCGAGCAGCCTACCGACAAACGCCTGCGCGACACACGCAAGGACGGCGAGACGTCGAAGAGCGCCGACCTGGTCGACGCCGCGACGATGGCCGCCGTCGTCGGCGTACTCGCGTTCGCGGCGGCGAGCTTCGGCGGCGCGCTGCGTTCGATCGTGACGACCGCGCTCGAGTTCGCGTCGGGCAATCACGATCAGCCGCTCATGTACGGCAAGCTGTTCGACCTCGGTAAACAGGCGCTCATCGTGATCGTGCCGTGCGTGGGCGCCGCGGCGCTCGCGGCAGTGGCCGCGCTGATGCCTCAAGTGGGCTTTCAGATCGCGACCAAGCCTGTCGTGCCCGATTTGAAGCACGTGAGCCCCGTCGACGGCGTGAAGCGGATTTTCTCGTGGCGCACGGTGATCGACCTCGTGAAGATGATCGTCAAGGCCGCGATTGTCGGCGTGGTGATGTGGTTCACGATCAAATGGATCTTGCCGTTGATCGTCGGTTCGCTGTATCAGCCGCTGCCGGAATTGTCGAAGCTGTTCTGGTCGCTGCTCATCAAGCTCTTTGCCGTCGCGGTGGCCGTGTTCATCGTGATCGGCGTGATCGACGTCAAGCTGCAACGCGTGCTCTTTCTGCGCAAGCTGAAGATGTCGAAGGACGAAGTCAAACGCGAACGCAAACAGATGGACGGCGATCCGAAAATCAAGGCGGAACGCAAGAAGCTCGCGCGCGAATTCGCGACGTCGGCAGCGCCCGCGCAGCGCGTCGGCTTCGCGAATGCGCTGATTGTGAACCCGACGCACTATGCGGTCGCGATCCGCTATGCGCCGGCCGAGCATCCGTTGCCGCTCGTGATCGCACGCGGCATGGACGAAAGCGCGGCGCAGTTGCGGCGCTTCGCGCGCGACGCGAATGTGCCGATCATCGGCAACCCGCCGGTCGCGCGCGCTCTCTACAAGGTCGGTATCGACGAGCCGATTCCCGAAGAGCTGTTCGAGACCGTCGCCGCGATTCTCCGCTGGGTCGACGCGATCGGCGCGCGGCAAATCGAGAGCCCGCACGGCGGGCACAGCCACGACAACCACGACAGCCACGACAACCTCCAGAGCCGCGATGTTCAAGACACTTAAGCTACCCGCCGTCGGTGAGATCGGCATCGCGTTGCTGGTGGTCGCGATCATCTCGCTGATGATCCTGCCGCTGCCGCCGTTTCTGATCGACATCCTGCTCGCGATCAACATCACGATCAGCGTGACCTTGCTGATGGTGACCATGTATGTGCCTAACGTGGTGTCGCTTTCGGTGTTTCCGTCGCTGCTGCTTTTCACGACGCTGTACCGGCTTTCGCTGAACATTGCGTCGACCAAGTCGATTCTGCTGCACGCGGATGCGGGCAACATCATCGAAAGTTTTGGCGAACTCGTGGTGGGCGGCAACCTCGTGGTCGGCATGGTCGTGTTCGTCATCATCACGACCGTGCAGTTCATCGTGATCGCGAAAGGCTCCGAACGCGTGGCCGAAGTTGGCGCGCGCTTCACGCTCGATGCATTGCCCGGCAAACAGATGAGCATCGACGCCGATCTGCGCGCGAACCTTCTCACGCCCGAAGAGGCGCGCCGCAAGCGCGCGACGCTGGCCGTCGAAAGCCAGTTGCACGGCGGCATGGACGGCGCGATGAAGTTCGTCAAGGGCGATGCGGTGGCCGGGCTCATCATCACGCTCATCAACATCATCGCGGGGATCGCGGTGGGCGTCGCGTATCACGAGATGACGGCGGGCGAAGCGGCGAACCGCTTTTCGATTCTGTCGGTCGGCGACGCTATGGTCTCGCAGATTCCGTCGCTGCTGCTTTCGGTGGCCGCGGGCGTCATGATCACGCGCGTCTCCGACGAACGCGACGCGCGGCCTCTGTCGCTCGGCGACGAGATCGGCCGCCAGTTGTCGGCAAGCGCGCGCGCGCTCTACTTCGCGAGCCTGCTGCTGCTCGGCTTTGCCGCCGTGCCCGGCTTTCCGACATCGCTGTTCCTGCTGCTCGCGGCGATCCTCGCGTTCTGCGGCTATCGGCTCGGCAAGCGCAAGCCCGCCGCGACCACGCATGCGGGCGAGGCCGTCAACGCAATGCAGCGCGCCGGCTCCAAAGCCGAGACGCCCGCGATTCTCACGCGTGCGCCGCAGTTCACCTGCCCGCTCGGCGTGCGCATCTCGCCCGACCTCGTCGCGCGTCTGTCGACGGCCGCGCTCGACCGCTCGTTCGAAACCGAACGCGCGCGTCTGCAGGAATATCTCGGCTTGCCGTTTCCCGGCATCACGATGTGGACCAGCGACGAGTTGCCCGCGTCGAGCTGCGAACTGCTGATGCACGACGTGCCGTATTGCGCGATCGAATTGCCGCCCGGCAAGGTGATGCTGCCGGACCCGAGGCTCACGGGCACACGCGAACCAATTTCCGCCGACGCGGAAGCACTCGCCGCTCGTAGTGAAAAACGCCGCGGACTCGACGGCGGGCCTGGGCCCACATGGTGGGTCGACGAAAAGAGCCTGCCGCCGAAGCAACCCGCGTGGCGTGCCGAACAGGTGATCGCGCACGCGTCGGTGGCGATGCTGCGCAAACACGCGTCGCTCTTTCTCGGCATTCAGGAAGTGCAATGGATACTCGATCAGCAGAACGCCGAGTATCCGGGACTTGTCGCCGAAGTGCAGAAAGTGCTGCCGCCGCAGCGTATCGCCGATGTACTTCGCCGGCTGCTGGAAGAGCAGATTCCGATCCGCAACGTGCGCAATATTCTGGAGAGCCTCGTCGTGTGGGGCGCAAAAGAAAAGGACATGCTGATGCTCACCGAATACGTGCGCGGCGATCTCGCGCGCTTTCTCGCGCATCGCGCGGCGGGCGCGGGCCGGCAATTGCCCGCGGTACTGTTCGATCTGCCGGTCGAACAGCATATCCGCCAGGCGATCAAGCAGACGCCGACGGGCAACTTCCTCGCTCTGCCGCCCGATGAAGTCGGCTTTCTGATCGACCGCATTCAATCGTTTGTCGGAGATACGCCGCGCGACGGCGTCGCACTTGTCACGTCGATGGATATACGCCGCTACGTGCGCCGCATGATCGAGGCGCGGCTCGGCTGGCTCGCGGTGTATTCGTATCAGGAACTCGGCGAGCATGTCGAACTGCAGCCGCTCGGCCGCGTGACGATCTAGCCGCGCCGATCGCCTTCACGTTCACGCTCATGACGATCATCGAACCGCGGCCGCTGCGCATCATTCCGTCCGACGCCGATTCGCGTCCCGCCGCCGACGCCGCACGCGCGCGGCGTTTCGATTACGCGGCGCTGGTGCGTCGCACGCGCTCGCAACGCACGCCGGTTTCATTCGACGAAGCCGCAGGCGCGTCGCAAGCCGAGTGCGAGTGCGCAGCAAACGGCGCGGCAGACGACGACGCGCACGCGAACCGCTTCGGCGACGATCACGCCCGCGATTCGAGCGCCGAAACAGAAGCCGAGACCGAAGCCCATGCCGCCGATGAAAGCGCGCATGCATCGGAACGCGCTATCGCCGCGCACGAAGCGTTGCTACAGCGCTTGCCGCCAGCGACGATGCCCGCCGTCGACGCCCTCTTTCGCACGCAAGGCCATTTCCTCGAACTGGCGCGCTCGCTCGCGCGAGAGGTCGCGGCCTTCTGCGCGGACCCGGCCATCGGCGACGCAGGCAACTGGGAAGTGCGCATTCCGCTCGACGAGCGCATTCTGCCGGACACGACGCTCTATCTGTCTCTTTCGCGTTTCTGGTTGTCGCTTCGGTTCGACACGCGGGGCATCGAAACGCGGCAGTTACTCTTCGACCACAGTGCGATGCTCGAACGCGAGCTCGCTTCGCTGCTGAACGCGTGGGGCACGCCGCGCGACATCGAACTGACGGTGTGGTGAGCGCGCCGCCCGTCGTTTATCCTGGCCGACGCTGGCCGCATTCCTGAACCGACGCCGCATGGGTTATTCGATCGCCGAAATGCCAGGGGTGGACGCTGCCGCGGAACGTGCGGCGGCGCGGGTTCCCCAAACGGCGGCCATCGCAAGACTGCCGCTTCGCGCCGTGCCGCCGCTTGCCGCGCGCGTCGCGCGGCTCGTCTGCGATGCCGGCACTGCGCAATGGCTCGCGCGCGATGCCGCTATCGTCGATTGGCAAGCGACGCTCGAACCCGCTGCCGAGCGCAGTCACGCGACCTTCGAACAGCCCGGCGTGCTCGATCTCGCGCATGCGGCCGGCGCGGTTCGCGTGCTGTTCGATCTCGCCGCGTATCCTGCCCTCGACATCGCCGCACTGCCCGACGGCACGCTCTCTCGCGCGCCCGTGCCCGGCGATACGGCTCGCGCGTTGCGCATCGCCGTCGCCGGTGTGCTGCTCGAACCGCTGCTGAAGCGGCTCGCTGCGCTCGGCCTCGGCGACATGCATGTCACGCAGCTAGCGCGCGGCACGCCGCCTGAACCTTCCGTGCACGATTGCGCAACATTCGACGCGACCTTCTCGCTCGACGGCACACGGCATCGCGCGCGCGTGCTGCTTGCTGCGTCCGTGGTGGACGCGCTCGAAGCATCGCACGCCACGCGCACAGTCCGCCTTATCGCCGACGCCTTCCGCACGCACGCTTCATCGCAGACACAAAACAGCGCGCCGTTCGACGGCTATAAAGTGCCCGGACGCCTGATACTCGGCTCACGCCGTCTGCCCGTCGACACGTTGCGCGCGCTCGAAGCCGGCGATGTGTTGCTGCGTTCGCTGCCGGGCAATCTGCGCGCGTTGCTGGCGGCCAGCGGCGTAGAACGCATCGACGAAACCTGCGCCGCTCACCCAGCCGACGCCAACGGCACGACCCACGCCACGACCCACGCCACCCCGCTCCCCGAGCCCGCGACGGCGACGGCGACCGCGACCGTGGCCTGGGGCTCGCCGGGCCTGATGCGCGTTCACGCGCAAGTCAACATTGAAGGCCGCAGGCTTTCACTCACGAAGGAGCCCATCATGACCGATGAGCTGGACCCCGTTCGCCCGGACGATTTGCTCGCACCGGATCAACATTCGAATCCGATCGACATCGGCGAACTCGATCTGCCCGTCCAGTTCGAAGTCGACACCGTCGCGCTGCCGCTCTCGCAACTGTATGCGCTGCGCCCCGGCTATGTGCTCGAACTGCCGACGCCGGTTGCCGACGCGCAGCTCAAGCTGGTCACGCACGGACAGACCATCGGCTATGGCGAGCTCGTGACCGTGGGCGATCATCTGGGCATCCGCATTTTGCGCATGGCGCACGGCGATGGTCCAGTTCAGTGACATAACCGGACTGCTGATCGTCATCGTTGCGATCAGCCTCGTCCCTTTCGTCGCGATGGTCGTCACGTCTTACGCGAAGATCGTCGTGGTGCTCGGCCTGTTGCGCAATGCGCTCGGCGTGCAGCAGGTGCCGCCCAACATGGTGCTCAACGGCGTGGCAATTCTCGTGTCGCTGTACGTGATGGCGCCGGTCGGCATGCAGGCGATGCAATCGATGCAGGGCCAAACGATCGCCGGCCAGCCCACTCAGGCGCTGATCCAGGTCTTCAGCGCCGCGCGCGAACCGTTCCGCACGTTCTTGCAGAAGCACACGAACGAACGCGAAAAGCGCTTCTTCATACGCTCGGCGAATGTCGTGTGGCCGAAAGACGCTGCATCGAGCCTGCATGAAAACGACCTCATCGTACTCGCGCCCGCCTTCACGCTGACCGAACTCACCGACGCGTTCAAGATCGGCTTTCTGCTCTACATCGCGTTTATCGTCATCGATCTGATCATCGCCAATGTGCTGCTCGCGATGGGCCTGAATCAGGTCACGCCGACCAACGTCGCGATTCCGTTCAAGCTGCTGTTGTTCGTCGTGATGGACGGCTGGTCGACGCTGATTCACGGCCTTGTGATGACGTATCGTTAGCACGCAAAGACCGGGAACATCGACTCATGGACATCGACTCATGGACATCGACACGCTCGTTCGCTTCACCACTCAGGGCATGCTGCTCTGCATGTATATCTCGCTGCCTATCGTGATCGTCGCCGCGCTGGTGGGACTCGGCGTGTCGTTCCTGCAGGCGATCACGTCGATGCAGGATCAGACGCTTTCGCACGGCGTGAAGCTGATTGCGGTGACGGTCGCGATCGTGATCGCCGCGCCGTTTTCGGCGGCGGCGCTGCTGCACTTCGCGAACGAGATCATGCATACGGCGGTGCCGCAATGACGCGCGTCGGCACACCGTTCAACGCGGCGTCGCTGACGGCACACGCGGATGCGGCTCGCGAACGCTCGCAGCAAACAACGGTCGCGCGCTTCGCGGTGTTGTATCGCGGCACGATTACGTTCAGCTATGCGCGCACGCAGCAAGCGGCGATGCGCGGTTCGCAGCTCGCGCGCAAGCTCGCGGCGCTCAACGCGCGCAGGCGCAATGCCGCGCGCCGCACGGGCATGCGACGGCCCATCGTCGTGACGGGTAACGATGCGAGCGAGCATGCGCCGGATGCCGCCGACTCAGGTCGTATAACGCGCGACGGCGGCGGTGGCCGCGGCAACGGCGGGCAATCGCATGACGGCCGCGACGGCGCTGACGGCGAGAATCGCGAGAACGGCGCGCCGCGCACGCAGGTTCGCATGCGCAGCAGCGGCCGGGCGGCGATCGCGGCACCGGAGCGCGGGCCGTTGCAGAAGTTCGTCGAGGTGCAAGCGGGTCGCGCCGAACTTTCGGAGACGCTGCCGCGCCTCTGGTGCGACGCGCTGCTCGCATCGCGCGATGAAGCCGCCGCGCGTCCGCAGGCATCGCTCGATGCGCTGCTGCATGAGCGCTTCATCGATCTGCTTCGCGTGCAGTTGCAAACCGGTGCGCCCGGCGACGCGGACATGGGCGCGTGGCGGCAGCGGCTGATCGACGCGTCGGCATCGCGAGGCGCTGGTTCAGATCGCGCGGGCGCAGGCGCAGGAGGCGAAGCATCGGCGGAACAAATCGGCCGCACAGGACGGCTTAATCTGCTGTTGCCGCTGTTGCTGCTTATGTACGGCAAGCCGTCGACACCGCCAATGCGCGAGCGCGCATTGAACGTGCGCATCGTGCAGCGCGGCGCCGCGCTTGCGGCCGCCGCGCGCCGTTAGTGCCGTTAGTGCCGCTAATGCCTCGCATTCTCCCGCCCTCGCGCGCAGTTTCGCTTTCCATGTATCCGCTTCGCATTGTGTGCTGGAACGTCATCGGCGGCGGCTAGAGTGAGTGTCGAAGGCGTGCCGCTGCGCGCCGCATCATCCTTGAACGGGCTTTCCATGACGAAGCTGCTGCGTATCCTGACTGGCGTGCATGCCGGCGCGGAATTGCGTCTCGGCACCGGCGCTCATCGGATCGGCGCGGATGACGACGCCGATATCCGCATCTCCGACTGGCATGGCGACGATGTGCTGCTCATCGTCGATGCGAGCGGCGTGGTGAGCGCGCGTCGGATGATGGCGGTCATGGCGGGAGATTCCGCGGCTCAAAGCGATGAGTCAAACAGTAACAACAACGAAAGCAACGACGGCACTCAGGGAGTCCTCCCCACATCGCAAGACGAAGACGAGCCGGGCACCGTCATCCTGCTCGAGTTCGTGCCGATGCAATTCGGCGATACCGTCGTGTGCATCGGCTCGGACGATGCGGCGTGGCCGAGCGATCTCGATCTGCTCTCGACGCTGCTCGTCAAGCCGGACGAAAGCCGGCGCGCGGCGGAGCGCTCGCGCCGCCGCAGAATGACGGGCATCGTCTCGGCGTGCGCGATGCTCGGCGCGGTGCTCGTGATCGGCTCGGTGATGCTGACGACGGCGGTCAGCCGTGCCGCGTTGCCGCGCGACGCGGGCGACCTCGCGCAGCGCGTGAATCTCGAACTCGCCGCCGCGCACATGAAGGAACTGCACGCGCAGGTGCGAGGCGCGACGGTGATGGTGAGCGGCATGGTCGCGACGCCCGACGAAGACACGCAGGTGCGCAAGATGCTGATGCGGATCTCGCCGAACGGCATCGTGCGGCACTACGACATCGCGCAGAACGACGTGCGCAACATCGCCGATTCGCTCGCGATGCAGGGACTCAAAGTTGTCTACACAGGACGCGGAAACTTCGAGATCAGCGGCAAGGCGGCCAATCCGCGCGACGTCGAATCGGCCGTCGCACGCATGCGCCACGATCTGAGCGACAACGTGAAGGACGTGCGTGTGCGCGTCGCGCAAGCGGACGATGCGTTGCCGTCGGCGCCTTCGTTCTCGTTCCTGATGTCCTCCGACGATGTGCGCTACGGACAGACACCCGACGGCGTCAAACACATTTATACGCTGCCGGAAGAGCCGGCTTCGTCGGCGGCTTCCGGTGCGGGAAACGTCGCGGGAAACGTCGCGGGAAACGCCGCGGAAAATAGCGCGAGCGATGCGCAGAAGAATGCGAGTAGCGACGAAACATCCGCCAATAACGGTCCAGCGATAATCGCGAGCGGCGCTGCACGCGGCGTGATGCAGCCCGTCGAGGATATTCCCGCGACGCCGCCCTCGCCCGCCCCGCGCGCGGCGAACAAGACCGCGGCAAACAAAACCGCTTATCTGCCGTTACCGAAGTGAGGTTCCCATGACGCAAACATCGAACATCTACGCGCCGCTCGAAGCGTGCGCCGCCGACTTCAACGATCTGCAGAAGACGCTCGCCGATCCGGCCGGCGGACCGCGTCTTGCCGCAATACGCGAGGCGCTCGAGGCGACCGCGAAAAACGTCGGCGAGGCGCACGGCGCAACCGAACTCGACCGCAACGATCTCGCGAAGCTCTATCGCGGTCTGCTCGCCGCGAGTCGCATCGTCGGGCAGCTTGCGGATAAACGCGGCGCGGCTTGAGCGCGCCGCGCACGAGGCTCGCCCCTGTGCGGCGGCTGTGGTTGCCTGCCGCACAGGGCAGCATTTCTTCTTAACTTGAGAACGAGGAGGTCTTATGTCTATCGGTCCGGCAATGGGTGCGATCACCGGCATGGCCGCGCAAGGCAGCACCGCTGCTATCGGCGCGGCGCAGGCCACGCTGCAGATGTCGCTGGCGGGCGCGGTTGCCAACACCATGAAAACCGCGGGTCAGACGATCCAGGGCGGCACCGGGCATTAAGCGCCAGGCGCGCCGCAAACCGCGCTGCGGAATGCGGTGCAAGCTTGTCGCCAGTTTGCCGGCCGGCTCGCGGTTCGCCGCGTGCCGGCTCTTTGCGTCATCGGCGGGATTTTATTGAGTTGCGCGGGCCTTTGATTTGGACACCAACGATAGTTCGGAGCGCTACGCATCATTGGTGCGCGATCTGTGCGCGACGGTCGGCCTCGCGGATGCCGAGCATGTGTTGCGCACGCGCTCGATCGAGGTGGAAGGCTTCGACGTGCGGCTCGAACACTTCGAAAACGATCTCGACGCGCTCTACGCCAATTTTCATTACGGCACCGTGACGGCCGGCCGCACGCTGGTCGTGTTCCGGCTGATGCTGGAAGCGAACCTGCTCATCTACGCGCAAGACCAGGCGCAACTCGGGCTCGATACGGATACGGGCGGCATCGTGCTCGTGCTTCGCGTGCCGATGACTTACGACGTCGACGGCGCCGCGCTCGCCGATCTGCTCGCGCACTACGCCGAGCATGGCCGCTATTGGCGCAAGAACATCATCGAATCGACGGATGAGATGTTCGAAGGGATCGTGGCGGGGGAATTTACGTGGCTGCGTGCTTGAAACGACGCGAGTTGCTGCGCGACGGTGTCGAACCTGTTCCCGTGACGCAGCCGCCAACTTGATAACGCGCACGCAAGCGCAGACGCGACCGCGTACAGCGGCCGGTCAAGCGCTGCATGACAGCGTGCTCACGTCGCGCCGTGAATCACCTCGCCGACACGCTTCGTGAATTCAACGAGCAACGCGATGTTGGCGAACATGTCCCTCGCGGCGGCCGCGTCGAATGCGGCTTGCCCGATAGGAGGCGCGTCGGAGAATCGCGTTTGCACGGGCCGAACCGGCAGCGTGCGCGTCCACGACGACTGGCTATCGTCGTCGACGCGTGCCGCGCCTGGCGCGATCACCACGACGCTCGGTCTGCGCAGCACCGGCAGATTGTCGCCGCCCTTGCGCGACAGGCTGAACTTGACCGGGCCTTGCGGCGGCGATGCGATGTCGCGCAACTGCGCCAGTTCGCCTGCGAGCTTCACGCTCGTCGGCACGAGCGCCGCCCGCCCGGCGGCTTTCTCTGACGACGCGTGATGACCTGCACCTTCTATGCCGCCGACGCTCGCCGCTGGCAATGCGGCAATGGCTTTGCTGCTCACGTTGGACTCTCCCAGGTTCGGCGCGGCAAACCGGCATGTGCCGCCATGACGGCACCTTAGCGTTCGCTCGCACGCGACGTATCGGGCCGAGCGAAATGCCGGCAGGCGATGCGAACGCGTGGGCCTTCCCCTTCGCATTTGCGCCTCCGCCTTCGCGGCATCCGCGATGTGTCATGCATCTCTTCATCGACAATTGGATCAAACGCCGCGCCTGGAGATCTCCGATGTCGCCATCGCCATTCCGCTTTCCCGCGCTGATCGAATCCGCCGACCTGCTGATGCGGCCGCCCGAGCCGCGCGATGCCGAAGCCCTCTTCGAAGCCATGCTCGGCGATGCCGCGACGACGCGCGACCTCAGTTTCAAGCGTCACACGCAACTCGACGAGACACTCGCGTTCATCGACGATTCCGTGCAAGGCTGGCGCGACGGCACACTGATCCGCTGGGTTCTCGAAGACCGCGCGAGCGGCCAGCTCACCGGCATGATCGAATTGCGGCCGCATCCGCCGCGCGTCGAAGTCGGCGTGATGATCAGCCGGCGCGGCGGTGCGCGCCGCCGGCGCGCGGGCCTGCATGCGTTGCGCAAGCTGCTCGCGTGGATGCTCGCGCAACCGCCGATTCTGCGCATTTACGCGTATTGCGCCGTGGATGGCGACGCGCACAGCAGCATGGAGAAGCTCGGCTTCACGCTCGAAGCGAAGCTGACGAATTACGAATGCCGGCCCAATCGCGGCCTGCTGGCCGGCGACAGTTATCTCTACGCGATGACGCGTCCGCTGCAAGCGCCCGACGACACGCCTGCGACACGCTGGCTCAACGAATACGCGTCGCTGGACGCACATCTCGACGCGGGCGACGTCCACGATGCAGCGAATGTGCGCGCCGCTGCGGAAGCATCACACATCGTCGCTTCGTAATTCGATGCCGCGCTTCGCATCGCGCGGCGCGGCAGCAACCGGCTGTCACATTGGGAGGACATAGTGCAACGCGGTCTCCTTCTGCCGCGTCGACATGTTCCGCTATCGCCCGCTCGATGTTTCGTCCGCTGACAGCCTGATCGAAAACGCGCCTGCCGCGGCGCAAGCGGAGGCCGCGGCGGCGCTCCCGCCGACGCCGACGCGGCGGCGCATGCCTGAGTGGTTTCGCGGGGCGCTTGCGCGGCCCGCGCGGGTCGTCGGCGCGCGCCGGGTCGAATTGAGCACCGCGCTGTTTCAGCACAGCACGCAGGGCAGCGCATCGGGGCCCGGGGATCACGCGCCTGGGGAGCGCCGCTTTCCGCCTATCACCACGGCGAGACATGCGCGGCGCGGGACCGATCCGTTGGCGGATATGGCACTGTTGGCCGCGGGTGCTGGTGGTGCTTTGGGTACGCGCGAGGGCGGCGCCGTCGCGCATGACATAGATGAAGCGGATCAAGCAGCGACGTCATCGCGGCAGATTCCGCTCGATGCCATCACGACGCGCGCCGGGCTCGTTGGGTATGTGCAGCGGCTATTTAACGACGGCTTCGAGCAGTCAGTCGATGCAGCGACCCTTGCTGATCGTTTGCATCGACTTTGCTCGGCTGAAGAGCGGGTCGGTGCTGCCTCGCTCTCCGCTTACGGGACGGCCAATGAAACCGTCAGCGGTATCGCGAACCACATCGCCAATGCGACCACCAGCGAGACCGCCAACGACATTGCGAACCGCGCCGCTAACAACACCACCACCAACAACACCACCAACGAAATCGCCAACGAGCTTGCGAACGACATCGCGAACAATACCGCCGACCACGCCACCGATCTCAACGACATGCAAGCGGCGCTGCGGGGCGCACTGTTAGCCGACGCGCTCGCCCAAGCGGGCGCGGCCGATTGCCGATCCGCGCATCTGATGATCGAGCGCATCGGCATGCTCGACTTCGCGGCACCGCATCTGCGGCGTTCGGCGAGCGACGCCGAGCGCGACGCATGGCGCGCGGCGCGCGTGCTCGCGCGCTCCGGCGAGGGCCGCGCGATCCTCACCGCGCTGCGCAGCGCGACGCTCAATCCCTACGACGACGACCTCCATCGCTTCGGCGTCGAAGCGTTGTTGACGAGCGCCAATGCACTCAAGCCGATCCACGCAGACGATTCGACCGCAACCGACGATCCCGCGCTAGGCGCACTCGCGGCCCGCATAAGCACGATCGGCGAAAATCCGCGAGCCGCGGCTGCGCCCACAACGAATAGTGCTGGCGCCACGACGCTGGCCGCACGCGCATTCGATGCCGCATCGACCCTGCTGACCCACGGGCGCGACGCATTGACCGCCGATCAGCGAGGCGCGCTGTTCGCGTGGCGTCAGTCGTTCCGTGACGACGCGCGCCACAGCGAGTTGTCGCAAACGAAGCAGCGCCTCGCGCGCTTCACAGAAAACACGATTCCGCGCGTCGGCGAAAAACGTTGGAAGACGTTGCTGCCGCGCATGTTCCGCGGTCGGCACGGTTCACCGCTTTCCGCGCTGCGTCTCGGCACTCAGGGCGTGCCGCGCCAAACCATCGCCGCCGAAGAGGCGAAGGTCCGCAAGCACTTGCAGGCGGCGCTGCCGCAGTTGCTAGAAAGCCCGGCGATGGATCCGCGAGCGGCGCTCGCTCATGCACGGCCCGAGGCGTCGCTCGCGGAACTCGCGGCGCTAAGCGTCTGGCTGGAGCGCGGCGGCTTTCCACCCGGCCGTCTCGATGACGACACGCTGCGCGCGATCGCGCAGCGCGCTCACGCGATGTGCGAGGAAGCGACGCAGCCGGTGCAGGCTGGCGCGAATTCATCCACATCGGCTTCAGCAGCCCACGCCCCGATGCCGCGCCGCCTCCGCGCCAGCCTCCGCCGAACCACCGCCGCCTGGCTCACAATGCCGCCGCAGCAGTTCGCGAAAACGCGGCCGTTCCGCTTGATCGCGAAGCGCCCGCTCACCGTCGAACGCCTTGCGGTGTGGGGCAAGGTGGCGGGCCTGCCCGACGAGGCGCCGTTCTGGCACACCGTGAACGAGTTGCGCGCGGCCACGCAGCACGCGCCGGAGATGCGCGCCGCGAACAATGTCGACGATGTGCGCGAGACGCTGGTCGACGTGGCCGCGAATCTGCAATCCGGGCAGCGTCTGCGCCTCACCGACGGCGGGCGGCAAGGCATCAGCACGCGCGGTCTGAACATCACCGTGGAAACCGTTCTGCGCGGACACGGCATGCCGATTTCGCCGCGCCTCGATCTGCGCGCGTCGCGCACCCGCGAGGCGGTGATCGACATCAGCCGCTCGACGCATGGCGCGGCGCTCTTCATCGGCACTGCGAAGTCGAGCATGCGGCACGTCGGCGCGGGGCTGCTGGTCGGCTATGACGTGAGCACCGCGTTGACGGCGCTGCGCGCGGGACTCGTCGCGAACGCCACGCTGCATGCGCGCGAACTCAGCGAGCCGCGCGGCGTGACGCTGCGCGTCGCGCGGCGGTTGCTGCCCGACGGCAGCGGCTACGACGACGCGTCGCTGCGCGCGAAGCTGGCCGGCATCGTCGAGCATCTGTTCGACGAATCGGCCAGCGCGCACGACGACGGGCCCGAAGGCGTCTGGAACCGCCTCGCGTCGCGCTACTGGGACGACGCGGACGTGTCCATCAGTTGGACCGATGCTCACACGCTCAACCGCCGGCGCGGCGTCACGCTCGACGCGAACGCGACGGCCAGGGTCGCGAGCTTCGGCCGCGACACCGTCGTCGATCCGGGAAGCGGCGAACGCACGCGTCCGTTGTCGGTGCGAACCGGGCCGTCGGCGGGCGGCGGCTGGCAGCGCTCGCGTCAGAGCGCGGAAGTGGTCGAGCGCAGCGGCCGCGTGCAGGTCGAAGAGCATCGTGTCGGCATCGGCAGCCATTGGCAGTTGCGTGGCGGCATCGCGCCGGGCTTTTCTCATCCGCTCGATGGCGAGGGCCGGCACACGGTGGGCCTCTTTTCTATCGACGCGCCCGCCGCGACGATGACCCTGCGCGAGCGCAACCGTTCCGCGAAGCTGCTGCTGGTGCGCGAGGATGGCCGGCTCAATCATCGCGGCTCGATTCTCGACATCGAGTATCTGGACGCGCGGACCTACACGCGCGCCGTCGATGACGCTCGCGGCGAGCTCGTCGCGCTCTTTGCCGCCGAGGCTCTCGCGCGCCGCGAGCGCAACGAGGCGCTCGGCAAGAGTGGTCATGCGAGTCATGTGCGTTACGAACCTTCGCCGGACGCGCAGGCGGCGGAGCGCATCGACGAGCATCTGGCGAGCGTGCGCAAGAACCAGCGGCCGAATTTGACGTATGTGCAGCGCTATCGATTGCGGCGGCAGGCCGCATTGCGGCTCGACGCGAATCACGCGGCGCTCGCGCAGGCGGGCGGCGACGCTCGGCTTCAGACGCGCATCGCCGCGGCTAACGCGACGATCCTGGACGACCCCGCTTCGTGGATGGCCATCGAGCTGAAAGTGAAGGAGCGCAATGCGAGCGCGCGCAGCTTCGGCCCCAACGCCGTGCTGCAACTGACGACAAGGACCGGCGCTGTGGGCGATCGGGAGATTGTGACGGAGGGTGTGCCGTTTGAGGTGCTGGAGGCGTTGGATCGGTGAGGGTGAGCGAGAGCGCGGTGGTGAAGGTGCTGCAAGCGTTGATCGCTGGGTGCGGTCGCGGGCGCGACGTTCCAGACCTTGCAAGCGCGGGATCGATGAGTTCGCCGAGGACGCGACGTCCAGGACGCTGACCGCGTTGGATCGCTGAGCGCGATCCCGCTTCGCGTGTGCGATGGAGGGTTCGCATCGGCGGATATAAGTCCTTCGCAGGAAGACGACAATCCGCTGATTGAGCCGTTCCGCGGCACAGGAGGAATCATGTCGACTCCCGTTGGCGGCACCCCGCCATTCTCCGATCCGCGCATCGGCAACGGTCAGTATGGTCCGCAAGGGCCTGACGATGCACATTCGCCAACGGGTCCGCACGTGCCAGGCGGCGCTCGGGCCCGGCCGGGCTCGAACTCGCCTATCGATGGTCTTCCGCACGCGGCAAGCGGTACGTCCGGGGACGGTGCGCGAAGGGTGCGATGGGGCGCGAGCGGGGGTCGAGGTGCTGCAAGCGTCAGTGGTGCTGGAGGCGTTGGCGATGCTGGCGCTGCGGGTGTTGGTAACGCCGGCGCCGCTGGCCCCTCTCCCGGCGGTTTCGGTGCGCCCAGTTCCGACGCTGCCGGGCAGCCTTACCCTCCGCATCCACCGCATCCACCATATCCACCGCATCCACCGCACGCCCCGAACTATCAGCCGCATGCACAAGGTCTTACCCAGCCGTGGCAAGGCAGGTCCAACATGAAGCGTTGGGCCGTGGTGGCGGGGCTGATGACGATACCCTCGGTGCTGTCGCTTGGAATGATGGGCGGCGGCATGTCGTTCGGCGCGATGAGCGCGCTGTTCGGACTGAGTTCGATTGCGGAGATGGGCGTGCTCGGCATGCTGCTGTTCCGCGGTAGCAGCGGCGCGGGACAACTCGGCGCGCGTTGGAGTCAATATGGGCAGCAGTCGGCGCCGTATGCGCAACCCTGGCAAGGAGGGCCGCATGCGCCCTATTCAGGCGCGCCTGGTCAGCCGCCGTTTTCGCCACCGCCTTATGCGCGGCCGACGGGTTGGGGGACCTATGAGGCAGCGTACGGCTGGCCTTCGTCGGGTGCGCAGCCTGATGCGCGTGTTGCCGCCCGGTCGGGACGCGGGTGGCGATGACGTTACTCGTTGAGCGCTATGGCCGCCAGGCGCGCGGGTGCCTGGCGACTACCAAAGTGACAGCGGCATCCAGATCGGCTTACACATTGGAACTGGCATCGGCATTCACATTGGCTCGGGCAGCGGCTTCAGCTTCCACTCCGGTATCGGCGTCCGGTTTCGCTTCGGCTTCGGCTTCGGCACCCGCTTAGCTTCCGGCTTCATTTCGCATCGCTTCGGCATCGCCCCACTCCGCCACGTCCACTTCGCATCCCAGCCTCCCCCTTCGCGCCTGCAAGCCATCTGCATGGACCGGTTTCTACTCTCGATCAGGTCACATCCGACCGGACGAAGCCATGTCGCTTGCCCCCAGCGTGCAGCAGTTCCTCGCGCGTCGCACGAGCGCCGGCGCGCAGACTCTCGACGCCCTCGAGTTGCGCACCGCGCGGCAGCGCTTCGATTACTACACGCCGCTCGGCGACGTGCCGCCGCGCGCGCTCGCGGCCGTCGAGGACCTGACGATCGAAACGCGCGACCACGCCCGGCTGGACGCGCGCGTCTACTATCCGGCGCCGCCGTGCTGGGCCGATCCGCAGCCCGCCTTGCTGTTCTTTCATTCGGGCGGCTATGTGGTCGGCAGTGTCGCGACCGCCGACGCGCTATGCCGCGCGCTCGCCGACGAAGCCGGCTGCGCGGTCGTCTCGGTCGGCTATCGGCTCGCGCCGGAATACCGCTTCCCGCATGCCGTCGACGATGCATTCGACGCCCTCCGCTGGCTGCATGCGAACGCGGCGTCGCTCGCCATCGACGGCACGCGGCTCGCCGTCGGCGGCGAAAGTTCGGGGGCGACGCTCGCGACCGTCTGCGCGGTCGGCGCGCGCGACAGCGGCATCCGTCTCGCGCTGCAACTGCTGGTTTATCCGGCGCTGTCGGCGGGAATGGAAACCGAAGCGCATCGCCGCTATGGCGACGGCTATTTCCTGTCGCTCGACATCATCCGCTGGATTCAGCGGCATTACTTGGCCACTGCGGATGACCGCCGCGACTGGCGCTTCGCGCCGCTCGACGGCGAGCGCGACGCCCCGCGCGACTGGAGCGGCCTCGCGCCCGCATGGATCGTCTCGGCGGAATACGACCCGCTGCGCGACGAACACGCGCGCTACGTCGACAAGCTGAAGCGCCACGGCAATGAAGCGAGCGTCGTCTATTACCCCGGCATGATCCACGGCTTTTTCTCGATGGGCGGCATGATTCCCGAGGCGTCGCTCGCACATCGCGATGCCGCCCGGATGCTGCGCTCAGCGTTGGGCATCCCGTGAATCGGACACGCGCTCGATTCCCGCGCCACTATCTCGCCGCGCGGGCAGCACGTTCCAGCCGCGCAGGATCGCCGCGATCTGCCGCGCGTAGCGGTCGCGCAATGCCGGCGTCGCCGAATGGTAGGCGCCCACCGCCGCCCACGTATTGCCGTACCTGACGATCTGCCGCCGCAATTGCCACGCGGCGATGTAGATGTTCTTGCACGGCGTCATCAGTTCGTCGCGCGTGATGCCGTAGCGCGACAGCGTGCGCAAATGAATCGAGTTGATCTGCATGACGCCGTAATCGGTCGAGCCGTTCGCGTTCGCATGCGTCGCGCCAGGCTGGTTGCGCGACTCCTGCCACGCGATCGCGCGCAGGATCAGCGGATTGACGTGCTGATAGGCGGCGGCATCGTCGAAACAGTTGGCCTGCGCGGGCGTCGCGGCACTCGCCGCGCAGGCAATCGCCAGGCCGACGGCACACGCATGCACGCGCGACACAACACGCGCGCGCAGGGCTCGCGCATCGACGCGACGAGTCGGGCAGAAGGCGGAAAGCACTGACGTCACGATTAAAACGCGTCTGGTGAACCGGGGCTCTCATCATGCCCGGAGCACCGTGCGCCGCGTTCCGTTCGCGCGAACCCGCGCGCGGCGATGCGAAGCGCGCCGTCGCGTCTATTCCATCCGCGCTGATTTGCTTACGGCGAAAGATCGGTTCGTCAGGCTCGCGCCCGCGGGTACGATGGATCGGCCCATGCATCCCTAACTTTCTCGCCTGCCATGTCCACGACAACAAATCGAAACCACCGCCGCTCGTTCATCAAACTCTCCGTGGGCGCCGCCGCGGCAGCCGCATCGGTCGCCGTCTCGCCACTGGTATCGCCGCTCGCGTTTGCGCAGGCGCCGTCGCAAGGCGCGCCGCGCTCGCTGCGGATCGGCAATCAGAAGGGCTACCTCAATCTGCTCAAAGGCCGCGGCACGCTCGAAAAACGGCTCGCGCCGCTGAATGTATCCGTGAGCTGGACGGAGTTTGCCGCCGGTCCCGTGCAACTGGAGGCGTTGAACGTCGGCTCGATTGATTTCGGCGATGTCGGCGAAGCGCCGCCCATCTTCGCGCAAGCCGCAGGCGCGCCGCTCGCCTATGTCGCGGCGACGGTGCCGCGGCCGCAATCCGAAGCCGTGCTGGTGCCGCCGGGCTCGTCGATCCGCTCGGTGGCGGATCTCAAGGGCAAGAAGATCGCGCTCAACCGGGGCAGCAACGTCCACTACTTTCTCGTCAAGCTGCTGCGTCAGCATGGCCTGCAATACTCCGACGTGAACGTGGCTTACCTCGCGCCCGCCGATGCGCGCGCCGCGTTCGAACGCGCCTCCATCGACGCATGGGTGATCTGGGACCCGTTCTTCGCCGCCGCGCAGAAGACGCTCGGCGCGCGCGTGGTGGCGGATGCGAGCGGCGTCGTCGGCAATCGCGGCTACTACTTCTCGTCGCAGAGCTATGTGGCGAAAAATCCCGACGTGATCCGGATCGTGATCGAGGAAATCGAGAAGGTCGACCAATGGGGCAGTCGCAACAAGGACCAGTTGTCGAGCGAACTGGCGCAGCTTTGGGGCTTGCCGAAACCGGTCGTGGATGCCGCCGTGGCGCGTCAGCAGTTCGGCACCGAGCGCATCACGCGCGCGATTCTCGGCGAACAGCAGCAGATCGCGGACGCGTTCCTTGATCTCGGCCTGATTCCGAAACACGTCGACGTGCTGAGGGCCGGACCGCCGAATCTGGCCTGAGCAGGAGCTTGCAGACACTGCGGCCAGCGCTTAAAAGCCGTGTCCCAGGATAGCTTCCTGTAAAGCCCGGCACAACTCCGGGTTGCTCTCGCGGCCGCGGTGGACTAAATCTAAAGCCGGGGCGCGCTCAGCACATTCAGCGCGCACAACGCGGGCCGCGATCACACCACGTCGCGCCACGCCCCGAGCCAGACAGAGGAGATACCGTCATGGGCATGCGCCCCGATCCCACGTTCCACGCCTCGCCGCGTCTCGCGATGGATGCGCCCGCGGAAGAATACGCGTACACGCTGCTGCTCAGCCCCGACTTTTCGCAGCCGGACGCACTCGCCGTCATCGACGTGAAGCCCGGCTCGCCGACTTATAGCCAGGTGGTTCACACGGTGCCCGTGCCGAACAAGGGCGACGAATTCCATCATTTCGGCTGGAACGCGTGTTCGTCGGCGCTCTCGCCGCTCACCGGCCACGCGTTTCTCGAACGGCGCTATCTGATCATTCCGGGCATGCGCTCGTCGCGCATTTACATCGTCGATACGAAGCCGCATCCGACCGAGGCGAAGATTCACAAGATCATCGAGCCCGAGGAAATCTTCCGCAAAACCGGCTATTCGCGTCCGCACACGGTTCATTGCGGGCCCGAAGGCATTTACGTGAGCACGCTCGGCGGCGCTGGACCCGACGGCACCGACGGCCCTCCCGGCATCTTCATCATGGACTGCGAAACGTTCGAGGTGCTCGGCCGCTGGGAGATCGACCGCGGTCCGCAGCAAAAGCACTACGACTTCTGGTGGAATCTGCCGCGCGACTACATGGTGTCGAGCGAATGGGCGTTGCCGCCGCAGTTCGAAAACGGCATCGTGCCGGAGGACCTGCTCGCGAATAAATACGGCCACGCCGTGCACTTCTGGGACTTGCGCGCGCGGCGCAATGTGCAGACGATAGATCTCGGCGCGAATCATCAGATGGCGCTCGAAGTGCGGCCCGCGCACGATCCGAGCCGCGAGTACGGCTTTATCGGCGTGGTGGTCGACACGACCAATCTCGAAGGCTCGATCTGGACCTGGTGGCGCGAAGGCGGACAGTTTCACATCGAGAAGACGGCGACCATTCCACCGGAGCCCGCCGACCCGGCAGCGCTGCCGCCGCTGCTGCAAGGATTCGGCGCCGTGCCGCCGCTCGTCACGGACATCGATCTTTCCATCGACGATAAATTCCTTTACGTCGCCTGCTGGGGCACCGGCGAAATGCGCCAATACGACGTGACCGAGCCGCGCAAACCGAAGCTCGCCGGCTCGGTGCATCTTGGCGGCATCGTGCGGCGCACGCCGCATCCGAACGGCGAGGCGTTCACGGGCGGCCCGCAGATGGTCGAGATCAGCCGGGACGGCAAGCGCGTCTACTGGACGAACTCGCTTTACTCGACGTGGGACAACCAGTTCTATCCGAACGGCGTGGCCGCCGCGCAAGTGATGGCGCATGCGGACCCGGCGGGCGGCCTCGCGCTCGCGGACGATTTCTGGGTCAGGTTCCCCGACGGCTACCGCGCGCATCAGATCCGTCTGGAAGGCGGCGACTGCTCGACGGATTCGTTCTGCTATCCGTCGGTGGGCGTTTGAGCGCAGGCTGGTCGCACGCGGGCCTGTGGCTCGCGGTCGTCGCAAGCGGTTGTTATCACGGCGCAAATCCGGCGATGGGATGGCCGCTCGCCGTATCGAGCGCATTGATGCAACGGAAAGCGTGCGCGCTTGTTAGCGCGCTGCTGTGGCTCGCGACCGGCCATGTGCTGGCGATCTTCCTGATGGTGATGCCGTTCGCGATGCTCGGCGCGCTGCTCGCGTGGCAGCGCGAAATCCAGGCGGGCGCGAGCGCGCTCGTGATCGGCTTCGGCGTTTTCCTGTTGCTGTGGCGGCGTCATCCGCGAGTGCTCGCGCGCATTGCGCCGTCGCGGCTCGCGCTGTGGTCGTTCGCAATCGCGCTCGCGCACGGCGCGGGACTAATGCTTGTGCCGATCTACCTGGGCCTGTGCAGCGCGAACGATCTCGACCGCGCGCACGAAGCCGCGCAGACGCTGATGCAGTCGCGGCTCGGCATGGCGCTCGTCGTGTCCGGCGTGCATGCTGCGGCGATGGTGCTCACGGGCGGCGTGATCGCGTGGCTTGTCTACCGTTATCTCGGGCTCAGGTTCGTGTCGCGAAGCTGGTTCAATCTCGACGCGATATGGGCGTTCAGTTTTATTCTCGTCGGCACGCTTGCGCTTGTGCTGAATGCGGGCGATTTCGCCTGGTCGTGAGTGGATGGACCGCGCGCCGAAACGCGCGGCGCGGTCCATTCACGTTATCGCGCTACTGCGCTGCTGCGAGCGCCGCATCACGACCGCAGCGACGCACCATGGACGCAACACCGCGCCCTATTCCACGTTCGAAGCCTCCCGAACCACAGACGACACGCTGTCGAACGAACGATCACCCATTCGTTTGAGCACGGCCAGAACTTCGCCGTCCGCGCCATTGCGCTGCGCAAGCTCGACCAGCTTGTCGCGGGTGGTCGGAAACTCGGCGCCTTCGAGCGCGCGTTCGATTTCCTCCATGCGCGGTTCGTCGGGATGGCGGTGGTTCTGCGAGCGAGCGGGATGCTGAGCCATATTCATCTCCTTGCCGGTGGAAAAGCCTGGTCTCAACGGTTTCGCATAATGTGTGCCGCGCGCGTTTTTCCGGATCAAGTTGCTTTGTAAGCTGCCGTTAATCTCGTCGATGTTCGAACGCAGCTTCACGAGAACCTGAGAGACAACCATGCATTTCTTGCGCGCACCGGGCGCTTTTACCGCCTTCCTCGTCACCCTGCCGCTCACCCTCGCCGGATGCGGCGGCGCAACCAACCAGCAGCCTTCGATTAGCGGCAGCGTGTACCTCGGGCCGGTGTCCGGCGCGACCGTCGCCGCTTATGCCGTCGACGCAAACGGACACGCGGCAGCCACGCCGCTTGCGACCATCGTCACCGACGCCAACGGCCGCTTCGCGTTGCCGCGCGCGTTGCGCTGGCCGCTGCTCGTGCAGTCGACCGGCGGCAGCTACACAGAGGAAGCGACAGGCGCGAGCGCCACGGTCGGACAGACCGTGCTGTCCGCGGTGTATGTGAGCGAGCCGTCGACGATGGTCATCACGCCCTATTCGAGCGCGGTCGCCGCCGACGCCATCGCAGCCGGCGGGCTCACCGCGTCGAACGTGGCGGCGGCGTCCACGCGCGTGTCGGCGTTTCTCGGCGGCATTGATCCGCAGCAGACGGCGCCCGCCTTCGTTGCGCCGCGCGGCACGACGAGCGCGGTCTCCGACGGCAATCGCATGGCGCTTGCGCTCGGCGCCGAATCGCAAAGCCGCATGGACAACGACGTGAGCATCGCGGACAGCGTGCGGAGCATCGTTGCGCAATCGGCGAAGGGCGACTCGCTGGCGGCCTGCCACGCGGGCGCGGGCAACGTCGCCGCGGACGGCTCGCTCGCCGCGCCCGCCGACGACGCCTGCCACATCACCACTGGCGCGGCCAACTTCGCGGCCAATCCGCTCAACCATTCGGGCGTGACCGCGCTCGCGATGCTCGGCACGACGCAGGCGACCGGCGAGCAGACCGCCAGCGCGTCGGCCGGCGCTTGCGGCGACCGCGTCGCGTTGCTGAACGAAAACCGCTGGCTCTTCGACGGACGCAAAAACAGCGTGCAGGCGTCGCTGGTGCCGGGCATGACGGGCAGCAACTGGTCGACCTATCCGACCACGAGCACATGGGGCCCGCATGCGGCGATTTACGGCGCGATCTCGGCGCCGTCCACTTGCAGGGATCTCGACACGTTCCGGCGCGAACTGGTGATGGCTATCGAAAACTACTGGGTCGATCAGAACCTGAACTACTGTCATCACCACATTCCGGGCTGGACGCCGCCCGAAAACACCGCGAGCATCGACTATCGCGATTCGTCGGCGAGCAGTACGAGCGGCGGTTCGTCCGACCCGCATTCGCCGAAGATGATCTGCACCGCGCAGCGCGGCGCCGACGGTTCGCAAAGCGTGCAGACGTCCACCGCGCAAACGCCGGCCGTCATCGGCCCGGCGCTCATGTGGAACGGCGCGGACTGCTCGAACTTCACGTCATGGGTCTACAACTTCGCGGGGCTCGCGACTAATCAGTTGTCCGGCGCAATCGGCGTGCAGGCGTGCAGCACGCCTTCTTCCGGCAGCGATCCGCTGACGGGCGTGCTGCTCGACATCAACCGCGGCAATCTGCCGGGCATGGAGCAATACCTGCTGCCCGGCGATCTGCTGTACATCACGCAGAAGGACGCGGTAGGCAGCGGCGCGTTTGCCGCCGACTACAAGCTCGCGCACGTCATCACGTGGACCGGCAAGCGCTTCAGCGACCTGCAGGCCAGCGCGGATCGCGCGAAATACGATCTGAGCCGCATCGGCCGGCCGGATTCGCGCCTCGGCGGCGACTTCCTCGCGCTGCTCGGCCCGGGCGACAACGCCGCGAACCTAGGCCAGCCTGGACACGATCCGTGGATGATCATCGACAGCCATTACGCCGGTCCCGCGTATCGGCCGTTTCTCGGCTGGTATGCGGAGCGCCTGTCGCATGTGCGGCGCATCGTCGGAGCGGAGGCCGTCGCAAGCGACCCGCATCTCGCGGACTACGTGATCAAGCCGTTGCCGCCGACTCGCAAAGGCTGGCTCACGCTCGCGTCGAAGCACGCGAATGCAACGGCCACGGGCGGCTTCCGGCTCATCTATCAGACGAGCGGCACGCAGTCGTGCTATCAGGCCGGCACGCCTTGAAGACGCGAGCGACGCCGACGGTTTTCTGTGTGTACTCCGTCGGCCGCGCGCTTATTTGCCCGCCGCGCCTTGGGTTCTGAAACGCCACTCGGTGACTTCGTGGAACGTCTCGCTGGGCCGCAGCACAGTCGACGGAAACGCCGGCTGGTTCGGCGAATCCGGAAAATGCTGGGCCTCGAGCGCGAACGCGTCGCCCTGCCGATAGGTCTTGCCCGACGTGCCGACCACGCTGCCGTTCAGGCCGTTGGCGGTGTAGAACTGCAAGCCGGGCTGCGTCGTATAAAGCTCGAGCACGCGGCCGCTTGCCGGATCGACGGCGCGCGCCGCAAAGCGCGGGAGCGCGTTTTCGCCGGTCTTGTCCGCCGCGTTGCTTTCCTGCCGCGCCGCGTCAAGCACCCAGTTCTGATCGAAGCCGTGCGCGTAGACCAGTTGCCTGAACGACGAACGCAGCCGCTCGCCGATCCCGGTCGGCTTGCGCAAGTCCATCGGCGTGCCGGCCACGCTCGCGAGTTCGCCGGTTGGGATCGACGTCGAATCGGTCGGCGTGTAGCGCGACGCCGCGATCTGGATCGTCTGCCGCTCGATGCTGCCGCTGCCCTCGCCCGCCAGATTGAAATACGAGTGATTGGTGAGATTGACGACGGTCGGCTTGTCGGTGCTCGCGCGATAGTCGATGCGGAACACGTCGTCGTCCGTCAGCGTGTAGGTGACCCGCGTGGTGAGCGTGCCCGGAAACCCATTCTCGCCGTCGGGGCTCACGTAGCTCAGTTCGGCACTCGCGCCGTGCGGCGATTCGACCGGCTTCACGGTCCATATCTTCGCATCGAAACTCGACGGACCGCCGTGCAGCGTGTTCGGCGGATCGTTGACGGGCAGCGTCCACGTCTGGCCGTCGAGCGTGAAGCGTCCGTTCGCGATTCGGTTCGCATAGCGGCCGATCAGCGCGCCGAAATGGATGTTGCCGTTGAACTTCTCATAGTCGGCAAGACTCGCGAAGCCGAGCACGATGTTCGCCATGCGGCCATGACGGTCAGGCGTGCGAAGCTCGCTGATCACGCCGCCATAGCTCAGAAAGCTCACCGTCAAGCCGTGCGCGTTCGTGAGCGTGTAACGCGTGACGGGATGACCATCGGCGGTGACGCCATACGGCGCCTGGGTCAGCGAGCCCGCCACCGACATGCACGGCAGCCACGCGCACGACAGCGCCACGAGCGTCGCACCGACAAGTCTCGCCGTGCCCGCTTGCACGCGATTTTTCGCGCTGCGGGGCGCGCCTTCGCCGGATCGCGCGACGACATACGGTGCCTGCCAATTCATGCACGACTCCTGGAAGCAAATAGGCAGCGCCTTGCAAAGCGCATGCCTCGCGCGTGCGCCAGGCCTCTCGCGGGGCTTTAAACGGTCGCAGCATTATGTCTGCCAAATTTTCAACGGACGTAGAGCAAATACACGCCGCCCGCCGCTTGCAATAGCGGCGAGCGCTGTCACACGCGGTCGAATGCACCCGGCTGACATGCCGTGGAATGCGACTTGCATGCCGGTTGCCACTGACCGCTGCACGAACCCGCTGCACGACCCTTTTGCACGAACCCGTTGCACAAACCCGCAGCACACAAACCCGCAGCACGCGCCGCCATGAGTGAACCCGACCCGATGCAATCCGAACTGCTCGACCCGCCGTCGCGCGATACCGCCGACGCGCCGCCCGCCGTCCCGAACGGCGCGGTGATGGACACCGGCTCCACCTGCGAATGGATTCTCCAGGCGCACCGTGCAAGCGTGCTGATCGACGCGGCTTCGTACTACGCGGTCCTGCGCAAGGTGATTCCGCGCGCGCGTCATTCGGTGTTCATCCTCGGCTGGGATATCGACAGCCGCATCGAGCTGGTTCCCGGCGGCGTCGACGACGGCTTTCCGCCGAAGCTTTCCGAGTTCCTATGCGCGGTGCTCGACGCGAATCCGCAGTTGCGCATCTATCTGCTCGGCTGGGATTTCGCGATGCTGTATGCGTTCGAGCGCGAATGGCTGCCCTCGTACAAACCGGCGTGGCATGCGCACCGCCGCTTGTGGTTCCGGCTCGACGGCCGGCATCCGCTCGGTGCATCGCATCACCAGAAAATCGTCGTGATCGACGACAGCCTCGCGTTCACCGGCGGCATCGACCTCACCGGCTCGCGTTGGGACACGCCGGAGCATCGGCCCGACGATCCGCTGCGCAAGAATCTCGGCAAGACGAGCTACGAGCCGATGCACGACGCGCAACTGATGTTCGACGGCCCCGCGGCCGCCGCCATCGCGCATCTGGCCCGCGAGCGCTGGCGCCGCTCGCGCCGCAGCGGCAAGGCCGGCCGGCCGTTCAACGGCAAGTCGCCGCCGCGCACGGATTTGTGGCCGTCCGACATCGAGCCGGATTTCGCCGACGTCGATCTGGGCATCTCGCTCACGGAGCCGGCCTACGACGGCCGGCCCGCGATCCAGCAGGTGAAGGCGCTGCATCTGGCCGCCGTGGCCGCCGCGCGCCGCAACATCTATATCGAGAACCAGTACTTCACGGCGAATTCGGTCGGCTCGGCGCTGCAAAAACGCATTGCGGAACCGGACGGCCCCGATCTCGCCGTCGTGTGTCCGTACCGGCAGAGCGGCTGGCTTCAGGAAGCGACGATGGGCGTGCTGCGCGCCCGTCTGCACAAGCTGCTGAAAGCGGCGGACAGCAACGGCCGCTATGCGATGTACGCGCCCGCCGTCGACGCGCCGAACGGCCGCTTCATCAACGTGCACAGCAAGATCATGATCGTCGACGAGCGCCTGCTCGTGATCGGCAGCGCGAACCTCAACAATCGTTCGATGGTGCTCGACTCCGAGTGCTGCATCGTGATCGACGCCCGCGACAATCCCGAGCGGCAAGCGGCGATCGCGCGCATTCGCAACCGCCTGCTCGCCGAACATCTCGATTCGAGCGAAGCCGACGTGGACGAGGCGCTCGCGCAGCATGGCCGGCTCAACGCGGCAATCGCGAGCATCAAGAGCAACAGCGATTCGGTGCGCACGCTCGAACCGTTGACGCCGGAAGTGCCGCCCGAACTGCGCGATATCGCGGATGGCGTTCACGTGCTCGACCCCGAAGCGCCGATCGCCGCCAATGAACTGCTCGCGCAGTTCCTGCCGGAGCCGACACATCGTCCGGTGATCGCCAAGTTGCTGGTGCTCGGCGCGCTGGCGCTCGGCGTCGTCGCGCTCACTGTCGTGTGGCGCTTCACGCCGTTCGGTCACGAACTCAGCTTCGCGAAGCTCACCTCGGAGACGCAACGGCTCGCGGCCACGCACTTCGGCCCGATTGCGGTGGTGGCGATGTACGTGGTGGCCGCGCTGCTTTCGGTGCCGGTGACGTTGCTGATCGCCGTGACGGGCCTCGTGTTCGGCGCAATAGCGGGCGCCGCGTATGCGCTCACGGGGACGCTGATCGCCGCGGCGGCGGGCTGGGCGGTGGGCGCCTGGCTCGGCCGCGACGCCGTCCGCGAACTGGCCGGCGCGCGCCTGAATCAGCTCAGCGAACGCTTGCGCAGCAAGGGACTCGTCGCGGTGATCCTGTTGCGGCTCGTGCCGGTCGCGCCGTTTTCGATCGTCAATCTCGCGGCGGGCGCATCGCATATCCGCTTCTGGGATTTCATGGCGGGCACCGCGATCGGCATGGCGCCGGGCGTCTTGCTGGCGACGTCGTTTGCTCGCCAACTCGTCACGGCGGTCAGGCATCCGACGCCGCTTTCGTTGCTGCTGGTCGCCGCGATCGGCGTGGCGCTGGTGTCCATGTCGCTCGTCTTGCGGCGCATGCTGATGAGGCGGCAATGAGTGGCCGCGCGAACGAAACCGTGACACTCGAAGAAGCGCAGCCCGTGCCGCGCGTGCGTAACGCGTCGGCTCATACACGCGACGCGGGGGAGCCGCTGCGCATCGTCACGTACAACATTCACGGCGCGGTGGGCACGGACGGCAAACGCTCGGCGGCGCGCATCGCCGAAGTGATCGCGGCCTTGAACGCCGACGTGGTCGCGTTGCAGGAAGTGCCGCTCGGCGGCGCGGCGAGCATCGACGTGCTGCGCGAATTGCAGGACCTGACCGGCATGCACGCGGTGCCCGGCCCGACGCTCGACGGCCCCGACCGGCGCTTCGGCAACGCGGTGCTGACCAATCTGCCGGTGCGCGCGGTGCGCACGCTGGACCTGTCGTTCGGCAGCCGCGAAGCGCGCGGCGCGCTCGATGTCGACATCGACACCGGTAATGGGTTGATGCGGATCGTCGCGACGCATCTCGGCCTGTCGGCGCGCGAACGACGCGCCCAGGTGCGGCTGCTGCTCGAAGCGTTCGATACGCCCGATCTTCCCGTGATCCTGCTCGGCGATCTGAACGAATGGTTCGTGTGGGGGTGGCCGCTGCGGGCGCTGCTCACGCGCTTTGGCCGGGTCGCCGCGCCGCGCACGTTTCCGTCGCGCTTTCCGGCGTTTGCGCTCGACCGCGTGTGGGTGCATCCGGCCGCGCGTCTCGTCGATATCGAGGTGGATAGAAGCCGGCCGGCGCGTATTGCGTCGGATCATCTGCCGCTGGTCGCGCGGGTGTTGCGCTGAATTGAATGCTTGTGGCGAACGGCGGGGTGTTGTCGTTGTTGCGAGGGCTTGATGGAACGGCGCGTGCTGCGTTTGCCGTAGACATTGCGATTGGTGTCGTTCGCTATGGACTGGCACCGCCCTCAGCTTGCAATCTCAGCCAGGAGATCCCTCATGACCGAGCAGCCCGACCGTTCTTCCACTTCGCGTTCTTCCAGTCCGAATAACGAGCCTGCCGCGCCGCCCTCGCCGTCCACGCCTTCACGCGAGGGCATGTCGGGGCCGGGGCCGGCTCAGCCGCAGCCGATTCCGTCGCCCGCGCCCGGCACGCCGCGCACGCCAGGCGGCAATCAGCTCGACGCCATCGACGAAGCCGACGCCGACAAGGTCGTGCCGAAGGACCCCAAAGAGACGCAACTGCGCGACACGATCTCGCCGCCGGGCGCGGGCAGCCATAGCGTCGACGACGACGGCTCGCCGCCCAAGCCGTTATAAATCGGCGCGAGCGGCGCGGTCAGTCCGTCAGTCGATCAGGCCTCGATCTTCGACATCACCGCGGTTGCCGGATCGTAGCGATAACCCTTCTGCTCGAGACGTTCGGCGAGCGTCGCGCTGATGAATTTCTGCTGCGCGTCGCGTGAGATCAGATCGTGGTCCGGCTTCAGCCGCTCCAGTTCCGACGAGAGCCTGCGCAAGAGCGCGACTTCGGCGGCGCTGCGGGCGTCGAGGAACGTCACTTTCTGATTGGTCGCGCTCAGGCGCTGCTTGAGTTCCTTGGCATGCGCGATCCATTGCTCGGCGAGCGTGCGCAGTTCGGCGTAGGCCTTTTCGTGAGCCTTCGCCTGACTCGTCATCTGACGGCGCAGCGACGCGATCTCGTCGGCCATTACGGCTTCTTTCGACTCATCGTCGGCGGACAGTCCTTCCGGCGACGCGCCCTGCTGCTGCGCGTGCGCCGTTTCGAGTTCGGCAAGCTGACGCTCCAGTTCCGCGACGCGCTGTTCGGCCGCCTGCGCGCGGCTCGTTGCCGCCGATGCATCCTGGGCGAGCCGGGTCGTTTCAGCCGTCGCCGCCGCGTTGGCCTCGCTCATCGCCGCAAGCTGATCGCGCGCGGCGGCGAGTTCGTGCTGCACGCGCTCGACTTCGGCGCGCTGAGCCGCGGCTTCGTCGCCGTGAGCCGCGTGCGCGTCGCGCTCTGCCGCGAGTTCGGCGCGCGCCTGGTCAAGCTCGGTCTGCAGCGCGGCGAGTTGCGCGAGGCTTTCGCTGGCTTGCAACGCGGCGTCCTGTGCACGCGATGACGCCGCGTTCGATTCGTCCGTCCATCGTTGCACTTCTCTCGCGTGGGCCTCGCCGGCTTCGCCCAACGCGGCCGCTTTCTCGTGCGCGGCGTCGCGCTCGGCGATCAGCCGCGCGATTTCTTTGTCTCTGGCGACGGTCGCGGCGTTCAACGCTTCGCGTGCGCCGCGCTCTTCGGTCAGCGACGTTTCAGCGGCTTCGAGGCGCGCTTGCATAGCCGACGCGTGTTGCTCGGCTTCGGCGAGGCGGGTTTCCGCCGTCGATGCGCGTTCCTCGGCGTGAGCCACGCGGCCTTCGGCGTCACGTACGCGCTCGTCGGTTTCGGTCGCGCGAGCTTCGGCGGCCGATGCGCGTTCTTCGGTTTGCGCGACGCGCGCTTCAGCAGTGGATGCGCGCTCCTCAGCTTCCGCGATCCGCGCTTCAGCGGCCAACGCCCGCTCCTCGGTTTGCGCGACGCGAGCTTCTGCGGCCAATGCCCGCTCGTCAGCCTCCGCGATCCGCGCCTCGCTGGCGGCCTCGCGTTCCTCCGTCTGCGCAACGCGCGCCTCGGCCGCCGCCGCACGGTCCTCGAGTTCAGCGACGCGATCCTCCGCGGTCTTTGCACGGTCCCGCAGCGCCGACAGTTCGGTCGCGAGGCGATTCACGGCCTCTTCGGAAATGCTCAGCGCGTTCGTGAGCGTCGCGACGCGTTCGCGCGCGAGCTCGGCCTCGGCGAGCGTGTTCTGATATTCGGCGAGCGCCTCGTCACGCTCGGCGGCGAGCGCCTCCGCGTGGCCGCCCGCCAGCGCGAGCCGCTGATTGACGACCCGCTCGGCTTCCTCGCGCGCGCTCGCCCACAGATTGCCGGCAGCGCTCAGCATGGTTTGCGCGACGTCGTCCGGCAAGCCGGTCATGACCGAAGCCGGCGCCTCCGCCGACGCTGGCTGGCGCGCTTGCCGCCAACGCTCGACGGCCGCCGACACGGCGACGATCGAACCGCAGCGCAGTTCGCCCCAGATCGCCAGCGCGGAAACCTTCTTGCCTTCGCCGGCCATGCGGTCCGCGATTTGAGCCACCCGTTCGTCGGTGACGATGTCTGTTTCCATGGACATGAACGCCTCGAAAATCAAAGTAAGCAGGCGGGGATGGAGCGTTCCGCGCCGTCGTGAGTGGCAGGTATTTTACCGGGCAATGCGGCAATGCCGCGAGGCCGCGGCGGCCTGAGCCGCGCGCGCCGCGGCGGCTCGAACAGGCCGCATCGTCACTTGCCGCTATACACCACCTTCCAGACCACGTTGCCGACATCGTCGGCGACATACAACGCGCCCGCCTTGTCGACCGCGACGCCGACGGGCCGCCCGAGCGCGTGGCCATCGGCGCTGAGAAAGCCACTCAGGAAAGTCTCCGGCATGCCCCCCGGCCGCCCGTGCTCGAACGGCACGAAAACGACCTTGTAGCCGCTGTATTCCTTGCGATTCCACGAGCCGTGCTGGCCGACGAAAGCGCCGCCCCAGTAATGCTGCGGAAAGCTCCTGCCGGTATAGAACGCAAGTCCGAGCGATGCCGTGTGATTGCCGAGCGCATAGTCCGGCGTGAGCGCGCTCGCCACCTTGTCGGGCCGCTGCTCCTTCACGCGCGTATCGACGTGCTGGCCGTAATAGCTGTAGGGAAAGCCGTAGAAGCCGCCGTCCTTCACCGCGGTCATGTAGTCGGGCACGAGGTTGTCGCCCAGTTCGTCGCGTTCGTTGACGGCGGCCCACAACGCGCCGCTCTCCGGCTGCCAGTCCATCCCGTTCGGATTGCGCAGGCCCGCTGCGAACACGCGCGAGCGCCCCGTCGCGGGCGTGAATTCGAGGATCATCGCGCGGCCCTCTTCGGCCTCGATGCCGTTTTCCCCGACGTTGCTGTTCGAGCCGACCGTCACATAGAGACGCTGCCCGTCGCGGCTCGCCACCACATTCTTGGTCCAGTGATGATTGATCGGCCCGGCCGGCAGATCGGCCACCTTCTCGCCGGGTGTTGTGATCTGCGTATCGCCCGCGCGATAGGGGAAGCGCAACAGCGCGTCGGTGTCCGCGACATACAGCGAGTCGCCAACGAGCGCCATGCCGAACGGCGAATGAAGCCCCGAGATCAGCACGCTGCGGCTTTGCGCGGTGCCGCCCTGGCCACGCAGCAGCACGATCCGGTCGGGGCTCGGCACGCCCGCGCCCGCGCGCTTCATCACGAACTTCATTACCTGCTTGCGAACCCAGCCGACAATGCCGCCGTGCTCGTCGTGCTGCGCGGGCGCATTGCTTTCCGCGACCAGCAGATCGCCGTCGGGCAGCGGATACACCCAGCGCGGATGCTCGAGCCCGCTCGCGAAAGCCGTCACCGTGAAGCCCGGCGGCGCGGTGGGGATGCTCTGGCTCGGGCGCGTTTGCACGGGCGCGATGTTGATCGTCGGCATCAGTGATGTTTGCGGCGACGGCAGTTCGGGACGCGGACCCAAACCCGTGTCGCCGATGTCCTCGGTCGTCGACGCGCAGGCGGCCAGACTCAGCGCGAGCATCGCGGCGACTGCGCCGAGGCGCGCTTCGGCCCATCGCGTGTGAAGCTTGTTCATTGCATTCGCCTCGCAGGTTGCGGATTTTATGCGCGTGCCTAGACCTCGCCGCGCCGTAGCAGATAATCGAGCCCGCCGACCCGAAACCATCGATAGCCATACGGCTCGAGCACGACCGCATGACGGCCGTCGTCCTTCTCCTCGCTGTGATCGTCCGAGAGCAGGTTGATGAGCCGGTTCTGTTCCGGCTCCTTGCAGCCCGAGCGGAATTTCACCGTGCATGCCTGCGCGCCGAAGTTATGCAGGCATATCACCGAGTTGTTGCGCCAGTCGTAGCGAAGCGCGAGCACATCGTTGCGCGAGGTGCGCAGCACGGCGAAGTCGCCCCAACTGATCTCCGGCACTTCGCGGCGCATGCGGATCATGCGTTCCATCCAGTTCAGCAGCGAATTCGGATCGCGCCGCTGCGTCGCGACATTGATGCGCTCGAACCCGTAAGCGCCGCCCGTGATCACGCGGCACGGCGGCTTCGGGTGCTTGGTGAAGCCGCCTTCCGGTTCCGTCGACCATTGCATCGGCGTGCGCGCGCATTCGCGCTCGGGCAGGCGCAGGTCGTCGCCCATGCCGATTTCATCGCCGTAACGGAACACCGGCGTGCCGGGCAACGTCAGCATCAGACTGTAGGCGAGTTCGAGCCGGCGCCGGTCGCCCGCGAGCATCGGCGCAAGCCGGCGGCGAATGCCCCGCTCATAGAGCTGCATGTCGGGCTCGGGCGCGAACGCGGCAAACACGGCGTCGCGCTGCTCGGGCGTGAGGCGGCCAAGATCGAGCTCGTCGTGATTGCGCAGAAACACGCCCCATTGCGCGGTCGACGGACGCGGCCGCGTTGCCGTCAGCGCTTTCTTCAGCGGCGCGGTATCGCCGGTTGCCAGCGTGTAGAACGTGTGCTGATTGAGCTGGAAATTGAACATCATCTGCAGACGCTCGCCCTGATCGCCGAAATATTCGAGGTCGGTATTGGGCAGCACGTTGGCCTCGGCGAGAATGATCGCGTCGCCCTGACGCCACTGCAGGAACTCGCGAAACGCGCGCAGCATGTCGTATTGCTCGACGGGCTTCTTGACCTTCGGGCCTTTCGTCGCGATCACGAAAGGCACCGCGTCCATGCGAAAACCCGACACACCGAGCTGGATCCAGAAGCCCATGATCTTCAGCAATTCCGCGCGCACGTACGGGTTCGCCGTGTTCAGGTCCGGCTGAAAATCGTAGAAGCGATGGAAATACCAGCGCTTCGCCTGCTTGTCGAACGACCATGTGGACTTCTGCACGCCGGGGAATACCACGCCGTCTTTCGCGTTCGGCGGTTGCCTGTCGGACCAGACATACCAGTCGCGATACTGCGACTCAGGATCGCTGCGTGCTTCCCTGAACCACGGGTGCTGATCGGACGTGTGATTAATGACCAGGTCGATCATCACGCGCAGGCCGCGCTCGCGGCACGCATGCGTGAACTCGGAGAAGTCGCCGAGCGTGCCGTATTTCGGATCGACGTTGTAGTAGTCGCAGATGTCGTAGCCGTTATCGCGCCCCGGCGAAGGCTGGAAAGGCATCAGCCACACCGTCGTCACGCCGAGCCCCTGCAGGTAGTCGAGGCGGCGCAGAAGGCCCTTGAAGTCGCCGACACCGTCGCCGTTCGCGTCCATGAACGTGCCTACCGAGAGGCAATACACAATCGCGTTCTTGTACCAAAGGTCATTGAGCATGCAACCTGCGCCTTGCGCCATAACAATCGATCGTTGAGAGGACTTGCAATGTCGGAACTGGCATGGTGGCAACGCGGCGTGATCTATCAGATCTATCCGCGCTCGTTTCAGGACAGCAACGGCGACGGCATCGGCGATCTCGCGGGCATGAGCTCGCGTCTGCCGTATCTCGCCGAACTGGGCGTCGATGCAGTGTGGGTGTCTCCGATCTACCCGTCGCCCATGGCCGACTTCGGTTACGACGTCGCGGACTACTGCAACATCGACCCGATGTTCGGCACTCTGGCCGACTTCAAGCAATTCGCGGACCGCGCCCACGGACTCGGCCTGAAGGTGCTGCTCGACTTCGTGCCGAATCATTCGTCGGACCGGCATCCGTGGTTCGAGGAAAGCCGCTCGTCGCGCGACAATCCGAAGCGCGACTGGTATCTGTGGCGCGATCCGGCGCCAGGCGGCGGGCCGCCCAACAACTGGCAGAGCCGCATGGGCGGGTCCGCGTGGGAATGGGACGAGCGTACCGGCCAGTACTACTATCACGCGTTCCTGCGCGAACAGCCGGATCTGAACTGGCGCAACCCGCAGGTGCGCCGCGCGATGGACGACGTGCTGCGGTTCTGGCTGGATCATGGCGTCGACGGCTTTCGTGTCGACGTGCTGTGGCTTCTCATCAAGGACGCGCAGTTCCGCGACAATCCGCCGAACCCCGCCTATGAGCCGGGTCAGCCGGACCATCACCGGCAATTGCACACGTACACCGAAGACCAGCCCGAAGTGCACGACATCGTGCGCTCGATGCGCGCCGAATACGGCCAGCGCGTGCTGATCGGCGAGATCTATTTGCCGGTTCCGCAACTCATCCGCTATTACGGCGCGAACGGCGACGGCGCGGACATGCCGTTCAATTTCCAGTTGCTCAACGCGACATGGCATGCCGGCGAAATCGCACGCATGATCCGCGACTACGACACCGCGCTGCCCGAACACGCATGGCCGAACTGGGTGCTCGGCAATCACGACAATCCGCGCGTCGCTTCGCGCGTGGGCCTCGCGCAGGCACGCGTGGCCGCGGTGCTGCTGCTGACGCTGCGCGGCACGCCGACGCTGTATTACGGCGATGAAATCGGTATGACGGATGGCGTGATTCCGCCGGATCAGGTGCAAGACCCCGCTGAAATCCGCCAGCCTGGCATCGGCCAGGGACGCGATCCCGAGCGCACGCCGATGCAATGGGACACGTCGCTGCCGAATGCCGGTTTTACAACCGGCAGGTCATGGTTACCGGTCGCGAGCGAGACGAGCGTGCATATCCAGAACGGCGATCCGTCGAGCATGTTGTCGCTTTATCGTCGGCTGCTTAAATTGCGGCGCAACAATGCGGCGCTCGTGCAAGGCGCGATTGAACACGTCGCGGCTTATGGCGATGTGCTGACTTACGAGCGGCATCATCGCGGCCAGCGTTTGTTTATCGCGCTCAACATGGGCACAGCGGATGCCGAAGTCGAATCGCGTGAGGGCGTGGTGCTGCTCTCCACATTTGCGGGCCGCGACGGCCAGCCGCTCCGGCAAGGCGCGAATCGTCTTGCAGCGGGCGAGGCGCTGATCGCGTCGGTGTGATGGCTATTCTGCGCTTGCGGCCAGCGCTTCTTCAGGACTCTTCGGCAGCACCACTCTGAAGGTCGAGCCGTGCCCAACTTCGGAGCGCACCTCGATGCGCCCGCCCTGCTTCCTGACGATGCCATACGAAATCGACAAGCCGAGCCCCGTGCCTGTACCGACCGGTTTGGTCGTGAAAAACGGATCGAAGATGCGGTCGCGATGTTCCGGCTTGATGCCCTGTCCGCTGTCTTCCACTTCGATCCATACGCTCGTTTCGTCATGACCTGTGCGCACGACGATGTGCCCATGCCCTTCGATGGATTGCGCCGCGTTCATCAGCAGATTCATGAAGACCTGGTTCAGTTGCGACGGAATGCATTCGAGCTCGGGAATCGCGCCGAACTCGCGCTTTAACTCGGCCTTGTACTTCAGCTCATTCCAGACGATGTTGATCGTCGTGTCGAGATTGCTCTCGAGATTGGCCCACTGCTTCTCGGCCTTGTCGACATGCGAAAAGTCCTTCAAGCCCTGCACGATGCGCTTGACTCGCTGCAAGCCTTCCACGGATTCGGAGAGCAGCGTCGGAATATCGCTGCGCAGATAGTCGATGTCGATCTCGCGCTTCAGTTCGATGAGCGCGGCCCGCGACTCCGCAATCAGCTCGGCCTCGCTGCGCTCATAAGCGGCGAGCGCGGTCAACAAGTCCGCCATATAGCGTTGCAGCGTGCCGAGGTTGGCATTCACAAAGCCAACCGGATTGTTGATCTCATGCGCGACGCCCGCGGCAAGCTGACCAATCGACGCGAGCTTTTCCGACTGCAACAACTGGCTATGCGCTTGCGCTAACTCGTTGATGAGCGCTTCCTGGCGCGCCTTTTCTTCACGCAGCGCGGCGTACGCATGCGCAAGCTGGCGCCGGTCGTCCTGGAACTGCTCGACCGCGCGCGCCATTTCGCCGATCTCGTCGCGGCCCTTCACGATGCGCGAGACGTGCTGCTCATCGGCCGGGTCGCCGCTGCGCAGATTGCTGCTGACCACTTCAAGGCGCGCGAGCACATGCTTGCCGAGAAACGCATGCGCGACGAGCCACGCAAACAGCAGGCTCACGGCAACGAGGCCGGTAATCCAGCGCTCGTGTCGCGCGGACGTTGCCGCGAGCCGCTGCACGGCCTGCTGAAACTCCTGCGTGCATCGGTCGGATTGAAGCTGCGCCGAGGCGACCATTGCGCTCGCTTGCTGACGCAGGCCGTCGCTGAATCGATCGCGCGATGCGAGGGTTTGCGAATCGGCTCGCGCGGCCGTGCTGTTTTGATCCGCCACGTTAGGCGCATGCGCAATCGCCGCGCTCAACTCGCTCTCGCGCAACTGCGCGACGATGTTCACCGTGTTGCGAAACAACTGGCTCGCCTGATGAAGGTCGAGCACGCTGACGTCGTCGTCATTGGCGGCGGCGAGCCGGTCCGACAGGCGGTCGAATAGCTGTAGCTGCCTGATGATGTCCGCGTAACTCGCACGCATTGCATCGAGCGAACCGGTGCTCGCGAGCCGCGCCGATTCGCGCTCGATCAGCAACGTGTGCTGCACCAGCGTGTCGGCGGCCTGCATGCGCGTGAGTTCGCCGGTGGCGAGCAGGCGCGTCTCGTTGGTCGCCACCCGCAGCGTGTAGACGGCGGTCAGGCCGCTCGTCGCGATCAGGAGCGTGAGCACGACCGTCGCCAGCGTGAACTGCCGGCGCAATGAGCGCGGCAACAGCTTCAGGCGTCTCGCCGCTAGTCGCATGAACTGCGCTCCGGGTGCGTTGTTTTGTTCATCGGCGCGTTCATCGCCTTTATCGCTTCCAGATGCCGCGATACAGGTTGCGATAGCCGTTGCCAGGATCGAACTGCCCCTGCAATCCGCCATCGAACGCGATGTTTGCGGCCGTCACCAGATGCACCGGCGACACATAACCTGTCACCGGCTGATGCGCGAGCAGCCGATTCAATTCGTCGACGAGTTGCCAGCCTTGAAAGTTGAGCGGCTCGGCGACCGTGCCGGTCTGGAACGTGCCGGCCTGAATGCGCAGGAAAGCGGCCGCGCTGCCGTCGCCCGCGGACAGCATGCTCAGGCCGCGGCCCATGTTGCCCGCGCGCGTGAGCGCGGGCGCCGCGTAGTCGAAGTAGATGTCGTTGATCGCCAGCGCGTAGTTCCAGCTCTTGCCGTATTGCGCGAGCAGTTCGTCGGTGACCGCGGGCATCTGCTCGGCGCTTTTCGAAATCGCCACGTCGCGCACCGCAAGCAGACGGCAATCGCGGCATGCGCGAATCACGTCGAGCATGGCATCCGTCTTGGCTCTTGCGATCTGGAAATTCCCGTCGGTAAACACCACGACGCCCGCGCGCGCGCCTGACTGAATCACGGCGGCCATCGCCGTGATGCGCGCGACGTCGAGCGGATTGGTCGACACGTTCATCGCGACCGGGCTGTTCGTCATTGCGCCTGCAATCGGCCCGACATGCCAGCCGACGAGCGGAATGCGGCGCGCGGCGAACGGCTGTAGGTCCTGCTTCATCTCGCCCGCGTCGACGCCGACGAGGATCGCGCCGTCCGGCTGCAATGAGAGCGCCGCGGCAACGGCCTTGCTGCGGCCTTCTGCGGTTCCGCGCGCATCGTAGACGCGGGTATTCCAACCGATCGCGTTGGCGGCTTCCTTGATGCCTTTCGCGACGCCCAGCACGCCGCCGTTACGCAGATCCTCGCAGAGGATCGCGATGCTCGCGCCCGCCACCGCCGACGGTCCGGACTTCGGGCCGCTCCAATGCGACGCCGGTTCGCTCGCGCTATCCACGGCGCGCTGCATCGCGGCGAGGTCGAGCGCGGTGTCGGCTGTCGCGCGATGAGCGGGCTGCGGCGCGCTCTGTCCGCACACGGGACGCATGCACAGGCCGCAGAGCACGAGCAACGCGGCCGTGAGCCCAAGGCGTGAACGCATGAATTCTCCCGATATGCCGAACGATGCGTCATCGCCTCGCGCTCGCCCCAATGCGGAGCGTGCGAGGCGAGACATTTCTCTTCCTCGTGTTAACGGCGGATTCGCGGCCCGCTTGATACGCCGCGCATTACGGGAAACCCTTGCACTGCGGTTGGTGTTGCGGTTGCGCTTTTGCGCCACGTTGCATGCGCTTGGGCCCAGGGTAAATACCGCTCCGCGCCCGCCCCTTACTTTCCGTTAATTCATTCATGGCGGCGAAGAGAGCGCCGCATGCTTTGTCTTTTCACGGGCCATTTCTTCGGTGAAAACCAGTCTGTCGGAAGCTATTGTCGAGCGCGTGAACTGCGGCGTCTTCACCGTCGATCGCGAGTTGCGCATCCTGACGTGGAATCGCTTCATGCAATCGCATAGCGGGCGTTCGGCCGAATCGGTGGTCGGCCAGAATCTGCTCGACGTGTTTCCCGAATTGCCGCGGCAGTGGCTCAGCAGAAAGATCGAAGGCGTGTTCGTGCTGGGCACGCCGGCTTATTCGTCGTGGGAACATCGGCCGTATCTGTTTCGCTTCGAGCATTCGCGTCCGATCACGGGCACGATCGACGCGATGCGCCAGAACTGCAACTTCATTCCGATCGAGAACAGCCGCGGCGAAGTGGTCGCGGTCGGCGTCGCGATCGTCGATACGACCGACGTGTGCATTGCGTACGGCGAGCTTCAGGACCGCGAGAAAGCGGTCACGAACGCGCTGGCCGAGCTGACCGTGCGCAACCAGCAGCTTACTTCGCTCAACGATGCGCTGGCGCATGCGCATCAGCAATTGCTGCAATCGGAGAAGCTGGCCGCGATCGGCCAACTCGCGGCGGGCGTCGCGCATGAGATCAACAATCCGGTCGGCTTCGTGCTGTCGAACCTGAACACGCTCGACGGCTACGTGAAGACGCTGATCCGCTATGCCGCCGACGTTCAACGCATGGTGAGCGAAGCCGCGCCCGCACTGAAGCATGACATCGAGGCGCTCGCGGAACAGGCGGACCTCGACTATCTGCTCGGCGACGCACCGACGCTCGTGCACGAATCGAAGGAAGGACTCGCGCGCGTGCGCACCATCGTGGTCGATCTGCGCGACTTCTCGCGCGTGGACAGCACGCAGGTATGGGAACTCGCGGACATTCATCGCTGCATCGAGTCGACGCTGAACATCGTCCATAACGAAGTGAAGTACTGCGCGCATCTCGTGCGCGAATACGCGGAGATTCCATTCGTGCGCTGCATTCCGTCGCAGATCAGCCAGGTCGTGCTCAACCTGGTCGTGAACGCGGCGCAGGCTTACGGCGGCAATCATGAGCAGCACGGCGCGCCGCGCGGCACCATCACCGTGCGCACTGGCATGGATGCGGCCGACCCGTCGCGCGTGTGGTTCGAAGTCGCCGACATGGGCTGCGGCATCCCGCCCGAACTGTTGAAGCGCATTTTCGATCCGTTCTTTACGACGAAACCCGTGGGCCAGGGGACCGGCCTCGGTTTGTCGGTGACCTATGGAATCGTCAACGCGCATCGCGGCACGATCTCCGTGGCGAGCACCATCGGCGAAGGCACCACCTTCCGCGTCACGCTGCCCGTCGACGGAGCGCAGCCTGAAGACAGCAACACCGAAGCGCTCGCCCAAAGCGGTTCGCTCGATGCAATCGCGTTGCCGGCGCAGTCGCCGGCAGCCACATGAGGTAGACCTATGCCATTGCCTGTACTCGTTGTCGACGATTCGACACTCGCCCGCAAACTATTGATCCGCTCGCTGCCCGAGGAATGGGACATCGAGATCACCCAGGCGTCGGACGGCGCGGCCGCGCTCGAGCTGTATCGCGCCGGCAAGGGCGCCGTGATGTTTCTCGATCTGACGATGCCCGTCATGAACGGCTTTCAGGTGCTCGAAGCGATCCAGCACGAGGGCCTCGATACGTTTGTGATCGTCGTGTCGGCGGACGTGCAGTGCGGCGCCGTCGAGCGCGCGAAGTCGCTCGGCGCGATCGGCTTCATTTCCAAGCCGGTATCGCCCGAAGCGATCCGGCCGATTCTCGCGGAGTACGGTCTCCATGAATGAACAGTTTCTGAACGAAGACCAGCGCGACGCGTTGCAGGAAATCTGCAACGTCGGCATGGGCAAGGCCGCCGCCGCACTGGCCAAACTGCTGGGCGCTTTCGTCACGCTGTCGGTGCCGAATATCCGCGTCGTCGGCGTCGAGCAATTGCGCGTCGCGCTCGGCGCACAGGACGACAGCGAATTGCGGCCGGTGCGTCAGGCGTTTCAATCCGACATATCCGGCGAGGCGATCGTGCTGGTCGGCAAGGACGGCCAGCGCGAACTGCAACAACTGATGGGTCATGACGTCGGCGAGCCCGACACTGAAGTCGAAGTGTTGTGCGACATCACGAACCTGCTGGTCGGCGCCTGCGTGCAAAGCGTGTTCGAGCAGTTGGGGCGGCACATCTGCTTCTCGCAGCCGACGCTGTTGCCCTGCGCGACGAAGACGCAGGACGGACTGCTGCCCGGTGGACGCTGGGACGTCGCGCTGCTGCTCGAGATTCACTTCACGCTCGAGCAAGGCGGCTTCGGCGCGCGCATGGTGCTGTTGCTGCCGGATGCGGCGATCCGCGGAATGAAGGAAGCGCTCGACCACTTTCTGGAAGCGCTGTAATGCGGGCCGATGCAAAGCGCGCTGTAAAACGCGCTGTTATTTGCGCTAACCACGAGGTTAATCATGGCTGAGCTTCAGGCAACCGGCAATTCCATCGAGCCCGCTCGCGATGAACCGGCGCAGCAAACACCGCTCGCTTCTTTCGATGCCGTTGCGGATGCAGCGCCCGCGACAGTCCCCACGCTGCTGCTTGTCGACGATGAGCCCGGCGTGATCTCGTCGCTCAAACGCCTGCTGCGCCCGCTGAAGTACGAGGTGCTGAGCGCGAACAGCGGCGCGGAAGCACTCACGCTGCTCGAATCGGCGCGCGTCGACGTGATCATTTCCGACATGCGCATGCCGAACATGGACGGCGCGGAGTTTCTGTCGCGCTCGCGCAGCATGGCGCCCGACGCGATCCGCATTCTGCTCACCGGCTATTCCGAAGTCGATGCGGTCGTGCGCGCGGTCAACGAAGGCCACGTCTATCACTATCTGCACAAGCCGTGGGACGACCAGGATCTGCTGCTCACGATCCAGCGCGCGCTCGAACAGCTCGCGCTGCAACGCAAGACCGAACGGCTCGCCGCGCTGTTGCAGGAACAGAACGAGAAGCTCTCGTCGTTCAACATGGAACTCGAGCGCGAGGTCGATGCACGCACCGAGGAAATACGTCAGACCGTGATGTTTCTCGAAGGCGCGCAACAAGACCTCAAAAGCAACTTCCTGACGATGGTGAAGGTCTGCGCGAACATGGTCGAAATGCGCTGCGGGCTGCCCGGCCATTCGGCGCGAATCGGCGAGACGGCAAGACAGCTCGGCGCCGCGCTCGGCCTGAGCGACTACGCGTGCAACGAATTGCTGATGGCGGGCTTGCTGCATGGGATCGGCAAACTGTTTCTGCCCGATGCGCTGCTGAAGACGCCTATCGCGAAGCTTCAGCCGCAGGAAGCGAAGCTGTATCAGCTTCATCCGTTGCATGGGCAGATGGCGCTCACGCCGGTCTCGCAACTAAGCGGCGTGCAGGCGATGATTCGCCATCAGTATGAACGTTACGACGGACGCGGCACGCCGGATGGCCTGCTCGGCGGCCTGATTCCGCTCGGCGCTCGCGTGCTTGCGCTGGCGCGCGATGCGGAAGATTTGCGCATCGGCGTGATTGCGCCGCAAAAGATGAACGACGCGCAGATCATCTCGACCGTGCGCGCGCAAAGCGGCATTCGTTACGATCCGGCGATTGCGGAGAAGTACATCGAGTTGCTGATGAAGCACGCGGAATTGACGCCGGAAGGCGTGCCCGACCGCGTCGACGCATCGCATCTGAAAGAAGGCATGAAACTCGCCGACGATCTGCGCACGTCGCGCGGCACGCTGCTGATGACCAAGGGCAAGGTGCTGTCCGCCGAGCAGGTCACGCAGATTCGCCGCTATGAAATCCACGAGGGCGAGCCGTTCGTGATTCTGGTCGAGCGCGCGGCGGAGGTGCGGAAGGCGGAAGTGGCGTGAGCGGGCCGGATGAGGTCACGTCAGCTCATTCGTTGCTGTTGCCGTTGCCGCGGCACAGCGCGGCGGCCGCGAAACCTGCTGCGAGCGCCGCATACACGTAGAACATCGAGCGCTTCGTCAGATGCGCTTCAAAGCCTGGCGTGAGACGGCGCGGCACCATGTGATAGTCGACGGTATAAGCGACGGCCGCCGTGGTCACCGCACTCGCCGCGATGTCCGCGGCACCGGCGCGGCGTTTTACATGGCACTGCCAGCGGTCCAATAACCCTTCGAACAGCACGCCCCAAAAAATCGCCGACGCCTGATGGATCGCGAGACCCGTCAGCGTGAAGCGCGCGCTCGGACCCGTTTCGCTGAACGCGCGGCGCGGCCACAAGCAATGCGTGACGGCGTTGAGCGGCGCGTACGGCGTGCTGCCGTCGGCGCGCGCTCGCGCGGCGGCCGCGACGGCTGCGGCGCTGCCCGCTGCGGTGCCCGACACCGTCGCGCGGCACACGAGATTGGCGAGACGGTTCATCAGTCGCCTCCCGATCCGTGCGCTGAATCTTCGAGGCCGTGTCCGGCCTTGCTTCGCTCGACCAGATAGCAGCCTCGTTCGACGCCATCGCGTAACGCCTCCGCATGCGTCGTCCATTCCGGTGTGACCGGTTCGACGTCGGGCAGCGCGAACGGCTTGCCGTCCACGGACGCGTCGATTCGCGCGACCCACGCGCCCCGATCGTTCTGCTTCGCACTGACGACGATATCCACGCCGCGATGCGTCACGCGCATCGTGCCGTCGCTTTGCGTCTCGAGGTCCGTGCTGCGGAAATCCGTGCCTGCCATGCGTGCCTCCCATGCATCGTCCGATACGCGGATGCAGCAACGTGCGTGCCGTCCGATGGCACAACCCTTGCTGCGCCCCAGGGTCATAGACAGACGTCAGACATTTGGGCATCGACGTGAAAAGCACATCAGGCGAGATTCACATCGGCATTTCAGGCTGGCGCTACAAAGGGTGGCGCGGGACGTTCTATCCGAAAGGCCTGAAGCAGGACAGCGAGTTGCAGTACGCATCGGGCCTCATGCAGACGATCGAAATCAACGGTACGCACTACAGCCTGCAATCGCTCGACAGTTGGCAGCACTGGTACGCGGAAACGCCACCTGGTTTTGTTTTCAGCGTGAAAGGCGCGCGCTATCTGACGCACCTTCTGCGCTTTCGCGACGAGACAGCCACCGTCGCGTGCGCGAATTTTTTCGCGCAGGGACTGCTCGCGCTGAAGGACAAGCTCGGGCCGATACTGTGGCAATTTCCACCGTCGTTGCGTTTCGATCCCGAGCACATGGAGCGCTTCCTGAGCCTGCTGCCGCGCGATACCGAAGCGGCGCTCGCGCTCGCGCAACAGCACGATCAGCGCGTGAAGACGCCGTATGTGGAGATCGACCGCAAGCGCAAATTGCGTCACGCGATTGAAGTGCGTCATGACAGTTTCGTGGACCCCGCGTTCGTGAAGCTGCTGCGTCGTCACAAGGTCGCGCTCGTCGTGTCGGATTCGACTGAAGCATGGCCACAGTTCGAGGATCTCAGCGCGGGCTTCGTCTACATCCGTCTGCACGGCACCGAGACCAAGTATTCGGGAGAGTACTCCGATGCGGCGCTCGAACGATGGGCGCGCAGAATCGAATCGTGGAGCCAGGGTTCGCAGCCCGCCGACGCACGTCTCGCCGCGCCGGCCCTGCAGCCGCCTCGCGCGCAAACGCGCGACGTGTACTGCTATTTCGACAACGACGCCAAAACCAACGCGCCGTTCGACGCGCAACGATTGATGGAGCGCCTCGGGCTGCACGCGCAGCAAGCGGCGGCGTGAGAGCACGCCACGCCCGCTTCTATTTGCGCCGCTGCGCGAGTTTCTTCGCGTCCTGCAGCGCGGCGACAATCGCCGCATACGCGCGATGACGTGTCTCGGGATCGGGCGCACGCAAGGCGAACGAAGGATGATACGTCGCGACCACGAGCCGGTCGCCATGTTCGATGACCTTGCCGATCGCGTCCTGCAAGCGCGACTTCGGATCTTCGAGCACGGCCTTCAGCGCGGTCGCGCCCAAGGCGACGATCACGTGAGCGCCGACGCTCTCGAGTTCCTGATCGAGCCAGTAGCGGCACGCGTCCACCTCGCGTTGCCCCGGCGTTTTATGCATGCGGCGCTTGCCGCGCGGCGTCCATTTGAAATGCTTGACCGCGTTGGTCACATAGACTTCCTTGCGACCGACGCCGGCTTCGACGAGCGCGTCGTCGAGCAAAGCACCGGCTGGTCCGACAAACGGCAAGCCTTGCAGATCTTCCTTATCGCCCGGCTGCTCGCCGACCATCATGATCGGCGCGCGGCGTGGACCGGCGCCCGGCACGCCTTGGGTCGCGTTGGCCCAGAGCGGACAGCGGCGGCAATCGTCGAGCGTCGCGGGATGCTGGTCGGGATCGACCTCGGGCGCGGCGGGCTCTTCGCCTTCCGTGGATGATGGGCGCTTGGGTGTGCGCTTCGGTGTGCGCTTCGTGGTAACCATAGTTCGTCGCGTTGCGCTGCTCGCTTCGCGCTTTTGCATGGGGCGGATATGCACGCGAAGCAAGCAAGCCGCGTTCCGACGACAGGCCATGCGCTTCATCACGAAGCCAGGCGCGCAATGTGCTTGGGAATAAGCCTGCCGATGGCCCTTGCGTTAGCGGCATCATAGGCAACCATCGGAGTGCACGGTAAATTTTTCACGGCAGGCAACCGGCGCCATGAGCCGACAACAGAAGGAGAAAAACGATGACCCTGCTTATCTACCTGGTCGGATGGATCATTTTTATCGGCGGCGTCGCGTGGGGATTGACGGCGCTGCACGTCGCGCAGCACATCATCGCGATCGTGGCCGTGATTCTGTTCGGCATCGCGGTCATCACCGGTGCGACGAGAGCGCGCAATCGGGATCGGTCGTAGCGTGATGTGCGCCTGCGCGCGCGGGCGAACCGCCGTGTGTTGGGCGCTTCAGAAAATGCCGGCGAGTCGCTCGCCAGCCTATCCGTTCAATTGTCGCCGGCGTTATCTTCGAGCAACGGAAAACTAAGGTCGAGGGTAATCAGGTAGCGCTCCTCGTTTGGTCGGTCGTCCGTCCGAAAGCATCGGATATTGAGGGAAACCTGATACTTGTTGTCGGCCTGCCATCGTGTCGTTGGCGCGTTGCACGCCCGAATTGCATCGCGCGCCGTCTGCGTGTCTTCGATCGGGCGATTGGTCGACGAGTGAAACGGTTTCCATCCCCCTCGCCTGAACTGGTTCTGTAAGTCCGTGAGGATAGCCATCGATTCGTCAAGCGGTAGTGTTTTGACTTGCGGCGAAAGACTCACTGACCATACATTGCCATGTTTGTCATACCCCACGTTAAGGAATTTCGCCGGGGGCGTCGTAAAGCCAAATCGCGAGTCTGCAAACCTGAACTTTGCAGGACGGAGCACGTAGCCTCCCCAGGCTGCATTTGGCTGGATAGGCGGAAGCGTGGAGCGCGATTGCGTGCGGACCTGTTCGTAAGGTTGGCCAAGCGTAAGAACGACCTCATCAACCGGCTGTGCCATTGCGAGCAATCCCCATACGGCAACGCAGCCCACCACGATGCAAGCGAGATAGCCGGACCACCTGATTTTTCGACTCAGCATGCTTACCTTGGATGCGCAATGAGAAAAAGTGAGCTCTCAACGTCGTATTTCTGAAGCGGATCACGTAGTAGCTGGTCGAAACGCTCGGCTGCACGCAGGACAAACGCCATGCGTTGCGCGCCGTCCGCCAGATTTGCAAGCGGTTCCTTGCTGAAACGTTCGTTTCTGGCGTTGGCCCCCGTCACCGTGCATTCGTTCGCGAAGGCAAGCTGTATTTCCCGCGCCGATCCGGTCGGGATATGCAGCGCCCACGCGAATTGATTGGCGCGCATCAGCAGTGCGAATGCCGGATCGTTGTACATGGCCGGTTGCAGGATATTGAGTTGTTCGTGTTGCGCAAGCTGTTCAACGCCGGTCGAAATATCGCCGCTATCAATCGCGGAAAAGGCGCGCAAAACTTCTGGTTTGGTTTCGGCGAAAAGGACACGATCCGCGATTGGCCACACGACCACCCCGCGTAATGCCTGTCGCTCTTGCAGGCATCTTTTGAACCGCTGTAGCCCAAACTTCCTGTAGAACATGTGCAGCGGCCACACGTCGAGGAACAGGGACGTATTGCCCTTTGCCAGCATCTGATAGACCTTGCCAGCGCCTTCTGCGGTCGCAGCGCCCGCAGCGGACTGTGCCCCGTAGCCCATCATCCATGCAGCAGCGCCAACACTCGTTACCTTGCGCAAATTGGCAGCACTGTCCGAAGCCGATTTGACGATCATGTCGGCCGCGTTGAGTAGCCCGCAGCCTACCTGCTTCGATGCGAAGGCCGCGAGTCCCGCCCACTGAAAGCGATGATCGTCCAGCCACAATTGCGCATAGGCCGCGTTGATGCGCCGGTTGCGCGCAATCGGATCGTCAACGGCGACGATGGCCTCGGCCTGCTTCTGATAGAACCGCCAGCAGTCGATGCAGTCGTGCTTGTTGTCTTCGGCCCGTTTTGCTCCTTCAGCTTCTTCCTCTTTCCAGTTCGGGTAACAAACCGGACACCTTGGGTTGTCGCACTTCTGCATGAAATCTGCTCGTTGTTATTGGTCCAGTACCGTTCCTGGTGCGGCGTAAACCTAGCAGATCGCGCAACATCCATGTTTTTGGGATATTCGCCGCGTTTTCGGGCAAAAGCGATGCATGTCCGCGCCACGCACAAAATCCATTCCTCTCTCCCTGCTAAGAATCGGCGAAATCCTTCGTTGCTCCGCGCTCGCCGTATGTCTTACCGTTGCCGGATTGCGCATTGCGCGTCCCATACGGAGAACCCATGTCCGCGCCCTCTTCACACGACAACCCGCCGCATGCGGCCGGCCTTGCCGATGCCGCGCAACTTTTCGACGACAACGCGCTGACGCGCCGCTTCGCGCCCGTGTTCGCGCGCATCGCGGAAGGCGCGGTGCATCGCGAACGGCATCGCGAGCTTGCCTACGAACCCGTCGAATGGCTGCGCGAAGCCGGCTATACGAAGCTGCGCGTACCGACGCAATACGGCGGCGACGGCGTGTCGCTGAGCGAGTTCCTCGGCCTCGTCACGCGCCTCGGCGAAGCGGATTCGAACCTGCCGCAAATCCTGCGCGTGCATGGCGGCTTCATCGAATCGCTGCTGGAATATGGCGACGACGCGTTGCGCGACCGCTGGCTCACGCGCGTCGCGCAAGGGCAGATCATCGGCGGCGCCGTGGCCGAACGCACCGCCGTCACCAACAACAGCCTGCGTCTCACGCAGACCGACGGCGCGTGGCATCTCGACGGAGAGAAGTACTACACCACCGGCACGCTCTACGCGGACTGGGTCGACGTCACCGCGTATGACGGCGAAAGCGACCTGCGCGTGCTCGTCAAGACCGACACGCCGGGTCTCGAACGTATCGACGATTGGGACGGTTTCGGCCAGCGCCTGACGGGCAGCGGCACCACGCGCTTTAACCATGTGCCCATCTCGCGCGAGAACGTGTACCGGCGCTATGACGCGTCGGCGCCGCGCCGCAACAGCGTGCTCACGTCGTACTATCAGGCGCTGCATATCGCGAATCTGGCCGGCATTAGCCGTGCCGCGCTGCGCGACGCCGTCGCCTTCGCGCAGGCAAAGACGCGAACCTTCGGAATCCCAGGCGAATCGAGTCCGCGCGACAATCCGCTCGTGCAACGCGTCGTGGGCCGGCTCGCGAGCCTCGCCTATTCGACGCAAAGCATCAGTGCATCGCTCGCAAGGGCCATCGATGAAGTACTGATCGCACGGCACGAAGGCCGCACGACCGAAGAGACGTATTTCCGGCTCGACATTCAGACCTTCCAGGCGCAGCAGATCGCCATCGAGCAAACGTTGCAGGCCGCGACGCTGCTGTTCGAAGTGGGTGGCGCATCGGCGACGAGCGAAACGCGGCGCTTCGACCGCTACTGGCGCAATGCGCGCGTGCTCGCGTCGCATAATCCGGCGATCATCCGCGAGGCCGCCATCGGCGACTTCTATCTGAACGGCAGGCCGCACAATGAGCGCTTCGGCATAGCGCGGCCGGCCGCGCAGGCGGCGTGACACGCGCGGCTCCAGGCCGCGCCTTCATGTGGCACAGTAACGTCATCGGTGCACGCGCATGGCGCGCGGCACGCCACTGCCCTGACGAGCCCCATGAAGAATCTGCCTGCCTACGAGCCGCCGGTCGATGAACAGCAGCTTCTGCTGAAATGGATCCGACGCGCGCGCGAATCCCAGATGAGTCACTACGACATGGCCGATCTGCTGTCCGCGCGCGACCGGCAGATGGGCTGGCTCGTCACCGTGCTGGCCGCGTTCGTGGGCACGGCCGTGTTTGCATCGCTGAATTCGAGCGCCGTTTCGTTCGAGGTCAGGATGCTGGTCGGGCTCGTGAGCGTGATCGCCGCAGTGTCGGCGGCGCTGCAAACGTATCTGCGGTATGCGGAACGCGCCGAAAAACATCGCGCGGCGGGCGCGCGTTATGGCGCGGTGCGGCGGCGTCTCGAATCGGTTTTCGCGGGCGACCCCGATGCGCGCGACGGCCACTATCTGACCGCTATTCGCGACGAGCTTGACCGGCTCGCACAAGACTCGCCGAATGTGCCGCCGCGCAATTTCTATCGCACGCAGCGTGCGTTATCCACCGATCCGCGCCGCGGCACCGACACCTGAGCGTCAAAGCTCACGCATCTAGATCGTTCGCGTCGATGCCCAGTTCGGCGGCCATGCGCCGCACCACCACCTGAAGCCGGCTGACTTCGTCGGCGAGTCTTTTTTGCTCGGCTTTCAGCGCCTCGAACGCGGAGAGCGGCACGCTTTCGTCCGCGCTGCCGCCCGGCTGCGCGAACTCGCTCAGGTTCACTTCGCCGCACAGCAAATGCATCCAGCGATGTTCGCGCTCGCCCGGCGTGCGGGGCAGTCTGACGACGCGTGGCGGATCGTTCGCAGCGAGTTCGTCGAGAAACGCCTCGACCGAAGAAATATCGGCGAATCCATGAAAGCGCGCGCTGTTCAAACGCAATTCCGCGGCCGTCTGCGGACCGCGCAGCAGCAACGTGGTGAGCAACGCAGCCGATTGACTCGGCAATCCAAGCACGCGATTCATGTTGTGCTCGAAGCGCGGCACGCGGCTGCTGCTGCCCTCCATGACGAGGCTGAGCCGCTTGAGGCCGTCGAGCGCGGTCAGCACTTCGGCTTCGGTCGCGTTCATCACCGGCGAGCGGCCGGTCTTCTGGTTGCAGCCCAACGTCAGTGCGTTGAGCGAAAGCGGATAACTGTCGGGCACCGTGTGCTGTTTTTCGACGAGCACGCCAAGCACGCGCCCCTCGAGCAGCGTCAACGCGCGGATCGAAGGACGGGAGGGAACATCGGGAGTCGAATTCATGTGGTGTAGCGGCATGACTGCCGTGGTGATCGGTGAAACGCCTTGCCGCGCTCAGCGAGGCGGCACTTTTCTGGTTGTGGGCACTATGATAAACGGCCTGGGCGCCGGCGGTGCATCTATCTCGCCGCAGCGGGTCGTATCGCGCGCCGCTGGGCATGTCGCCTGCCTGGCTTTCTGCTTTTTCACATGGAGTATTCGATGCCTATGCGTTTGCAGCCGGTCCTGCGCGTGAGCGCCGTGTCGCTCGCAGTGGGAGCATCACCCACGCAACAACGCACGGCAATGCCTCGCAATCTGTTTCTCCTCTTCCGTATGAACCGCCCTCACCTTGCCCGACGCATCGCCTTCGCAAAGATCAAGAAAGCCCAGTCCCTCGCAGATGCGCTTGCGAATCTCCGCGCTATGCTCGCCAATGCCGCCGGTGAACACCAATAGATCGATGCCGCCCAGCAAGGCCGCATATCCGCCGATGGTCTTGCGCACCGCCGTGGCGAACGCGTCGAGCGCGAGGGACGCATTCGCGTCGCCCGCCGCCGCGCGCTGTTCGAGCACCTGCATGTCGCTCTCGCCATCGGCGTAACCGGCGAGACCGCTGTGCCGGTTCAGCAGCGTTTCGAGCGCGTCCGCGTCGAGCTTTTCCACCCGCATCAGATACAGCAACACGCCCGGATCGAGATCGCCGCAGCGCGTGCCCATCGGCACGCCGCCGGTCGGCGTCATGCCCATCGACGTATCGATCGATTTCCCGTCGCGCAACGCGCATACGCTCGAACCGTTGCCGAGATGCGCGAACACCGCGCGCGGCGGAAGCGCCGCGCCCAGTTGCGCGACGAGCGATTCGTACGAAAGCCCGTGAAAGCCATAGCGAATCACGCCGGCATCCGCATAACGGCGCGGCAACGCGAGCTGCGCCGCGCGCGGCGGCAGCGTCGCATGAAACGCGGTGTCGAAGCAGGCAAAGTGCCCGGCGTCGCCGAAGATGCTCTGCGCCTCGTCGATCAACGCGAGCGCCGGCGGAATATGCAGCGGCGCAAAATGCACGGCATCCTGCAAGCGGCGGCGCACCTCGGGCGTGAGCCGCTGATGCGTGCGCAGATGCGGCCCGCCATGCACCACGCGATGTCCCACCGCCGTTGGCTGCGCATAGTGCTGAGCGGCAAGCACGGCCGAGAGCTTTTGCAACGCATCGGTCTGCGATTCCAGCACATGCTGCTCGTGCACCAGCACGCGTGCGTCCGGCGCGGCAATGCGCAAGCTGCCGTCGCCGCGGCCGATGCCTTGCGCGCTGCCTTCGAGCAGCAGCGATTCGTCGTCGCCCGAATGCGCGAACAGCCCGAACTTCAGCGATGACGATCCGCTGTTCAGCACGAGAATGGTCGGCGGCGAAGCGCCGTGCTGCGTGTTCATGACGCGCCTCGCTCAGTCTTTCCACGTCCAGTTGCGGATTTCTTCCTTGTCGATGCCCTCGGCATGCGCATAGGCGAGATGCTCGATGATCTGCCCACGCAGCCATTCCTTCGCGTGATCGCCGACGCCGCGCAGTTTCGACACGCGATCGATCACGTCGATAGCGAGCGAAAACCGGTCCACCTGATTGATGATCGCGAGTTCGAGCGGCGTGTTGATGTTGCCCTTCTCGTGATAACCGTGCACGTGCAGGTTGTCGTGATTCGTGCGGTTATACGTCAGCTTGTGAACCAGCGACGCATACGAATGGAAGTTGAAAATCACCGGCTTGCTCGTCGTAAACAGCGAATCGAAATCGCGGCTCGACAGGCCGTGTGGATGCGCATGCTCGGGCATCAGCCGGAACAGATCGACGACGTTGACGAAGCGGATTTTCAGATCAGCGAAATGCTCTTTCAGGAGCTGCACGGCGGCGAGCGCCTCCATTGTCGCGATGTCGCCCGCGCACGCGATCACCACGTCCGGCTCGGCGCCCTGGTCGGTCGACGCCCAATCCCAGATGCCGATGCCCTTCGTGCAATGCGTGACGGCCGCATCCATGTCGAGATACTCCAGATGCGGCTGCTTGTCCGACACGATCACGTTCACGTAATCGCGCGAACGCAGGCAGTGATCGGCCACGCTCAACAGACAGTTTGCGTCGGGCGGCAGATAAATGCGCACCACGTCCGGGCTTTTATTCGTCACGACGTCCAGAAAGCCGGGGTCCTGATGCGTGAAGCCGTTGTGATCCTGACGCCATACGAGCGAAGTGATGAGCAGGTTGATCGACGGCACTGGCTGGCGCCAGCCGAGTTCGCGCTTGGCTTTTTCGAGCCACTTTGCGTGCTGGTTGAACATCGAATCGATCACATGCACGAACGCTTCATACGTCGCGAAGAGACCATGCCGGCCCGTCAGCACATAACCTTCGAACCAGCCTTCGAGCGTATGTTCGCTCAGCATTTCCATCACGCGGCCGTTCGCCGATAGCGCGCCGCCGTCCGCGTCGTTCGGCTGCGAGTCGGCGAGCCAGGTCTTGTCCGATGCTTCATAGATGGCCGTGAGCTTGTTGCTTGCGGTCTCGTCGGGGCCGAACACGCGGAAGTTGGTCATGTTCCTGCGCATCACGTCGCGCAAAAATTTGCCGAGCGTCTGTGTGGGCGACGAGTACGCGGATGCGGGCTTTTTCACTTCGACCGCGTAGTCGCGAAACGCGGGCATGTCGAGCATCTTGCACAGCACGCCGCCGTTCGCATGCGGATTCGCGCTGATGCGGCGCGTGCCCTTCGGCGCGAGTTCGCGCAATTCCTCGACGAGCCGCCCGCTTTCGTCGAACAGCGACTCGGGCTCGTAACTGCGCAGCCAGCCTTCGAGCAGTTTCAGGCTCTTGCTGTTGGTCGCCGGATCGGCAATGGGCACCTGGTGCGAGCGCCACGAACCTTCCACCTTGTGACCGTCCACTTCTTTCGGCCCGGTCCAGCCTTTCGGCGAACGCAGCACGATCATCGGCCAGCGCGGACGCGTCGTGTCGTTGCTGGCGCGCGCATGTTGCTGGATCGCCCTGATTTCGCCGATGCATTGTTCGAGCGTCGCGGCCATCTGCTGATGCATGACGTTTGGATCGTCACCTTCGACGAAATACGGCTTGTGGCCGTAACCGGTCAAGAGCGCTTCGAGTTCTTCACGCGGAATGCGTGCGAGCAGCGTCGGATTCGCGATCTTGTAGCCGTTCAGATGCAGCACCGGCAGCACCGCGCCGTCGCGCACCGGATTCAGAAACTTGTTCGAATGCCATGACGTGGCGAGCGGCCCGGTCTCCGCTTCGCCGTCGCCGATCATCACCGCGACGATCAGGTCGGGGTTGTCGAACGCCGCGCCGTAGCCATGCGACAGGCTGTAGCCGAGTTCGCCGCCTTCGTGAATGGAGCCCGGCGTTTCCGGCGTGCAGTGCGAGCCGATGCCGCCAGGAAACGAAAACTGGCGGAAGAAGCGCCGCAGGCCGGCTTCGTCTTCGCTGCGGTCCGGATAGATTTCCGAGTAATGTCCCTCGAGATAGCAGTTCGCGAGCGTCGCGGGTGCGCCGTGCCCTGGACCGGAAATGTAGATCATGTTCAGGTCGAGCTTGTTGATGAGCCGGTTCAGATGCACGAGCAGGAAGCTCTGTCCAGGGTCCGAGCCCCAATGTCCCAACAGACGATTCTTGATGTGCTCCGGCTTCAGCGGTTCGCGCAGAAGCGGGTTGTCGCGCAGATAGATCATGCCGGCGGACAGGTAGTTGCATGCGCGCCAGTAGCGGTCCATCTTGCGCAGCGTGTCGGGGTCGAGAGTTTGCGGCGGGGCAGGACGGGAGATTGCTTCAGCCATGACGTCACTCCTCGTAAGAACTGTCAGGCGGGTTAGCGGACGTTGCGAAGTGTTTTGCCGATGCGTGTCATGCGCGTGACATGACGGGGGTGAGGCGTGTTGCGAAGCGCGGTCGTCTGCGGTGTGACCGTATGCGCGCATCATGGTTCGGGAATGCGGACAAATGCTTGCGCGTGGTCAAGCGTCACCATCACCGCACGCCGCACGCCCCGTTGCAAGTCCTGCGCCACCCACGCTGCACGCATCCACCGAAACGCTTAAGCTGCGCGAAGCGACTGCGCATATCGTCGCGCACTCGTATTACTCGCTCTTAACCATACACATTCATCATGCCGACTTCCAACCGTATGAAAGCGCCGCTCGTTCTTCTTCTCACGCTCGTGGTGCTGTGCGCGGGCCTGGCTGTCCTCGTCGGCATATTCGGGCTGCTCGTGAAGCTGTTCGGCCACGCGTGATGGGACGTGCCGCTGCGCGCGTCGACGGCGCAAACTGTGTATGCTGCCGGTGTTCATGCGCCGAGCGGCGCAGCGTTCCTGCAAGGAGATTTCATTGACCAATCCGGCCGACTCTTCCCCGCCTTCCGGGCAACCTATCGACCCACAAGTCCTCGAACTCGCGCGGCAGGTGTTCGACCTCGCGCGCCAGGGCGATGCCGCGATGCTCGCCGCCGTGATCGAAAAAGGCGTGCCGCCCAATCTGCGCAACGACAACGGCGACAGTCTGCTGATGCTCGCGAGCTATCACGGACATGTCGACGCGGTGCGCACGCTGCTCGAACGCGGCGCCGATCCCGACTTGCGCAACAATAACGGCCAGACGCCTATCGCGGGCGCGGCTTTCAAGGGTTTCGACGCCGTCGTCGAAACCTTGCTCGCGCATGGCGCCGATGTGGAAGGCGCATCGCCCGACGGACGCACCGCGCTGATGGTCGCCGCCATGTTCAACCGCACCACGATCATGGATCTGCTGATCGCGCACGGCGCGAATCGCGATGCGCGCGACGCGGCAGGCACGAGCGCACAGGATGCGGCAGGCAGAATGGGCGCCGCCGACGCGCAGGAAAAACTGCGCAACGTCTAGGGCTTTTCCGCCAGCAGCGCTTTCACGTCGAACTGCGCGAGGTCGCCGATCCGCTCGATCGTGACGTCCGCGGGCGGATTGCCGAGTATCTCCTTCGGGTCCAAAGCGTAGTGACCCTGGCGCGGAAATACCGTGGTGAGCCGCCCGCCCCAGGCATTCTTCATCGCGGTGAGAATGCGCAGTTTGTCGTCGACCATCACGTAGTGGCGCGCGGGGTAGCATTCCATCACCTGATCGAGCATCAGCTCCTTGTGAATGTAGATCAGCACGCGGCCTTCGACTTCGTCCCATAGGCCCGAACGCGCGACCTTGCGCGGCTGGAACACCACGTCCCCGTCCGACAGAATCACCGTGGGCCCGTATTCGCCCACGTGGCGCAACGCGTCGAGCGCGCCCGGATAGAGCCGGTTCGCAAACGGATAATCGATCAGAAACGACGACATCAGCAACAGCCGCGTGTCCCGCGGATGCTCCGTGCGATATCGCTGCAACGCGCCCAGGTAGTCGGCATAGCCGAGCTCGCCGCGCAACTGCTCGAAAATTTCCCAATAGCGCGTGCTGTTGTCGGTGCCGAACTCACGCATCATGTGGCTGCGCAAGTCGGAGAGCACATGGTCGTTGTCGAGCAGCGTGTTGTCGCAATCGAAGAGGAAAACGACGTCGTGCGGTGCAGTGCGGGTGGCGGGTGCGGCTGGCATGTGCGGCTCCGTGGATTCGGCTGTGCTTGTGCTCTGTGCTTGTGCTGCTTGGGCTGCTCGGGCTGCTTGGGCTGCTTGCTGCTTGTGCTATTAGCGGACGATCAACCCTGCGAACTTGCGGGCGGCGCAGCCGGCTTTTCTGCATGGCCGCCGAAGTCATGACGCATCGCCGACAACACGCGGTTCGCGAAGTCCGCTTCGCCGCGTGAACTGAAACGCGCGAACAGCGCCGCGCTCAGCACGGGCGCGGGCACGCCTTCGTCGATGGCCGCCGACATCGTCCAGCGTCCCTCGCCCGAATCGGATACGCGGCCCGCATACTGTTGCAGATCGGCATCGCCCGCGAGCGTGCCCGCGATCAGGTCGAGCAGCCACGAGCCGATCACGCTGCCGCGCCGCCATACTTCGGCGATATCGGCCAGATTGAAATCGTATTGATACAACTGCGGACGACGCAGCGGCGACGTCTCGGCGTCCGCCTCGCGCGCGTGCTTGCCGGCATCCGCGTGACGCAGAATGTTGAGGCCCTCGGCATACGCGGCCATCAAACCGTATTCGATGCCGTTGTGGACCATCTTCACGAAATGCCCCGCGCCGAGCGGACCGCAATGCAGAAAGCCCTGCTCCGCCGTGCTGCTGCCCGGATTGCGTCCTGACGTCGCGGGCGCGGCGGCGGCGCCTGGCGCGAGCGTCGAAAAGATCGGCTCAAGCCGCTCGACGACCTGCGTTTCCCCGCCGATCATCAGGCAATAACCGCGCTCGCGGCCCGCGACGCCGCCGCTCGTACCGACGTCGACGTAATGCAGTTTGCGTGCGGCGAGGTCGGCGCCGCGGCGAGTGTCGTCGTGATAGTACGAGTTGCCGCCGTCGATCACGATGTCGCCCGGCTCGAGCAAGGGCACGAGTTTTTCGAGCGTGCCGTCGACCACCGCGGCGGGCACCATCAGCCACACGGCGCGCGGCTTGTCGAGCCTGGCGACGAGGTCCTCGAGCGACGACGCGCCCGTCACGCCCTCCTGCACGAGCCGCTCGACAGCCGCAGGCTGTACGTCATAGACGACGCATTGCTGCGCGCCCTTCGTCAGGCGCCGCACCATATCCGCGCCCATGCGTCCCAATCCAATCATGCCTAGCTGCATTTTCACCGCTCCCGAAAGTGCCTTGTGATGCTGCCTAGTTTCAGTCAGATGGTCATGCTGCGTTTGTTGCGTCGGCCGCGTCCGGCAGCATGCGTGACGACAACGATACGCCTCCTTGCCGAAGTTGTGCGCGACGTAAGGTCCCTGTCATTCAGCGCGTGGCAAACCTGCCCGCCGCACATGAAACGTGTGCCGTGCCTGCTAAAGCTCGCGGCCGCCGCGCAGCGCACGCCTCGATTGAAGCTTCGCGTATTGCGTGCGGGCGAAACGCCGCACGGCTCGCCACATCAGCGGATAACGATAGCCCGGCACGGCAAACAGCACGAGCGCGCACAGCGCGAGCAAACCGCAAAAGAGAAACGTGCCGCGATAGCTGAACGCCTGCACCAGCAGGCCGGACAACACGCCGGAAAGAATCGAGCCGACCCGCGCCGCGTTGAAGAAGAGCGCGGTGGCGCGGCCTGGCGCATCGGGCATCAGGTCCTGCACGTAGGTCATGCCGAGGCATGAAGTCACGGCAACGACGAACGCGTTGAGGATCTGCATCGGAATCAGCACATGCACGTTTCCGGCGAGCGACATCGCGACGAAATAGGCGGCGTGAACCGCCGCGCAGGCGGCAAGCCAGTTCGGCTTGTGCAGGCTCGAAGACTTCGCGCCGAGCGCGAGCATCATCGGAATCTCGGTCAATGCGCCGAGGCCGAGCATCACCGATACGTCCAGATGCGTGCCGTTCAGGCCATGCACGATGTAAAGCGGCAACACGATCATCGTGGCGTTGGCCGCGAGCCCGAGCAAGGTCAGCGCGGCGACTGCACGGCCAATGTCGTTCGCCGATGCGACGCCCGGCAGGTCCTCGTGCGCATCCGCTCCGGGTTCCCTGAGCGGCGGCACGGTAATCGACGACGACGGCTCCGATGCGGTGTCCTCTACCGTATGGTCACCGAGATGCCCTTGCGGTTCGCGCATGCGCCACACGATGGCCGCGCACGCCGCAAAGCTCGCCGCGGCGAACAGAAAGAGTCCGGTGAAACTCGTCGCCGCGAGCACCAGCGCGCCCACCGACGGCCCGAACACCCACGCCGCCGAGAGAATCGTGCGCAGCGTCGCGCTGGCAAACGCGCGTTCGGACGCGTCGGGCACGGGCAGCGCCGCGCGGCTGAACGAGAACACCATCGAAATAGCCGAGCCGCCGACGCCGATAAACACAATGCCGACGGCGAGCAGCAGCCGGTAATCGCGCACCACGCATAACGACAGATAGCCGAGCGCGGCAAGCACCAACGCGACGAGCAGCAGCGGCCGATGCCGCCCGCTTGCATCGCTCCAGCGGCCGGCAAAGGTGCTCGCGAGCACGCCGCTCGCCGCGATCAGCGTCATGAAGACGCCGAGCCGGAACGGCGTCATGCCCGCGCGTTCGACGCCGAACAGCGACAGATACGGCGCGGTGAACGACATGGCCACACCGAGCATCAGCGTGGCGGCGGCAAGCGGCTTGAAGCCGGGAATGTGCAGCAGACCAAAAAAACGTGAGTTTTTCGACACAGGCGGCTGTGAGTTCAGGAGAAGCGAGTCTGCGAGGCGCGGCGCGCACGGCAGGCTTCGTGGCGGGAACGAACGGGGCATTATCGACCGCTCGCGCGGGCGCGTAAAGGTGGGGAGGCGTGTCCCAAATCTCACTCCCGACCGCACTGGCGCGTGAACTACAGCACCGCATACCCCCGTTTCTCCAAGACCCGTCGATGCCAGTCATTGCCATACTTACCGCAGGCGATGCCAAACAGGATCGACAGGAGCAAGGTCACAATGTCGCCCCGGTCTAACCACAAGCTCGGTAAGTACAGTGCCAGCTCCACAGCCACCATTGCAAAGGCCGCAAACCACATGCGCCTCGACAGAGCCCAGATCGGGCCCAGCAAGAATGCGCCCCAACTGAAACCAGTGGGGACGCCAATGGTGTCGTCCGTGCCGGGGCGCCCCAGATAAATCCTGTCCGCCATTTTTCCTTCCTCAAATTCGCCGGCAGATTGCCGACGATGTCAGGCATTGTTTAACAGCCGCGCGTGACGAACTTGTACGTTTGTGTCAAATCCCCGTTCCGCCAGTCTGAACCCCGAACCAATAGCTGATACTCTTATCCAAGCAAAATGCGGCGCGTGTTGACCGCGGCGATTACTGCGGCGATTACCGTAGCGACCAGCACAACGGCCACAGGATCGCCGCGCGCCGCGGCAACCCCACACCGCACAACCCGATCCACAGCGGAGCATGCATGGCAATACGGACGCCCTATTCCACCAAAGCCCCGTCGCGAGCCGAAGTCGACGCCCTGCCCGGCGCCACCGTCATCGAGTTCGGCACGGACTGGTGCGGCTACTGCCAGGGCGCGCAGCCTTCGATTGAAAAAGCCTTCGAAGCGCATGCCGGCGTCAGGCACCTGAAGATCGAGGACGGCCCCGGCCGGCCGCTAGGCCGCTCGTTCAAGGTCAAGCTGTGGCCCACGCTGATCTTCATGCGCGACGGCGCGGAAGTGGCGCGCGTCGTGCGCCCCACCAGCGTCGAGCAGATCACAGACGCGTTCGCGTCGCTATAAACCGTAGACGAGCGCTTCCATCATGAAGCAGGCCATCCACCATCTAAGCGTCAAGGCGCGCACTCGCGGCCTTGTCGAATTCACCGACGAAGCGCGCCGCTTCGTCGCAGCGCAGCACATCGACACGGGACTGCTGACGCTCTTTTGCCGTCATACGTCGGCATCGCTGCTGATTCAGGAAAACGCGGACCCGTCGGTGCAGCGCGATCTGGAGCGCTACTTCGCGAACCTCGCGCCCGAAGACGAGCAACGCTATGAGCACGACGCCGAAGGTCCCGACGACATGCCCGCGCATCTGCGCACCGCGTTGACGCAAGTGCAATTGAGCGTGCCCGTCGAACATGGACAGATGGTGCTCGGCACATGGCAGGGCCTGTATCTATTCGAGCATCGGCGTCATGCGCAGCATCGCGACATCGTGTTGCATCTGATCGGCGAATAAATCATAACCCGGGCGCAGCCGCACGCGCCGCGACGGCAGGTTTTCTTCCGCAACCCGAACAAACGGAGCACATCTCATGGATACCCGCAGCGAACTGCAAGCCACCGTCGACGCCATGGTTCAGCCCGGCAAGGGTCTGCTCGCCGCCGACGAAAGCGGTCCCACTATCGCGAAACGCTTCAAGACGATCGGCATCGACTCCACCGAGGAAAACCGCCGCGCGTATCGCAACCTGCTGCTCACCACGCCCGGTCTCGGCGAATTCGTGAGCGGCGTCATTCTGTATCAGGAAACGCTCGGTCAAAAGGCCGACGACGGCACGCCGTTTCCACAACTCGCCGCCCGAAACGGCATCGTGCCGGGCATCAAGGTCGACCTCGGCAAGATTGCGCTCGCCCATGCTCCAGGCGATGAAATCACCGAAGGCCTCGACGGCCTCGCACGCCGCTTCGTCGATTACAAGCAACAAGGCGCGCGCTTCGCGAAGTGGCGCGCGGTCTACAACATCACGGCCAATCTGCCGAGCCGTCTCGCGATCGAAGCCAATGCGGATTCGCTCGCGCGCTATGCGGCGATCTCGCAGGAAGCGGGCATCGTGCCGATCGTCGAACCCGAAGTGCTGATGGACGGCGATCACAGCATCGAGCGCAGCGCCGAAGTCACCGAAGCGGTGCTGCACGAGGTGTTTGATGCGCTGCATCGGCATCGCGTGGTGCTCGAACATATTCTGCTGAAGCCGAGCATGGTGCTCGCCGGTTCGGAGAACGCGCGGCAATCGTCCACCGCGGACATCGCCGCTTATACCGTGCGGATTCTGAAACGCACGGTGCCTTCGGCCGTGCCCGGCATCGTGTTTCTGTCCGGCGGACAATCGCCCGAGGAAGCCACCGCCAATCTCGACGCAATGAATCGCCTCGGGCCGCTGCCGTGGAATCTGAGCTTCTCGTATGGACGCGCGCTGCAGGAACCGCCATTGCAGGCATGGAAAGGCGCGGCGGGCAACGTCGAGGAAGCGCAGCAGGCGTTGCTCAAACGCGCGCGTTTGAACAGCGCCGCGGCGCTCGGGAAATACGACGCAGCGCAAGAGAAAAGCTAGGCTGCGTTAGCCAGAACAAACGCGAAAGTAAAAACAACAGCGCGGTGTAAATGAGTGACGCGCACACGGGCGCGTCACTCGCGAAACTTAGGGAAGCGTGCGCGAACCCTACGCACACGACGCACGCATTACTTACCCTTCGTGTCGCTGCTCGCGTTCGCGCCCGGCATATTCGTGGTGTCGGTCGCGGGCTTGGTCGTCTTCGACGAATGCTTCTTCGTCTTCGAATGCGACATCGTGCCCGATCCCGTGTCGCCGCCTTCGCGCGTCGACGTATTCGCGCCGGCGCTCGTGCTCGGGTCGTTGCCGGCCGGGCCCGCGCCGCCACCTCCGCCGGCGCCGCCACCACCCGCACCGCCTGTGCCTTGCGCCATGGCCAGCGACGACGCTGCGAGCAGTGTGGAAACGAGCAATGCCTTCTTGATCTTCATAACTGTTCTCCTGTCGGGATGAATGCGGAATAGAAGCGGATTGCGCAAGCGGAAGCGCCGCCTGCGCATGCCTCGTCAGGAGTTCAGCAAGGGGTGTGCCGCAAAACGGCGTGGCTTACGATTCGCAAGCGACGAGCGCGTGCAGTTCCTCAATATCGAATGGCTTCGCGAGAATGGCGACGCCGATGCGGCGCGCGCGTTCGAGCTCGTCGGCATAGCCCGTCATCAACGCGATTTTCTGCGACGGCCAGGTGCTGCGCACTCTTTCCGCGAGGTCGATGCCGTTCAGCTTGCCCGGCATCTGAATGTCCGACAGCACGAGTTCGAAACGCTCGCCGCCGTTGAGCACGTCGAACGCCTGGTCGGCGGTCGGCTCGTGCCGCACCTCGCAGCCGAACGTCTCGAGCACCGCTGCGACGCCCGCGGCGACATCCTCGTTGTCTTCCACCAGCAGCACCATGCCGGCATGCCGCAGCGCGGGCTGTTCGACCACGGTCTGACTCGCCGCGTGCGTCGCGCGGCGCTCGCGATAGCGCGGCAGATACAGCCGCACCGTCGTGCCGCTGCCAGGCACGCTGTCGATCTTCGCGGTGCCGCCCGCCTGTTCGCACATCGACAGCACCTGCGCGAGACCGAGGCCCGCGCCCGAGCCGCTCAGCTTGGTCGTGAAAAGCGGCTCGAAGGCGCGCCGCGCGACCGATTCGGGCATGCCCTCGCCGTCGTCCGAACAGGCGATCAGCACATACTCGCCGTCGGGCAGCAAGGTATCGCTGCCGACCAGCCGGTTGTTCTGGCAACGAATCACGAAGCGTCCGCCGCGCGGCATGGCATCGCGCGCGTTGACCGCGAGGTTCATGATCGCGAGTTCCAGGTCGGTCGGATCGGCGAGCACGGGCCACACGTCGTCGACGATGCTGAGCGCCAGTTCGATCTTGTCGCCGAGCGCCGCTTCGATGAGCGGCGCCGCGCCCGGCATCCATTTCCTGAGGTCGATCGGCTCCTGCTTGAGCGGCTGCTTCTTCGCGACACTCAAAAGCCGGCGTGTCAGCGATTCAGCCGTTGCGGTCGCACGCTGCACGGCGGTCATCTCCTTCTCAAGGTTGTTGTAGCGCTTTAGCCGCGCCAGTTCGATATTGGCGGACACGACCATCAACAGATTGTTGAAGTCGTGCGCCACGTTGGCAACCAGATTGCCGAGCGCGCCCATGCGCTGCAGTTGCCGGCTCGATGCTTCCGCCGACAGCCGCATCGCGACCTCGCCCTGCCAGCGTTCCCACGCGACGCGCTCGCCGTCGAGCTGACGCAGCGAGTACAGCACCAGCATCCAGATCGCGATGCACGGCACCGCGGTCAGCGCGGCGATCACGATGAAGTGCCGGCGCCATGCATCGACGATCGAGCCCGTTGCATAAGCGCTCGACACGTAGAGCGGATAATCGCCGACGCGCCGAAACGCAACGAGCCGCTCCACGCCATCGACCGGCGATTTGACGCGCACATGGCCCGACAACTGTTTGTCGCGCAAGGCCGCGCCAAACGCGTTCGCCGCGGGCGGCTGCACGCCGCCTGGCCACGGCGGATAGCGCACCAGCAGACTGCCGTCCTGCCGATACAGCGAGAGCGCAAGCGACGGATCGCCGTTCGTCAACTCGCGATAAAAGCGCGAGAAGTACTCGCTGCGCAATGCAACCGAGACGACGCCGAGAAATTTGCTGTCCGCACCGATACGCCCGATCGATGTGTTGAACACGTTCGTCTGCGACAGCGTGCCGAGCATCGGCAGCGAGAAGTACGGATGCGGGCGCATCGCGCGCGCGGCGATAAAGTCTTCGCGCTGACTGACAGACACGGTTGGCGCCGGATAAGCACGGGTCGACACGAGCAGATCGCCATTCGCGCCGATCAGATAGATGGACGCCACTTGCGGGAAGTCTCCGCCAATCTCGCGCAACTGCCGGTTCAATTCCGCCTCGCGCGCGCGAATCTGCGCGTCGTCTTCGGTGCCGATCAACTCGACGATGCGCGACGCCATCTGCTGATTGAGGTCGAGCACCTTGACCGCCTGTTCTTCGGCGACGCGCACGAGCCGGTCGATCACATCGTTTGAATCGGCGATGCGGCGCTGGTAATCGAAGTAGCCATAACCGGCGAGGCAGGCAAGCGGGAACAGAATGGAAACGGCAAGAACAATAAGGAGCATCCGCCGCGTCGCCGCAAAGTTGCGCGACGGCATCGGAAAATCAACTGCGACTCGCTCCGCACGCTGCACGGCCCACGCTCCATCAAAGGTCATACAAGTTAGGCAATCGGACGCACGTATCGTGCCGCGGCGTTCGTGCGCTAATTCCTTAGTGAGGAATCTACCCCACTTTCGGCCATGTACATAGCGACGCGCGAAGAAACGCGAACGTTTCTGCTTAACTGATTTATTCGGGCGCGTTGGGCACATGAATTGCTGCTCACGCAACGAGTTTCGCATTCTCCCGAGTCGCCGAATCGCTGCGGCATCCTGCCGCGCCGAATCCTGCTGATTACGTTCACGGAAACCAGCATGCCCACCACCGCCCGACACGTTGCCCAGCTTTCGCAACTGCGCGAAGACCGGGGCCAACGCGTTGTCGTGGACGGCGAAAAGATCATGCTGATCCGCGACGGCGACGTGGTGCGCGCGTATTCCGCCGACTGTCCGCACGCAGGCGGACCGCTCGAAGAAGGCGCGTTATGCCGCGGCAGGATCATTTGTCCGTGGCACAAAGGCACTTTCGATGCAGCCACCGGCAAGGTGCTGGAGCCGCCGCCGCTGGTGCCGCTCGAACGTTACGCGGTGATCGTCGACGGCGACGACGTCATGGTCACGCCCGACAAGCTGCCGGACGAAACCGAACCCGCCGCGACGCAAGAGCCGCACTTCGCGGTGATCGGCGCGGGCGCGGCCGGCGCGGCCGCGTGTGCGGCGCTGCGCGAATATGGCTTTACGGGGCGCCTCACGCTGATCGGCGATGAACCGCACGCGCCCTACGACCGCACATCGCTTAGCAAGTTTGTCCCGTCCGCCGAAATGCCTCCCGCCGACGTGCCGCCGCTGCTCGCGCCCGACTGGTACGAGCAGCACCGCGTCGAGCGCATCGTCGCGAAGGTCGCGCGGCTCGACGTGCGCAATCGCACGATTCATCTGGAAAGCGGCGGGGAACTGACGTACGACACGGCCTTGCTCGCCAGCGGCAGCACGCCGAGAGTGCCGCCAATTCCGGGCTGCGAACTCGGCGGCGTGCATGTGCTGCGTCATCTCGACGACGCCACCGCGATTGTCGAGGCGCTCGGCGACGCGGATGCCGGCGGCCCCTCGGAAAACGCCGGCTCCCTGCAAGTCGCGATTCTCGGCAGCAGTTTCATCGGGCTCGAAACCGCAGCCGCGCTGCGCAAACGCGGCGTGCAGGTCACGGTTATTGCGCCGGATAAGGTGCCCTTTGCGAAGCAGTTCGGCGAGCGCATCGGTGCGATGTTTCGCGAGTTGCATGAACGCAATGGCGTCAAGTTTCATCTGCAAGCGAAGGTTGCTTCGCTGGAAGGCGAAGAAGGCAATGTGCATGAGGTGATGCTCGAAAGCGGCGAACATATTCCGGCCGACCTCGTGCTGTTGGGCACGGGCGTTACGCCTGCGACCGGGTTTATCGACGGCTTGCCGTTGCAGAAGGATGGCGGCGTAATCGTGAACGCCGGCATGCAGGCCGCGCCGGGTCTCTACGCCGCAGGCGACATCGCCGTGTTTCCGCTGCGCGAAAACGAAGAGCCGTTGCGGATAGAACATTGGCGCGTCGCGCAGCAACATGCGCGCATCGCGGCTCAAAACATGTGCGGAGCGCGCAACCGTTACAGCGGTGTGCCGTTTTTCTGGACCTATCACTTCGGCAAGAACTTCGAATACCTCGGGCATGCAAGCGAGTGGGACGAGCTTGTCGTCGACGGCGATCTGGATCGTCAGGATTTTGCCGCGCTCTATGTGAAGGACGACAACGTGGCCGCCGTGCTTGCCTGCGAACGCGACACGCAGACCGCGCATCTGATCGACGCGATGCGCCGCGGCCCGCTCACATGCGCGCAGGCATTGCGGATTGTCGGGCGCGACTCGTGCGACAGAAGCTGAACCAAAGTGAAAAACAGGCTGCTTCGAATCGAAGCGTACCGGCTTATCGTTCAACTCTACATGCTCATGTAAAAAGCACCGCACGTGGGCCGCGCGAACCGCGTGTCTTTTTTGCGCACACCATTCGTTAGCTAAAGGAGAAGCGCCATGCCAGAACCCAAGGAACAACATCCGAACGCCGACAAGACGGAGAAGCAGATCGACAAGGAAGTTGAAGACACGTTTCCGGCGAGCGACCCGCCCTCTACCGGCGGCACCACCAAAATCGTGACCGACGACGAAGATTCTTCGTCCGACGACGGGGAAGCTACCGGCAAATAAATAGCATCCGCATCGCGATGCAGCGATGCAGCGATGCACAACGCACAACGCCCGGACGCGCAAGCGCCGGGCGTTTTTTACATGCGCGGGTTGCGTCCGTTGTTATCCGTTAGCCACCGCTAGCGATTCATCGCGCGTCGCGCTGCAGCACAAATGGCAAGCGGCCAGCATCTCCTGCAACGAAGTCACGTAGCATTCGGCGCCCATCGCGTTTTGCAGATCGACGCTCCACTTTTGCAGATCTTCGGGCGTCCATAGTCCGACGATAATCGACACGTTCGGCAAGCGCGCGCGAATGCGCCGGACCATGTAGCGCAAATGCGAGGGAATGCCGTCTATCTGCAGATAGAGAAGGCACACGATACCGACATCGTCGGCGTCCATCCGGTCGATCGACGCACGCGATGCCGCTTCATGCGGCAATGCGCGCGCCGTGAAGCCGTGCTTGCCGAGCAACTGCAGCATGATCGTCGTCGCAAGCGGATCGAGCGGTCCGCGCCCGGGAATGCACAAGACGCGTTGATTCGCGGCGCGCGGCATTGCGTGTGTCTGCGGCAACTCGGGCGCGCGTTGCAAGGCTTGCTCGCGCGTATCGTCTTCTGCGCTCTCGGCGGCGGTTTCGCGTGCTTCATCGGCCGCGCCGCGTGCCTGGTTCGCGAACAGCATATGCGTTGCCGTCGAAGCAGGCGGGCCTTCACGCGACGGCGCGACCGGTCCGATCTCAGCACTTGCGTTTTCTGCTGCGTGCTGCGGCGGCGGCTCATCGGCGTAACTATCGAGGCCATCGACGAGATCGTTCGTCGTGGACTCGATGCGTGCAAGCTGCACCGCTGTGACGCTGCCGCGCACGACATCGTTCGCGGCCAGTTGCAAACCCTTGATCGCCACCTCGTCGTAGTAAGCCGATAACGAACGCTCGCGCAGCAGCGCTTCGGCTTGCGCAATCGCTTCGTCGGGATCGCCCGCAAGTGCGCGCTGATAAAAATTTTCGACCGGCGTGAGCGCGGGCTGATCGCCCAGCATCACATCGAGAAATTCCAGTCGCCTGATATGGCGGCCGAGCACGAGCAGGCAAAGCGTCAACGGCGTCGACAGGATCAGGCCAATGGGCCCCCAGATCCAGCTCCAGAAGATCGCCGCGACGACCACCGAGAACGGCGAGAGCCCCGTGCTGCGTCCGTACAGCAACGGCTCGACCACCTGGCCCACCAGCAGTTCGACCGTCACGAAGAGCGCAATCGACCAGATCGCCATGTCCCAACCCGGACTCACCGCGGCGGCGAGCGCAGTGGCCAGCCCGCCGGCGATCCAGATGCCGACATACGGCACGAGCCGCAGCAAGGCCGCGAGGATGCCCCACAGAATCGGACTCGGCACGCCGATGAAAAAGAGCCCCGCGCCAATCGCCACGCCGAGGGCCGCATTCAATCCGAGCTGCGAAACGAAGTAGCGGCTCAAGCGCCGCGCGGCTTCGTCCATCACCATCGTCGTGCGGTGCAGATCGCGCGAACCGAACAGACGAATCGCGCGGTCGCGCAAGTCGTCGCGTTGCAACAGGATCACCACCATCACGACGAATACGATGAACGCCGTCTCCAGCGGACTGATGGCCGGCGACAACACGCGGCGCGCGACTTCGAGCGGCGTCGGCACCGGCTCGCGCACTTCGACGGGCACGGCGGCAGGCGCGCGGCCATCGGAAGAAGACGCATCGTGGCGCGGCTCCGGTTGCGGCGGCTCGACGGTTGCGCGTTGCAACGCCTGGCCCGCGGCTTTCGCAAAACGGTCGAGCTTGCCCACCGTCAGCGTGTGCGCCGCTTCCATCTTGCGCTCGATCGTCGCCTGATAACGCGGCATGCCCGCGGCGAGGTCGCTCAACTGCATCGTGATGACCGCGCCCAGCACACCGATCACCGAGATCGACATCACGACGGCCGCAAACACCGACGAAACGTGGCCGAGCTTCAGTCGGCCCAACCATTTGACGAGCGGCGCGACGAGAAAGCTCAGCAGAATCGCGAGCGTCATCGGAATCAGCACGGCGCGCGCGAAGTACAGGCACGCGACGAAACCGGCGCCGACCGCGAGTGCGATCAGCGCATCGAGACCGAACGCGGCAGGCGGCGCATCGATGCGCGTGGGCGTCCCGCCGCGCGACGGTTCCGGAATGTCCTTCATTGCGCTACGTGCTGCTTGTCGCTTGTGATTGTGATTGTGGCGCTCCCTGTCATCACGCTATTTTTTCGGCTCTTCTGCAATCGGCCCGCTTTCCACTGGCGGCGCTTCCTTCTCGATCTCACTGCGGGCCTGTTCCCAGTACTCGTCAGGCGTGCCCTTCGGCTCCGGCGCATGCTCCCACAGGTAGTACGCGCGCGTGCGGATCTGGTCCTCCTGGGAGGTCTGCTCCTGTTCCATATGAGTCCCCTACGGTTTAGGTCTCGCGGATGCCGGCATGGCGAAGCCGCGCGCATCGTCGTGACGAACGCGCGTGGCCATCCACGCAGAGCAAGTGCTATTCCCGCTCAGCTAGCGGGCGGCGCTTCGCTTTCATCCGAGGTGAGTTGCTGTTCGAGTCTGTCGAACACGCGTTGCGTCGCGCGGCTCGGCGCTTCGAGTGCGAACAGCAGCAACGAACGCGCGGTGACCTGATACTCGTCGCCGGCGCTGAACTGCGGCAAGTCTGGGCGCACCGGCATGTTGGTATCGAGCAGGCAGGTCCAGCGCTCACCCTCGGGCACGTCGGGCAATTTAAAGTTGACGACGTCATGGTGTGCATTGAGCACTAGCAGCAACGTCGCATCCGACGCGGGACGGCGAATGCCGCTCGCCTGCGCGCGGCCGTCGATCACGAGACCGAAGCAGCGCATCAGCGGATCGGCCCATTGCTCGGCGGTGAGATCGGTGCCGTCCGGCGCGAGCCAGCGCGCATCGGTCACGTCGAGCGCCTCGTTGTATTCGCCCGTCAGAAAGCGGCTGCGGCGCAGCACCGGCAAGCGGTGGCGAAGCGTCGTCAGGTTTCTGACGAACTCGGTGAGCGCGCGGCCGTCGTCGTCGATACCTTCCCAGTCGACCCAACTGATTTCGTTGTCCTGGCAATACGCGTTGTTGTTGCCCTTCTGCGTGCGGCCGAACTCGTCGCCCGCAAGAATCATCGGCGTGCCTTGCGAGAGCAGCAGCGTGGCAAGCAGATTGCGCTTCTGACGCTCGCGTTGCTGGCGAATCTCGGGGTCGTCGGTTGGACCTTCGACGCCCATATTCCACGACTTGTTATCCGAGTGGCCGTCCTTGTTGTCCTCGCCGTTCGCCTCGTTGTGCTTGTCGTTGTACGAGACCAGATCGTTCAGCGTGAAGCCGTCGTGCGCGGCGATGAAGTTGACGCTCGCCCACGGGCGTCGGCCGCGATGATTGAACTTGTCGCCCGATCCGGTGAGACGTGTCGCGAGATCGGCGACCATGCCCTCGTCGCCCTTCCAGTACGCGCGCACGGTGTCGCGAAAGCGGTCGTTCCATTCGGCCCAGCCCGGCGGAAAACCGCCGACCTGATAGCCGCCGGGGCCGCAATCCCACGGCTCCGCAATGAGCCGCACGCTCGAGAGCACCGGGTCTTGCCGGCAACTGTCGAGAAAGCCGCCGCCTTCGTCGAAGCCATGCGGCTCCCGACCGAGAATCGTCGCGAGGTCGAAACGAAAACCGTCGACCTTCATCTCCGTCACCCAGTAGCGCAGGCTGTCGGTCACCATCTGCAGCACGCGCGGATGCGAGAGATTGAGCGTATTGCCCGTGCCCGTATCGTTGATGTAATAGCGCGGCTCATCGGGCATCAGCCGATAGTACGACGCGTTGTCGATGCCCTTGAACGAGAGCGTCGGCCCGCGTTCGTTGCCTTCGGCGGTGTGGTTGTACACCACGTCGAGAATCACTTCGAGATTCGCGTTGTGAAACGCATCCACCATGCCCTTGAACTCGCTGACGGACTCGTTGTTCGACGCGAAGAAACGCGGATCGGCCGCAAAAAAACCGATGGTGTTATAGCCCCAGTAGTTCGTGAGGCCCTTGTCGAGCAGATAGCTGTCGTTGACGAAGGTCTGGATCGGCATCAGTTCGACCGAAGTCACGCCGAGGCTCCTGATGTAGTCGATCACCGCCTTCTGCCCGAGTCCGGCGAAGGTGCCGCGCAGATTCTCCGGCACTTGCGGATGACGCTTCGTGAAGCCGCGCACATGCGTTTCATAGAAGATCACGCGGTCCCACGGCAACGGATTGCGTTCGGGGTGAATCCACGAAAAGTTCGCGTCGACGACCTTGCACTTCGGCACGAAGGGCGCGCTGTCGCGCTCGTCGAACGACAGGTCCGCCTCTTCCGAATCGAGCGTGTAGCCGAAAATTTCCGGCGCCCATTTCAGTTCGCCGATATGCGCCTTCGCGTAAGGGTCGAGCAGCAGCTTGTTCGGATTAAAGCGCTGACCCTTCTCCGGCTCATACGGACCATGCACGCGATAGCCGTACACGGCGCCCGGTTTCAGGTTCGGCACGAACACATGCCAGACCTCGTCGGTATATTCGGGCAATTCGATGCGCTCGATTTCATGCTGACCGGTTTCATCGAACAGGCACAGTTCGACTTTCGTTGCGTGCGCCGAGAACAGCGCGAAGTTCACGCCGTTTCCGTTCCATGTCGCACCAAGCGGGAAAGGCGTGCCTTCCGCGATACGCGTCGAGTAATTGGCCGGGGATGACATAGGTTTTCCTGTGAGAAGCATGGGCGCGCACGCGCCTTTTTAGTGTAGGCGATACGGATAAGAGGCTCGCTCCTGTAGCAATCTGCGGGCCTGGACGTCGCGCGCCACACGGCGACGCGGCATGCAATTTGCGGTAACGCGTTTGAAAGCCGACCCGGCTCGACGCGCCGCGACCGGCGCGAGACATAACAAGGAGAAACCATCATGCGAAGCATGCAACCCAAGGCGCTGCTCGCGGCAGCGCTGCTCGTCAGCACGCTCGTGCCGCTAGCGCCTTTTCCGCTCTACGGCAACGCGCATGCGCAAGGCGCGCCGCAGGCGATTACCGAAAAGCGCACGGACGTCGTGCAACTCGCGAGCGGCTATCGCGCATCGAAGCTGACCGGCGCGGACGTGTTCAACAAGAACAAGGACACCATCGGCACGGTCGACGATCTGATCGTCTCGCCAGGCGGCGACCGCAGCACTTACGCGATTCTGTCCGTCGGAGGATTCCTCGGCATTGGCAAGCATCTTGTGGCCGTTCCGTTCAACGATCTGCAGATTACCAACCGTCGTGTGGTTTTGCCGGAGGCGACCAAGAAGTCACTGGAGGCATTGCCGGAATTCAAGTACGCGGATTGACGCTGCATTTCGCGCGCCGCGAAGTGGCGAGAGCGCAGCGCGGCGAATGCACCGCGGCACCGCGCTACGCTCCTCGCCATCGCGAACTCACGCGAACAGTTTATCCAGCGTAATCGGCAAGTCGCGCACGCGCTTGCCCGTTGCATGCCAGATCGCGTTGCTCACCGCGGCCGCCACGCCGACCACGCCGATTTCACCCACGCCCTTCACGCCGAGCGGATTCACGATCGTGTCGTGCTCCTCGACAAAGAGCACCTCGATGTCGTGAATATCCGCGTTGACCGGCACGTGATACTCGGCAAGGTTATGGTTCATCTGACGGCCTATGTCATGATCGAACTGCCCTTCTTCATGCAGCGCCATGCTGATGCCCCACACCACGCCGCCCGCCACCTGGCTCGCCGCGGTCTTGGGATTGACGATGTGCCCCGCCGCAACCGCGCTCACCACGCGCGTTACGCGCACGGTGCCCAGCGCTTCGTCCACGCGCGCTTCCACAAAAATCGCCGAATGCGTGCCCATCGAATACGCCTGCTGCTTTTCGTGCGGCTTCACGGTGGCCTGTTCTTCGAGCTTGTCGAGGCCGGCGCGCTCGAGCAACGCGTCGATGTCGATCGCGTCGGCCGTGCCATGACCGCACACGAGGCGCTTGCCCATGCGTCGTATGTCGTCGCGATCAATGCTTGCGAAGCGCCCGCCGCCATATTGCCGCGCCAGTTCGACGAGGCGATTGCGCAGCCGCTTGCACGCGGCATCGACCGCACTGCCTACCGACGATACCGTCCACGATCCGCCTTCTATCGGCGCCTTCGGCAGGCGCGTATCGCCGAGTTCGAACACCACGTCCTGCAGCGGCACGCCGAGTGCATCCGCTGCGATCTGCGTCATCGCGGTGTAGGTGCCGGTGCCGATGTCGGCGGTTGAACTGGAGACGGTCACGCGTCCATCGCGCGTAAGCACCGCGCGCGCCGACGCTTCGTTTTGCATCGCGTCCCACGCGCCCGTCGCCATGCCCCAGCCGATCAGTTCGGTGCCCTCGCGCCGCGCGCGTGGCGCGAGCGGCCGCTTGTCCCAGCCGAAACGCGCCGCGCCTTCGCGATAGCAGTCGCGCAACGCCTTGCTGGAGAACGGCAGGTTCTTGTTCGCATCGCGTTCGGCGTAGTTGATGAGGCGCAGTTGCAGCGGGTCCATCCGCAATGCTTCCGCGAGTTCGTCCATCGCGACTTCGAGCGGGAAAAGACCTTGCGCCGCGCCCGGCGCGCGCATGTCGGCGGGCGTCGGCACATCGAGCCGCGCAACCTTGTAGCCAAGCGTCACGTTCTCGCATCGATAAATCTGGCCGGCCCAGTTCACCACGACGTCACAGTAGTCCTCGTACTGCGAGGTCTCGGACACCGCCTCGTGAATCACCGCCTGCAAGCGGCCGTCCGCATCAGCGCCGAGCGCCACGCGCTGAATGGATTGCGGCCGATGCGCGAACGTGAACATCTGCTGGCGCGTCAGCGTGACACGCACCGGCCGCTTCAATTCAAGCGCGGCCATGACCGCAAGCGCAAGGTGATACTGCGGCCTCAGACCCGAGCCGAACGCGCCGCCGACGAACGGCGAGACGACCTGCAACTCATCGTCTTTCAAGCCGAATACGGCCGTCAGATACGACTTCGCATTGACGACGCCCTGAGTCTTTTCATACACGGTCAAGTGCCCATGCTCGTCGGGCACCACCGTGCAACCATGCATTTCCATCGGATTGTGATATTCCGCGGGCGTGCTGTAGAACGCATCGACGCGCGCTGCGGCGTTCGCCAACGCGGCGTCGGCATCGCCGCGAGGTTCGGGCGGCGGATCGAAGCCGCCCTTCTCCGTGGACGGCGGCTCGGCGCTCATCAGCACTTCGCCCATCTCCGTTCGATGCGGCGCCGATTCATAACGCACGTCGACGAGCGAGGCCGCATGACGCGCGAGTTCGAGCGACTCGGCGAGCACCAGCGCGACAGGCTGGCCGCTGTACCACACGCGATCGTCCCACAGCGGCCGGAGCGGGCTGCCGCCGGGCGCGACCATGTCTTTATACGGCTTGTCCTCGCGCGGCAACTCCGGGCGATTCTGCCAGGTCAGCACATGCAGCACGCCAGGCAACGCGAGTGCCGCCGATGAGTCGATCGACACGATGGTTCCCGCCGCGATCGTGCTCGATACAACGAAGCCATACGTGAGTCCGTTCGCGCTGAAGTCCGCCGCATACTGCGCGGCGCCGGTCACTTTCAGCCGGCCGTCGACGCGCTTGTGCGGCACACCGCTCGCGCGCAACGCGGGCAAAGTCTCAATGCGGTTCATCGCGCGTGCTCCTCCAGTGAACGTTGCGCCGCCATCGCGAAGGCGCGCTCGATGGCGCGCGCCGTCAATTCGATCTTGAACGCGTTACCGCGGCGGCCGCGTGCATCGCGCAGGATGTCGGTCGCGAAGTTGCGCACCGTGTCGGCATTCAGCGGCTTGCCGCGCAGCGATGCTTCGGCATCCGTATTACGCCACGGTTTGTGTGCAACGCCGCCGAGCGCACAATGCGCATTGACGATGATGTCGCCGTCCAGCTCGAGCCCGAGCGCAACGGAGACCAGCGCGAACGCATACGAAGCCCTGTCACGCACTTTCACGTAAGCGTGATGTTCCGCGAAGCCCTGCTTCGGCAACTCGACGGCGGTGATCAGCTCGTCGTCGCGCATATTCGTGTCGATGTGCGGCGTGTCGCCGGGCAAGCGGTGGAAGTCCGCGAACGGCAGCACGCGCGAACCGTCCGGCCCCGACAGATGAACCGTTGCATCGAGCGCGGCCAATGCGACGCACATGTCCGACGGATGCACGGCGATGCAATGCTCGCTTGCGCCAAGAATCGCATGCATGCGATTCACGCCTTCCATTGCGGGACAGCCGGTGCCGGGCTCGCGTTTGTTGCAGCGCGTGCCCGCGTCGTAGAAATAGAGGCAGCGCGTGCGTTGCAGCAGATTGCCGCCGACGCTCGCCACATTGCGAATCTGCGGCGACGCACCCGCGAGAATCGCCTTCGAGAGCAACGGGTAGCGCGCGCTTATCGTCGCGTCGTAGGCGGCCGCGCTGTTGGTCACGAGCGCGCCGATCTTCAGTCCGCCCGCGGCGGTCGGCTCGATTTGCCGGAGCGGCAAACGGTTGATGTCGATCACGAGCTGAGGATGCGCGACGTTTTCGCGCCATAGGTCCACGAGATTCGTGCCGCCTGCGATAAACGCAGCCGACCGGTTCGCGCGATGCTGGTCGATGGCTTGCGGCACTTCGCTCGCGCGCGTGTAGGAGAAGCGGTTCATGGCCGCGCTCCTGCATCGCCGACTTCGGCTGCTTCCGCTGCTTCCTCCGGTTCGGACACATCGAGAATCGCGGCGACGATGTTGTTGTACGCGCCGCAGCGGCACAGGTTGCCGCTCATCAGTTCGCGCACGTCGTCGGCGGTTTTCGCGTGACCTTCCTCGAGCATCGCGACGGCGGAGCAGATTTGCCCCGGCGTGCAGTAGCCGCACTGAAACGCATCGTGATCGATGAAAGCCTGTTGAAGGGGATGCAATTGTTCGCCGTTCGCAAGCCCTTCGATCGTGGTGATCGAAGCGCCGTCGTAGATAACCGCGAGCGCAAGGCACGTGTTGATGCGCTGCCCGTTCACAATCGCGGTGCACGCGCCGCATTGCCCGTGGTCGCAGCCCTTCTTGGTTCCGGTCAAATGGCAATGTTCGCGCAGCAGATCGAGCAGCGACGTCCAGGCTTCGACGCCAAATGCATGCTGTTTGCCGTTGATGTCGAAGCTCACCGGCATGCGCTCGACGTCGCTCGGCGCGACATCCAGCGGCGTATCCGCAGTGGGTGTATTCATGGGGAGGTTCTCCTGACGAGGGTGACGCACAGCGAGCGCTAGGAAGAACTAGTGATGCGCGCAAACGCCGTGCCCGGCAGGAAGGCGCGTGTCGAAATATCGGGGACGTTCTCGCACGAACCGCTGTCTGCACTAGCGCACAGACTGCGGTTCGCTTGCGTCGAGATTCAATCAATATGCCTAAATAATCGGCGAGCCGCCCGTGACTGCAATGGTTGCGCCCGAAATGTAGCTCGCTTCGTCGGAGGCCAGCATCACGTAAGCGGGCGCGAGTTCGGCGGGTTGGCCTGGCCGCTTCATCGGCACTTGCTGGCCGAATTTTTCGACCTTCTCAGGCGGCATCGTCGATGGAATCAGCGGCGTCCAGATCGGCCCCGGCGCGACGCAATTCACGCGAATGCCCTTCTCCGCGAGCAGTTGCGCGAGCCCGCCGGTGAAGTTCTGAATCGCGCCCTTGGTCGTCGCGTACGCGAGCAGGCCGGGGTTCGGATGGTCCGCGTTGATCGACGTCGTGTTCACGATCGCGCCGCCCGGCTTCATGTGCTTGACCGCCGCGCGCGAGATCCTGAACATCGCGCCGATGTTGGTATCGAAGGTCTTGTCCCACTCGTCGTCCGTGATCGCGTCGAGCGACGGATACGTCATCTGGTACGCGGCGTTGTTCACGAGCACGTCGAGCCGGCCGAATGCCTGCACGGCCTTGTCGACGATCGCATTGCAATGCGCGCGATCGGTGATGTCGCCCGGCACCAGCACCGCCTTGCGGCCCGCCTCTTCGACCCAGCGCGCGGTTTCGCGCGCGTCGTCGTCTTCGTTCAGATACGCGATCAGCACGTCCGCGCCTTCGCGCGCGAACGCAATGGCGACCGCGCGGCCAATGCCGCTGTCGCCGCCCGTGATGATCGCCGCCTTGCCGGCGAGGCGGCCCGAGCCCTTATACGATTTTTCGCCGTGATCGGGCTGCGGGTGCATCGGCGCGGTGCGGCCCGGCGTTTGATCCTGCTGCTGTCCGTCGAACGGTGGCGTAGGACGTTCGTTGTCGCTCATACGATCCTCCAGAGTGCTGATGAACATGTGCGGCGTGCGAGACGCACGGCGTTGCAACAGGGTCAGCAACCGGCGGGCCTGCATCCATGCGGTTTGTTACGGCGCATGCGTGCGGCGGTAGAAGATGTTGGGAAAAGATGAGGACAACGCGTGGATGAAGTGTGACGCTCGCGCCGCGATCTGCGCGAATAGAGGGAATCGGCAAGCATATGCAGCGAAACGGCAATCGCAGTTTTTTCAAAGGCCGCGCAGGCTTTACGGCGGCCCCGCCGCATGCAGCGCAGCAGCCGATTCGAGCACGCGCAAGAGCCGTTCGGGCGTCAACGGCTTCGCGCAATGCGCGTCGAAACCCACGGCGCGCGCGCGGGCGCGGTCGTCGCGCGAGGCGAACGCGGTGCACGCGACGAGCAGCATATGCGCCGTCGATGGATGCGCCCGCAAGCGCCGCGCAAGTTCGAGGCCGTCGATTCCCGGCATCTTGATGTCGAGCACGACGGCGAACGGTTGCCACTCCGACGCCATATCGCATACCGCGTGCGGGTCGTCCAGCGCGCGGCATTCGAATCCGTCCGCGTTCAGCAGCATCTGCAGCGCATCGGCTGCTTCACGATAGTCGTCCACCACCAGCACGCGACGGTGCGACGCCATCGCATACTGGATCGGCCGCCATACGACCACGTCTTCGCTGTCGTCGAATCGGTTATCGAGCGTCACCTTCTTCTCCTTGATCGTCGCGTGCGCCGCTATGCGGCACCCGGCGCACGGCCGCAAGATTCGCTCCCGCGCCGCGTTGTTGTTGCTTACATGGTGTGGCTTAGATGCTTGGTGAATGACTGCGGCGCTTATGCGGCCCGATCGTCGATGAAACCCTTGAGCATCGCGAGCGTATCGGCGTCGTCGATATGCTTGTCCGTGCGCCAGCGCAGCATGCGCGGAAAACGCACCGCCACGCCGGATTTATGACGCGTACTCGCCTGTATGCCTTCAAAGCCGATTTCGAATACGAGTGTCGGCGTCACGCTGCGCACCGGTCCGAACTTCTCGATCGTAGTCTTGCGCACGATTGCGTCAACCTGGCGCATTTCCTCATCGGTAAGACCCGAATACGCTTTGGCGAACGGCACGAGCGTGCGCACGCCATTGGCTTCGTCCCACACTGCGAACGTGAAGTCGGTGTACAGGCTCGCGCGTCGACCGTGTCCGCGCTGCGCGTAAACCAGTACGGCGTCCACCGCATACGGATCGATCTTCCATTTCCACCACGTGCCTGAAGCCTTCGTGCGGCCCACGCCATACAACGACTCGCGCTCCTTCAGCATGAAGCCTTCGACGCCGCGCGCGCGGCTTTCTTCACGCAGTGCAGCCAACGTCTGCCAATCCGCGGCCGATACGAGCGGCGATACGCGCAGCAAATCGCGCGCAAGCGTGGTGTCGAGCGATGCCGCCAGCGCGTCGAGACGCGCACGCCGCTCCACAAGCGGCGTCATGCGCAAATCCTTGCCGTCCGCTTCGAGCAGATCGTAGGCGAGCAAGGCAGCGGGCGAATCGGCGAGAATTTTTTTCGTCAGCGTCTTGCGCGCGATGCGCGGTTGCAAACGTGCGAACGGCAACGGCGCGATAGCGCCCGGCTCCCACGCAAGAATCTCGCCGTCGATCACGAAGCCGTCGGGCAACGCCTCGCCCAACGCGGTGACTTCGGGAAAGCGATCGGTGATCAGATCTTCGCCGCGCGACCACAACCACACGCGTCCCGCACGTTTGACGAGTTGCGCACGTATGCCGTCCCACTTCCATTCGATCAGCCAGTGCGACGGATCGCCGAGCGTCTCGGGATCGGCCTGCAACGGATGCGCGAGAAAGAACGGATACGGCAGGCCGAGATCGCTGTCGTGCCGCTCTGTTGGATGCTGCGCATCGTCGCCGGCAAGTTCTGATGCCTCGGGCGCGATCAGCCGCAGATAGCGCGCGGCGTCCGGCTTCTGCCGCGAATCGGTCCATCCGACCATGCGTTGCGCAATCCGCTTATGGTCGACACCGGCCACTTCCGCGAGCGCTCGCACGACGAGTTGCCGCGCGACCCCGACACGAAAGCCGCCGCCGATCAGCTTCGTGAGTAAAAAGCGGCCGCTCCAGTCGAGTTCATCCCAATAGCTGAAAAGACGCATGCGCAATTCATCCGGCGGAAGACCGCGCAAGATCAGCACGCGCTGCTCGATCCACTGTGTGAGGCCGAGTTCGGAGCTGCGTTGCGCGGGCGGCAGAATATGCGCGATGGTCTCCGCGAGATCGCCCACTGCGTGATACGACTCTTCGAAAAGCCATGCGGGCAAGCCGGCGCGTTCGCGCGCGAACTCGGTCAGAAGGCGCGTGGGCACCGATTGCCGCGGCTTGCCGCCCGCCAGAAAATACGATGCCCACGCGGCGTCTTCGGGCTCGGCCACGGAGAAATAACTCGTGAGCGCTTCGAGCTTGTCATGCGTGGAAGTGGTCGCGTCGAGCGCGGTGTAGAGAGCGGCGAAGCGCTTCATGAACGGCTCGCGGTATCGTTGTCGTCGAATGCGGGCGCGCGCGCTTCGTCGCCCGGTGCATGTGTCACCGCGTCTTGCGTGACGGTTTCGACGCTGCCCAACGCATCGGCTTCGACCGTGTCGTCGCCGTATTGCGTCGCGAAGGCTCCCGCTTCGAGCCCTTGCTCGCGCAGCCAGCGCACCATCGGTTCAACCGATCCATGCGTGACGATGACGCGCTGTGCGCCGCTCGCGTGAATCGCCGTTTGCAGCGCGGGCCAATCCGCATGATCGGAGAGCACGAAGCCGCGGTCGACGCCGCGCCTGCGGCGCGCGCCGCGCAGGCGCATCCAGCCCGACGCGAAAGCGTCGCTATAGTCGCCGAAGCGTTTGAGCCACGCGCTGCCTTGCGCCGACGGCGGCGCGACGATCAGCGCCTGTTTGAACGTGGCCTTCTCTTTCGGCGGAATTTCGCTGACGAGCCGTACCGGCGGCAAGCGCACGCCGGCCTCGCGATACGCGCGGTTGAGCGGCTCGACCGCGCCATGACAGAAGATCGGCCCGATGCCCGCGTCGACGCTCGCCAGCACCCGCTGCGCCTTGCCAAACGAATAGCAGAACAACACGGACGCGCGCCCCTGGGCCGCGTTGTGACGCCACCATGAATCGATTCCGTCGAACACGGTTTGCGGCGTGTCCCACCGGTAGATCGGCAGACCGAAGGTGGATTCGGTGATGAATGTATCGCAACGCACGGGCTCGAATGCATCGCAGGTCGGGTCAGGGTCCAGCTTGTAGTCGCCCGATGCGACCCACACGCGGCCACCGTATTCGATGCGCACTTGCGCGGAACCGAGCACATGTCCCGCCCGATGCAGCGAGACAGTGACGCCGTTGATGTCGAGCCGCTCGCCATACGCGAGCGTTTGCAGCGAGATGTCGGGCAGACGCGAGAGCAGCACGTTCGCGCCCGCGCGCGATGCAAGATAGTGCCGATGCCCGAAGCGCGCGTGATCCGAATGCGCATGCGTGATCACGGCGCGCTCGACGGGCTGCCACGGATCGATATAAAAATCGCCCGGCGGACAATACAAACCCTCGGGCCGTGCGATGACGAGGTCCCCGGGGCCGGCATTGTCCGCTGCGATATTCGAGGTGGGTTCGGATGCCATGTCGCCCGTATCAAGCAAAGGTTATTCCCGGGTGGACTGTCATGAGCATGGCGGCTTTCTTGCTTATGTTTGCGATCAGGCGTGTCGGAATGCGCCGCTCATCGGCGGCGCGAAACGCGCTTGTTGCGAGGACCCATGCACTTCACCATCGATCGACGCACGCTGTACGTCGCGAAACATCCGGGCCGGTTTACGCTCGACGCGCTCAAAGCGTTTCGCGCCAACCAGGGACTGCTGCTCGCCGGCGCGGTCGCGTATTACGCGCTGCTTTCCATCGTGCCGCTGATGATACTCATCGTCATCGCACTGTCGCGCATCGTGCCGCAACACGTTTTGCTGTCCGCGCTCGGGCATCTTCTGCAGTGGCTCGTGCCCGGCCAGTCGAAGGCGCTCGTGCATGAACTCGCCAATTTCCTCGCTCATCGCGCGGTGGTCGGCTGGGTGCTGTTCGTCACGATGCTGTTCTTCAGTTCGCTTGCGTTCACCGTGCTCGAGAATGCGATGTCGCTGATCTTCGTGCATCGCGTGGTCATACGGCGGCGGCATTTTTTGCTCTCGGCGCTGCTGCCTTATTGCTACATCCTTTTCCTCGGCGTCGGCGCGCTGATCGTCACCGTTGTGTCGAGCGGACTCGAAGCGGTCGGCGCCGCCGGCATCGATCTCTTCGGCACCTATGTTTCGCTGCAAGGTGCGTCGCGCGTGCTGCTGTATCTGCTGGGTCTCGCCGGTGAGATTTTTGTGCTGACGTCGATTTATATGGTGATGCCGGTAGGACGGCCTTCGCTGAAACACGCGCTGTTCGGCGGTATTGTCGCGGCCGTGTTGTGGGAGATCACGCGGCATGTTCTCGTGTGGTACTTCGCGACGCTTTCGCAGGTCAGCGTGGTGTACGGCTCGCTCACGATGGCGATCGTGATTCTGTTCAGCCTGGAATGGCTCGCGACGCTGCTGCTGTTCGGCGCACAGGTGATCGCGCAATACGAGCGCTTCGGCCTCGAGCCGCAAGACGCGCCGAAGCAGCCGATCAAGACCGGCTGAGTGTGTTCCTGATGCACGGCGCGGCACGGCGCTGCCAAAACGCTGCGGTAACATTACGCGCATTCGCCGCTTCCATTCCGGCGCACTTACGGGATTCGAATGCTCGATGAAGCGCTGATCGAAAACAGTCTCGCCGCCCGCGGCATCGTTGCCGATGCGAGGCAACGCGAGGCCATCGCGGCGCTCGCCGAATTACTCCGCCCGGCTGCACGCGATTTTCACTCACGATACCAAGGCGTGTATTGCCACGGACTGCCTGGACGCGGCAAAAGCCTCGTGGTCGATACCGTGTTCGAACTCGCGGATTGCCGCAAGCGGCGTCTGCATTTTCACGAGTTTCTGCGCGAGATGAACCGGCGCCTCGTGAACGAACCGCGTGGCGACGACCGGCTCGGCTCCGTGTCGAAGCAATGGCTCGATGGCGTCGAGCTGTTGTGCTTCGACGAATTCCATGTGCACGACATTGCCGACGCGTTTCTGATGGGCCGCTTTCTCGACACGGCCATCGCGCTCGGTACGCGCATCATGCTGACATCGAACTACGCGCCGGAGCATCTATTGTCCGACCCGGAGTTTCACGAGCGTTTCTTGCCGACCATCGGGCAGATCAGGCAGCACTTTCGCGTGATTCATTTCGACGGCGCGCGCGATTATCGTTTCGGCGGTCAGGCGCATCCGTCGCCGCGTTTCTTTTCTCCGCTCGATGCCACGACCGGCAACGCGCTGCGCGATGTCTTTCTGCGCTACGAAAGCAGCGGCGCACTCGACGCGACGAAGCTCAGCGCAGCGGGCCGCCCGCTGATTGCGCGCGCGGTCGGCGCGGCTCTTCTTTGGGCCGACTTCGAAGCGCTTTGCGTGGCAAGCCGTTCACATCTCGACTACCTTGATCTCGCCGAGCGCTGGCGTGGGCTCATCGTCGACAACGTGCGTACCGAATGGCTCACGAAAGCGCATACGCTGCAGCGGCTCGTATGGCTCGTCGACATTCTTTACGACCGCAAGCGCGCGCTGTTCATTGCATCGGATCAGCCGATTCATGCCGCGTTGCGCGGTCTTGAAGGCGCACATGATCTGTCGAGAACGCTGAGCCGGCTCGCGGAAATGCAATCGCGCGGCTATCGGAATGCGCTCGACGATGCGATGGACCGGCCGGCGCAAACGGCCGACGAACGCTGAGCCAGCACGCTTAAAAACCCGCATACGCTCGATGCAGGAATGCACCGTGCTACCGCCGTTGAAGTTTCATTCTTCAGCGGATAAACACTCCGAGATGATCAAAGCCGTTTCGGTCGCCGCCGCACTGTGCGCGGCATGCCTTTCTTCCGCCTGCGTGCATATCGGCCCCGCGCGCCTGAAGGCCGACCAGGTCGACTATGCCCGCGCACTCGGCGATGCAAAAAAGCGCGAGATTCTCGCGGCCGTGGTCGGCTTGCGCTATGGCGACGCGCCCGCGTTTCTCACGGTCAGCAGCATCATCGCGGCCTATACGTTCGATGCCGGCGGCGGCGCGACCGCAAACGTGGGCTCGGGCAGTCAGCCGAACTATGCGCTTGCCACCGGCAGCGTGTCGTATTCGAATCACCCTACTTTCACGTTCACACCGACCACCGGCGAAGCCTTCGCCTCCGCTTATATCCGGCCGCTCGCGCCGGCGCTCGTGCTGCCGCTCGCCGAAGGCGGCGTTCCGATCGATCTGCTGTTGCGCATTACCGCGCAATCGGTGGGCGGCTTGCAGAACGGCAATGCGCTCGGCGGTGAAAACAGCGCCGGGGCGCCGGGCTTTTTCGAATTGCTGCGCGCGTTGCGGCGTCTGCAACTCGCGGGCGAGTTGAATGTGGAATCGCGCAACACGGGCGACAAGAACGAGCCGATGCGCGTCTTTCTGGTGATGGGCGCAACCACCAGCGGCGACTCGCCGCAAATCACCGCCGACGTCGCGCGTGTGCGCAAGCTGCTGCATCTTTCGTCGAATACGCGCAGCTACGAAATCGTTTACGGACCGTCGTCGGCATGGCAGAAGGCCGACAAGATTCCGATGGTGACACGTTCGGTGCTCGGCATCCTGACCGATCTCGGCGCGCAGGCACAGGTGCCCGCCGAGCGCATCAGCGACGGTTCGACGAAGCCGACCGTGGGTCTGATCGGCGGCGAGACGAGGCCGACCATCGTCATTCATTCGGGCAAGACCGCGCCCGAGAATGCCTACGTGATGATCCCGTATGGCGCGTCGTCGTATTGGGTGGACCGCAACGACTTCGACTCGAAATACGCGTTCACGGTCGTGCAGAATCTGATGGCGCTCGCCGAAGCCGATACGAGCAGCAAGGCGCCCGTCGTGACGATTCCTGCGAATTGAGTTCACGATAAAAAAAACCGGCGGTTTTTACGCCGCCGGCTTGTACTAGCGCATTGCTTGCGCGTTCATCACTCCTGGCTGCGCTTGCTCTGCACTCTTTCAATCTGCTGCTTCGCCGCTTCATAAACATGCTCGGGCGTGAAGCCGAACTTCTTCTTCAGATCCGCAAGCGGCGCAGAAGCGCCGAACGTGTGCATCACGACTTGCGCGCCAAGCCTGCCGACGTAGCGGTCCCAACCGAGCGTCGCGGCCTGCTCGACTGCGACTCGCGCGTCGATGTCCGGCGGCAGAACCGCGTCCTGATACGCCTCGTCCTGCCGCTCGAACAGATCCCATGAAGGCATCGACACCACGCGCGCCGCAATGCCCTCGGCCTTCAGCTTCTCGTAGGCGTCGACGCAGAGCGAAAGCTCGCTGCCGGTGGCCATCAGAATGACTTGCGGCTTCTGTCCGTCGGGTGCATCGGCGAGCACATAGGCGCCCTTCTTCACGCCCTCGGCGGATGCATAACGGCTGCGGTCCAGAGTAGGCAGCGCTTGCCGCGATACGACGATGCACGCCGGACGGCGCTTTTGCGTCAGCGCGACGCGCCATGCTTCGGCCACTTCGTTTGCATCGCCCGGACGCAGCACGGTGAGACCGGGCACGCCACGCAGCGAGGCGAGTTGCTCGATCGGCTGATGCGTCGGCCCATCTTCGCCGACGCCGATCGAATCGTGTGTGAAGACGTAGATCGCCTCGACTTCCATGATCGCCGACAGGCGAATCGGCGGCTTCATGTAGTCGCTGAAAATCAGAAACGTCGAGCCGAACGGCCGCAGGTTCGACAACGCCAGACCGTTGACCACCGCGCCCATGCCATGCTCGCGAATGCCGAAATGCAGATTGCGGCCGCCGTAGTTGTCGTGCTCGAAACTGCCCGCGCCCTCGAATTTCAGATTCGTTTTCGTGGATGGCGCGAGGTCGGCCGCGCCGCCGATCATCCACGGCACGCGCGCGGCAATCGCGTTCAGCACCTTGCCCGACGACTCGCGCGTGGCTATGCCTTTCGGGTCCGCGTCGAAGGTCGGAATGTCGTTGTCCCAACCCACCGGCAATTCATGCGCTTCGATCAACGCGAATTCGCGCGAGAGCTCGGGATACTGCTTGCCATAGGCGTCGTATTTCGCCTGCCATTCCTCGCGCGCCGCCTTGCCGCGCGCGCCGATGCCTGCGGCGAAACGTTCATGCACACCGTCGGGCACATAGAAGAATTTGTCTTCGGGCCAGCCGTAAAACTTCTTGGTGAGCGCGACTTCCTGCACGCCGAGCGCCTCGCCGTGCGCGGACGCGGTGTCCTGCTTGTTCGGCGCGCCCCAGCCGATGATGCTGTTGACCACGATCAGCGTCGGCCTGTCGGTAATACTTTTTGCTTCGACGAACGCGGCTTCGAGCGCGGCGGCGTCGTTCGCATCGTTCACATGCAGCGTGTGCCAGTTATAGCCGCGAAAACGGCTCTCCACGTCGTCGCTATACGCGAGGTCGGTGTGCCCTTCGATCGTCACGCGATTGCTGTCGTAGATCCAGATCAGGTTCGAGAGCTTCAGGTGGCCCGCGAGCGACGCCGCTTCGTGCGAGATGCCTTCCATCATGTCGCCGTCGCCGCACAGCGCGTAGACGCGGTAATCGAAGAGCGGCGCGTCGGGCTTGTTGAAGCGGTTCTCGTACCAGCGCGCGGCCATCGCCATGCCGACGCTGTTGCCGAGACCCTGGCCGAGCGGACCCGTGGTGGTCTCGACGCCCGTCGTCATCCGATACTCGGGGTGGCCCGGCGTCTTGCTGTCGATCTGACGAAAACGTTCGATGTCCTCGAGCGACACCGCGGGACCGCCGGTCGGTTTGCCTTCTTCGTCGACGGCCTTCACGTTCGCGAGATGCAGCAGCGAATACAGCAGCATCGACGCATGCCCGACCGACAGCACGAAGCGGTCGCGGTTCGGCCACAGCGGCTCGTCCGGGTCGTAGCGCAAATGGTTCTGCCACAGGTGATAGGCAACCGGCGCGAGCGCCATCGGCGTGCCTGGATGGCCGGAATTGGCTTTCTGCACAGCGTCCATCGACAGCGTGCGGATCGTGTTGATGCACAGCTGATCGAGGGCGGGATCGTTTTGCATGGGACACTCCTTGTTCGGCCGTTGGGAGATTGCCCGCGCGCGCTGCCGCGACGTCGCAGGGGAGCGGTGTTCACACGCAACGCATGAACATCGCCCAAGCGTTGACGATGATGCGCCGATGCGCGCAAATGTGCACGCGGCGTGACATCGCGGGGCGTTTACGGGGGGCTTGCACACGCGCTTGCGGATTCGGACATCAGCCGCACTTCGCGCACCGCGGACATCCGCTGCACTGAACGCACTAGCGGCATTCAGCCGCGCCAAGCCAGTGCTCGCAAAGCGGGCCGTGCTTGCCGTCGACGGGGTCCATCGGCGGAAACGGCAATGCGTGCATCGCCGCCAGTTCCTGCGGCGTGAGCGCGTCGCGGCGAATGTCCCACTGCTGGCCCGCCGGATAGCCGGCCACGACACGAAAGTGTCCCTCGAACGATTGCAGGCAATGGCCGGTGCCGGCGGGCAGCAGCAAGACGTCGCCGGCAGAAATGCTCACCACTTTCCCGCCCGGTCCGCCGACGATCACTTCGGCCGAACCCTCGCTGACGCCGAGCACTTCGTGCGCGGTCGAGTGGAAATGATGGTAGTCGAAGATGCCGTCGCGCCACTGCGGCGGCCACTGATTGCGCCCGAACAGCACTTCGAAGGCGGCGGCAAGATCGCCGATGGCCGGATCGACCGCTTGCCGGTAAATCACGACCGGCAGCTTGCGGTTATTCGGCACCCAGTCGTGCGGTTCGAGCATGAAGGCTTCGTACTCGGTTTGCGCGGCATCGAACGCGTGTATCGAGTCCTGGTGCGAACCTTCGGGCGAGTTTATGTGCGAACTTTCGTGCGGGTTTCGGTCCATACATGGCTCCTGTGCGTAGCGTGGCCGGTCCGGCAATCGCATGCCGGACACGGACGATCTTGCACTGCCGCATAAAGCGCGCCCGCTCGCGCGGCGCGTTCAACCGCCGCCGATGCCTTGCAGCACTTTCCCCGTGCCGCCGCACACCGTGCATTGCTTTCCTTCCACTTTGCCGGTGCCGTGACACGCGCGGCAGATGTCTTCGCCGACGCCGGGCGCGTCGGGGGGCGCTTCATCGCCGGGATTGAGGGGTTCGTTGTCCTGTTGCATGTGTCTCTCCGTTCGGTTTGACGCGATCAGTCCTTGTGCGACGCGCGCCCGCCGCCGCCCGCGGGCTCGCCGTGCGTGCCGGTGCCGAGCGGCACCTCGGCGGTTTGCTCGGGGTGCTCGTTCGAGCGCGGCGGATTCGTTTGCCGATCGACGCCGGTCTGCACGACCGGTTCGATGCCGAGCGGACTCGGCTCGACGTATTGCGCGCCGCTCGGCTTGTTGCGCTCTCTGACTTCCGGCGCGAGGTCGGCAGTGGCGGAATCGTCGCGGCGTGCGTCGAGTTGCGGGTCACGTTGTGAATCGGCTTGCGGATCGCGTTGCGGATCAGGTTGCGTGTCTTGCTGCGTGTCGGGCTGCATAAGGCTCTCCATTTTTCTCGGCTACTCCGCTATGTCAGCAACATACGGACCCCATCACGCGAAGCCCGCGTTCTCTCGACACACCGCACGCATGCGCGCGCGGGTTGGGCACGGCCATTGCATCGAAACTTGCTGAAGCTTCGGATTCATCTTTGTAAAAAGGAGCGCCTCATGACAGTCACCACCATTCGCGTGTCCGATACGGAAGTGCAGGTCGAACGAACGCTTTACACGTTCTCGCAAAAGAGCGACGCCGATGCGTTCGCGCAATGCGTAATAAACGATTCCATCGACGTCTGTTATCGCAGCCATCCGCCGCTGTCGGCGCGTCCCGTGGTCCCGGACGAACATCCGGACGATCCGAATCGCGGCAGCACGATCTCGCCTTCGTTAGGCGGAATGCCTTGACGAGTGCGAGCGCGCTGTCGTCACTTTTCCGGCGAAGCACGGTCGGCAGCGACGATCTGCTTGCCGTACTCGATGGCGGCGCGGCGCGCCTGGTCCGCCGTCTCGTAGGGCCCGATCTCGGGAGCGCCGTCGAACGGAAAAAGAATTCTCCTGTCCGCTTTGCGGACAACCTTCAGTCCACCTACGTAACGGCCGTCGCCTGTTCCGTGATAGCTGGCGAAAATCTCGAACTCGCCGTCGGCGACGTCGGCCTTGTGTCGCGCCATGTGTATTTCCTTGTCCCTGTACCCGCTGCTCGGGGAGCAGCCCACGCTGTGCCGCGTCATGCTCCGCGCATGCCGCGTGACGGAACGGAGCAACGTCCGTTCCACGCGCGAAAGCCGCTACGCAAAAGGCGATGGAGGAATCAGAGAGGCATGCGCATTGCGCGCAAAACACGAACGATGACGGAGGTCACGATGACCCTGAGGGACACGCACGACGCAGCCACTTTTGTCATGCACACGCCGACGCCGCCCGAGATTGACCCGGAAGCGCCGCCGCCGCCGAACATCGATCCCGATCCGCCGCCCGCGCCGGACGACGATCCAGGCGGCCCGCCGCCGGGCGCACCCGAAGGCGATCCGCCCGCGGCGCCACCGCCGCTGCATGCGCTGCGGCCTGGCGTGCGGCGGGCTTGAATTCGCTTCGCGGTTCGTGTGTTTTGTGTGTTTCGCGTGGACGCGCGGACGCACAGCGCAACGTAAAAGCGGCGCGCTAAAAATAGCGCGCCGCTAACCCACATAGCAAATCAGAACTGATGCAGCATGCCGACGTAAGCGCCGGTCTGCGATTCGCCGACGAGCGGGTTCGTGTTGTTCGCCGCATCGCGCGGCGAAGCCTGCAGCGAAAAGTTCGAGTTGCCGCTGTTGCGCACATAGCCCACGGTGCCGTAGACGAACGTGCGCTTCGACAGGTTATACGTGGTGCCGAGCACGTACATCATCGCGTGGCCGGACGGATCGTGCGCGGCATCTCCGGTGCCGTCGCCGACCTTCACGTAGTAGCCGCCCGCGGTCACCGCCCAGCGCGGCTGGAAGTTGTAGGTCGCGCCGAGCCAGTAATGGTCGGCGGTGTCGGCCACGCCTGCGGGCGAATCGGGCGCCGAGTAATGCGTATAGGCGCCCTGAATCTTCACCGCGTCGAAATGCACGTTCGCGCCGACAAAGTACTCCCGCGAACTCTGGAAGATATTCGAGAACCGGCCATTGCTGTCGCGCAGTTCGTCATAGATGCCGCGTACGTCGAAGAGTTGCGAATGATAGGTCAGCATGATGCCGTCCGAGCGGCCGAACTCGCCGCTCGCGCCGCTGTTGAATGCGCCCGGCTGATTGCCGAATGCGTACTGCGCCTGCACGTCGAAGCCCCAGAAGTTCGGGCTGTGATATTCGACGTTATTACTGGTTTGCTGCCAGTTGCGTCCGCGCACGAGCGACGCCGACGAAAACGCCTGCTGCACGAAGGGATCGAATTCCCACACGCCGTCGCTGTCGATGAAAAGATTGCGGCCCGCTTGCAGCGTGCCCCACGTCTGGCTGCTCAGGCCCGCGAATGCGCGCCGCGACCACAGGCGTCCGCCGCTCGTCGTGCCGTCCATCACCTGCAGACCGGTCTCGAGATTGAAGATCGCCTTGAGTCCGCCGCCCAGTTCCTCGGTGCCCTTCAGGCCGAGCATGCTGGTGCCCCAGTCGCCGCCTTCACCGCGCCAACGGCTCGAATTTCCGCCCGCGCCGTTGTCGATGTGATTCATGTATTCGATGCCCGCATCGAGACGGCCGTATAGCGTGACGCTCGTTTGACCATATGCAAGCGGGCTCGCGACCGCGAGTGCGGCCACCAGTTTTGTGTGTAATCTCATTGTCTCGCCGTGAGTTTTTATGATGCTTCTTGTGACGCTGTACTGGGCAACGCGGGGGCAAAGCAGAGGCAAAACCAGGAGTAAAACCAAGACACAATTGCCGCCGAACTATAGGCGATGCTGCGCCCGTTCACTATCCGTTTTTCGCAATAGATTTTTGCGGCGCGCTCAATGGAGGGCGGCTTATTTGCTCACCGCCGGCTGCATCGTCGCAATCGGAATGAGGAATTCGGAGAAGCCCGTCAGCATGATCTGCACGCCGATGCACAACAGCAGGAACGACGACACGCGCATCGCCACCTTCGTGCCTTCCGTGCCGAGATACCTGGCGAAGACGTCGGAGCGGCTATAGACCACGTAGACGGTAAGCGCAACCGCGAGCGAGATCACCACCGAGGCGATACCCGACAGCACGAATTCCGAGAGCTTATGCGTGCGGTTCGCGGTGAGCGCAATGGCCGTGGCAATCGAGCCCGGCCCGGTTGTGAGCGGGATGGTCAGCGGGAAGAAGGCGCGCGCCTTCGCGTTCTCGGCGTCGACGCGCTTCACGCCCGGCTGTTCGGCGGGCTGCGTGTCGGGCGCATTGAGCATTTGCCAGCCGCCCACCGCGACGGCCAGCCCTCCGCCGATGCGCAGCGCCTCCATCGAAATGCCGAAGAAATGCAGAATCGGCGTACCGATGAAAAACGCCACCAGCAGCACGCACACCACATTGATCGCGATCTTTCTGGCGAGCACCCTGCGCTCTTCGGTCGTCAGCGAAGCCGTCCGGTCCAGAAAGACAAAGGCGACGCCGATCGGGTTGATGATGCTGATGAGCCCCGTGAAGCCAAACAGAATGTCCGAGATCAGGCTTTCGATCATATGCGATCCGTGTTGTGCGGCGGCCCGGCATGGCGGCTGCTCAGCCGGAATCATATCGCGGCGCGATATAAGTTCGCGGAAAATGCGCGGACGCGCGGCATTGCAATGCGGCCTTTGCTCAGGAGCCTGGCGCATTGCAACGCAACAAGCCGATCCGCCGAGCGTGAATCGATGCGCGCGCAACTTTCAGACAGCCTACATTTATTTTGAACTGCTTTACGCGACCAAAGCATCCGGCATACAGTCGCCAGCGAAGCCGCAGTTTCAACGAGATCTACTCACCGTTCGAGGAGTTGCCCCATGTTGCTTCGTGTACTCGCCGCGCTGCCGTTCATCGGCATTCTGCTCGGTGTTCCGTTTGTGAACCGCGTCGAGCCGCTGCTGCTCGGCATGCCGTTCGTGCTGGGATGGATCGTCGCGTGGGTGGTGTTGAGTTCGATCATCATGGCGATCATCTACCGTCTCGATCCGTCGAACCGGCAGATCGCGGCGGACAGCGAGGAGGTCCGCCCATGAGCGCACTCGTCATCATTGCAGCGATTACGCTGTTTGCGCTGTTTCTGGGCGTGCGCGCCAGGCATGGCCACGACATGAGCCTCGAGCAGTGGACCGTGGGCGGCCGCAGCTTCGGCACCGCCTTCGTGTTCCTGCTGATGGCCGGCGAGATCTATACGACGTTCACGTTCCTCGGCGGCAGCGGCTTTGCATACGGCAAGGGCGCGCCTGTCTACTACATTCTGGCGTATGGCACGCTCGCCTACATTCTTTCGTACTGGATGCTGCCGCCCATCTGGCGTTATGCGAAACAGCAGCGCCTCGTTTCGCAGCCGCATTTCTTCACGCGCAAATACGAGAGCCCCGCGCTCGGCACGCTCGTCGCGCTGGTCGGGGTGGCCGCGCTGATCCCCTACCTGGTGCTGCAACTGAAGGGTTTGGGCATCATCGTCGCGACCGCTTCGTATGGCGCGATTTCGTCGACGGCGGCGATCTGGATCGGCGCGGCCGTGGTCACCGTGTATGTGATCGTCTCGGGCGTGCGCGGCTCCGCGTGGAATTCGGTCGTGAAAGATCTGCTGATTCTCGCGATCGTCCTGTTCCTCGGCATTTATCTGCCGCTGCACTACTACGGCGGCCTCGGCGAGATGTTCCATGCCATCGACACCGCCCGCCCCGGCTTCCTGACTTTCCCGGCGAAGGGCTCGAGCGTGACGTGGTTCCAGTCGACCGTGCTGCTCACGGCGCTCGGCTTTTTCATGTGGCCGCACACGTTCGGCTCGATCTTCACCGCGAAGGACGAGCGCATTTTCCGCCGCAACGCGATGGTGCTGCCGCTGTATCAACTGATTCTGCTGTTCGTGTTTTTCGTGGGCTTCGCGGCGACGCTCAAGGTGCCGGGGCTGAAAGGCGGCGACATCGACCTGTCGCTGTTCCGTCTTTCGTTGCAGACCTTCGACCCGTGGTTCGTCGGCGTGATCGGCGCGGCCGGCATTCTGACCGCGCTGGTGCCGGGCTCGATGATTCTCACGTCGGCGTCCACGCTGCTTGCCAACGACGTCTATCGCGGCATGGTGAACCGCAATGCGTCCGACGCTACGGTCGCCAATCTCGCGCGCGTGCTCGTGCCGGTCGTCGCGCTGGTCGCGGTGGCCTTCACGCTGCATGGCGGCGAGACCATCGTGGCGTTGCTGCTGATGGGCTACAGCTTCGTCACGCAACTCTTCCCCGCGGTGATCTGCAGTCTCTTTCCGCGCAACCGGGCGACCAAGCAAGGCGCGTTCTGCGGCATTCTCGCGGGCGTGGCCGTCGTTGCGATCACCACGACGATGCACCTGACCATCGGGCAATTAATGCCTTTCCTGCCCGACGCGATGAAAGACGTGAACATCGGTTTCGTCGCGCTGGCGGTCAACGTGATCGTCTTCGTCATCGTGAGTGCGATGACGCAAAGCGGACGCGTCGAGCACACGCACGCATCGGCGCATTGATACGGACGGCGCACGCCGCCTGCGAAAGCCGTCGCCTCGCGCGACGGCTTTTTTTATTGCGCTCGACGAACGGACGTCAAAAGTACACGCGCGTGAAAAATCGGCGGGAGCGCAACCGCCCTAACCGCTGAAACATTCGCATCGACGCTGCCTCCGAAGAACGACGTGCTGGGCACAGCGCTTGCTGTTTTATGGCCCTGTGTTTCCGCCGCACTGCACAAGTGCATATCGCGTCCTCTGGGGGCCACCTTGCCGCTTAACGTTCTACTTGTCGCTTCCGAAGCCGTGCCTCTGGCCAAATCCGGCGGACTCGGCGACATGGTCAGCGCCTATGCCGCCGCGTTGCGCGACGCGGGCGTCGACGTCTCTATCCTGATGCCCGCCTATCCGTCCGCGCTGGAACGCGCCGTCGACATCGCCCCAGTTGCGCGCATGACCGGCCTGCCCGGCGGCGACGCGCGCCTGTTGCGCGGGCGGATGCCCGACACGGGCGTGACGGTGCTGCTGCTGCAAATGGATCATCTGTTTGCACGCGAAGGTCTGTACCGCGATCCGCAAGGACGCGACTACCTCGACAACCTCACGCGCTTTGCGTCGCTCGCCGCCGCGGCGACGCGCGTGGCGCGCGGCGTTCGCAATGTGAGGCGCCCCGACATCGTGCACGCGCACGATTGGCATGCAGGTCTCACGCCGCTTTATATGCGCCTCGCGGGCGTGGCCGCGAAAAGCGTCTTCACGATTCACAACCTCGCGTTTCAGGGCAACCATCCGCTCGCGATGGGCGGCTGGATCGGCGTGCCGCCCGAGTTACTCGTGCCCGCGTTGAGCGACGAGCGCAGCATCGAGTTTTACGGATCGCTCAGCATGATGAAGGCCGGCATCGTACACGCGGATCGCGTCACGACCGTGAGCCGGCGCTATGCGCGCGAAATCCTCACGCCCCAGTTCGGTCACGGAATGGAAGGCGTGCTGCAGGCGCAGGCGGCGAAACTGTGCGGCATCGTCAATGGCATCGACATGTCGGTGTGGAATCCCGCTCGCGACGAGTACATTGCCCGCGCCTATTCGGTCGACGACACCGCCGGCAAGCAGGCCTGCAAGCGCGAACTGCAACAGGCATTCGGTTTGACGCGCGAGCCGTTTGCGCCGCTTGTGGCGATCGGCAGCCGTCTCACGGAACAGAAACTCGCCGATGTAGCGATACGCGCGCTGCCCATGTTGCTCGAGCAGCATCCGCGTTTGCAGTTTGCGATCCTCGGCCAGGGCGAGCGCGCTTTCGAACACGCGATGCAGGAACTGGCCGCAGCGTGGCCGGGCCGCGTGGGCGTGCAGATCGATTACGACGAGCGGCGCGCGCATATGCTGCACGCGGGCGCGGACATGCTGCTGCACGGCAGCCGCTTCGAGCCTTGCGGACTCACGCAGCTCTATGCAATGCGTTACGGCACGATTCCGGTGGCCTCGCGCGTGGGCGGCCTCGCGGATACGATCGTCGATTACGCGCCGCACGAAGCGCGCGACGAAGACTGCGCGACCGGCTTTCTATTCGACGGCCAGCATCCGCACGACATCGTGCATGCGGTAGGCCGCGCGCTTGCCGCATTCGCGCAGCCGTCGTCGTGGCATGCGTTGCAGCGCAACGCGATGAGCCGCGACTCGAGCTGGGAAGTGTCGACGTCGAACTATCTCGCGCTGTATGCGGATCTCGTCGATGCACGTCCCGCAGTACACGACACGCGCGTTCGCAAGACGCCGGGCCGCGTGAGAACGGCGAACGCTGCCGGCGCGCGGCAGGTTCGCCGCGGCCGCGATGAAGCGTTCAATGCGGGCGTCGAGGAGATGGTGAGAAGCGCGTGATGTAAGGCACAGCGGTGAAGCGCAGCGTTGCCTCACTGCTCGCGCCCGCGTGATGCGAACGCGTAACCGTCCTTGCCGCTGCGCTTGACCTGGTACATGGCTTCGTCGGCGGCAACCACGAGGCGGCGATAGTCGTCGACGAGATCGGGATAACTCGCGATGCCGATGCTCGCGCGAACCATGCCCATGCCCATCTGTTCGTCGGTGCGAGCCACGCAACCGATCAGCCGCTGCGCGATGTGGCGCAGTTCGTCCTGCTCGGAGAATTCGCGCACCAGCACCGCGAATTCATCCCCGCCGATGCGCGCGACGACATCGTCCTTGCGCACCGATTCGCGAAAGCGCTTGGAGACCTCGATGAGAAACTCGTCGCCGACGCGGTGACCCAGCGAATCGTTGACCTTCTTGAAGCCGTCGAGATCCATATACAGCACGGCGATCTTGCGCAGCCTCGCGCCGGTCGACACCTGAGTGGCGGCCTGCTCCAACGCGGCAACCAGCTTGCGCCGGTTCGCGAGGCCCGTCATCGGATCGTGCAGCGCCGCGTGTTCGAACTCGTGCGACTGCCCGGCCAACAGACGATTGCGCTTCGCATACATGCCGAGCGCCGTCAGCAGCATGCAGAAAAGCAGCGCCGCGACGGCGAGCAACATACGCGCGACGAGCGTGATGCGCTTGCGCATGTCGGCGCTTTCGGCGTCGCGCCGCGCGTGCCAATACGACGACGCGTCGTGGAGCAACGTGTCCATCTGCGCGAGCGTGGTATCCGGCAACAGCACGGACGAGGGAATGCGCGGCGAGCCCGCCGGGCTCGCATTCACCAGCGCGGCAAGCGACGCGAGGCGCCGCGTCAGTTCGGCGCGCGCGTCGCGATAACCCGCGGCCGCGGACTCATGCGCGCCGGGCACCTCGTCCCACACGCCGACGCGCGCGCGCGCCGTCTCGGCCCGCTCGACCGCTTCGAGCACGAGACTCGCGTATTCCTGTTTGACGTGATCGGAGAACACGGTCCTGATCTGCATGGCCAGATACAGCAGGCCGACCAGCAGGCACAGCAGCGACGCCACGGCGACGGTGGCGGGACCGAGCGTGAGCCGCCAGCCGTTGGCACGCGGCAGGCCCGGGCGCGACGCGAACAGCGGCTCAGGGATGGGAGTAGAGGTCTTGCTGGCTTCCGCTGCCATGTTGTCGATAGCTTATGCGTCGAAAGAACGAACCCATTTTGGTGAAGAGATTGCCTTTGCGCCGCGCGCCGTTTGCCGACGCGCGCCGTTCCTGCGGTGCGTATTTCGCTTCGCGCGCGGGACGACTCGAGGCAAGCTCCGGCGCGGGCGCTTCGGCCGGGCCCGCGGTGGCTTGCATCGCGGGACGCGCAGCGCCTCGCGCAGCCGCTACGGTTGAGGGCAAATCGGCGCCGTCGTCCGCGAGCACCTCTTCGACCTCGTCTTGCTGCGGACGTATGATCTGGCCGGCCCACGTCGACGGCTTGCGATTGTCATCGGCAGTGGATGCGGATGCTTGCGCCGGCATTGCGGGCAAGTCGAGCAGTGCGATGGAGTCGGCGGGCGTGTTGGGTGCAACGGCGGGTGCGGTGGTGGGCGCAGAGCCGGGACTTCGCGCGGGTGCGCCGATCGCGGACGTCACGAACGGCGTGGTCGCGACCGATGCTGCCGAGGGCGTGGTCGTCGCTGATCGCGTATCCGGCGCATTGCCATTCACCTCCGACGATTTCGCCAGCACCGTTGCCGCGTTGCCAGGCGCCGGCATGCGCAACGCCTGGCGCGCGCGGGCGATGGCCTCCGCATAAGTCTGCTGATCGCTATTGAACCAGACGCTATAAGCGACCGTGCCGACGACGCCGAACGCCAGCGCGCTCGCTGCCGCCACGCACAGCGCAAGACGTCCGAAGCGGGGGGCCGTGCCCGTCGCGTCCGCGGCGTCGCTCTCGCGCGCTGCATCGTCGTAGTCTCCGCGAACAGGAGGCAAGTCAGGATCGTTGTACATCGTAATACGCTCCGCAATTCTTCCGTCTGACGCTCCATCAGGCCTGGATCACACAATTCGCACGGTCGATGCAAACGCTGCTGGAAGAATGTAACTCTCTCGTCCGATAGCGACAACACGACGGGCTCTGCTTCGAACGTCTGTTCGGCAGATCGCATTCGAGCCTGGAAAAGCAGGTAAAACGTTCAACGCCGCATGCATATGCGACACACTTTAGTGCCTCGATGGGGGCAAGTCCCGCTGCGAAAGCCCGCCGCGCATGGCGATGAAACCAGCGGCGGATGCGGGGGCTCCCTTCCATGCAAAAATCGGGCCGATCATGGCCGATTTCGACGAACGCCGCGCGGACAGACTTCAACGCTTCGCGCCACGACGCGCACGGAAATGGTTGCGCCCTCCACCAAATCGAGAAATTTTCTCGCGACGTCGCGCGTGAGCGCAAGCAGGAGATGCTGGCCGCGATGATGCAACGTCAATGCGACGTCGTTTTCGCGCCTCTCGTCTGGCGCGGCCAAACGATGGCGCGTTTCGACGAGGTTTCGGCACAAAAGCGCTATGGCGAAAACGGCACGCCTCGCGGTTCATCGGCGCGAGTTCCCAGTTACTGAACGGTGATCGTCTCCTTCATGTTCGGATGAATGCCGCAAAACACGTTGTAGACGCCAGGCTTGTCGAAGCGAAACTGATACGTGTCGTTCTGATCGAGCGCGGCCGAGCGGAAGATGCCCGCGTCGTTGACGACCGTGTGCGGCTCGCCGTCGAGATTCTTCCAGGTGACGGTGGACCCGGCTTTGACGGTGAGCGCCATCGGCGAAAACATGAAGTCTTTGATGACGATCTGGTTGGGTGTTTCCGCCCAGGCCGACAGTGCGCCGGCGCCCGCGATGACCGCGACGAACGTGACAGATGCTGCGCCGGCAGCAAGCCGAAACCATCCGCGGCGAATGAAATTGCTCTGCATGACTGATCTCCATGAAGCGGGCATTGGCGCTACGAGACGAGCGTCGCGTCGGCGAGCGTCGCGCTGAGCGGATGACGTGCGATGGTGACGCTCGTCACGCCGAGCATCCTGGGCAACTGGTCGTCGGCGACCTTCATCGGGCCGGGACCCGAGCCCTGGCCCGCAGCCGGCTGCGGATATGCCGTGGAGCGCGCGGTATGGAACGTGACGTTGCCCTCCACCTTCGACACGATCTGGTGGATATGTCCGTTCAATACGGTCACCGAGCCGAAGCGTTTCAGATAGCTCATCGCCTCGCCAGCGTCGCCGGTGCCCCAGCCCCACGGCTCGTAAATCGTCCACATCGGCATGTGCGCGAACACCACGATCGGCGTGCTGGACGAGCGCGCCTTCAGGTCGTTTTCGAGCCACTTCAATTGTTCGTCGCCGAAACTGCCCAGGCCGTTCGGCTTGAAGTGCATCACATTGACGAGACCCACGAAGTGCACGCCTTGATGGTCGAAACTGTAGTAACCCCTGTTATTCGACGCCTTGCCGAAGCGCTGGAAGTACTCGGCTCCGGGCCCGTCGGTGACGTCGTGCTCGCCGGGCACGGTATGCAGTTCGGTGACGGGCAGTCCCGACAGCAACTGCGCGGCGAGATCGAATTCGGCTGCTTTCGAAAGATGCGTGATGTCGCCGGTATGAATGGCGAGCGCAGGTTTGACGGGCATCGCGTTGACGAACTCGATGGTCTGCTTCAGCGTGCCGGCCACATCGGGGTTGGCTTCCTTGTTGAAGCCGATATGCGTATCGCTGATCTGAAGAAAGAGCGGCACGCCGCTCGCCGCGGCCGGTTTGCCGTCGGCGGCGAGTGCGAGTTGAACCGGCGTCAGCACGCCGCCGGCAAGCACGAACAGCGTGCCCGCGCCGCCGAACGCGAGACATTTCAGCGCGCCGCGGCGCGATGGATCGAAGGGATGGGACGACATGTTGGCCTCACGATGACGGGCCACCGACAGCGCGCCGGCTTATCCAGCGTTCTTCGGGCCCGGTTCGTCAGGCATGACTGCGGCCGCGCGGAATTTATTCCCGGCGGCCGCGAATCTTCAACATTGTCTTCAACATTGCAGCGCTACCGTGCAGTGGCCGGCATCGCGCGAACGACGCCGGCCATGCTGCGGATCGGCTTACTCTCCTTGAGCCTTCTGGCGCAGCTTGCCCTGATAACGGATCGTCGGACGCAGCGATTGCGTGGTCGGCGCCGGTGCCTTCAGCAACTGGCGGGCAACCATCGCATTCGACGAACTGAGCGAGCCGATGCTCGATTCACGCGACGGGTCCGCGAGACCATGCGCGACGAGCAGCTTGGCTTCGAGTTGCAGGCTCGTCAGCAGCACCGGGTCCTTCAGTGCGCTGCTTTGTGCGAGCAACTGGCTCCACGCGTTGTTGCTGTAGTTCGTCACGTAGTAGTCCAGGCCGCTCGGATCGGCCAGCACTGCGGAACAGCCGTTCAGCCGCAACTGCGTTTGCAGGTCCTTCATCGCGACCGTCTTGCGCGAGGTGAGTCCGTCGCCATAAGCCAGCGTCAACGGAATCGTCCACTGCGTGCCGGGATACTGGTTCTGATTCGGGAACGGCGACTGTTTCAGCGTCACGATGGTCTGGTTCGTCGTCAGATCGCACTGCGTGTCGAGCGAGATCAGCGGTACGCCGGTTTGCCGCACGAAGCTGTCGCCGATCGCGACCATCGGCTCGCCGCTCGCCTTCGCGAGTTCGTCCCACAGCCGTTTCGGCGTCACGTTGCCGAGAGAATAGTCCGCGAGATACTGCTGCAGACCCTTGCGCATCGTTTCCTCGCCGAGATAGTTCTCGATCGTCTTCAGAACATGGCCGCCCTTGTCGTACGTGAAGGCGCTCGCGCTCAGCACGAAGTCGTTGGACGCCCAGCCGTTGAAGTTCGGCTGCACGGGGAACGACGTCGACTTGAGATCGGCGTTGATGACCGCGTACTTGTTCTTCACGTCGTCGACCCAGCTAAAGCGGTCGGGGAAGAAGCGGACCTTGGTCTTGTTCTCGAAGAACGTCGCGAACGATTCGTTGAGCCACACGTCGTCCCACCAGTCGAGCGTAACGAGATCGCCGAACCACTGATGCGCCGCTTCGTGCGTGAGCACCGTCACGCCGTAATCGGACATGGTGGTGCCCGGCGCGGGCAGGATGTCGTCGGCGAATTCCAGAATCGCGCCCCAGTTCTCCATGCCGCCGAAGTTCAGGTCCTTCTGCTCCTTGAACGCGTCGTTCGCGGCGACCGTGTCGAACTTCGTGAGCGGCAACGGGATGCCCGTGTAGCGATAGTAGTAATCGAGCGCCTGCTTGGTCTGCTGCATCGCGGGCTTGGCCCAGTCACGCATGCCGGGCGGCGTGAAGATGCGCAGATGCAAGCCCTTGCCGTCCGGCAGCGGACTCGTGAAATCGTCTTCGAGAATATCGAACTGACCGCCGCCGAAGAACAGCAGATACGACGGCATCGGCGGCGTCTTTTCGAACGACACCAGCTTGTAGCCGCTATCCACGTTCACCGCGGGCTTTTCGGCTGCGTTCGACACGACGTTCCAGTTCTGCGGCACTTCGGCGCTCACCTCGTAGGTCGGCCGGAATGCCGGCTCGTCCCAGCCAGGGAACCATTGCCGCGCGAGATTCGACTCGCCTTGCGTGAGAATCGCGCCGCTCGTGGTGCCGTCGGTCGACTTCAGATCAACGCGGAACACGCCCTCGGCCGCCGAGCAGCCGGGGTAGTGGTCGTCGCCGCAACTGCCGCCCGTTTTCGCCACCGGGTCGTCATAGCTCTTGAAGTTGATGATGCCGCTCCACTCCATGTGCAGCGAGTAGTTGCCCGCGGCGATCTGGCCGCTGACGGGCCGCAGCTGATAAAAATCGCCGTCGTCCTGCGGCGTGGCGATCAACGCGATGTTGCCCGGTTGAAGCGTGATCGTGCCGTTGGTGAACTTGACGCGATGGCCGGCAATCGTGATCGCGTTGACCGGCTTGAGCACCTTGATCTGCACGTCGGCGCGGCCGTCGAACGAGGAAAGCGCCGGGTTCGGCCTGAACCACAGCTTGTAGTTGATCGGCGTGACCGTGTTCGGCAATTCCACCGGCTGCACGGTCTTGTCGATCGATGTATTCGCCAGCACGGCGCTCGCCGGGGGCACCAGCGGAACGTCGGATGCAGCCGTTGGAGCTTGTGCGGATTTGCCCGTCAACGAAGCCGAGCCGTCGCCTCCACCGCAGCCGGCCATTACCATTATTCCGGCTAACGCCAGGCACTGCACCTGCAATCGGAAATTAATACGCATTTTTAATCCTCGACTGACAATATCGGTATAAAGAAAGTGCGTTGAGTCACTTCAGCCGTGTTTCTTTTTTCAGCGAAAAAGGTCTCCCGCACTAGCACCGAATTGCTAGCGAGAATATATGGACGTGTTATGTCCTCAGCACTAATGGCTGATTTTTAAAGCGGAAACTCGTTTATTACAAAACTTTCAGAAAGACGATTAAAGCCGCCCTTGCGGATCGACGGGTCAAGCGCAGCCCGCCTGCTCTTCCGGGTGCAATGCAATAAAACAGGATCAGTATTGACGACAGTGCGTAGCCTAGTTTGGCAAACGTTACCGTGTCAACTTCCTTTCACAATCTTTCTTCGATTGGCGCTCGCCGTATGCAAAGCGAATGCCTTAAGTAATCGGCCTGAGTTAATACTCTAAATAGCGGGATTTTCGCGCGGGACTACGGAAAATTTTTTATTTTCCGGGGGCGGGATGTGATAAGCGGGAGATGAGCTACCCGATTGGAAAATCGGGTGGCGCATTTGTACTAGCTATTGAGTCCAGCGGGCGGGTTCGGTGGAGAGCCGAGCCGCGCGCGATCGTCATAGGTCATGGCAACGATCGCGCGGCCCATGCGTTTGCTCAGGCTGCTGCCGCTTCGGTCTGCCGCGAAGGAAACGGATTGCGCCACGCTTCCAGTTCGTTCAGCCGATCGTGCCAGCGCACCACATTCGGAAACTCGCCGAGCGGCATCGCGGCGCGCGACGCATACGGCAACGTGACGGCGACCGAGAAGTCAGCAATGCTCATCGCGTCGCCGAGCAGCCACTTCCGGTTCTCGAGATGCCGGTCCAACACCGCTGCGTGCTTGCGAAACCAGCCTTGCGCTTCGGCGATCTTCGCGCTGTCGGGTCCGCCGAGTCCAATAGCGGGCTTGATCAGGTGCTCGAAGTAAAGCGTTCCGCCGTGGCGATAAAAATGCTGGCTATTCCAGCTCAGCCAGCGCAGCACGTCTGTCTGCTGCTCGGCGTTTTGCGGCCACAGCGGCGATTGCGCAAGTTGCGCGAGATGGCAAATGATCGCGTCGGCTTCCCAGATGCTTCGCTCTCCGTCGACGAGGCACGGCACTTTGCCGTTCGGATTAATCGCCAGATAAGCGGGCGCGACGTGCTCGCCTTTGCCGAGGTCAACGAAAACATATTCGATTTGCAACCCTAAATAACGCGCAACTGCGCAAGCCTTGCGAGGGGCCAGCGTTTCTGAATAGTAAAGCTGCATGTGACGTCTCCGTGTGAGTTGACTCCATTCGATGTTGCCTCTTCAAGCGCTTTAAATTCCCGTGCCGCCGAGTTCCGCGATCAATGCATCGAGCTTCTCGAACGCGCCCTTCCAGCCTGCATCGTGACCATCGCGCGCGGCTTCGTCGAAGAACTGCGAGTGCGTGAAGTTCATTTCCGTGCCTTCATCGACGGGACGAAACGTGATCGTCACGAGCGAGCGGCGCTCGGGCAGCGTCACCCACTGCCACGTGAACACGAGCTTGCGGTCGGCCTCGACTTCCTGATATTCGCCGCGGCAGTCGTGCGTTTCGCCGTCGAGCGTCTGGAACACCACGCGAAAACGGCCGCCCACGCGCGGATCGGCTTCGGCGCTCAGCACCGGCCCGGCGTCGGGGCCCCACCAGCGCGCCATCAACTCCGGTCTCGTCCACGCGGCATAGACTTTCTGCGGCGGCGCCTTCAGGCGCCGTACGATCGTCAGGCTCGGCTTCTGCATATTCACTCCTCTCCTTCGACAAAATCGGCGAGCCGGTCGAGGCTCGCGGACCAGAAGCGCTCATAGCGTCTGAGCCACGCCATCGCCTCTTCCATTGGGCCGGCCACCAGGTCAACCGACACGGTCCGCCCATGCTTGGCGCGCGTGATGAGCCCGGCGTCGCTCAGCACGTCGAGATGCTTCATGACGGCGGGCAGCTTGAGCGGCAATGGGCGTGCGATTTCCGTGACGGACAGGCCCGGCTCCCGCTCGAGGCGGGCGAGGATGGCCCGCCGCGTGGGGTCCACCAGCGCGGAAAACGTACGATCGAGTTGACTGACAGGAGACTTCACCATGTGGTGAACTATAGAGACTCGGCGCGCGGTGTCAAGGTGTTCTATGTCTACTTTTTCTCGGAGCTTGAGACCGGGGAATTGGCGCGGCGCTGAGCAACGTATCCAACCTCGCCTGCGCCGCGAACCGCGATCAGCTCGTCAGCGCGTTGCGCTTGCTGGCGGGCACGCTGAAAGATCGTCCCCGCGCGCTGTTCGGCACGATTTGACGCGCTACGTGCGTAGCGGTCTGAAGAAGCTGCGGATCTCGGCGGCCAGCAGGTCGGGCTTTTCCATCGCGGCGAAATGGCCGCCGCCCGGCATGTCCGTCCACTGCGCGACATTGAAGGTTCGTTCGAGCCAACTGCGCGGCGGATGGCTGATCTCTTTCGGAAAGCGCGCAAAGCCGACGGGCGGCACGACACGCTGGCCTTCGGCAAAACGCATCGGCTGAAGGCGGTTCTCCCAATACATTTGTATAGCGGGCCCGATGCATTGCGTGTACCAGTAGAGCGAAATGTTGGTCAGCAACTCGTCCTTCGAAAACACGCGTTCGACGTCGCCTTCGCAATCGCTCCACGCGCGAAATTTTTCGGCGATCCAGGCGGCGAGTCCAACCGGCGAATCGTTCAGCGAAGCGGCGAGCGTCAGCGGCTTCGTCGCGTGCATGTGGGCATAGCCGCCTTCGAGTGCGGCCCAGTCGTTTTTCTCGCGCAAAAAGCGCTCTTCTTCCGAGGTCAACGGTCGTTGCGCCGCGCCGATTGCCGGCTCATAGGAACTCGGCAGGAAGTTCAAATGAACGCCGTCGACAGCCTGCGGATGCCGCGCCGCCAGCGCAAGCGATACACCCGCGCCAAGGTCGCCGCCTTGCGCGCCGAAGCGCCGATAGCCAAGCCCGCTCATCAGCGACACCCAAAGATCCGCGACCTGAAACGCCGACGTGCCGGGCTGTGCGGGCGCCGGTGAAAACGTGAAGCCCGGCAGCGAAGGCACGACCACATCGAACGAGTCCGCGGGATCTCCGCCGAACGCCGCGGGATCGCAGAGCCGTTCGAGCAGCGCCTCGAACTCGACAAACGAACCGGGCCAACCATGCGTGACGACGAGCGGATAAGGCGCGTGACCCACGCCGCGCCGATGAATGAAATGCACGCGCTGTCCATGCACATCGGCGACGAATTGCGGCTCCCGGTTCAGGCGCTGCTCGGCCGCGCGCCAGTCGAACTGGTTCGCCCAATAGTCGACGAACTCGCGCAGCCATGCCGGGTCGATACCCTGCTGCCATGCGGGCGACGGCGTCGCGGGCGCCCAGCGCGTTGCACGAATACGTCGGTGAAGATCGTCGATGTCGGCATCAGGCACGGCGATATGAAACGGTTCGATCTGCATGGGCGTCATCCAGGGTGAAGTAGCCGATAGCGCACTATCTACGCCGCGAGACTCGCGGCAATGCGCTCGCGTGAACCACGAAATTATCGGCATGGTACACAATGGCCGCATTTCCGTTTTGTGCGCTGGAGATCGACATGCTGGGAGCGCTCGCCGCCCTGCTTCTATTTCAATGCCTTGGAGAAGGCGTGTCTTACGTATTCCATTTGCCGGTGCCCGGCCCGGTGATCGGCATGCTGTTGCTGTTCGGCTTCATCATGATGCGCCCACAAACGGCGGACGCAATCGAGCCGACCGCGCTCGAATTGCTGCGGCATCTGTCGCTGCTGTTCGTGCCTGCGGGCGTCGGCATCATGGTGTCGGCAAGCCGCATTCGCGGCGATGCCGTTGCGGTGATCGTCTCGATTGCCGTCAGCACGACACTCGCGATTGCGGTCGCCGCACTCGTCACCCGTGCGTTGATGCGCCGGCAGCAGCGCCGGCAACCGCACGATCGCGCCGATACGGAGGCGGCACAATGACCGCGTTACCCAAGCTCGGCGCGATCTGGGTCTATCTTGCGGCAAGCCCGCTGCTCGGCCTCACCATCACGTTGATCGCGTATCTGATCGCGCAGACGTTGTATGCGAAGGCGCGTTTCAATCCGCTCGCCAATCCGGTGTTGATCGCGGTCGCGCTGCTGGTCGCGGTGCTCGAGATCACGGGCACGCCGTACGCCACGTATTTCGAGGGCGCGCAGTTCGTGCACTTCCTGCTCGGTCCCGCGACGGTCGCGCTCGCGTTGCCGCTCTATCGTCAGTGGCCGAAGCTGCGCCGCTATGCGTTGCCGCTGTTAGGCGGGCTCGTCGCCGGCTCGTTGACCGCGATCGTTTCGGCGATCGGCGTGGCCGCGCTGTTCGGCGCATCGCATCAAACGCTCGCATCGCTCGCACCCAAATCCGCGACGACGCCGATCGCGATGGCCGTCGCGTCGGAAATCGGCGGGATTCCGTCGCTGACCGCAGTGCTCGTTATATCGACGGGCGTCTTCGGCGCGGTCTTCGCGCGTGCCATCCTCAACGCGCTGAAGATCGCAGAACCCGAAGTGCGCGGTTTCGCACTCGGCATTGCGTCGCATGGCATCGGCACGGCGCGCGCCTTCCAGGTCAGCGAGCAGATGGGCGCGTTTGCAGGGCTCGGCATGGGGCTTAACGGCGTGTTCACCGCGTTCGTGGTTCCTGTGCTGATGCCGGTTGTTGCACGCTGGTTGGGTGCGTGAGCGTGGGTTGCTTTTATGCCGCTGAAACAGATTAGCCCGCAAATCAAGGGCTAATCTGAAACACGCCGGCGCGCTTAGCTCCGCATCGCGGACAGTAACGGCGTCGACTTAAGCATTAACTAATTCGCCATCCGAACTAAACAAAGAGCGCGGCCAGCAAGCGCTCGCGACACCTCATCAGAACGCTGTGCACCCATTCGTCCCGCATAGTTTGAAGCACCGTCTGTTTTATGCCATGCTAGCCACGCCCCAAAAGGATCATCACGGCTAGTCATCAAAAGAGAGGGCGTGAGAGGCGACCAATCCTGTTGTCCATTCCTCAGGAGGAGACATGATTGTGTCATCGCAAGCGCGCAGCATTCGCTGTGCCGGACGCGTGCCCGGCGTCGCTGGTTTCCCCGCTTTTTTATCGCAGCCTTCCCTTCCCGCCGCGCGGTTCAAGTATCTGCATCGCGCGGCCGCCGTGTCGAGCTTCGCTTTCCTCATCGGCCTGTCATCCGTCTGTCACGCCGACACGCAGGTCGGCGGCACCTTGCCGCCCGCGCCGGACATACTCTATGGCGACCTGTTCGTGGCCGTGCAAACGGCGCAGATCTATCCGGACGAGAAGACCTTCGTCGATGCAACGCCGAATGCGGATCCCGCCGCAATCGTGCAGCTTTATCACCAGCAGAGGAGCAAGCCCGGCTTCTCGCTCGCGAACTTCGTGAATCAGTACTTCACGCCGCCGAGCGAGCCGGTCATCACGCCGCCCGCGAATCAGACGCTGCGTGAGCACATCAACTGGCTGTGGCCCGCGCTCACACGCACGACCATGAGCGCGCCGCCGAACAGCTCGCTGATTCCGTTGCCGAAGCCGTACGTGGTGCCCGGCGGGCGCTTTCGCGAAGGCTACTACTGGGACACCTACTTCACGATGCTGGGCCTTCAGGAAGCGGGCCGCGAAGATCTCGTCGACAACATGCTCGACAACTTCGCGTACATGATCGACACGTTCGGCCATATTCCTAACGGCAATCGCACGTACTACCTCGACCGTTCGCAGCCGCCCTTCTTCTCGCACATGGTGGAGCTCGCGGCCAAGGTGGAAGGACGCGGCGTCTATCAGAAGTATCTGCCGGCGCTGCGCAAGGAATACGGCTACTGGATGCAGGGCGAAAGCTCGACGCCGGCCGGCTCCGCGACGCGCAACGTGGTCGTGATGCCCGATCGCACGGTGCTGAACCGCTACTGGGACGAGCTCGACACGCCTCGCGACGAGTCTTATCTTGAGGACATTCAGACCGCGCAAAAGGCAACCGGGCGCAATCCTAACGACGTCTACCGCGAACTGCGCGCCACCGCCGAAAGCGGCTGGGATTTCAGCTCGCGCTGGTTCGGCGACAACATGACGCTCGCGACGGTGCGCACCACGTCGATCATCCCCGTCGATCTCAACAGCCTGATGTTCCACCTGGAGATCACCATCGCGAAGGGCTGCGGCGAGACGCGCGATTTCCGCTGTGTCGGCGAATTCGCGGGACGCGCGGCGAAGCGCGCGCTCGGCATCAATCGCTATTTGTGGAACGCGAACGGCTACTACGGCGACTATGACTGGCAACTCGCCAAACCGCGCGACAACAAGACCGCGGCGATGGTGTTCCCGCTGTTCGTCGGCGCCGCGTGGCCGGATCGCGCGAAAAAGACCGCGCAGCAGGTGCAATCGACGTTGTTGCAGCCAGGCGGCCTCGTCACCACGACGTACAACACCACGCAGCAGTGGGATGCGCCGAACGGCTGGGCGCCGTTGCACTGGGTCGCGATCCAGGGCTTGAAGCGCTATGGCCAGGACGCGCTCGCGCAGCAGATCGGCACGCGCTTTCTCGCCGACGTGAAAGGCGTCTATGCGTCGGACAAGAAGCTCGTCGAGAAATACGTAGTGGAAGGCGCAGGCACGGGCGGTGGCGGCGGAGGCGAATATCCGCTTCAGGACGGCTTCGGCTGGACGAACGGCGTGACGCTGAAACTGCTGGACCTGTATAGCCCCGGCGAGTGAGTTCGCCGCGGCGCGAGGAGACCAGAGGCTGGCGGCAGACTCGCGGGACGTAGAAACACTGTATAAAAACACAGTATAATGACACGCATGAACCCGTCATTTCCTGGCCGGGGCCTGCGCGCCCGGCGTTGAATCATGGTGTCCCAGCAAGGCCTGTTTGCCCCCGAGCCCGTTACCCTGTTTAGCGACAACGAAGGCGGAATGCGTTATCTGCCCGACCTGGTCCCGCTTGCGCTCGCGCAGCAGTGGTTCGGCGAGGCGCTGAAGAACATCGGCTGGAGCAGCCATCAGCGGATGATGTACGAGCGCGAGGTGGCCGTGCCTCGGCTTATCGCCACGTTCCTGCGCGAATCGGCGGACTTGCCCGCGCCGCTTGGCGAGGCGTTCGAAGCGGTGCGCTCGGTCGTCGGCGCGCCGTTTAACCGCGTGGGTCTGAACCTGTATCGCGACGAACACGACAGCGTCGCGCCGCACAGCGACAAGACGGCGAACCTGGTGCGCGGCGAGCCAATCGCGATCGTATCGCTCGGCGCTGTGCGCCGCATGACGATCCGCCCGAAGAAAGGCCCCGGCCGCGCGGTGCACGTCGACCTCGAGCCGGGTAGCTGTCTGGTGATGAGCTACGCGTCGCAGTTCACGCACGACCACGGCATTCCAAAGCTCGGCGAGCGCGTCGGGCCGCGTATCAGCCTGGCATTTCGCTGCTATAACGGGCCGCGGGAATAGGCACACCTGTGCGTGCGCACGCCCCTGCCCGCATCCCCCGCCCGATCACACGGCAAAAACGTCCGGATTCTCGAGCAAGGGCACAAACTTACCGCTGCGGCCGTCGAGTGCAAGCATCACGCCGCTTTCAATCTGGAAGAGCCAGCCATGCAGTTGCAGCGTCTTGTTCGCGAGCCCGACCGCCACCGACGGATGCGTGCGGATATTAGCCAGTTGGGCCACCACGTTGTCCTTGACCAGCGCGTCGAGACGTTCCGCCGCCGACTCATAGGTGCGCGACGCATTGATCGCCTTCGCGGCATCGGCGTGACGCAGCCAGCCGGCCACCGCCGGCAGATGTTCGAGGTTCGTGTTGCTCGAGATCGCCGTCATCGCGCCGCAATTCGAGTGGCCGCATATCACGATGTCGCGTACGCCGAGCACCGCCACGGCATATTCGACGGTCGCCGACACGCCGCCCGGCTCGGGACCATACGACGGCACGATATTGCCCGCGTTGCGAATCACGAACAGCGCGCCGGGTTCCGACTGCGTCAGCAGTTCGGGCACCACGCGGCTGTCCGAGCACGTCACAAAAAGCGCGCTCGGGCTTTGCGCGGCGGACAGGCGCTTGAACAAAGCGCTTTGCTGCGGAAACACGTCGCGTTGAAAGCGGATCAAGCCCTCGATGATTTCCTGCAAGATGTTCTCTCCGATAGTCGAAGGTTCGAAGTTGCGCGGCGCGCAGCGCACAGCCGCTACGGATTCGCGCGACTATACCGCGTTGCCGCCTTGCCACGCGATGGGCACGCGCCGCCGAGCCCGCCGCGCAACGCGCCGCGCCAGTGCGACTCGGGCGTCTCCTTGCCGCGTCGTCGCGCCGTCAAAGCCGGCGCATGCCGGCCCAGCTACAACGACCTCACGGCCCCGTCTTGTCGAAGTCGCGCGTTTCGAGCTCCACCGATTGCCCGCCGTTTTTTTCGAGCACCCGCTTGGTGGCGTTTTCGATCTGCGCGCGATTCGCCTCGAACGTGCCCACGAGATCGTGCGCCGACGGCCCGCCGTTGCCGAAATGGTCGTTGAGCGCGTCGAGCGATACGCTGCACCAGACGTCCTTTCCGTCGACATTGGCTTCGAAGGCGACGCGCGCAGCCGCCACCACTTCACGGCGTCCGGTGAATTCGATCCTCATAATGATCCTCCATGTGTCGAAAGAATTGCGGGAGTCGCAAGCGTTGTGCCATGACGGCACGCAGCGCTTCACTGCAGCACTACGCTGCGAAGATTCCCTGCAAGGTGCATACTCGCTTTCGGCCGCTCGAACGGCCACGCCGACGTCATAGCGCCGACCGTGCATCATGCATCAGCCAGGCACCGCCTGGCAGACGCACCCACTATTCTGATACCAACTTCGCCCCATGTCCCGCCATCCGCAATCGTCGCGTCCTTTGGTCATTGCCGCCGTCATGGCTTCGATGGCGATGGTCGCCATCGAAGCCACCATCGTATCCACCGCCATGCCGCAGATCGTCGCACAACTCGGCGATCTGCATCTGTATAGCTGGGTCTTCTCGTCGTTCCTGCTCGCTCAAACGGCGATGACCGTCGTGTTCGGCAAGCTGGCCGATCTCTACGGCCGCAAGCCGATCATGCTGGCCGGCATCGCGATCTTTCTGATCGGCTCCGTGCTCGCGGGCTTCGCGTGGTCGATGCCGGCCATGATCGCATTCCGGCTGATTCAGGGCGTCGGCGCGGGCGCGATCCAGCCGGTCACGCTGACCATCGTCGCGGACCTGTATCCGGCGCGCGAACGCGGCAAGGTGCAAGGTTATCTTGCGAGCGTGTGGGCGATTTCGGCAGTCGTCGGGCCGATGGTCGGCGGCTTCATCATCCACAACATGTCGTGGGCGTGGATCTTCTGGATGAACGTGCCGATCGGCCTCGCGTCGGCTGCGGGCTTCATCGCGTTCCTGCGCGAGGGTGAGCGGCACGCGCGCCCTTCCATCGACTTCGTGGGCGCAGCGCTCTTCATGGCCGCCATCGCCGCGTTGATGACGGCGCTCACCTACGCGGGCGACGACGACCTCGCGCATGCGTCGATGGCCGGCGCGGCATTCGTCGTGTGCCTGCTGCTGTTCGTGCTGCAGGAGCGCCGCGCCAGGGAGCCGATGATCTCGTTCGCACTGTGGAGCCGCCGCCCGATTGCCGCGTGCAACGGAGCGACCTTGCTCTCCGGCATGATCCTGATGGGCTCGACCACGTTCCTGCCGATGTACGTGCAAGGCGTGCTGAACCGCTCGCCCGTGATCGCCGGCCTTGCACTGACGATGATGATGGTCGGCTGGCCCGTCGGCGCCACGCTCGCTGCCAAGGTGTTTCACCGCATCGGCCTGCGGCGCATGCTGATCGCCGGCAGTGCGTTCATTCCGGTCGGCGCGGTGCTGCTGCTGTTTCTTGCGCCGGGCGGCTCGCCGCTCGTCGCCGCGTTCGGCTCGCTCATCATGGGCTTCGGCATGGGCACGTCGAGCGTCAGTTGCCTCATCCTGATCCAGGAAATCGTCAAGATGGAGGAGCGCGGCAGCGCCACGGCGTCGAACCTGTTCTCGCGTAATCTCGGCAGCACGCTCGGCGCGACGCTGTTCGGCGCGGTGCTCAACTTCGGGCTGAGTCATTCGGGAGGCAGCGCCGCCGTCAGGTCCGATCAACTGAAAAGCCTGCTGCAAAATCAGGCGGCGAATTTCGGCGGCGGCGACGCGATCCGCATGGTGCTGCATCAATCGCTGCACCTCACGTTCATGTCGATCTTCGCGATTGCGATTTTTGTGGTCGTGCTGCTGACGCTGGTGCCGGCGATCCACATCGGCGCCGAGAAAAAGATGCCGCTGGAGGCGCTGGCGCCGCTGGAAGATTGAGGCTTTGCGATGCGAGCTGCGCGACGGCAAGCCAACGCCGCCGCTTCGCGCGGCCCATGCGCAACGCGTCAGCCCTTCGCGTACAGCGTCGAATCAGCAAACCCTTCCGCCGCCAGCACGTCGCCGACCAGAATCAACGCGGTGCGCTCGATCTGCGTCGACTGCACCTTGCCGAGAATATCGTCGAGCGTGCCGGTGATCTTTTCTTCGTCCGGCCAGCTCGCGCGATAGATCACCGCGATCGGACACGCGCCGCCGTAATGCGGCCGCAATTCGTCGACGATACGCGCAAGGTGCCGCACGCCCAGGTGAATCGCCATCGTCGCACGATGCCGCGCGAGATCGGCAAGTTGCTCGCCTTCGGGCATCGCGGTTTTCGTCGCGTAGCGCGTGAGAATGAGCGTCTGCGAAACGCCGGGCAACGTCAGCTCGCAACCGAGCGCGGCCGCGCTGGCAGCGGTCGCCGTCACGCCCGGCACGATCTCATAGGGAATCGCCAGTTCGCGCAGTCTGCGAATCTGTTCGCCGATCGCGCCATACAACGACGGGTCGCCCGAATGCACGCGCGCCACATCCTGGCCTCTATCGTGTGCGCGTTTCAGCAAGGCCACGATCTGATCGAGATCGAGCTCGGCGGTGTTGACGACATCTATCGCCGAATGTCCTTCCAGCACCGCAGCCGGCACGAGCGAACCGGCATACAGAATCACCGGACAACGGCGCACGAGGCGCTGCCCTTTCACCGTGATTAGTTCGGGGTCCCCAGGACCCGCGCCGATAAAAAACACCGTCATTCAAAGCTCCATGATTGATGCAGACCATTCAGTGCGACCGAGGCAGCGCTTCGAGCAAACTGGCTGCGCTGTCAAACTCGCGATCCACCGCAGGCAATGACGGCCGGCGCAGCATCACGACCGGCAAGCGGCGCTCGCGTGCGACTTCGAGCTTCGCTTCGGTCGCGCTGCCGCCGCTATTCTTGCTGACGAGCACGTCGAAGCGTTGCAGCGCGAACAGCGCGCGTTCGCCTTCCAGCGTGAACGGTCCGCGCGCCGCGAGTATGCGAGCGCGTGCGGTATCCGCGTGCGAATCGAGGCAGCGCACGAACCAGAACTGATGCGCGGGAATCTCGTCAAGATGCGCGAGCGGTTCGCGTCCAAGCGTGAAGAGCGGCCGCGCGAATGGCGCCAGCGCCGCCGTGAGTTCGTCCCAGTCATCGACCATGCGCCAGTCGTCGCCGGCTTGCGGCTCCCATGCGGGCCGGCGCAGCGCCCAGCACGGCACGCGCGCGGACCTGGCCGCCTGCGCCGCGTTCGCGCTAATTTGCGCCGCGTACGGATGCGTCGCGTCGATCACGAGGCCGATCGCTTCCTGTTCGATATAGCGCTGCATCCCTTCACTGCCGCCGAAGCCGCCCACGCGCACTGCGCAGCACAGATCGTCGGGCACCTTGCCGAGTCCGGCGAGACTGTAGACGTCGTGCGCAGCAAGCTGCCGCGCGATGCGCAACGCGTCGCCCGTGCCGCCGAGCAGAAGAACCCGCGTCATCGCGCCGCTCCGATCAGATTGCCCTGGCGGTCGATCGCGAATGTCTCGACGCTCACCTGCGGCGGCACGATCTCGCGCGCCACGCGAAGCGCATGTTCACAGACGATGTCGGCAAGCGGCACCTGTTGCGCATGCGCGAGCGCGACGGCCTGCTGGCTCGTGTTGGCCGCGCGAATCGCGGCCTGCAACGCGTCGTTCGCGCCGTGTTCGGCGGCCCATGCGGCGAGCCGTTCGAGGTCGATGCTCGAGTTGCGGCTATGCAGATCGAGGTGGCCCGCCGCGAGCTTGCTCAGCTTGCCGAAGCCACCGCAAATGCTCAGGCGCTCGACCGGCGCGCGCTTCATATGCTTGAGCACCGCGCCGACGAAATCGCCCATTTCGATCAACGCGATGTCGGGCAAGCCGTAATGCGCGCGCATCGCGTCTTCGCTCGCGTTGCCGGTGCAGGCGGCGACATGCGTATAGCCGTTCGCGCGCGCGACGTCGATGCCTTGATGAATCGACGCGATATACGCCGAGCACGAGAACGGGCGCACGATGCCGGTCGTGCCCAGAATCGACAGGCCCCCGAGAATGCCGAGCCGCGGGTTCATCGTCTTGAGCGCGAGCGCTTCGCCGCCCTCGACGCCGATCGTCACTTCGAAGCCGCCGCGATAGCCGTGCTCGGCGGCGAGTTCGGCGAGGTGCGCGGTCATCATCTGACGCGGCACGGGGTTGATCGCGGGCTCGCCGACCGCGAGCGTCAGTCCGGCGCGCGTGACGGTGCCCACGCCCGGTCCGGCGCGAAACACCACGCCCGCTTCCGCGACGAGGCGCACGCGCGCGAACACCACGGCGCCGTGCGTGACGTCGGGATCGTCGCCGGCGTCCTTGATCGTGCCGGCCTCGGCGCCGTCGTCGGTCAGGCGGCAGAACACGAGCGGCATCGGCACATGCTGGCCCTTCGGCAACACGATTTCGGCGATGTCGCTGACCACGCCCGCGAGCAGCAGACGCGCCGCCGCCAGCGACGTCGCGGTGGCGCAACTGCCGGTCGTGTAGCCGCTGCGCAGCGGCGCGGGTTGTTCGGGGGTTTCGTCGCGCATCGCGGTCAGGCGGAGCGTTCGGGCTGTGGGCGACTTGCGGCGCGCTCGGCGCTTGAAGACTTCACCACATCGAGCAAGGTGATCGGCAGCGCCTGCCGCCACGTATCGAATCCGCCGAGCGGTTGCGCATCGGCAAGCGCGATGCGCGTCAGCGTGCCGCCATGCTGTTCGCGCCATGCGGCAAGCGCCGCCTCGCCTTGCAACGTCACCGCGTTGGCGACCAGCCGGCCGCCGTCGCGCAGACTCGCCCAGCACGCGTCGAGTACACCCGGCACCGTCACGCCCCCGCCGATGAACACCGCATCCGGCGTCGGCAGCCCGTTGAGTGCTTCAGGCGCGCGGCCCGCGACGAGTTGCAGCCCCGGCACGCCCAACGCATCGCGATTGTGTTCGATAAAGCGCTGCCGCTCCGCGTGCGCTTCAATGGCAATCGCGCGGCAAGCCGGATGCGCGCGCATCCATTCGATGCCGATCGAGCCGCTGCCCGCGCCCACGTCCCACAGCAATTCGCCGGGCGTCGGCGCGAGACGCGCGAGCGTGATCGCGCGCACATCGCGTTTGGTCAACTGGCCGTCGTGGCGGAATGCGTCGTCGGGCAAGCCGCAAGTGAGCGGCAGACGCGGCGCGCCATCGGTCGCGCGGCATTCGAGCGCGATCAGGTTCAGCGCGGCAACGTCGCGCGCGGACCACTGATCCGCGCGGCCGTCGATGCGCCGCTCCGCGTCGCCGCCGAGATGTTCGAGCACGGTCATGCGCGTCGCGCCGAAGCCGCGCGCGTTCAGCAGCGCGGCGAGCGCCGCGGGCGTGCCGCCGTCCGCGCTCAACACGAACACGCGCGCGCCGTCATGCAGATGCGCATTCAGCGTCGGCAGCGGCCGGCCGACCAGCGACACGACGGCCGCATCCTGCAACGGCCAGCCAAGCCGGGCAGCGGCCAGCGACAACGACGAAGGTGCGGGCAGCACGCGCAACTCGTCGGCGGGCAACTGCCTGGCCAGCGTCGCGCCGACGCCGAACAGCATCGGATCGCCGCTCGCCAGCACGCAGACGGAGCGGCCGCGCTCGGCGAGCAACGGCGCGAGATCGAACGGACGCGGCCACGCGGCGCGGCGCGCGGCGAGCCGCGCCGGCAGCATCGACAGATGACGCTCGCCGCCGTAAATCGCCGACGCCTCCAGCAACGCACGCCGCGCGGGCCGTCCCAAACCGGCGAAGCCGTCGTCGCCGATGCCCACTACCGTCAGCCACGCCGGCATGCATCCTTCCTCATGATGTCTCTCAAAACAATGCGCTGCGCCACGCCGGTCAAAGCGTCCAGCCTCGTTGTGCTATCCGAAAAAAGGCATAATACAGCCGCCGGTGCCCTTCGGGGCCTAAGAGGGAACACAGCGGGGAAACCATCGCCGCTGCGGCTGCCCCCGCAACTGTATGCAGCGAGTCCGCCTGCGCTAAGCGCCACTGGTTCGACCGGGAAGGCCGCGGCGGACGACGACCTGCGAGCCAGGAGACCTGCCGGCGAGACTGTTCGTGCCAGCCAACATCGGGCGGGGTGTACCGATGCCGCAGCCAAGCCGCTTTATCGCTTGCTCGGGCCGTCGCGCGACGCTAACCGCGGTGTCCGTCTTGAATCGAGCTTCTCCCTCCTCCCCTGTGTTGCCTGACGCGGCTTTCGCACCGCGGCCCTCGGCGTGTCCGGGGCTCGCGCGGATCGTCGCCGCGCGCGACGGCGGCATCTGCCGGATCAAGCTGCCGGGCGGCGAGTTGAGCGCGGCTCAGGCGCACGCAATCGCGGATGTGAGCACGCGGCACGCGGCGGGCGTGATCGAGTTGACGAACCGCGCGAATCTGCAGTTGCGCGGCGTTCGTGGCGGCGAGGAAGCGGCGTTGATTGCGGCGCTGGTGGATGCGGGGCTTGGGCCTTTGGCGGAGGCTTCTACTTCTTCTGAAGAAAAAGCCGACACCAGGTCTGCCGCCGCCCTCACCGCTTCAGCCGCCGACGACATTCGCAATGTGATGATCAGCCCTGCCGCAGGGCGCGACCGTTCTGCGCTCTTCGACACAAGGCCGCTTTGCACGACTTTGCTCGCGCTCTTGCAAAGCGACGCGCGTTTTGCGGCGCTGTCGCCGAAATTCGCGCTGCTCGTCGACGGCGGCGAGCGTCTTGCGCGGCTCGATCATCCGCATGACGTGTGGCTCGCGGCATCGCAGGGTGGTTCCGGCGAGATCCGCTTCGTGTTCGGCCTCGCCGGTTGTCCACCGGTTGCTGCGACGAATTCGGCGACGATTGATGCAGGCGCACTCGCCGCCGTGCTGCCGTCGCAAGTTCCGGCGCTGGTGCGGGCGCTGCTGCATACGTTTCTCGATCTCGCCGCCGATTCCGACACGACCCGCATGCGTCACCTGCTCGCCGAACATTCCGCCGACGCAATCCTGCGACACGCGCAAACCTACGTCGATTTCCCGTTGGCGCGCGACGCAGCGCTCGCCGAGTGGCAGCGCAGCACGCCCGCCGATGCCACGCTGCGCGTCGGCACACACGCCCAGCGTATCGCGGGAACGTGGCACGTCGGCGGTCAACCGCTGCTCGGCCGCATCGACGCAACCGCGCTGCATGGCCTCGCTTCGCTGGCGCGGCAACACGCGAACGGCGCGCTACGCATCACGCCGTGGCAAAGCGTTCTGCTGCCCGACATCGCCACACATGCCGTGCCCGCCGTGCTTACCGCGCTAAAAACGCTCGGCTTCGCGTGCGACCTGGACGACCCCGCTTCACGCCTCATCGCGTGCGCCGGTTCCACCGGCTGTGCAAAAAGTCTCGCGGATACCAAAGCCGCCGCGCTCGCGCTCGCGAAGCGCCTGCCCGCCGGCGTCGACGTACACCTGAGCGGCTGCCCGCGCTCCTGCGCCGCCGCGCATTGCGCGCCGTTCACGCTGCTTGCCGCGGCGCCTGGCCTCTACGATCTTTACCGGCGCGACGCACAGCCGGGTTTCGGCGAATGCGTCGCGCGTCGATTGACCATCGCACAAGCCGCCGACACCCTCGCGCAACTCGCCCAAGCCGAACAGACGCACGCCCAGGACGCACGACCAGAATGCCCGACTCAAATGAGTGATACCGATGCTTGATTACATTCGCGACGGTCAGGAGATCTATCGCCAATCCTTCGCGACGATCCGCGCCGAAGCCGATCTGTCGCGCATCCCCGCCGACCTCGAAAAGCTCGCGGTGCGCGTGATCCACGCGTGCGGGATGGTCGACGTGATCGGCGATCTCGCGTTCTCGCCGAATGCCGGCACGGAGGGGCGCCTCGCGCTCGCGCAGGGCGCGCCGATTCTCTGCGACGCCGGCATGGTCGCGCAAGGCATCACGCGCGCGCGCCTGCCCGCGAACAACGACGTGATCTGCACGCTCACGCACGAAGACGTGCCCGACCTCGCGCGCGAACTCGGCAACACGCGCTCGGCCGCCGCGCTCGAATTGTGGCGTCCGCGTCTTGCGGGCAGCGTCGTCGTGATCGGCAATGCGCCGACCGCGCTGTTTCATCTGCTCGACATGCTCGATGCCGGCGCGCCGAAACCCGCGCTGATTCTCGGCTTTCCGGTCGGCTTCGTCGGCGCGGCCGAATCGAAAGCCATGCTCGCGGGCGACAGCCGCGGCGTGCCGTATGTCGTCGTGCATGGCCGCCGCGGCGGCAGCGCGATGGCCGCCGCCGCGGTCAACGCGCTGGCGACGGAGGTCGAATGACCGCCGCGCCGCAACGTGCAGGGCGTCTCTTCGGACTCGGCGTGGGTCCGGGCGATCCCGAACTCATCACGCTCAAAGCACTGCGTCTCCTGAAGGCCGCGCCGGTGGTCGCGTACTTCGTCGCGAAGGGCAAGAAGGGCAACGCGTTCAGCATCATCGAGGCGCATTTGCACGACGCGCAGCAGCATCTGCCGCTCGTCTATCCGGTGACGACGGAGGCGCTCGAGCCGCCGCTTTCGTACGAAGCGATCATCGCGGACTTCTACGACACCGCTGCGCAGATCGTCGGCGGACATCTGGACGCGGGGCGCGACGTCGCGGTGATCTGCGAAGGCGATCCGTTTTTCTACGGCTCGTATATGTATCTGCACGACCGGCTCGCCGCGCGCTACGAGAGCGAGGTCGTGCCGGGCGTGTGCTCGATGCTCGGCGGCGCGGCCGTGCTCGGGGCGCCGCTCGTCTATCGCAACCAGAGCCTGTCGGTGCTGTCGGGCGTGCTGCCCGAAGACGAACTGCGCCGCCGTCTCGCCGATGCCGACGCCGCCGTTGTGATGAAACTCGGCCGCAACTTCGACAAGGTGCGGCGCGTGCTCGGCGATCTCGGCCTCGCGCATCGCGCGTTGTACGTCGAGCGCGCGACGATGGGCAATCAGCGCATCGTGCCGCTCGCCGAAGTCGATCCGATGGCGTCGCCGTATTTCTCGCTGCTCGTCGTGCCGGGGGAAAAATGGCAAGGATGATGCCGCCCGCCATCGTCATTCTGGGCGTGCGCGCGTTGGACACGGCGCGGCGCATTCAGGCTCTCACTGCCGGCTCGCAGGTGCATGCGCTGCAAGGACGCGTGCAAGCCGATGTCGCTTTTAGCGAACTCGGCGCGCATCTGCGCGAGCTGTACGCGAGCGGCACGCCGATCATCGCGCTGTGCGCGGCCGGCATCGTGATTCGCTGCGTCGCGCCGCTGTTGTCGAACAAGGGCGCGGAGCCGCCGGTGCTGGCCGTCGCCGAAGACGGCAGCGCGGTCGTGCCGCTGCTCGGCGGCCTTGCCGGCGTCAACGTGATGGCGCGCGACATCGCGGCCGCGCTCGGTGTCTCGCCCGCCATCACGACGAGCGGAGAACTGAGGTTCGGCACCTGCGTGCTGAATCCGCCCGAAGGCTACGCGCTCGCCGATATAGGCCAAGGCAAGCGCTTCGTGTCGGATCTGCTGGCGGGCGAAAGCACGCGCGTCGAAGGTGAGGCGCCGTGGCTCGACGACGCGCAACTGCCGCGTTCCGCATCCGCGCGGCTCGCGATTCGCGTAACACCGCACGCGTGGAATGGGCGCGAGGATGAGCTTGTGATTCATCCACGCAGCGTGGTTGCGGCGGTGGCGTTGGGAGAAGCGTCGGAGATTGTCGCGCGCGTGCGCGCTTCACTTGAGGCGCACGGGCTTGCTCCGCTTTCGCTCGCGGCGCTGGTGGCGTCGTCGGAAGATATGGCGCACGCGGCGTTGGCCGAAGCCGCCGCAAGCCTGAACGTGCCGCTGCGTTTTGTCGAACCTCGTTCCGCAGACGACCGCTCATCGGCGAGCCTGCCACACAAGCTCTTAAACGCCGCATTGCGCATCCCTTACGAAACGCTCAACGACGACCACGCCCAAGGCGTCGCGCTCGCCCTATCGCCTTTGGCCATCGATCCCCACACGATAGGCCGCGCGCGCGGCCGACTGACGGTGATCGGCCTCGGCCCCGGCAGCGCCGATCTCATGGTGCCCGCCGCCCGGGACGCGCTCGACGAAGCCACCGACATCCTCGGCTACGAGACCTACGTGAAAATGGCCGGCCCGCTGCGCGCCGATCAGCGTGTGCACGCGACCGACAACCGCGAGGAAATGCAGCGCGCGCGCCATGCATTCGAACTCGCGAGCGAGGGACGCTCGGTGGTGATGGTGTCGTCCGGCGACCCCGGCGTGTTCGCGATGGCCGCGGCCGTGCTCGAAGCGCTCGACGCGTCGGACAACAACGCGTGGGCCGCCGTCGAACTCAGCATCGTGCCGGGCGTATCGGCCGCGCTCGCCACCGCCGCGCAAGCGGGTGCGCCGCTCGGCCACGACTTCTGCATGCTGTCGCTGTCGGACAATCTGAAGCCGTGGAGCATCATCGAAAAACGCTTGCGGCATGCAGCGCAAGCGGACCTCGTGATGGCGTTCTACAACCCGATTTCGCGCGCCCGTCCGTGGCAACTCGACAAGGCGCTCGACATCGTGCGTGAATACCGCGCGGCCGATACGCCGGTCGTGCTCGGGCGCGACATCGGCAGACCGGGCGGCACGCTGCGCACGATCGCGCTGGCCGAACTGCATTCCGCCGATGCCGACATGCGTACGATGGTGATCGTCGGCTCGTCAACGACGCGCCGCTTTAGCAAAGGCGCGCAATGGGTCTATACGCCGCGCTGGTATCAATGAGCGCGGCCTGTAGAGTAGAAAGAGCAAAGGTCACGCCGCCGCCTTGATATCGTCGATCGCGCGCTGCCTCACGCCCAGGTCGTCCCACAACTCGGGGTGACAGGTGAACACGAGTATCTGATGCCGCGACGCCGCGTCGATCAACGCCCGCTTGATCGCGTCGCGGCGCGCGGCGTCGGTATGCACGGCGGCATCGTCGAGCATGAGCAGCGTGGGCCGGCCCGACGCCTTCAAAAGATCGGCGTACGCGAGCCGCGTGAGAATGCCGAGCTGTTCGCGCGTGCCGAAGCTCAACGCGTCGAGCGTATCGGCGCGGCCGTAGCGGTCGAGCGTCGCGGGACTCAGATCGTCGCCGAGCGCAATCGTCGATTGCGGGAAAATCCGCTTCAGATAATGGCCGAGGCGCTCGGTCAACGGCGCGCGCAGTTGCGCGACCGCCGCATCGCGTTCGGCGACGAGCACTTCATCGAGCAGACTCAACGCACCGGCGCGCAAGCTCAATTCGTCCTTGCGGCGCGTGGCCTGCTCGATCTTTGCCTCGAGCGCGGCGAGCCGCTCGCCGAGTCCCGATGCACCGACGGTCTCCAACTGGCTGCGCAAATGCGCAATGCGCACTTGCCGCTCATGCTGCTCCTGACGCGCGAGCTGCGCAGACGCGCGATAACGCTGCGCCTCGGCGGCGGGATCGTCCAGACGCGCGGCCTCGAGTTCGCGCTCGCGTCCTTCGCGCTGCTTCGTCAGCGCCTCGACCTGCACGCGCTGTTCGACAATCTTCGCCTGCCATTGCGCGCGGTTGCTGCAAAACGCCGCGTCGCTCAATTGCGCTTCCTTGCGCTGCAACTGAAGCGCGAGCGATTCGGCCGTGGCAATGCCGGTCGAACGCTTTTCCGCGGCATCGTTCAACAGCTTGCGGGCGCTTTCCAACGCGGCGCGCGCGAGGTCGGCGTTGCGCCGCGCTTCGTCGAGCGGCAACGCCGACGAGACATCGGGCAAGCCCGCGAGCCGTTCGTTCGCGGCCTGCAAGCGCGCGCTCGCCGAAGCCGACGCCGCACGTAACGCGTCGATGCCGTGCGGCGCATGCGCGTCGAGCACCTTCGCGTGACTCGTCTGCTGCGCGACGAGCGCCTTCCACTGCTCATGCCTCTGTTCGGCTTGCGCGAGCGACGCCACGCCGAGCGCCTGCAACGACTGCGCGTGCTGCGCTTCGAGCGCCGCGAGCTCGGACAGTCGCGCGGGCAAATCGGAGACGCCGGGAATCACGCGCAACTCGCCGAGTTCGCCGAGACCAATGCGCTTTTCTTCTTCCAGACGCAGCACGCCCTCGCCGCCGATCCGCGCATCGCCCACCGTGATCGATCCGTTCAACCGGTATTCGATACGCGTCATCGCCGCTTCGGTGCGCGCGCGCAGCACGGTCAACGACGCATCGAGCGAAGCCAGGCGCTTCAGTTTCGTCTCGTCGATTTCGAGCGCGGCCGCGGCGCGTGTCGCTTCGACAAGCGCTTCGTGCGCTTCGCTCGCCGCGCCGATCGCCGCTTCGAGCCGTTCGAGTTCGGCGCGATAAAGACCGACCTGACTGCGCAGGTCCGCGGCGCTCACCGCTGCGTTGGCCAGTTCAAGCGCGCGGTTGGCATCGGCCGAGGCTTGCTCCAGTTGGACGACGCGGCTCGACGCCTGCGCATGTTCGGTCTCGACGGCGGACACGTTGGCGCGCGCCGCGTCGAGTTGCTGACGATCGCGCGCGACGGCCGTCTCCAGTTCCACCGCGGCCTGTTCCTGCTGCAACGGCAGCGCGAGTTGCGCCTCGGCGACTTTCAGCGCCTGCACGAGATCCTGCACGCCGCGCTCGAGTTGCACGGCGGCATCGGCGCGCTGTTGCGCGAGCAGCGCCTTCTGCTCGTGAAGCTCCCAGGGCCGCTTGCGTTCCGCGTCGTCGAATGCTTCCTGCTGCGCGGCGAGACGCGCGATGTTTTCGTCGAACTGCTCGCGCTGCCGGACAAGATCGTCGCGTTCGGCGCTCAATGTGCTCAGCGCCGCTTCGGCTTCCGCGAGCGGACCGGTGGACTTCTGCGTGCGCGCGGTCAGCAATTGCCGAAGCTCGCGCTGCACGACGGCGATCAACGCGTCCTCTCCCGCCGATTCGCGGCTGCCCGACAATTGCGACAACGCATCGCGCAGATACTGCGCCGCGTGTCCCGTCGAGTCGCGCATTTCCTGCGTGCCGCCCTGCTGCACCCACAGCAGGCCGGGCACGCCCGCGTTCTCGGCCTTCAGCGGACCGCGTGCGGCGCGCGAAAAGCCGAGCAAGGCCGCGAGCTTGTCTTCCGCTTCGTCCTCGCCGTACACGCTTTGGCCGATCTTCAGTTCGCAGCGCTGACGCGTGACGAACTGCTTCGACAGGCGGCATGCAACGCCGTCCAGATCGAAGCTCACTTCGACGGAAGGCTGCCCGCTCGCCTTGCCCCACGGCAACAGATCCTTCAGGTGCGAAGCCTTATAACGTTCGAGGAACACCGCGCGCACGGCCTCGGCAATCGTGCTCTTGCCCGCTTCGTTCGGCCCCACGAAAAGATTGAGCCCCGGCTGAAGGTCGTCGATAAAAAGCCGTCCGGTGAACTGCTTGAATTCCTGTATCGCGATGCTTTGTAGCTTCATGCGGACCTCGCCTCACGCGGCAGTTCACGTTGAAAACGCGCCAGCAGCAATAACGCCTCGGCCGCGCGCCGGACCTGTTGCGGATCGGACTGCGGGTCTTCCTGCAGGCCGCGCAGACGCGCGACCACTTTCGCCAGACAACCGCTCTGCGCGCCGAGTTCGGCGAGATCTTCGGTGGTGGGCAGCACTTGCAGCGCGCTCATGTCGACGCGCAATGCGCGCACGCGCGCGCGGGTTTCCTCGACGGCGACGTGGAGCGCTTCTGCATCGGCGAGCGCAGCCGTGCCGCTCACCGTGACGCGCAGCACGTCGCTGCCGCTCAGCGTGGCGAGGCGCGCCTTCAATGCGTCGACGTCGGTCGGCACGGAGATCGTTTCATCCCACCGATGCCACTGATACTGACCGACCCGCACGGCCTCCACCACGGCTCGCGCGCCGGGATCGCTCAAGCTCACATCGAGCACGAAGCCCGGATCGTTCGCGCGAAAACGGTCCTGCTCGTGCGTGCCCGCGTACCACGTGCGATCGTCGACGCGAAGGTGGCCATGCCAGTCGCCGAGCGCGAGATAGTCGAGCCGCGCGCTCGCGGCGCGCGTCGGCGAAATGGGATTGGACGAGTCGATGCCTTCCTGCAGGATGCCGCTCACGCTGCCATGCGCGAGGCCGACGCGGTGATAACCCGGCGGCGTTTCGGCGCTATCAAAGAAACCAGTGGTGTCGTCGTAAGTGATGCGTTGCGTGAGCGGCGCGCACAGGAGCGCGCAGCGGCAGGCGTCGAGCAACACGACGCCAGGCTCGAGCACGATGCGCACGTTCGGCGGCACGCAGTTCAGGCGCTGCGCGCGCGTCCATACGCTTTCGACAAGCGCCGCGTCGTGATTGCCCGGCAGCATGATCCACGGACCGGCGAACGCCTGCAGCGCGGCGAACAGACGCCGGATCACCGTGTCGGACACGGTTTGCAGATCGAATACGTCGCCGGCCACGAGCACGGCATCGACCTTGCGCGCGGTGGCTTCGTCCGCGATGCGGCGCACCGTGTCGAAGCGCGCCTGCGCGAGATGCGCGGCCTCGTCCGGCTCGAACTGGCCGAACTGCGTGCCGATCTGCCAGTCCGCGGTGTGCAGAAATCTGATCACTGTGCCTCCATTGCATTCGATTGCGTTGCCGCATGGCGCGCGCGATTCGACTCGGCGCATCGCCGCGGCGGTTCAACCGTGCATGTTACCGCGCCGACGCGTCGAAAGAGCCGTATGTGCTTCCCATATCGCTCGGGCTTCGTCACCTCACATCGCCTCGCATGGCCCCGCCCCGCCCCTCACGGCGCTAAACTCGCGTTTCCAGACCCGGGCTCTCTCGCCGATGAACAAAGCACTCGAACTGAAGAAAGCCAAACGCACGCCGTTGCTGCTGCTCGCGGCCGCGGCCTGCGTCTTCGTCGCGACCGCCTTGATGCCGCGCGGCTTGTGGATCGACGGTATCAAGGCGGTGGCCGAGGCCGCGATGGTCGGCGCACTCGCGGACTGGTTCGCGGTCGCCGCGCTGTTCCGACGCGTGCCGATTCCGCTGGTGTCGGCGCATACGGCGATCATTCCGCGCAACAAGCACAAGATCGCCGACAACCTCGCCGTCTTCGTGCAGGACAAGTTCCTCGACGTGCCGTCGCTCGTCGGTCTGATCAGGAAGCACGACCCGGCGCAGAGCATCGCGCGTTGGCTCGCCGAGCCCGCCAACAGCGCGCGCCTCGGCGATTACGTGGTGAAACTGACCAGCGGCATGCTCGATCTCACCGACGACGTGCGCATCCAGGTCTTCATCAAGGACGCGCTGCGCGACGTGCTCGCGAAGGTCGACCTCTCGCAGTCGATGGGCTCCATCCTCGACACGCTCACGAAGGACGGCCGTCATCAGGAATTGCTCGACGCCGGCATCGAACAGGTCGTCGCGCTGCTGCGCGAACCGCAGGCGCGCGAGTTTATCGCCGAACGTATCGTCGATTGGGTGAAGAGCGAGTATCCGAAGATGGAGAAGATTCTGCCGTCCGCATGGCTCGGCGAAAAAGGCGCCGAGGCGCTGGCCAACGCGGTGAACCGCATGCTCGAACAGATCAGCGAGAACCCGACGCACGAACTGCGGCAGAAGTTCGACGGCGCGGCGCACAAGCTGATCGTCAAGCTCAAGAGCGACCCCGCGTTCCTGCAAAAAGGCGAGGAACTGAAGCGCTATCTCGTGGGAGGCGAAGCGCTCGCTTCGTATGTGAAGGACATGTGGGGCGAATTGCGCGCGTGGCTCAAGCGCGATCTGCATAGCAGCGACTCGGCGCTGCATGCGCGAGTCGTCGCGTCGGGTCAATGGGTGGGCCGCGAACTCGCGAACGATCCGGCGCTGCGCCAATCGCTGAACGATCACCTCGAAGAAGCCGCGCGCGCGATGGCGCCCGAGTTCGCGCGATTCCTCACACGGCATATCAGCGATACCGTGAAGAACTGGAACGCGCCGGAGATGTCGCGGCAAATCGAGTTGAACATCGGCCGGGATCTGCAATACATCCGCATCAACGGAACGGTGGTCGGCGGCTTTATCGGTTTGCTGCTTTATGTGAGCACGCAACTGTTCGGCTTGCTGCGCGTGCACATCGGCTGAGCGCGCGATATAGCGTCGCGCGACGCAAAGCGCCTACAATCCGGGCATAAGGTTTGCTCTCCCGCATGGGCCGCACACGGCCTATGCCGCCGCCGCGTCCATCGCGCCGGACCAGAAGCGACCGCGCCACTCAATCGGACAGTGTGCTCATGAAAATATCGTTGCCGCCGCCAGGGCGGCCCAATCGCGTTTATCCGCCTGGCGCACCAGGCCTGCACGGCCTTGCCTCGGTGATCACGGGCGTCGTGGTGGTGTGCGCGCTTTACTTCGGCCGCGCGGTGCTGATCCCGATCACGCTCTCGGTGCTGCTCAGCTTTCTGCTCGCGCCGCTCGTGCAGATGCTGCGGCGTTTGCGCATGGGACAGTTGCCGTCCATCTTCATTGCGGTGCTGTTCGCGCTCGCCGCGCTGCTCGCTATCGGCGCGCTGATCGGCGCGCAGCTCGTGCAATTGGCCGGCGACTTGCCGCAGTATCAGGTGGCGATCGAGCAGAAGATCGAAACCGTGCAGGAGAAAACGATCGGCCGCGCCGATTCGCTGATGAGCCGCGCCGCGGCCACGCTGCAACGCGTCGCGCCCTCGAAGCCGCCGCCGCCGCGTCCCACCGGCCGCGCGGCGCGCAATGCGCCGGCGGTGCCTACGCCGGTCGAAGTGCACGAGCCGTCGCCTACGCCGATGCAGCTCGCGCAGCGCGCGTTGTCGCCGGCCATCGCGCCAATCGAAACCACCTTCATCGTGCTGGTGGTGACGATCTTTATCCTGCTGCAACGGGAGGATTTGCGCGACCGTTTGATCAGTCTGTTCGGCTCGCGCGACCTGCATCGCACGACGACCGCGATCAACGACGCCGCCGTGCGCCTGAGCCGCTACTTCGTCGCGCAACTCGGCGTGAACCTGAGCGCGGGCGGCGTGATTGCAATCGGTCTCGCGATTATCGGCGTGCCGGGCGCGCTGCTGTTCGGCGTGATCGCGGCGCTGCTGCGCTTCGTGCCGTATATCGGCATCTGGATCGCGGCGATTCTCGCGGTGTTTCTGGCCGCCGCGATTCAGCCGCAATGGACGATGGCGGTGTACACGCTGATACTGTTCATCGTCGTGGATGTGGTGGCCGGGCAGATCGCGGAGCCGCTGCTGTATGGCCACCGTTCGGGGCTCTCGCCGCTCGCGGTCGTGGTCGCGGCGATTTTCTGGAGCTGGCTATGGGGGCCGATCGGCCTCGTGCTGTCCACGCCGCTCACGCTCTGCGTGGTCACGCTCGGGCGTTACGCCGACCGTCTGAACTTTCTCACGGTGCTGCTCGGCGATCAGCCGGCGCTCACGCCCGCGCAGAACTTCTATCAGCGGCTGCTCGCCGACGATCCGCATGAGGCGATCGTGCAGGCGGAGCGTCTGTTGCGCGAAATGTCGCTGATCGACTACTACGACAAGGTCGCGCTCGAAGGGCTCAAGCTCGCGCGCAACGACGCGATGCGCGGCGTGTTGATGCCCGACCAGTTGGCGAGCGTCAACGAAGCGCTGGTCGACATCGTGGAAAACCTCGAGATCGCGGACGGTTTGCCGGACCGCCTCGCGCGTCCCGAACCAGGCGACGCGGCCGCGCTGCACGCGGCGTCATCGGCGGATCTGTCGGAGCGGCACGAGCAGACCCGCGAGCATTCGTCCGAACATCACGACGACGAAAAGACCGCCGTGCTATGCGTGCCGGGACGCGGCGCGTTCGACGAGGTCACGACCGCCATCGCCGTGCAACTGCTCGGGCGCGTCGGCTTCGCGCCGATCATGGCGACGCACTCGGGCTATCGCAGCGCGCGCGCCGACGAACCGAGCTACAAAAATGCGCCGATCATCTGCATCGTCACGCTCGACGCGCCCGATTCGCCGCCGTACCTGCGCAACATGCTGCGGCGCACGCGCGAATGGCGGCCGCGCGCGACGCTCGTGGTCGGCGTGGGCGGCAGCGCGGAAAACGGGCACGACATCGGCATGGGCTCGACTGCCGCGGCGCATTCGGCGCCCACGTTCCGCGCGATGATCGAGGAATGCCAGGTCGCCGCGTGGGCGTTGCAGGCGGGCCGGCATTCGCATGTCGCCGGTGGGGCGGATTGATCGTGGTCGATCCAACCCCCGCATAAAAGCACCCCGCGCCTGTACCCAAAATGAGGACAGGCGCGCACAAGCTCTCCTTCATACTTCGCTCATCGCTTTTCATTTCGCGCCGCTTCTACTAGAACCGAACACGCCAGCGGCCGCGAATGCAGCGAACATCGAGGAGACCCGCATGAGCCGCAGCTTCAAACCCTATCCATTTTCGCCGCGCCGTTACGGGGGCGCGGTGCCTCCACTCGTCGACGGACGCGATCCCGTGCGACGGTCCGTTGCGATTGTCGGCGGCGGGCCGGTCGGCATGACGCTCGCGCTGGCGCTCGCCCGCCAGGGCGTGCGCTCCGTTCTGGTCGAAGCCGACGACAGCGTATGCACCGGCAGCCGCGCCATTTGCATCTCGCGGCGCAGCCTCGAAATACTCAAGCGCCTCGGCGCCGTTGAAGGCTTCTTGCAAAAAGGTCTGCCGTGGACGGGCGGCCGCAGCTTCTATCGCGATGCCGAGGTGTTCCGCTTTTCGATGCATCAGGACGACGAGCAATCGCTGCCGCCGATGATCAACATCGCGCAGTATCAGATCGAACAGTTCCTGCTCGACGAACTGGAGCGGCACGCGGACCTGATCGAGATTCGCTGGCAAACGCGTGTGACCGCAATCGGGCAACGCGCTGCGTCGGACGCCTCGCGCGGCGCCACGCTCGATCTGCAGACCGGCGACATCGCATGGCAAATGGAAGCCGACTGGGTCGTCGCGTGCGATGGCGGGCGCAGCACGATACGCGAGGCGCTCGGACTCAAACTGACCGGCACGACGTACGAAGGCCGCTACGTGATCGTCGATATCGAACTGCACAGCGATCGCGCGACCGAGCGGCTCGCCTATTTCGATCCGCCGTCCAATCCCGGCTCGACCGTTCTCGTGCACAAGCAGCCGGACAACGTGTGGCGCATCGACTACCAGCTACGCGACGACGAAGACCCGCAGGCGGCCGTCGAACCCGGCAACGTGATGCCGCGCGTGCAAAGCGTGCTGGACGCGATGGGCGAAACAGGCGAATGGTCGCCGATCTGGATCACCGTCTACAAGGCCAACGCGCTGACGCTCGAACGTTATCGCCACGGCTCGGTGCTGTTCGCGGGCGACGCCGCGCATCTGGTGCCGATCTTCGGCGTGCGCGGCGCGAACTCGGGTATCGACGACGCCGACAATCTCGGCTGGAAACTCGGCTGCGTGGTGAACGGCATCGCGTCACCCGAGCTGCTCGATAGCTATAGCGACGAGCGCGTGTTCGCCGCACGCGAAAATTTGAGCTACGGCATGAAGAGCACCGAATTCATGGCGCCGCCGACCTTCGCGTTCGAGCTGATGAGAAGCGCCGTGTTGGGCCTCGCCGAACGTCATGCCGCCGTGCGTCCGCTGATCAATCCGCGGCAGACGCATCCGATTGCTTATGTGCAATCGCCGCTCAATCGCGCGGCGGCCGAGGCAACGGAGAGTCAGTTCACCCATGGCGCGGCGCCAGGCAGTGTGCTGCCGGAGTGCCGGCTCAAGTCCATTCGCGATGGCAAGCTGCTCGACATGCACCTCACCGATCTGCTTGCGCCCTGCTTCACCGCGCTGCGCTTTTCCGCCGATGCATCGCAAGAGAGCGCGTGGCGGGACATGCAAGAGGACCTGGCGAGCCGCGCGATTCCGTTCAACGTAATCACCGTGGTTCATGCAAGCGACGAGGCCAACGCTAACGGCACAACCGCAATCGATCACACCGGCCGTCTGCATCAAATGCTCGATGCCGCAAAGGGCACTGTCTATCTGATCCGCCCCGACGGCCATGTGCTCGCGCGCTGGCGCGAAGGCAGCGCGGCCGCCACGCAGCGAGCGCTGATGGCCGCACTGAACATCGAAAACAAGGAGAGCCAGGCATGACTGATAGCGATCTCGACCGCGTCTATACGGCGCTTTGTCATACGCTCACCGCCGAAGGCGAAGCCGATGCTCCGCTGTATCTCGCTCGCCTCGCGCTGCTGTGCATCACCGGACTCGACGATGCACAACGGGCTGTGTCCTTGATCGAAGCGGCGCGTTTGCCAAGGTCCGAAGCCGTCACGGCGACGGCTGTTTAGTTGGAATAGCCCTATAAAACAGGCATAAAAAAGCCGCCGCGAGAAAACCACGCGGCGGCTTTCTGCTTTAACGGGGCACTGCGTTCAATACAGACCCAGCGTGCTGGCATGCAAGCGCGCGAGACCGAGCAGCGCATCCGTATAAGGCGTCTTCACGCCGGTCAATTGCCCGAGTTCGCGGACCGCGCTCACGAGTGCATCCAGTTCGACCGCCTTGCGCGCCTGCACGTCTTGCAGCATCGACGTTTTCATCGCGCCGAGTTTCAGCGTGACCGCGTGCCGGTCCTCGGGCGCCTGGTCGATGGGAATGCCGAAACGCGCGCCGATTTCCTTCGCCTCGAGCATGATGCTCATGACGAAGTTGCGCGCCAGTTCATCGCCGAGAATGCGGTCGGTGGTGGCGCCCGTGATCGCGCTGATGGGGTTCATTGTCATGTTGCCCCACAGCTTGTACCAGACGTCGCGCTGAACCTGCTCCGACACCAACGCACTGAAACCCGCCGCGGCCAGCGTATCGGCGAGCGCCTTCACGCGTTCGCTCGGACGCCCGAGAGCCTCGCCGATAATCAGCCCATTGCCTTGATGATGCCGGATCACACCCGGCGCCTCGACGAGGCAACTCGCGTGCACCACGCAGCCCACTGTTTGCGCGCTCGGAATCGCGGCGGCGATTGCGCCGTCGGGATCGATTGACTTGAGCCGCTTGCCCACGAAGTCGCCATGCAGACCGTCGCAGAACCACCACGGCACACCGTTCATTGCGGTCAGCACGACGGTTTGCGCGCCGAGCAGCGGCGCGATGTGCGCGGCCACCGAGGCCATTGCCGGCCCTTTGACCGCGACCACGACGAGATCCTGTACGCCAAGCTCGGTCGGGTCTTGCGCGGCTTGCACAGTGACGGTTTGCGCGCTGCCGCCTTCGATCATCCTCAAGCCCTGCTCGCGCAACGCGGCCAGCGTCGCGCCGCGCGCCACCACGCCGACGTCATGGCCCGCCTGCGCGAGCTTCACGCCGATCCATCCGCCGATGGCGCCCGCGCCGTAAATCGCTACTTTCATCGCTTCATTCCTTGTAACTCGCATCGATGCGCTCGACGCGCCGCACGAGCGCATCGAACACGTCCTGTCCCGCGCCGTGACGGGGATCGAATTGCAACGCGTCGCGCGAGCAGCGAATCGCGACGTCTTCGGGAACCGGCCGCGCCTTGCCCATCGAAAACGTCGCCATCTGAATCTCGCAGGCGCGGTTGAGCGTCCATAGAACCGCGAAAGTTTGCGGCAACGTGCGGCCCCATGCAAGCAACCCGTGATTGCGCAGAATCACCGCCTGCCTGTCGCCGATATGTTCGACGAGCCGCGGCCCCTCTTCCGCATGCACGGTGATGCCCTCGAAGTCGTGATACGCGATGCGCTCGTGCAATTGCGCGGTGTAGAAGTTGGTCTGCTGCAAACCCTCTTCGAGACACGCGACCGCGACGCCCGCCGTGGTATGCGTGTGCATCACGCAATGCGCGCCGGGCACGCCTTCGTGAATCGCTGCATGCACGACGAAACCAGCGGGATTCACCGGATAACGCGAGCCGTCGAGCACGCGCCCTTGCGCGTCGATCTTCACCAGGTTGCTCGCCGTGACTTCGCTGTAGTGCAAGCCGAACGGATTGATGAGGAACTGACGCTCGTCGCCGCTCACGCTCTCCGGCACACGCAACGTGATGTGGTTGTAGATCATCTCGGTCCAGCCGAGCATGTCGAAGATGCGGTAGCACGCGGCCAGTTGAACGCGCGCCTGCCATTCGTCCGCATGCATGCCGGCTTTTTGCGGCGCGCTTGCCGGTGGCATATCAAGTGTCGTCATCGACGTCTCCAGGGTTATCTGTTGGCTGTGCGTTGCGTGCTCGTTCGCGTTGGCTGCGCTGCCGCTGTCGCTATGCGCCCGCGACCACCGCGGCAATCGACGACGCCACGTACTCCGCGTTGCGCGCATTCAGGCCCGCGACGCACATGCGGCCCGAGCGCAGCACATACACCGCGTGTTCGCTGCGCAAGCGCTCGACCTGGCTCTCGCTCAGGCCCGTATAAGTGAACATGCCGCGCTGCGCGACGTAACGCGCGCGCATCACTTCATCGACACGGCCAGCAAGTCCCGCGTGAATCGTGCCGCGCATCGCAAGAATGCGCTCGCGCATGGTGGCGAGTTCCGCTTCCCACGAAGCGCGCAACGACGCATCGGACAGTACGTTCGCGACGAGACGCGCGCCGTGTGTCGGCGGATTGCTGTAGTTCGCGCGCACCGTGGACATCAACTGGCCGAGCACGCGGCCCGCTTCGTCGGCGCTCTTGCAGACGACGCTCAATGCGCCGCAACGCTCGCCGTACAGCGAGAAATTCTTCGAAAACGAATTGGCTGCGATCAGCGGTATGTCGGCTTCCGCGAGCATACGCACACAAGCGGCGTCTTCTTCGAGGCCCGCGCCGAAGCCCTGGTAAGCCATATCGACAAATGCGATCAGCTTGCGACGCTGCAATACCGGCACGAGTTCAGCCCATTGCTCGTTGCTCAGGTCGACGCCCGTCGGGTTGTGGCAGCACGCATGCAGCAGCACGATGCTGCGCTCGGGCAATTGGCCGATCGTCTCGATCATATCGGCGAAACGCAGGCCGCCTGTCGCTTCGTCGTAATACGGATAGGTGTTGACGGTTAGGCCCGCGCCCTCGAACACGACGCGATGATTCTCCCAGCTCGGGTCGCTGATCCAGATTTGCGAAGCCGGGAAATAGCGCCGCAGGAAATCCGCGCCGACCTTCAGCGCGCCGGAGCCGCCAATGGTTTGCAGTGTCGCGATGCGGCCCGCCGCGCGCGCTTCGCTGCTCGCGCCGAAAACCAGCGTCTGCGCGGCTTCGCGGTAGAGCGGCAAGCCTGCCATCGGCAGATAGGAACGCGGGCCGATTGCGTCGAGCAACGCGGTTTCGGCGCGGCGCACGGCGTCCATGACGGGCAGTTTGCCGGCGTCGTCGAAATAAATGCCGATGCTCAGATTGACTTTGTTCGGGCGCGGATCGAGCTGGAAGTCTTCGTTCAGGCTGAGAATCGGGTCGCCGGGATAGGCGGGAATATGGTCGAACATGGCATTTCCTTCAGGGGAGCCTGGCGTGGCGCACGCATACGTCCGCAGAGGCGAGGCGGAAAGTCTAAGCGCCTTTGTGTGCTTCCGTCGATTGGGACAAGTGTCGATGAACGCGCGGCAATCGACAATCAACCGATTTTGCACGATTCGTAAGTTTTTCTTTAGAATCGCAGCATGGCACTTACTCGCGTCACCATCCGTCAATACGAGGCGTTTCTCGCCATTGTCGATCTTCACAGCATCGGCGCGGCGGCCGAACGGCTGGGGCTGACTTCGTCCGCGGTGAGCCAATTGCTCGCGGAACTGGAAGCGGAACTCGGCTTTCGTCTCTTCGACAGGACCACGCGGCGCGTGAATCTCTCGAGCGCGGGTCAGGATTTCCTCGCATCGGCGGAATCGGTGCTGCGCCACGTGCGCGCCGCCGCGCAATCTGCCGACGATATTCGCAACCGCGCGGCCGGCATCGTGCGGATCGGCGCGCCGCTGGTGCTGGCGTCCACCGCGTTGCCCGCGGCGATTGCCGACTACGCGCGCGACAAGCCCAAGGTCGTCGTGCGCATTTGCGATACCGTGGTGGAGCAACTGGTCGAGCGCGTGGAAAGTGCCGACGTCGATCTGGCAATCGGGCCGGACCGGCCAAGCGGTGCGCGTGTGCGCCGGGACGCGGCGTTCGCGAGTCCGTGGGTGATGTGGTGCGCGCCGTCGCATCCGCTCTCCGCGCGCAGACGTGTGCAATGGCAGCAGTTGCGCGACGTCCCTATCGTCGCGACCGGCCGCGATCACGAACGGGCCGTCGACCAGATGCTCGCCGATCTCCCCGTCGAGGCGCGCATCGTTCCCGCGGACGTGGTGGACAACGTGACCACCGCTTTCGGTATCGCATCGCGCGGCCTCGCGGTGACGCTCGCGCCGGCTTACGTGGCGCCGCTCGCACGCACCTTCGGTCTGGTGATGAAGCGGATTGTCGAACCGGAGACGATCCGCGAGGTCTGTTTGTACCGCTCGACCGAACGCGCGTTGTCGCCGCCCGCAGCGGGCTTCGCGGATGTTTTGCTGCCGTGGCTTAAGCGCTGGGATCGGGAGACGCAGGCGGATACGCGGGTGAAGCGTGGGTGAAACGCGGTTGGGGCGTGGTTGAAGCGTGGTTGAAGCGTGGTTGAAGCGTGGTTTAAGCGTGGTTTAAGCGGGAAATCAGCCGCGCTGCGGCGTCACGCATAGCGCAAACAGTTGCCGCTGCCCCGAAATACCGAGCCGCGCGTAAGCGCGCTTCTGATAAGTGACGACGCTCGCGGGCTTCACGCCCATTCGTTCCGCGATCTCAACGGCGCTTGCGCCTTCGAGCGTGCCGCGCAGCACGTCGAGTTCGCGCGGGGTGAGCGCCGGGCAGATTCGTCTGACGCGTGCGAGCATGGTTGCCGCCGGACTCTCTGCATGCTGCGTATGCAGCGCGTAATGCGTTTTTGCCGCCTGCGCGAAGAGTTGCGCGAGGCTTTCGACTCGCTGCAACTCGCTCGTCTCGAAGACGCCGTAAGCGCGATCGCGATACAGGTTGATCGACAGCCACACGCTTTCCATCGGTTGCACGAGCAACGATAGGCGATCCGACACATTGGGCTGCGCGTAACATGCCGCGCGATACGCTTCGTTCTCGATCTCGTCGCTTTGCTGCTGATGCAAGACGAGCGCGTCGCGCGAGTGCGGGTTATCGACAATCGCGCGGTTGCCGTCGAGTGCATAAAAATGCGCGGCATAGCGATTCGCGACGTCGCGGAGAAAGCGCCCGCCGCGATGGTCGGCGGCGGAAATGGTGCGCGGCCGTGCGTCGAATTCATACGCGAATACGGTGCACTGCGAAACCGGCATCATGTCGCCGACCGTTCTCAGCATGCTGGCGGCGAGCGCGTCGGCGTCGCCGTGCGCAATCGACATGACCAGATCGGCCGCGCGCGCGGTGCTGATCTGTTCGTTTCGGTGAGGCGGGGAAATGCGCCAGGAACGCATGATGGCTTCGGGCTCGCGCGGCATGGATGGGGTGCGTCAAGCGTAGCACAGCGCGTCGCGGCGTGCGTCGGCAGCGGTGTTCATAGCGCATGCCGTCGCGGCAAAGGCACTGCGCGGTTCGTCGCGCGCAGTTCGTCGCGCGCAGTTCGTCCCGATCACCTCCCCGAAAACGAACCGCGTTGGAGCGTGACCATTCGCGGCAACTCGATCGTGAACACCGTGCCGCCGCTTTCATCCGATTTCACGTCGACCGTGCCGCCGTGCATCCGCGCGATTTCATGGACGATATGCAAGCCGAGGCCAAGGCCCTCGCGCGAACGCGAGCCGTTGTTGTTCGGCCCGAACGCCTTGAAGAGATGCGGAAAAACCTCCGGTGGAATCACGCCGCGATTGGCCACTTTCAGACGCACGAAATCCGCCGCTTCGCCGTCCACCTCGACGCTCACGTCGCCTGCCGCGCCGTGGTGCAGCGCATTGCTGACGAGATTGGATACCGCCTGCCACACGAGATCCGTATCCCACGCGCCCGCAGTATTGCCGCGGCTCGTGAACAGGATGCGCTTGCCGTTCTCGCGCGAAGCGAATTCGTCGATCACCGACCGGCATAGCGTTGCCAGTTCGATCGAACGAGGCTGCAACGGCAGACGTCCGCCTTGCAGACGCGCGAGGTTGAGCAACTGATCGACCATCCGCGCCATGCGCAGCGAACTGTTTTTGACGCGCGCCGCGACCGTTGCGGATTGCTGATCGGCTGCGGTTCGCATCAGGTATTCCGCCGACGCAAGCACGGCCCCAAGCGGCGTGCGCAGATCGTGACTGAGCACCGCCATCAGCATCTCGTTGGCTTCCAGCATCTGACGCGTGGTGACGAGCTGCGCGGCAAGCTGGCGCTTTTGCTGTTCGAGCTGAACGAATACATCCACCTTCGATTGCAGAATGCGCGGATCGAACGGCTTGTAGAGAAAATCGACGGCGCCCGCTTCGTAGCCGCGAAACGTGCGCGACGCATCCTGCGCGGTGGCCGTCAGGAAGATGATTGGCACATGCGACGTTCGAGGACTGCCGCGCATCAGCGCCGCCAGTTCGAAGCCGTTCATGCCGGGCATGTTGACGTCGAGAATCGCGAGCGCCACCTCGTGCTTGAGCAGCAGATCGAGCGCGGCCGTGCCCGAGTCGGCCACCAGCACGGCCACATCGGGACGCGTCAGCAACGCCTTGAGCGCGGTGATGTTGTGGGCGATGTCGTCGACGATAAGAATATTGACGGGTGAGTTCGACATGGCATCGGGTCAAAGAGAGGCCGGCCATGCTGCGAGCCGCCGGGCCATGGTTTCGGGAGAATAGATGTAGTCGGCCGCGCCGCGTTCAATCGCGGTGCGCGGCATCTCGGACGACATGGCGGTGGCCGGGTCCTGCACCCACGCGACGCCGCCCAACGCACGCACGCGCTGCAAGCCATTCACGCCGTCGTCGTTCGCACCGGAGAGCAGCAGCGCCAGCAAATGCTCGCGATACACGTCGGCCGCGGACTCGAACAGCACGTCGATGGAAGGCCGCGAGAAACGCACGGCCGCATCGGTTGAAAGCGCAACGGTCCGGTCCACTTCGACCAGCATGTGATAGCCGGGCGGCGCGACATGCACGCGGCCCGGCATGATCTGCTCGCCCGCGTCCGGTTCGATCACGGGCAACCCGCAACGGTGCGCCAACGCATGCACGAGATAGCTCGGCGGGTCGGGCGGCAGATGCATGACGATCATCACGGCGGGTGCAAAGCTCGCCGGCAGCGCGGCGAGCAGCAAGTTGATGACCTCCATGCCGCCAGCCGAACCGCCGATCACGACGAGTTCGCACGCGCGCGCATCTCGCGCGTCACGCACTGCGTCGACGTCAGGTTGAGTGATTGAGCGCGGCATCACGTTGGTCTCAGCGCTTCTGGTAAATACGCTCGCCCGGACGGAATTCGTCGAAGGCTTCGTAATGACGGGAAAACCGCAAGGTCTCCTTGCTGCCGAGGCCGAGAAAACCGCGCCGTACCAGCGCGTTTTCGAATAGCCCCAACGCGCGGTCCTGCAAGCCGCGATCGAAATAGATCAGCACGTTTCGGCATGAGACGAGGTGTGCTTCGAGAAAGACTTCGTCGGTGGACAGACTGTGGTCGGCGAACACCACGCGGCCTTTGAGCGAGCCGGCAAAACGCGCGCCGCTATACGCCGCGTGGTAGTAGTCCGACAGCGAGCGCGTGCCGCCCGCCGCGAGATAGTTCTGCGTGAAGCCTTGAATGCGGTCCAGCGCGTAAATGCCGGCTTCGGCGCGCGCGAGCGCGTCGGGGTTGATATCGGTCGCATAGAACAGCGTGCGCTCGGTCAAGCCCTCTTCGTCGAAGAGAATCTTGAGCGACCATAACTCTTCGCCCGTGCTGCAGCCGGCGACCCACACCTTGATCGACGGATACGTGCGAAGACGCGGCAACACATGTTCACGCAGCGCGAGAAAATAGGCAGGATCGCGAAACATATCGCTGACCTGCACGGTGAGATACTGGAACAGCCGCGAAAACTGCTCACTGTCGCGCATGATGCGGTCCTGCAATTGCGACAGCGTGCCGAGCCCGAACTCATCGAGTGCCTGCGACAGGCGGCGGCGCAGCGACGACATCGCGTAGTGGCGAAAATCGTGCTGGTACTTCAGGTAAATAGCCTCCAGCAGCAATTTCAACTCGATGTCGAAATCGCTCATGCGTTGCCGTGCGTCGAATTCCGGGTGGCTCATTCGTTCTTTCCGTGTCGCTATGCTGATCCGTTTGCGGCTAGCGCTGGCGCAGCCACACGCGGCACAGCGCAACGAGCTTGTCCACGTCGATCGGCTTGGACACGTAGTCGTCCGCGCCGGCTTCGAGGCAACGCAGACGATCGTTCGCCATGGCCTTCGCCGTCAGCGCAATGATCGGCAGATGCGCGAAACGCGGATTGCGCCGTATCTCGCCCATCGCGGTCAAGCCGTCCATCTCGGGCATCATGATGTCCATCAGGATCAGGTCTGCTTCAGGGCCGTTTTCCAACGCTTCGAGTGCTTCGCGGCCATTGCGCGCGATTTGCAGCTTCGCGCCGAGCGGCTCGATCACATGCGAAAGCGCAAAGATATTGCGCACGTCGTCTTCGGCAAGCAGGATCGTGCGCCCTTCGAATGCATTGTCGCGCTGCCGCACCGTGCGCAGCATGCGCTGCTGCTCGGGCGCAAGCGACGACTCCACGCTGTGCAGGAACAGCGTGACTTCGTCGAGCAGGCGCTCGGGCGACTTCGCACCCTTGATGATGATGGATTTCGAGTAGCGGCGCAGACGGTGTTCTTCTTCGTCCGACAGCATGCGCCCCGTGTAGACGATCACCGGCAGCGCGGCATGTTCGGCGTTTGCCGCGAGGCGTTCCAGCAAATCGTAGCCGGTGCCGTCCGGCAGCGCGAGGTCGGTCACCACGCAGTCGAACGACGACTTCTCGAGATACTGCAGCGCCTCGGACAACGTTGCAGCGGCAACGATCTCGGTGTTCTCGCTTTGCAGCAGCGCGCGGATGCTTTCTCGCATCGGCGCATCGTCTTCGATCACCAGTACGCGTTTCAGTTGCTGTTGCAAGCGTGCTTCGAGACGGCGAATCGCGGCTTCCATCGTCGAGCGCGCGGTCGGCTTGAGCGTGTAGCCGATTGCGCCGAGATGCAGCGCCTTATCCGCGTGATCGGTCGCCGACACGATATGAATCGGAATATGACGCGTCAGCGGATCGTTCTTCAGCCATTCGAGCACGGTCAGTCCCGAACGGTCCGGCAAGCCGACGTCGAGCAATACCGCTGCGGGGCGCATGTCGCGCACGAGCGCGAGGCCGCTTGCCGCGTTGCTCGCATGCACGAAGTCGAAGTCGAGTTCGTGCACGAGATCGCGCAGGATTTCCGCAAACGCGAGATCGTCTTCGATCGCGACGATTAGACGGCCCGTGCGCGTGCGATTGTCGCGGTCGTCGGCGATGGAAGCGATGGACGCCACGCCGCCCTCCGGTGCGCTGCCCTGCGCGGCGCTGGCGCCTGCACCATTCGCCCCGTTCGCAGACGTCGCCGGCATCAATCCGTTGGCGGGCGAGATCACCGCGGGCGCTGTGTCGCTCCATGCTGCACGCGCGAGCAGCGCGTCTTGCGTGTTGCCGTTCGACGCGGTCGCACTCGCCAGCGTTTGCGCAGCCGAGTCCGCAAGCGCGCTCTCGTTGCCCGCAGTGAGCGCCGCGCGGCCATCAAGCGGCAGCCACAACGTGAACACGCTGCCCTTGCCCACTTCGCTTGCAACGGTGATGCGGCCGCCCAGCAAGCGCGCGAATTCACGCGAAATAGACAGGCCGAGGCCGCTGCCGCCGTACTGGCGACTCGTCGATCCATCGGCCTGCTGGAATGCTTCGAAAATCATCTCGAGCTTGTCGGCGGGAATGCCGATGCCGGAATCGCGCACGTCGATACGCAGCATGTCGTCGTCCGCCGGCGCGACCGACAGCGCGACCTCGCCATGCGCCGTGAACTTGACCGCATTCGACAGCAGATTGCGCAGGATCTGCGTGACACGCTGGCCGTCGCTGACCATCGTATCCGGCACGCCCGGCAAGCGGTCGAATACGAGACTCAGGTGCTTCGCGCCCGCCAATGGCTTGAAGAGTTCTTCGAGCGATTGCAGCGTTGCGTCTATGGAAACCGTCTCCAGTTCGACGTTCACCTGTCCGGCCTCCACCTTCGAAAGATCGAGGATGTCGTTGATCAACACCAGCAAGTCGCTATTCGATGCGTGGATCGTTTCCGCGTAACGCACCTGCTCTTCGGTCAGATTACCGGTGCGGTTCTGTTGCAGCAGCTTGGCAAGAATCAGCGAACTGTTTAGCGGCGTGCGCAGTTCATGCGACATGTTCGCGAGAAACTCGGACTTGTAGCGGCTCGACTGTTCGAGACGCTCCGCGTTTGCCGCAAGATCGTCCTGTGCGCGTAGCAGGTCCGCTTTCTGCCGCTCGAGCCGGTTCGCGTATTCCTCGAGTTGCACGTTGGTCTGTTCGAGTTCCGCTTGTTGCGCCTCGAGACGCGTTTGCGATTCGAGCAGCGCGCGGCCGCGCTCTTCGAGGCCTTCATTCGATACGCGCAGTTCTTCCTGCTGAACCTGCAACTCTTCGTTCAACTGTTGCGTTTCGATTAGCGCATCCTGCAAGCGCTCGCGATAAAGCGCGGCCTCGATAAAGTCGCCCATGCTGTTGCTGACGACTTCGATAAACTCCTGGTCACGCGGCGCGAGTGGCCGAATAAAGCCCAATTCGACCACGCCGTTGACCTCGCCCTCGCTCGCAACCGGCGCGATGATGAGATTCTTCGGCGCGCTTTTTCCGGTTGCCGAGACGACCTGTATGTAGTTCTCGGGCACCTCATGCAACACGACAATGCGGCGCGAGAGCGCTGCCTCGCCGATCAGCGTGTCGGCTTCGCCCAGGTCGCGCGCGCTCGCCTGCTCGCTTTCGCGGCTAAAGCCGTAAGTTGCGATGCGGCGCAGCGTGCCTTGCCGCTTGTCGCGCACATAGAGCGCGCCGACCGCCGCATCCAGGTATTGCGCGAGGCAATCGAGCATCGCGCGGCCGACGAGTTGCGGCGTGGCCTGCCCCACTACTCGCTCGGCAAGCAGACGCTGCCCAGAGCGCAACCACACCTGTTTTTCCAGTACTTCCGTCTGCTCCTCCTGCTGACGCAAAGCCTTGTCGTAGATGCCGGCGAGGTTCAGCAGTTCACGGCGGCCCAGCCACGCAAGCAAACCGTTCACGCCAATGCTAAAGAGCAGGAAGACGCTCACCAGTATTCCAGTGACGCGCCGCGACGCTTCGCTGCGCTCCTGGCGCAGGCGCAATTCGACGGCGAGAAAGTCGTCGAACTCTTTACGTATCTCGTCGAATTCCATCTTGCCGCGGCCGCTCGCCACAATACTCGCGACGTCGCGCATTCTGCGCCGTGCATCGATCATGTCTTCGGCGACGCGGTTCCAGCGTTCCTGAATCGCGGCGACCTGTTTGAGCTTTTCGACTTGCGGCGGGTTGTCGGCGACGAGTGCCTGCAATTCGTCCATTTGCGCCTTGAACTGCGGTCCGCCGTTTTCGTATTGCGCGAGAAAATGCTCGTCGCCGGTGATGAGAAAACCGCGCATCGACGATTCGCGGTCTACTGCGAGACGCAGCATCTGGTTCGCCTTGCCAATCACGCGCTCCGAATGCTCGGCAAGACTCGTGGTGGAAACCAGGTACGCAATGAGCCCGACGAACACGGCTATCGTGATCAGTCCGACTAGCAAGGGCAACGCGATGTTGCGGCGAATGATGCCGCGAAAGTAGTGTTCGTCGACAGCCTGGGATGCGGTCATTTTTTCTATATTCAACAAGGCGGATCATTGCGATCCGGAATATTTTTCAGGGCTCCGGCGAGATTCATGCGTGGCTATGCAAACGCTTAATCATACAGGACGGGTCTCGTTTTTTGCGTGGGTGAGCGCGCTCTGACTTACTTCATGAAGACCGCAAGAAGCACGCAACTTTGCTGGACCGGCTGCGGTCAATGATGCGAACAATGTCCGCTTATTCACTCATGCGTTCCTTCTCCTGGCTCAGCCGATGACCGATAAAGCCTTCGCTTCCAACCGCCTTCGTTTGCGCAGCGCGCTCGTTGCGGCGTTCGTGCTGCATGCGTCTTTCGCGACTGCTGCTTTTGCTGCTTCTACTGCCGACGTTGCCCACACGGTGAACGGCATCACGCGCGTCGCGCTGCACGTCGAGCCGCCGTCGCAGGCATCGCCGGTTGTGCCCGTGCCGCCTTCCGAGCAATATCCCGAGCTTTATCGCGACGTCCAGCTCGCTCACCTCTTTCCGGACAGCAAGACGTTCGCCGATATGGTGCCGCTCGCGCCCCCGGAGCAGATCGCCGCCGACTACGCGAGTACGCGGCAGCAGCCCGGCTTCAATCTCGGCGACTTCGTGAAGCGCAATTTCACGCTGCCTGCAAGAGCATCGAAAAGCTATGTGTCCAATCCGAACGAGGACGTGGTGAGCCACATCGATACGCTGTGGTCGGTACTGCGCCGCGAGCCGGACTCGACCGCAAGCCGCTGGTCGTCGCTGCTGCCGCTGCCCGATGCGTACATCGTGCCGGGCGACCGCTTCGACGAAATCTATTACTGGGACTCGTACTTCATCATGCTCGGTCTTGAGGCCAGCGGCCGGCATGCGTGGGTCGTCGACGAACTGAAGAACTTCGCAACCCTGATCAATCGGTACGGCCATATTCCAAACGGCAACCGCACTTACTATCTGAGCCGCTCGCAACCGCCTTTCTTCGCGCAGATGGTGCGGCTCGTGGCCGAGAAGGACGGCGACGCTGTCTACGCCCAATACCTGCCCGAGCTGCAACGCGAATACGCGTACTGGATGAACGGCAGCGAGGGCCTCGCCGCCGGCCATGCGAACCGCCATGTCGCGCGCCTCGCGGACGGCACGCTGCTCAACCGTTACTGGGACGAGCGCGCGGCGCCACGCGACGAGTCGTATCGCGAAGACGTCGCCACGTCGCAGCAAACGCCGCAACGCAACGCGGAGGATCTGTGGCGCAATCTGCGCGCGGGCGGCGAAACGGGCTGGCACTTCAGCTCGCGCTGGTTCGCCGACGGCAAGACGCTCGCCACCGTCGATGTCACTTCGCTCGTGCCCGTCGATCTGAACTGCCTGCTGGTCGATCTCGAACGCGCGCTTGCGAAGGCGTACCGCATGCGCGGCGACGTCACGCATGCGGAGAACATGGCGCAGCGCGCCGCGAGCCGCGCCGACACCATTCGACGCGTGCTGTGGGACCCGCAATTGCAGGCATTCGGCGACTACGACTTCGTGCATCGCACGCTCACGCACAGGCTGACCGCGGCCACGGTGTATCCGCTTTATGCGGGCGTCGCGAGCCGGCAGCAGGCGAAGGCCGTCGCGGCGACCGTGCAGCGCCAGTTGCTGCGCCCCGGCGGCCTCGCTACTACACTGGTCGCGAGCGGTCAGCAATGGGATGCGCCGAACGGCTGGGCGCCGCTGCAATATCTCGCGGTGATCGGCCTGCGCCGTTACAGCGAACCCGCGCTCGCGCAAACCATTGCGACGCGCTGGATCAAAACCAACGTCTCTTACTATCAGCACACTGGACGGCTCGTCGAAAAATACGATGTGGAAGCGGCCTCGCCCGGCGTGTCCGCGGGTGGCGGCGAATATCCGTTGCAGGATGGATTCGGCTGGACCAACGGTGTATTGCGCGCGTTGCTCGCGCTCTATCCGCAGGCGGTCAGCAGTTCGCGTCCGAGCGATATTGCGGCCGGTCCCGCAGGCGTATCGGAAGCGGCGGCATCCGCCGCTGCAGCGTCGAAAAACACGCATCGGCTGCAAGCGGCGCCGCGCGTGAATCCGTAACCGCGCTGGTTGCGTAACCAGTGCGGTTACGCTTGCCGTCGCTTGCGCGTTTGTGCGTCACTCAGAACCGGTAGTTGATCGATATGTCCGCAACGCCATTGCCCTTGCGATGCGTGACCGGACTATTCCCCGCACTGCCGACGAGTTGCTGGAATGCGCCGTCGGCGGTAGCGAACCAGTGCTTGTCGAACAGCCACACAGCGCTGATACCGAAGCCCACCGACTTGAAGCCCGCACTCGCGTGATACTGCCGAAACTGCGAATGCGCCGCCTGTTGCTGATTCACGCCGAACCAGCTATTCATATAAGTCGAGTCCGCGAGCGTGACGTTCGGGCCGGCGAACCAGAAGAATTTCTTCGTGCTGCCGGGCATCGGCATATATGCGCCGAGATCGCCGATCCATCCATTCGATCCGCCGAAATAGCGGCGCACGTCCGCGCGCAAGACCAGCGGAAAGTCTTTGGATATGACGTATTCGCCGGACAGCTTGAGCCCCGGCGCGGCATTGATATTGCCCAGACCGTTCAGTTCCTGCGGATCGTCGTGTGCGCGGCGGCCCAGGTCGTAGACCGCTGCGAGGCTCGCGCGCCAGTTCGGGCCTTGCGCGAAGTTGACCCCGAAACCTTCGCCGCTCGATAAGAAGAACAGGTCTTTATAGCGCACGTCGATGCTCGGGCCGGCCATCAGGTGATAGCGGTCCGAGCCTTCGTAGCGCGGCTGAAACGACGCTGCAGCGCCAACGCGCAATTGCCAGTCGGGGATCGTCGGCTGCCACATCTTTTGCAGCGGAATGCCCACCGAGTACTGCCATTCGCCCAATGGCGAAGGCGTTTGCGCGAACGCCGTCCCCGGAAGAGCAGCAACGCCGCCGATGGCGACGGCTACCCAGCAAATTGCCGCGATGCCTGTTTGTTTATTGCGGACCTCGTTGATCCGCTTTCTACGGCTGTTCAACACCAATGCCTCCGATCTCGCGTATCGCGAAGAGGGTTACGTTTGCTCGCTCCAAGCCCAGCGCGTCGGGCGATGAACTCGGGCGACCGCCGCGTTGCTACTCGCGACATGTAAGTTTTTCAGCAACAGGATGCGTTGCACGGCAAAACCGGTTACTGCGCCAGGTCCGTCTACCGCAATGCACAAGGCTTACTGCTGCGGTATTCGTCGGAACAGACAGAGCGAAAGTTTTGCCGACGGACCTGCTAGTGCAAGATGCGGGCCTACGACGTGGAGGCGCGCCTCCAGCCGCCTCTCTTCACCGCGAGAGAAGCCAATAAAAAAGCGCTGCACGGGGCAGCGCTTTTTTCTAAAGCCGATTCAAGGCTCATTAGGCCCATGAGCGGACGACGCCGCGCGCCTCATTGCGCAGCCTGAACAAGCACGGGTTTGTCACTGTACAGATTGGGGAAAAGGCGCTGCAAACTTGCCACCTTCGGCAAATCGTAAAGCGCAATGTACCCCGAGTTCGGATGTTGCGTCAGGTAGTTCTGGTGATAGAACTCGGCCGGATAAAAGCCCTTGAACGGTTCCACCTTTGTCACGATGGGCGCCGCGAATGTGTGCGCTTTATCGAGTTGCGCGATATAGCTCTGCGCGACTCGCCGCTGCGCATCGTTCAATGGGAACACCGCCGACCGGTATTGCGTGCCGCTGTCCGGGCCCTGGCGATTCAATTGCGTCGGGTCGTGAATCACCGAGAAGTACACCTGCAATAACTGGCCGTAGGTGACTTGCGCGGGATCGAACGCGACTTGCACCGATTCAGCGTGGCCGGTCGCGCCGCCGCTCACCGTTTCGTAATGCGCCGTGTCGCGCTGGCCGCCCGAATAGCCGGACACCGCCTGCTTCACGCCGTGCACATGCTGAAATACGCCCTGCACGCCCCAGAAGCAGCCGCCCGCGAAGACCGCGGTTTCTTCATGCGCCGACGCGGCGGAGACGGGCTCGTCAAGCGCAGGCGGCGCGATCGGCACCGCGTTTTCCGACGAAAACGCCATGCGTTGTGCGAGCAGCAGTGCGAGCGCGCCGAAGCCGATGCCAACGGAAATTCTTGCCACGCGCGAGCGGGAGCGCTTGGTGTCGATACGTTTGTCGATGTTCATGATGTCTGTCCTGTCTGTCCTCATTGCACCTGCATAACGGCGATACCTTTCGGTTCACGCGCGGTTCACGCGGCCCGGCGCGTTTCGCGTGGCTCGAATGGCCCCGAGTATTAGTCGCGCGAGCGCCGCATTAATGACAGCCTCCAATAGCATGCGCGTGTTTTTCGCTTCACGCCGGCGAACGCGAACCGTTACAGAAGACGTCAAAGCGGAAAACGGGTGGTCGACAGAATCTCCTTGAGCACCATGAACGAGCGGATCTGCCGCACGCCGGGCAAATAGAGCAACTGCTCGGCATGCAGGCGATTGAAGCTGTCGCTGTCGCGCGTGCGGATGGTCATGAAGTAATCGAATTCGCCGGTCACGACATGGCACTCCATGCAGCCCGGCACTTTCTGCGCGGCCTTTTCGAAGTTCGCAAACGATTCGGGCGTGGAGCGATCGAGCACCACGCCGATGATCACGAGCATGCCCGCGCCCGCGGACTTCGGGTCGATCAACGCAACCACGCCGCGAATCAGGCCAGATTCCTTTAGACGTTCGACGCGCCGCAAGCAGGCCGGCGCGCTCAGCTTTACTTTTGCCGCCAGCGCGACGTTCGAGATGGACGCATCCGTTTGCAACTGGCGCAGGATCGCCCGGTCGATGCGGTCAAGCGATTGCAGCGAGTCGCCGGCGGCGGGCGCGGCTGAAGCAGCGCGAACTTTCGTTTTGTTCATTGGCTTTACGGCGAAATAAAATTAAACGGAAGCGGCATCGTCGGTCCCAAAGTTACGCCTGACGCATTTTCTTCGCAAGCTCATTTCCCGGCATTTTTCCTACCATGTGCTGAACGCGGCAACCGCCTGCCCGCGCCGGACCCATCGATCACGGAGATGCCATGAACCTGCAACGCTTCCCCCGCTACCCGCTCACTTTCGGGCCGACGCCCATCCAGCCGCTCAAGCGCCTGAGCGATCATCTGGGCGGCAAAGTGCATCTCTATGCGAAGCGCGAGGACTGCAACAGCGGCTTTGCGTTTGGCGGCAACAAGACGCGCAAGCTCGAGTACCTGATTCCCGAGGCGCTCGCGCAAGGCTGCGACACGCTCGTGTCGATCGGCGGCATTCAGTCGAATCAGACACGCCAGGTCGCCGCCGTTGCCGCGCATCTCGGCATGAAGTGCGTGCTGGTGCAGGAGAACTGGGTGAACTATTCGGACGCGGTGTACGACCGCGTCGGCAATATCCAGATGTCGCGCATACTCGGCGCCGACGTGCGTCTCGTGCCGGACGGCTTCGACATAGGCTTTCGCAAAAGCTGGGAAGATGCGCTGGAAAGCGTGCGCGCCGCCGGTGGCAAGCCGTATGCGATTCCGGCCGGCTGCTCGGACCATCCGCTCGGTGGCCTCGGCTTTGTCGGCTTCGCGGAAGAAGTCCGTCAGCAGGAAGCGGAGCTCGGTTTTCGGTTCGACTATATCGTCGTTTGTTCGGTGACGGGCAGCACGCAGGCCGGCATGGTGGTGGGCTTCGCCGCCGACGGCCGCGCCGAGCGCGTCATCGGTATCGACGCATCGGCCAAGCCCGCGCAGACGCGCGAGCAGATCACGAGAATCGCTCGTCAAACAGCGGAGAAAGTGGGCCTCGCGCGTGACATCACCGCTCAGGACGTGGTGCTCGACGAGCGCTTCGGCGGCCCGGAATATGGCTTGCCGAACGCTGGCACGCTGGAGGCAATCCGTTTGTGCGCGCGCCTCGAAGGTGTGCTGACCGATCCTGTGTACGAGGGCAAGTCGATGCACGGCATGATCGACATGGTGCGCAACGGCGAGTTTCCGGAAGGCTCACGCGTGCTGTATGCGCACCTTGGCGGCGTGCCCGCATTGAACGGCTACAGCTTTATTTTCCGCGACGGCTGAGTGACGCCTGAGTGTCGATTGAAGTTGAGTAATGCGGCGCCTGGCGTTCACGCCGTCAGGCGCTTCTTCAAATGCTTGCGCAGAAAGTCGACGAAAGCACGAATCGTCAACGAACTCTGCCGATGTTGCGGATAGACCGCATACACGCCCGTCGGGCTCGGCAGAAATTCGTCGAGTACGGTGACGAGCTCGCCGCTTCGCAATGCGTCGGCGACAATGAAATCAGGAAGCCGAACTATTCCGAGGCCAGCCACGGCCGCATCGCGAATCAGATCGCCGTTGTTCGCGCGCAGCGGCCCCTGCACTTCGAAGCTTTTCAACGCGCCATGCACGGCGAACTCCCACGCCACGACACCGCCGTGCCCGTAAAGCAGGCATGAATGGCGCGCGAGGTCGGCGGGCGCGGCCGGTGTCCCGCGACGGCGCAGATAGCGCGGACTGCAACACGCGACGAGATTCACGTCGAATAATTTCTGCGCAATCAGCGTCGAGTCCGGCAACACGCCGATCCGCACCGCCATGTCGAAGCCCTCGCCGACCACATCGACGGTACGGTCGCTCAACTCCATATCGAAACGCACGTCGCGATGCTCGCGCAGAAAGTCGGCGACGAGCGGCGACAAATGCATCATGCCGAACGACATCGGCGCACTCACCCGCAGCAGGCCGCGCGGCCCCGCGCGCCGCAGCGACATGGCCTGCTCGGCGTCCTCGACCTCGCCGAGAATGCGTTTGGCCCGCTCATAAAATTCCTGACCCAGCTCGGTGACAGCCAGTTTGCGCGTGTTGCGCACGAGCAGCGGCACGCCGAGCGCTTCTTCGAGCGCCATCACGCGGCGGCTGACGAACTGCTTCGACAGGGACAGGCGTTTCGCAGCGGCGGTGAAGTTATGCGCGTCGACAGTCGCGACGAAAATCCGCATGTCATCCAGTTGCATGGCTATTGTCCACTAGAACGAGACGGTGTTTCCGATTAACGGCCGATTATAGCCTCAAGAGTTGACCTACACTCCTGTTCATGTATCGCGGACAACACATCAGTCCCGATCGCCCGCAACGAAAGTTGCATGGACGACGATCACGACGCTAACGCGTCGGCTCACAGGAGAAAGAGATGCTTGAAATCAGACATGCCAATCAACGCGGCCGCGCGGAGCACGGCTGGCTCAGTTCGCGTCACACCTTTTCGTTCGCGCACTATCACGATCCGAAGCAAAACGGCTTCTCCGACCTGCTCGTGATCAACGACGACCGCGTCGCGCCGGCCCAGGGCTTCGGCAAGCACCCGCATCGCGATATGGAGATTTTCTCGTACGTGCTCGAAGGCGCGCTCGAACATAAGGACACGATGGGCACCGGTTCGGTGATCGTGCCCGGCGACATCCAGTTGATGAGCGCGGGAACCGGCGTGGCGCACAGCGAATACAACCATTCGAAGACGGACCCGGTCCACTTCCTGCAAATCTGGATCGCACCGGCGCAAAAGGGCACCGCGCCGCGCTATCAGCAACAGCATTTCAGCGAGGAGGACAAGCGCGGCGTGCTGCGCCTCGTTATGTCACCGGACGGTGCGGACGGTTCGCTGGTGTTGCAACAGGACGCTCGCGTGTATGCCGGCCTGTTCAACGGCGACGAAACGGCGCGGCTCGAACTCGCGAGCAACCGCCACGCCTATGTGCACGTAGCGCGCGGCAGCGTGACGGTGAACGGCGTGGAACTCGGCGAAGGCGACGGCGTGCGCGTGCGCGGCGAGGAAGCGCTGAGCTTCACGCAAGGCCGCGACGCCGAAGTGCTGGTGTTCGATCTGCGCGACATCGAGACGTCGGCGTTGTGGGCCTAAGCGGTCTGACGCGCGACACTCGCTTGCGTCGCTGAGAGCCGCCCGGTTTGCGCCGGGCGGCTTTTTTGCGCCTGTTTTTCCGCGTGTTTTTACGTGTTCAGCGCAGATGCAATAAAAACGGCGGCCCGCGGGCCGCCGTCATTCGCTACTTACTTGCCAGGCGCGATTATCAAACCGTCGCTTCGGCTTCCACCTCGCTAACCGCTTCCGTTTCCTCGCTGTTGCGGATCAGATGATCGAACGCGCTGAGCGATGCCTTCGCGCCCTCACCGACCGCAATCACGATCTGCTTAAACGGCACCGTGGTCACGTCGCCGGCTGCGAACACGCCCGGCACCGACGTCGCGCCGCGTGCATCGACGACGATCTCGCCGTGCTTCGACAACTCGACCGTGCCCTTCAGCCATTCGGTGTTCGGCACGAGACCGATCTGCACGAACACGCCTTCCAGCTCAACCTTCTTCACTTCGCCCGAACGCAGATCCTTGTAGACGAGACCGTTGACCTTCTTGCCGTCGCCGGTGATTTCGGTAGTCTGCGCCTGGGTGACGATCGTCACGTTGGCGAGGCTGCGCAGCTTGCGTTGCAGCACTTCGTCGGCACGCAAGGTTGCACCGAATTCGAACAGCGTCACTTCGCGCACAATGCCCGCGAGGTCGATGGCCGCTTCCACGCCCGAGTTGCCGCCGCCGATCACCGCGACACGCTTGCCCTTGAAGAGCGGGCCATCGCAGTGCGGGCAGTACGCGACGCCGTGATTGCGGTACTCGCGCTCGCCCGGCACGTTGATTTCGCGCCAGCGCGCGCCCGTCGCGAGAATGATCGTTCTGGCCTTCAGCACCGCGCCATTCGCGAGACGCACTTCGTTGATGCGGCCGGGAATCAGCGCCTCGGCGCGCTGCACGTCCATGATGTCGACTTCATACGTCTTGACGTGCTGCTCGAGCGCGGTGGCGAACTTCGGTCCTTCGGTCTCGGTGACGGACACGAAGTTCTCAATCGCGAGCGTATCGAGCACCTGGCCGCCGAAGCGTTCCGCGACGACGCCCGTCGCGATGCCCTTGCGCGCCGAATAGATCGCCGCGGCCGCGCCAGCCGGCCCGCCGCCGACGATCAGCGTGTCGAACACCGGCTTGTTTTCCAGTTCCTTCGCGGCACGCGCGCCGGCATTCGTGTCGAGCTTCGCGAGGATTTCCTTCACGCCGCTGCGGCCCTGGCCGAACACTTCGCCATTCAGGAACATGGTCGGCACAGCCATGATCTGGCGCGCTTCGACTTCGTTCTGGAACAGCGCGCCGTCGATCGCCACGTGGCGAATGCGCGGGTTGATCAACGCCATCACGTTCAGCGCCTGCACGACTTCCGGGCAGTTCTGGCATGACAGCGAGAAATACGTTTCGAATTGATAGTCGCCGTCGAGACTGCGGATCTGTTCGATCACCGCGTCGTCGAGTTTGACCGGATGGCCGCCGACCTGCAGCAACGCAAGCACGAGCGACGTGAATTCATGCCCCATCGGAATGCCCGCGAAACGGATGCCGATGTCCTTGCCCGGCTCGCCGATCGAGAACGACGGCTTGCGTTCGCTGTCGCCGCGGCGTTCGATGACGGTAACGCGTTCCGACAACGTCGCGATATCGTTCAGCAATGCCAGCAGCTCTTGCGATTTCGCGCTGTCGTCGAGCGACGCGACGATCTCGATAGGGTTACTAACCTTTTCGAGGTACGTTTTCAACTGAGTCTTGAGATTGGCATCAAGCATGGCTATTCGATTCCGTGACGATGGGTGTTGGATTCCCGGCGCCGCACGCATTCGTGTAAAACGCGTGCGGCCCGGGGACGCGCGAACTGCTGCATGAAGCGGTTCGCACGGTGATGCGCCGCGTGGGCGCGACTGCCTGAAGCTTTGAGGCTATGCGCAGCTTTGGAAGCTGCGAGACCTTAGATCTTGCCGATCAGGTCGAGCGACGGCGTGAGCGTTTCTGCGCCCGGCGTCCACTTGGCGGGGCAGACTTCACCCGGATGCGCCGCGATGTATTGCGCAGCCTGCACCTTGCGCAGCAGTTCGCCTGCGTCACGGCCGATGCCGTTGTCGTGCACTTCGCACAGCTTGATCTCGCCTTCCGGGTTGATCACGAACGTGCCGCGCAGAGCCAGACCCTCTTCTTCGATCAGCACGTCGAAGTTGCGCGAGATTGCCAGGGTCGGGTCGGCGATCATCGGGTACTTGATCTTCTGGATCGTGTCCGACGTGTCGTGCCAGGCCTTGTGCGTGAAGTGCGTATCGGTCGACACGCTGTAGATTTCAACGCCGAGCTTCTGGAAATCGGCGTAGCGATCGGCCAGGTCACCCAGTTCGGTCGGGCAAACAAACGTGAAGTCGGCCGGATAGAAAACGAAAACCGACCACTTGCCCTTCAGGCTTTCTTCAGTGACGGTCACGAATTCGCCGTTGTGATAAGCCTGTGCCTTGAACGGTTTGACTTGACTATTGATGATCGGCATTTGCTGAGTCCTCTTTCTGAGTGGTTGGAAAGTGGAGTCAGTATGTCAGACCACGCTTAATAGGTAAAGTGGATTGTTTTAATTCTTCCGATAGATTGATTCTATCCACTCCGGGGCTTCGGGCTATCATGCGTCGTCGGCTTTGAGCAGCCGCCACAGCGTGGTTCGGCCTATGCCCAAGGCCCGGCTTGCCGCCGCGCGATTGCCGCCGCACTGCTCGAGCGCCTTCGCGACGTCGTCGCGGGTCGGGGTGGTCCGGGGCGCCGCTGGAGCGCTGGCGGCGTCGGCGGCGTGCGCGTTGGGAGCAATACGAAGCGCATCTTTGCCGCCGTTGCGCTGCATCCGGTCGAATTCCGGGAAAAGCGCCAGCAGATCGGGCCCGATGTCACGGTCGAGATCGCCTGCCGCGTCGCCGAGATAAATGGCCGCGCGCGTCAGCAGATTTTCCAGTTCGCGCACATTGCCCGGCCACGCGTAGCGCTCGAACAGCGGCGCCAGAAACTGCAGCACCCGCCCGATCGACGCCTCCGACAACCCATATTGGCGCGACCCGCGGCTTAACAAGTGCCGGGCGAGCGGAACGACATCGGCGCGCCGCTCGCGCAGCGGCGGCAATTCTATCTGAAGCAGATTCAGACGAAAATACAGGTCCGCGCGAAACGCGCCCTGCTCGACGAGCGCATGCAGATCGCGATGCGTGGCGGCGATCACCCGCACGTCGATGGGCGTCGCGCGGCCCGAGCCGAGCTTCATCACCTCGCGTTCCTGCAGCACGCGCAGCAGCCGGCTTTGCAGCGCGGCGGGCATCTCGCCGATTTCGTCGAGGAAAATGGTCCCCGTGTGGGCGATCTCGAACAGCCCCGGCTTGCCGCCGCGCCGCGCGCCGGTGAACGCGCCCTCCTCGTGGCCGAACAGCTCGCTTTCGATCAAGCCTTCCGGCAGCGCCGCGCAATTGAACGCGACGAACGGATTGCCGCGCCGCCGGCTCGCGTTGTGGATGCCCTGCGCGACCAGCTCCTTGCCGGTGCCGCTCTCGCCGGTCAGCAGGACGGTCGCGTCGTGCGCCGCGCCTGCGCGCGCGAGCCGCCGCACGCGTTCGAGCGCCGCGGATTCGCCGACCAGATCGTCCAGCCGATGCCGCGCGACCAGATGCTTCGGCCGCTGGCTCGTGCGCAGCGACCGGTCGATCCGCTGCGCGACAAGCGCGTCCTGCACCGTGACCACGGAGCCGGAACGCGCGCCCTGCTCGAGGATCGGGACGCAATTGACGATCAGCGAACGTTCGCCGATCTGCTCGATGCGCTCGTCGGCGGCGTCGCCGCGCTCCGCTGCCTCACGCAGCCAGGGGCCGAGCGTGCGGGCGAGTTCGGCGGGCACATCGCGGTCGCGGTTGTTATCGCGGTGGCGGTCGCCGTGGCGGTCGCCGGTCAGGCCGAGCAGATCGAGCATCGCGGGATTGACGGCCTCAAGCTGGCCCGCGTCGTCGAAAGCGGCCACGCCGTCGCGCAGATGCGCGACGATCGTGTTCAGGCGCACGCGTTTCGATTCCTTCTGCCGGCTCACGCGCGCGAGCTCGACCGAACGCTCGAAGGCTTCCTCGACCGCGCCGAGCGAGTACAGGAACACGCTGTCCAGACCCGCCTGCTGCGCCAGATCGCAAGCCATGCCGGGACCGATGATGACGCGGCAGCCCTCGGCGGCCAGATCGTTGACGGCGGTCCGAACCTCATCGACCGAACGGTAGGCGCGCTGCGTCAGACGAACGTTCAGCCAGCCGCCGAGATCGGCGAGTTCGTGCGAGATGGTTTCGTGCAGCACAAGGCCGATCGGCGCGCCCGGCCGCGCGGCGGTGGCGCGGGTGATCGCGCTCAGCACGTCGAAGCCGTTGACCTTGACCATGACCACCGGCACGCTCAGGTGCTCGCGCAGATACGCGCCGTTCGAGCCGGCGGCGAGCACGACATCGACGGAACCGGCATCGACGTGCGCCTGGAGCGCTGTGACCGCGGCGCCATAGCCTTCGCGGATCGAGAAAAATCTCGCGCGGCCGGCGTAGCGCGGCGCGATAGTCTCGCAAAGCGACTGCAGGCGGCTAATACTGACGAGGGCGATGCCGGGCCGGCCGGGGTCGCCGTTGGCGAAAGCAGGCGTGAACGTGGACAACGGGAGGCTCCGGTTGCTGCGGCCAAAAGGCGGGATTATGAGCGTTCCGCGAAACGTTTCATGAAACGCCCAGCCATTTTGCCATGAAACGCCGCGCGGACCCGAGTCGCGTGCAAGCGTTTGATTCTGCGTGGAAAACCTGTGGCCCGTCGTCAATGGCATGCATCCTGCAACCTCCGAGTCACCTCAACACACTTCAAACCTTTCCGGAGGCACCTCTCATGACCACTTCCGCCACACGCCGCGCCGCCTTCCGCGCCAAGGTCAACCAACGCCAGGGCCTGCTCGTGCCCGGCGCCTTCAATGCGATGAGCGCCCGCGTGATCGAGGACGCCGGCTTCGAGGCCATCTACATCACCGGCGCGGGCGTCACCAACATGTCGCTCGGCCTCCCCGATCTCGGCTTTATCGGCCTCGCCGAAGTCGCCGAGCACACGGCGCGGATTCGCGACGCGGTCGCGCTGCCGCTGATCGTCGACGCGGACACCGGCTTCGGCAACGCGCTGAACGTGCGCCAGACGGTGCGCGTGCTGGAGCGCAGCGGCGCCGACGTGATCCAGTTCGAAGACCAGAGCATGCCGAAGAAATGCGGGCACTTTGCGGGCAAGGAAGTGATCGGCGCGAGCGAAATGGCGGGCAAGATCCGCGCGGCCGTCGATGCCCGCGAGGACGGCAATCTGCAGATCATGGCGCGCACCGACGCGGCGGCCGTCCACGGTATCGAGGATGCCATCGAGCGCGGTCATCGCTTCATCGAGGCGGGCGCGGACATTCTCTTCATCGAGGCGACCGAATCGCTCGCGGACATCGAGCGGCTGCCGTCGCTCTTCGACGCGCCGCAGCTGATCAACATCGTGATCGGCGGCAAGACGCCGGTGCAGTCGCGCGAGGCGCTCGGCAAGCTCGGCTACGGGATCGTGCTGTACGCGAACGCGGCGCTGCAAGGTGCGGTGCTCGGCATGCAGCGCGCGCTCGGCAGCCTGCAAACGAATGGCCGCCTCGACGAGGACGCGACGCTGGTCGCGCCGTTCAGCGAGCGCCAGCGTCTCGTGAACAAGCCGTTGTATGACCGGCTGGATCGGGAGTATGCCGCGAAGGATTGAGCGGAGCGCGTCGAAACGTGTTCACGTAGCGTGGAGGGCGGCACGCGGGGTGCTGGGTGCTCGCATGCTCGGCGTTCGGCGCTCCCCTCGCGCGCCATCGCCGCAAGCATGCGCATCGTGCTGATGCGCCAGGCTCGATTGCGCTACGATTCAGGGCCGGCGTGCAAAGCCGCGCGAAGCGACGTCAGCGGGACCGGCGAAATCGCGCCCGCCCTGCTGCACAACCGCCAGCCGAGCAACCCGAGGCGGCCGCCGCGAGTCCGCCTCGCACCGGACGGAGCAAACGCGCGCAAACGCCCGCAAAACACGTATTCGCCAGCGAAAGGTAGTCAGAAAAATGAAGCCCATCACATCGCGCATAGCGTGCATAACGTACACGCGCCCGGCGCCCCGCATTCGCCGCACGCCTGACGAAGCATCCATGCCCACGCTGCCCGGAGCCTTCCAATGAGCGCAGCGAGCGCGCCGCACAAGCACGTCGGCTGGCTGCCGTACATCGTCGCCGCCACGTTTTTCATGGAGTACCTCGACACCACGGTCATCGCGACCGCGTTGCCGCAGATGGCGCACTCGTTCGGCGTCGGTCCCAACAGCGTCAGCCTCGGCATGACGGCCTACATGCTGGCGCTCGCCATCTTCATTCCGGCGAGCGGCTGGATTGCCGACCGCTGCGGCTCGCGCACCGTGTTCTTCAGCGCGATCGGCGTGTTCACCGTGGCCTCGGTGCTGTGCGGACTGTCGCAGAACGTCGCCGAATTCACCGCCGCGCGTCTGCTGCAAGGCATCGGCGGCGCGATGATGGTGCCGGTCGGCCGGCTGATCGTGGTTCGCAGCACCGAAAAAAGCCGCATGATGCAGGCCATTTCGACGATCACCTGGCCCGCTATCGCCGCGCCGGTGGTCGGTCCGCCGATAGGCGGTTTCATCACGACCTACGCGTCGTGGCGCTGGATTTTCCTGCTCAACGTACCGTTCGGCCTCGCGGCGATGGCCGTCGCGCTCGCGATGGTGCCGAACCTGCGCGGCAGCGAGCGCAAACCACTCGACCTGGTTGGCCTGCTGCTGAGCGGCACCGCGCTCACGGCAATCCTGTACGGCGCGGAACTGGGGAGCCAGCCGGCCGAGAACCCGTGGATTGCCGGGGCGATCATCGTCGCCGGTTTGCTGGTCGGCGTCGTCGCGTTCCAGCATGCGAAGCGACATCCGCATCCGCTGATCGACGTGTCCACGCTGAAGATCCCGACCTTTTCCGTGACCGTCGTGACGGGCTCGTTCACGCGCATCGGCATTGGCGCCGTGCCTTATCTGATGCCGCTGCTGTTCCAGGTCGGCTTCGGCTTGTCGGCGTTCAAGTCGGGCCTGCTGCTGCTCGCGAGCGCGCTCGGCAATCTCGGCATGAAGGCGTTGACCACGCGCATCCTGCAGCGCTTCGGCTTTCGCATGGTGTCGATCGTCGACGTAACGGTGGCCGGCATCTTCATCATCGCGTGCGGATTGCTGACGCCCGAGGTGCCGCTCGCGCTCGTGCTGATCGTGGTGTTCGTGTATGGCGTCGCGCGCTCGATGCAGTTTTCGACGCTCGCAACGCTCGCCTACGCCGACGTCGCGCAGCCGCAAATGAGCGCGGCCAGCACGCTGTGGAGCGCGGCGGCGCAAATGACGATCGGGCTCGGCATCGCATTCGGCGCAGTGTCGCTGCGTGCAGCCGCGTTTTTCAATGGCGAGACCACAGGCCATGAGACCGCAGGCCTCGTCTTCACGCTCGACGATTTCCGCCTCGCGTTTCTGCTCGCGGGCGTGTTGACGTTGCTGTCCGTGATCGGCTACATGGGTCTTGCGCGCGATGCGGGCCAGAGCATCGGCGGCGGTTCGCGCGGAACGGAAGATCCCGCGAAGGGCTGATAAGTTTCTGGAGCGTTCAGGAGACTACATGAGCACCGTCACCGATCTGCGAATTTCAAGCGACAAGAACGAACTCGACGTCGAGATGATCTACGCGTTCCTGTCGCAGGAAACGCCGTGGGCGAAGGGCATGCCGCGCGAAACGCTCGAACGCGCGATTGCAGGGTCGCTGTGTTTCGGCGGCTATCTCGGCGACCAGACGGGCGACTACGCGAGCGGCAAGCAGGTGGCGTTCGCGCGCGTCGTCACGGATCACGCGACTTTTGCGTACCTGTGCGACGTTTTCGTGCTGCCGGAGTATCGCGGCAAAGGTTATGCGCACGCGTTGCTCACGCAACTATTCGCGAGCGAGTCGTTGCAGGGCCTGCGAAGAATCATGCTCGCGACGACGGACGCGCATCACGTGTATCGGCCTCATGGCTTCAGCGCATTGTCGAACCCCGAGCTTTTCATGGAAGTGCATAACGCGGACGTTTACCGCAGCGCCTGATGAAGCGAAGGCAACGTGCCTCGGTAACTCCCGAATCAATCACACATACGCCCGTTCGCGCATCCACTTCGTCATGATCCACTTGTCGCCCGCACGCACCGGCGCGCCGCCGTGCAAGGTCAGCGGATCGAGTTGACGTTCGCCGTTCATATAGCGGAAGTACACCGCGCCGCCCTGCTTCGCGGCCACCGACAAACCCGCTTCCGGAAAGATCGTTTCGCCGCCGTCCGGCACATCGTTCAGATAGATGACGAGCGTGGCCACGCGTTGCCCGCCACGTGCCGTATGCACGGTGCTGCCAGGCTGATCGGGCGGGAAATAGTCGAAATGCGGCCGGTATTCGCCGGTTGGGCCGTAGTGGAGAATCTGCAAGCCCTCGCCGTTTTCGACCGGCCAGTTCATCAGGCTCGCGATGCGCTGATCGAGCCGCTCGATGAACGCGTCTTCCCCGCGCTGATACCAGATGCCCTCGCTGGTGCGGTTGCGGATCACGTCTTCCTGGCCGGTCGCCGGATCGACGATGGTCGAGCGTTTCAGCCGATGCCGCGAACGCTCGATCACTTCATCGCACTCTTCCGGCGACAGCACGTTCGCGAACACGATCACCTGCGGACGCTCGCAGCGCATCAACACCTGGACATCGCGGTCGAACGCGCGGATTGTGTTGCCTCGCGCGACAGGCCCGTCGTCGTACGCATAGGGCGTACGCTGCGCATTTGGCACACCCGGCGCACTCGGCGCCGTTTGCGGCAGCGCGGCTTCAATCCCGCCCGCCGCTACCGACGACGCCGCTGCACCCGACGCGACCACGCCGAACGCGCCAAACGCGCCATGCACGGCTTGTGCGGCTGCGTCGGCGGCAAAACCCGCCTGGACCATCGCGTCGATCATCGAATCGATCGTGCAGCCGCGCGCTGCATTCGTGCGCAGCCATTCCTGCCACGCGGCATCCACTACCGGCATACGCGCCTCCGCTGTTGGATAGAACGAGAATAATGCATCGGCGAAAGCCGGCGGTCAGGCGCCATGATCCTGGCGCCGGTAAATCGCGAGCCCTTTTCTCGCTCGCGCGCGGATCGAGCGATGCACGAGCGGCGACCATCCGAGCAGCGCGCCGCGTGCGCCCAATGCCTGGCGCATCCACGCCCACAAGTCGAAACTGTCGCGATGCTCGACGATGAGTCCATCGCGAAACGCAAAGCGCGCTTCGACATGATTCACCACCGGACGCCCCGTCTGACGGAAGACATAGCCCGCGGTCCAATGCGCGCGGCCGCTATGTTCATCGGCTTCGATACTATCGAACGTCAGCGAAAAATCCTGCGCGCGCGTGACCAGCATGCGCCACATGTCGCGCACTTCGTCGCCGCGCAATTCGCCGAACGCCGGGTCGCTGAACACGACGTCATCGGCATAGCAGGCAATCATGGTGGCGGCGTCGCGCCGCTGGAACGCCGTGTAGAAGCGCTCGATCAGTTCGGTGTTGGGATGGCTCATTTGTTGTGTACTTGAGTTGCCGGTATTAAAGCCCGTATTGAAGCCGATATGGAAGCCGGTTTGATTGTGCGCGATGCCAAACGGCAGCCGAACCGCACGCGCCGCCCACGATCAGCCGAACTTCGCGGGATTGTATCGAACGATCGCGCCCGCGCTTGCATCCGCGATGCGCTAGCCCTCGTGCGCGTGAGCGCGAGCCCGGATTTCCGACAACGATACATCGACGAGCAGCTTGCCCGAATCGAACACCGTTTCCATCGCATCGTCCCAATCGGAGCCATCGGCGCGCGCGTCCCGATCCGGCGCGAGCGGCAGCGTCGCCGTGCGGTACTCGCCCGTTCGACGATTGACGAGCAGCGTGAGCCGTCCTTTCATCGAGCGTTTGGTGCTGTCCGTCACCGGGTCTTTCGATACGTCGTGCCATGTATCGCCGAGGCGGATCGCCGAGCATTTCATCGCGAAGCGCTGCGTGTCGCGGTTGATCTGCTGCAACAGCGCGCCGCCCATGCCGAACACGATGTTGTCGGCCGCGAAACCCGCGCGGTCCATCGCCGCGAGTATGGCCTCGAGCGAGTCGGGATTCACGCCGTCGCCCTGAATCACGCGCACGTTGTTGAGCACGCGCCGGCCTTTGCTGTTCACCGCCGATCCAAACGACGCATCGAGCGCGCGCAGCGTTTGCAACACGATGCTGCGCGGATCGCCGGAATCGGGGCGGATCACGAGCGTGGCGCCTGAGTCGAGCACCGCTTGCTTGAGCTCCGTGCCCCACACCTTCAGCGCAGCGAACAGATCGTAAGAGTCCGACACCACGGAAACGATTGCGCCCGGCCTCGCGAACTTCGCGATCATGTTCCGATACGCGTCGGTCTCGCGCTCGCGGCCCCACGCCGTGATCGTGCTGTGCTCGGCGGCCGGCACCGAAAACGCGGCCATGCTCTCGTTGTAGTAATGATTCGCGGCCACCACGCCGAGCACGGTATCCGAACCCATGAAGCTCACCAGATGCGCCGCGCCGCCAAGCGCCGCCGATTCCGCGCTCGACACGCCGCGCGCGCCGAAGTCATGCAGCTTGAACGGCAGTTGCGTGACATCGTCGCTGGTCTTCAGCAGATACTCGCGAATCGTCTTGCGCAGATGCCAGCTTTGCGTCGCGACCGTGACCGGATACCAGACGCGCAACAACATGGTTTCTATATACGACGCGAGCCAGAACACCTCGGGGTCGTCGCATTCGACGGTGACGAGCACGTTATGCGTGGGCACCACCGACCCTTCGGGCACCGCGCGAATGCGCACCGGCAGATAACCGCGATGACGTTCGACGATATGACGCCAGCCCGCTTCGTTGAACGGCTCGCCGTGCGCGCTGAAAAACGCCTTGGCCTCGTCGATCATGGGGGAGGTAATGGGGCTGCACAGATACTGCTTGATGAGCATCTGCAAGCCAAAGAAGAGCGTGCGGTCGTAGCGCCCGCCGCGCGATTCGATGTATGAAAACATCGCCGACGCTTCCGGCGGGTACTGGAGATAGTGCGACGCCTTGTATGAATCCGTGTTGAGGATCGGATTCGAGAAGATCGCGGAAGCGCCGCTAGGACCGCTGAATTCGTTCATCGTGGATGACGCCGCATTCGGCTCGCTGACGGTAGCTGGCTTTACATGATGCCACGGGCACGATGCGGGCGCGGGCTTCGGCTTCAGCTTCCGCGCTCATGCACCTTGCCCGTGCCGCCCGCTGTTGCGCAACGGTGTTCAGTCCAGATCGTCGTATTCCCGTCGGCGGATGTCCGCATCGCGGTCTGCGTTGCGCTCCTGCGAAACGGGCAATTCATAGGCATCGCGCAGTGCGGGGCGTTGAATCTCGGCCTGCTCGCGGCGCTTGATTGCGTCAGCGATCACGAGCGTCAGCAGATCGACCGGCGGCGCGGCAAACAACGCGCGCTGCATGCCGGCGCATGCCCGGTAACGAAGACGGACAACGCTGCCCGCAAATTGAGCAACTGATGGAGTAACAGAGCAAGTACCCGGCGTGGCCGGCTGATCGTGGCGCGGCGCGCGGGCCGGCCCGGAAACAGGTGCTTTCATGACATCCCCCGTGAGAATGACACACTGAAATGCGCTGACGGCTGCGTTGCAGCCTTCCAGGTCCGCCGTGCCCACGCGAAAGCGCGAACACGGCGCCCGGTCCACCTCGCTATGTGCCTCTCTTGTGGAGGCTGTGGCCTTCTCCCCGTTTCGTCGCGCCGGTTGGTCCAGACCGTACGCTGCCCCTTCCCTGTTATGCACGTCGGTCGCGCAAACGTTGCCGCGCGACGACCTGTCGTTATAGGCCCAACACTTGCACCTTCACAGACGAAAAAAACCGGCGAGGTCAGAGCGTTGCGTCGTCGGGTGACGAACGACCGCTTCGCATCGGTCGTTCGCCCCGTATTGTTTGACGTCCGTCTGTCAGTGGCCCCGCCGCAGCCTCGTAGACGCAATGGCATTCCCCGGCCACGTCCACGAAGTCGTTTATTGCGCCGGTCGTTACCTCTACTGACCCGCACAACAGATTCGCTGCGACTCCCTTAATGCAATGGCTATGCCATGTGCGCCCAGGTGCCGTCGCGCGGAGCGTCGCCGACGATGCAACGCTACCGTCCGCCCGATCGCCCAACTGAAAAACCGCCGGTGATTCGTATTCGAGACGCGCCCGAGCGCTCACGCGGTCTGCAAGATGCGCATCTAACGCATCGAATACACGCTTCCGATAAGCGCCATTCGCTGCCACGCCCGCGCGGCTTCGCGGTTTGTGTGCGAGCCCGGTCATTAATGCCGACGCCGAAACACATAAAAGCGACACGAAAATGGCCGAAAAGGCTTATGCGATTTTTGTTGCATTCATGAAACATCGCAAATGGATGTATGCCTACGCGTAAAGCGCATTCGTTCACGCGCTGTGTACTCCAGCGCGCATAACACGGCTTGACGTATCGCCGTCCGAACAGTATCGGATTAGCCGCGCGGCGCCTTGCAAAATCAGGCGACTGCCGAATAAGCGCACGTCAAATCGGGAAACTTTCTCGATACTGATTTGTTTGTATAGCATTCCAAAGCGCTTTCGCTTATGTTTGAGTCATGCGCCAGTCAGAGCGCCATAAAAAAAACGAACGAGTTAAGAAACGGTATAAGTGATTCGGGGATGAACTACTCCGGCGGTTGCCACGAGGCACCTTCCGTCGCCTGCCGCGATAATGCGGCGCCTCGCGGCTTGCGCCGCGCCCTGCTCGCTCCGCCGCAAACGTTGACTGTAGGCCGCCACACCGGTCTTCAATATCTCGCACAGCAGTCTTTCGAGCAGTAGGAATCGGGGGTAATGGAAATGACTTTCGCATCTGCGGACACCGGACGCACCGTTCTTTATGTGTCGAGCTCGCCCGATCAGAAACTCGCCGACTTCCTCGCCGCATCGGGCTGGCATGCCGTGCACGCGAAAAACGCGGCGGGCGCGGAACGCATGATCGAGCGCGACAACGTCAAGGTTGGTCTGGTCGAACTGCCGGAAGACTGCACGACGCAGCAGTTGTCCGCGCTCGCTGCGTGCATGCGCCGCCCCGAAACCAACTGGGTCGCGCAGATCGCGCCGGGCCAGGCGGATAACGAACTGGTCAGCCGCTTTATCCTCGATTACTGCTTCGACTTCGTTACGCGGCCGTGGCTCAACGAGCGTCTCGTGTTCGCGCTCGGCCACGCGCATGGGCTGTCGTCGCTGAGGCATGGACATGTAACGCCGGAACCGTCGCTCGGGCGGCACGGCATGGTCGGTCAATGCGAGGCGATGCAGCAGTTGTACCGGCGCATCGACAAATGCGGCGCGACGGAAGCGCCGGTGTTCATCGCCGGCGAATCGGGCACGGGCAAGGAGCTGACCGCGCTCGCGATTCACGAGCGCTCGCCGCGCACCGGCCGGCAGTTCGTCGCGATCAATTGCGCGGCGATTCCGCCGAGCCTGTTGCAGGCGGAACTGTTCGGTCACGAACGCGGCGCGTTCACCGGCGCGCTTCAGCGCAAGATCGGGCGGATCGAGAGCGCGCATGAAGGCACGCTCTTTCTGGATGAAATCGGCGACATGCCGCACGAATGCCAGGCGGTGCTGCTGCGCTTTCTGCAGGAAGGCACGATCGAGCGGCTCGGCGGCAACGGCCCGATTCACGTCGACGTCCGCGTTATTTCGGCGACGCACGTCGATCTCGACAAGGCAGTCGAGGACGGCCGCTTCCGCGCCGACCTGTATCACCGGCTATGCGTGCTGCGCCTCGTCGAGCCGCCGTTGCGCGAACGCGGCGGCGACATCAAGCTGCTCGCGAACTATGCGCTCAGCATGTACAAGCAGGACGGCGCGCGCAAATTGCGCGGGCTGTCGAGCGACGCGATCGTCGCGATGTCGAACTATGCATGGCCCGGCAATGTGCGCGAGCTGATCAACTGCGTGCGGCGCGCCGTCGTGATGAGCGAGGGCCGTTTCATCACCGCGAACGACCTCGGCTTGCCGGCCACGGACAACGGGCCCGCCGTCACGCTGGCGGAAATTCGCAGCAAGGCCGAGAAAGACGCGATCGAACATGCGTTGCAGCGGCATGGCTATAAGTTGTCGGAGGCGGCGGTCGAACTGGGCATCTCGCGCGCCACGCTGTACCGGCTGATGCACGCGGACCGGCTGCATCCGGAGCCTTCGGGCGGCAACGGGTCGAACGGCGGCGCGGATGCGGACGGAGACAGCGAGGCCGAGCGGCGCGGGCATGGATTGGTGTCGGCGGCTTCGGTTTAGGTTTAGGTGGTTGTCGGTGTAGACGGCGGGCGGGCCGTCTAGGGTTGGTGGTCGGCCCTTGGCGCGGGTTGTTTTGCGGTTGCGGCGCTGGGTGTGAGGCTTCGGGTGTCGAGCCTGGTTGTGCCTAGCGTTGTTCTTGGCGTTGTTCCTGGCGTTGTTCCTGGCGTTGTTCCTGGCGTTGTTCTCGGCGTTGTTGCGTGCCGTTGTGCCAGCCGTTGTTGCCTCGCGTTGCTGCCTCGGCGTTGTTCTTGGCGTTGCTGCCTCGCGTTGCTGCCTTAGCGTTGTCCTTGGCGTTATATCGCCTACTATCCGTTCACGGCATCTCGCCCCGTTGGCCGCTGAGCCACGCGCAACGGAGTCCTTCCCTCTCCTTGCGCGGTCCCTCCAAAACCCACGGGCAAGCAACTTGCTACCGCATGTTGCCGACGCGTCGCCGATGCCACGCGTCTTCGCGAGCCCGGACGCCGCGTCGCATCCCATAACGACGCAGCGGCCGCCGCCTCAGGAACTTGCGCGGCGAAACTCGTGTCGGTCAAGACCGGGGCCCAGGCCCAAAACAGCCAGACCGGCCGATGCGTCCTGCCGCCGTCCGCATTCCGCAGCCCGTCCCATACCTTATGCGCAAATTTCTACACGCCTGCTTCGTCGTTCTGCTCATTCTCGGCGCCCCGCCCGCTTTCGCCGCGGTGACGCCGGCCACTCCCGCCGCGGAGGCTTCCGGCACCGCCGTCACGCTGACACCCGACCAGGCGCGCCAGGCGCTCTCGGTTCTCAACGACCCCAAGCGCCGCGCGCAGGTCGCCGATACCTTGCAGGCCATCGCCGCGGCCGGCGCGCTGAGTGCGCCGGCATCGGCACCGACGGCCGCCTCCGCGCCCGCTGCGGCGAGCGGCGCAGCGTCGCTCGTGCCCGCCGCGTTCAAATCGAACGGACTGGCCTCGCAGCTCGCCCGTCAGGGCGCGCATTGGGCGGTCCATCTCGGCGGATCGCTGCGCAACTCGGTGACGGCGCTGCTCGACGTCGCCTCGGTGCGCGCGTGGTGGAACTGGCAATCGACCAGTCCGCAAGCGCGCTCGATCCTCGCGCACGTCGCCTGGTCGCTGCTGGCCGCGTTGTTGCCGGCGCTGGTGCTCGAATGGCTCGCGCGGCGTGTGCTGCGCCGCGCGTATCGCACGCTGGCCGCGCGCCGCGAGCATGGTGATCCCGCCGACGCGCCGCGCACCGACTTGCCCGTCGACGTCGAACCGCAGCCTGCCGACGCCGCGCATGCCGCGCCGCCGTTGCCCGCGCCGCCGGTCGCCGAGGCGCAGGCCGAAGCACGGGCCCAAGCTGAATCGAAAGCCGAATCCACAACAACAGCCCGCGCACAAGCCGCCGCGGCCGCCGCCGCAACGGTGCCCGCAACCGGCCAACCTTCCGCGACGCCAACATCCACACCGAGCCCCACGCCGTCCGCCACCAGCGGCAAAGCGGCCGAAGCCAAAGGCAAGCAAAACGCCACGCATCACTGGACGCTCCTGCAACGCCTGCCCCGCGCGCTGCTGATCACAGTGCTGCGCCTTCTGCCGCTAGCGGTGTTCGTGGGCGCGGCGAGCGCCCTCATGTCGATCTTCACCGACGACGGCACGCCGCCAGACCGCGCGCTCGATTCGCTCGTCGACATTTATGTGCTGTGCCGCCTGATCGTGATCGTGAGCGGCTTCTTCCTGCAGCCGGCCGCGCCGCGTCTGCGCCTGTTGCGCATGAGCGATGCGTGGGCCGTGTTCGTGCATCGCTGGGTGATCCGCATTGTCAGCGTGGTCGGCGTCGGCTCGGCGATTGCGGAAATCGGGCAATCGCTCGGCCTGAACGAAGCCGCGCATCTCGCGTTGATGAAGGTCGTCGCGCTCGCCGGCCACGTGATGCTCTCGATCCTGATCCTGCAATGCGCGAAGCCGGTCGGCGAACTGATCCGGCAGCGCGCCGCTTCGCGGCCATCGCTCGAAATGTTCGGCAATGCGCTCGCCGATGCATGGGCGTGGCTCTCGGTGTTCGTCGTGATGGCGCTGTGGTTCGTCTGGGCGCTCGACGTGCGCAACGGCTATCACGCGCTGCTGCATCTGGGCGGCGCGTCGCTCGCGGTGCTGGTGGGCGCGCGCGTGCTCGCCATCGTGATCTTCGGTGCACTGGCGCGGCTCTTCAACGGACGCGAAGACGCGGACCGCTCGCTCGTGAACCGGCATGCGTACCGCTACTATCCGCTCGCCCGACGCGTGGTGGCGTGGATCATCGGCATCGTGACCGCGCTTGCGTTGCTGGTGGTATGGGGCGTCGACGTCGGCGAACTGTTCCGCGACGGCAGCGTCGGCCACCGGCTCGCGTCGGCCATCGTCACGATCGGCGTCGCAGCCGTGATCGCGCTGCTCGTGTGGGAAAGCGTGAACGTATCGGTCGAACGGCGGCTCGATCGCTGGACCACGACCGGCGACCTCGTGCGCGCCGCGCGCCTGCGCACGCTGCTGCCGATGCTGCGCACCGGCCTCTTCTGCGTGATCGCTCTCGTCGTCGTGCTAACCGGGCTGAGCCAGCTCGGCGTGAACATCGGGCCGCTTCTTGCGGGCGCGAGCATCTTCGGCGTGGCGCTCGGCTTCGGCTCGCAAAAACTCGTGCAGGACTTCATCACAGGCATTTTTCTGTTGATGGAAAACGCGATGCAGGTCGGCGACTGGGTCACGCTCGCGGGCGTGTCCGGCACCGTCGAATATCTGTCGATCCGCACGGTGCGCCTGCGCGGCAGCGACGGCTCGCTGTACACCGTGCCGTTCAGTTCGGTATCGACGGTCAACAACACCAATCGCGGCATCGGCAATGCGGCGGTCCGCGTGAACATCGTATTCGGCCAGGACGTGGATCTCGCGATCGACACGCTCAAGGAAATCGGCGCCGGCCTGCGCGAGGAGGAGAAGTTCAAGGACGGCATTCTGTCCGACTTCAGCTTCTGGGGCGTCGACGCGGTGGACGGTTCGGCCGTCACACTGGCCGGCCAGATGCAATGCCGCGACTCGGCTCGCTGGGGCGTGCAGCGCGAATTCAACCGGCGCATTCTCGACCGCTTCCGCGAACGGGGCATCGAGATCGCCAATCCGCAGCGCAACCTGCTGACGTGGGACCCGGAGAGCGTCGCGCCGCGCGTCGAAGCCGGCGAGCCGCCTAAACAGGAACCGCAGCAGGAACCTTCGACGCATGCTTCCGGCGATGGTGCTTCGTCCGATGGCGCATCAAAGGGCGACGCGCCGGTGGAAGACCAGATCCCCGTCGACTCGAAGCCCGCGGGCGGGCCGGGCACGCCCGCGAATCCGGGACCGACCTCGCCGCACGAGTGACGTACTGACTGACAGGGCGCCGGGCGCGCGCTATCTATTGAACCTGCCACCAGCGAGGCAACAGGCGGCGCACTTCGGGCCGCCTGTACCGGTCGTCGATCAGATGCACGACGCCCTCGTCGTGCTCGGTGCGAATCACGCGCCCCGCCGCCTGCACCACCTTCTGCAAACCGGGGTACAGGTACATGTATTCGTAGCCGCTGCCGAAGCGCGCCTCCATCCTGCGGCGCATCTGTTCGTTCACTTCGTTCATTTGCGGCAAGCCGAGCGTCGCGATGAATGCGCCGATCAACTGCTGTCCGACCAGATCGACGCCCTCGGAAAACGCACCGCCCAGCACCGCGAAGCCGACGCCCTGGTTGGTGCCGCGAAAGCGCGCGAGGAATGCGTCGCGGGCCGCTTCGTCCATGCCCGGCTCCTGCGCCCAGACAGGCACGTCAGGATTGCGTTCGCGCATCAGCGCGACGACGCGTTGCAAATACTCGAAACTGCTCAGGAACCCCAGGTAATTGCCGGGCTGCGCCGTGTACTGCCTCGCAATCAACTCGACGATAGGTTCCAGCGAACGGTCGCGATCGCGCCAACGCGTCGACACGTTGCCCGCAACCCGCACTTGCAACTGCTCCGCGCGAAACGGCCCTTCGACGTCGAGCCATGACGTGTCCTCGGCAAGCCCCAACGTATCGCGGTAAAAATGATGCGGGCTCAGCGTGCCGGAGAACATGACCGTGGTCCGCGCGGCGGCGTAGCGCGGCGCGAGAAACGGCGCGGGAATCACATTGCGCACGCACAGCACGCAACTGGTTTTATCGCGCGGCGCGTGGGGGTCTGTCGTCAGCGTAATGTCGAAAATCGAATGCTCGCCGAACTGTTCGGCGAGCGCGACGAAATGCATCGCGTCGAAGAAGAAACGCAGCGACGTTTGATCGATGGAAAGCGGCGCTTCGGCAAGCTGATCCGTCACCGCGCCGATCAGATTCTGCGCGGCCGATAACAGCTTGCCCGGCACGTCGGCGTAGACCTCGTATGAAGCGGTTTGCGCGCGCTTGAGCGCATTCCATTCGCGTTGCAAGCGTTCGAGCGGCTTGCGCAACGTGGGCGGCGCCGTGTTGCGCGCAAGCCGCAACGCCGCCTGATCCAACGACGCCGTGTACATGCGGCGCGCGCGATCGAGCAGATTGTGCGCCTCGTCGACGAGCACGCCGACGCGCCACTGGTTGATCTGCGTGAGCGCGTAAAGCATCGCGCTGCTGTCGTAGTAATAGTTGTAGTCGCCGACTACGACGTCGGCCCAGCGCGCGAGTTCCTGCGCGAGGTAGTACGGGCAGACGTCATGCGCGAGCGCCGCTTCGCGCACCGTGGCGCGATCGAGACGCGGCCCGGCAAGCGCCGCGCTCCGTGCCGCGTCGAGCCGGTCATAAAAGCCGCGCGCGAGCGGACACGACTCGCCGTTGCACGCCTTGTCCGGATGCTCGCAGGCCTTGTCGCGCGCGACGAGTTCAAGCGTTCGCAGCGGCAACGGCGCAGCGCTCCGGCGCAGCGTTTCGATTGCATCGAGTGCGAGCGCGCGGCCTGGCGTCTTCGCGGTCAGAAAGAACACGCGATCGATCTGCTCCGCCGCGCAGGCCTTCAGCAACGGAAAGATCGTAGCGAGCGTCTTGCCGATGCCCGTCGGCGCCTGCGCCATCAGCGGCTTGCCGTCGCGCGCCGCACGATAGACGGACACCGCCAGTTCGCGCTGGCCGCTGCGAAACTGCGCGTGCGGAAACTGCAATGCGCCGAGCGCGGCATTGCGTGCCGCACGATGCGCTTCCTCCTGCACGGCCCAGTCGAGAAAGCGCTCGCATTGTTCGACGAAAAAAATCTCGAGCTCGCGCGCCGTATACGTTTGCGTCAGCAACGTTTCCTTCTGACTGCCGACGTCGAAATAAACCAGCGCGACGGTCAATTGGCCAAGTCCGCGCGCGCGGCACAGCATATGTCCGTACACCAGCGCCTGCGCCCAATGCAGCGTGCGGTGATTCGCGGGCATGCGGTCGAGATCGCCGCGATGCGTCTTGATCTCTTCGAGACGATTGGCTGCCGGATCGTAGCCGTCGGCGCGGCCTCGCACGGTCAGATTGCGATGCGTGGCGGTCAGCGTCATTTCGCTTTCGTAGCCGCTCGCGCGACGCCCCGCGACGGTCACGTGCCCCGCCATGCCTTCGAGCGAAGTCGGCGCGGGCGTGAACCGCAGATCGAGGTCGCCGCGTCTTGCGGTGAACTCGCACATCGCTCGCACGGCGACGATGTAGCTCATGCCGTGCGCTCCGCTGTGAATGTGGCGGGCGTGGCGTTGCACTCGGCTTCGTCCGCCCAACGCACGTCGACGACGCGCACCGGCATGCCATGCTGTACACAGTATGCGAGCCAGCGGATCTGGTTGTCCTGCAAGCGGTCGCCGGGTCCCTTCACTTCGATCAACTCGTAACGGCGCTCGGCGGGCCAGAAGCGGATCAGGTCGGGCAACCCCGAGCGATTGCCGCGCACATCGCGCAACAGACGTTCGAACCACAACTTCAGATGCGCGGCCGGCAGACAGTCGAGCGCAGTCGTCACGAGTTCGGGCGTGAGCAATCCCCAGAACACGAACGGCGACTGCACGCCGGCCTTCTCATGCAGATGCCGCAGAATCGTCTCGCGATAAGCGCCGTTATCGAGTTGAGCCAGGCACGTGGCGAACTGCACGGCACGGCGCGCATGAAAATCCGGCGCGTGAAGATCGGCGGGACCGCGTTGAAACGGATGGAAAAACGCACCGGGCAACGCGGCGAATACTGGCTCCCAGCAGAGCAGGCCGAATAGCGAATTGATCAGCGCATTCTCGACGTAATGCACCGGCGCGGCGTCGCAAGTCAGATGATCGCGCACGACGAATTCGACGGCCTGCGGCGCTTGCGGCCTCGGCAACGTCAACGTGCTGCGCTCGGCCGCGCGCGCCGCCTGCACGCGAACCGCCGGCTCGCCGAGCTTGCGCTGCAAACGCGGCAACATGCGTGCGATACGCTGCGCCTCTTCCTCGCTTTCCGGCGATGCCGCGGCCTGCGACGCGAGCGCGAGCGCCGCGTCGAAACGTTCGCTGCGCTCGAGCGCACGCATGCGCCGATGACGCGCGCCAGGCCACGCGCAACCCTCGTACACGGCGAGTGCCGAAGGCCACATCTGCCGCCGTTCGCAATACTGGCCGATGCGAAACAGCAGCTTCGCGCGGCGCGTTTCGAGCCACGAGTTAGACGTTTCGACTGCACGAACGCGCGCGACAAGAGCGTTGATCGCGTCACTTGTCGCTTCCGAATTAATCAGCGATCCGAACGATTCTATCGATTCAAGCTGATCGCGACATGCCTGCAACGCGAGATATACATCGACGTCCGCGCGCTGCTGAAATGCACGCGACGCCGGCCCGAACGCGACTTTCTCGTACTGGAACACGCCAAGATCGGCGAGCACGAACTCGGACCAGTCCTGCTGCAGATTGCCGAAGAACATCAGCCGAAAACGCTCGCAGAGCGGCGCAATGTCGACACGAAACACGCAATCGCTCGAATGCGCATGCCATGCGGACAACGGACGCGCGGCGCCGCCGCCATTCTCGCGCTCCTCTTCTTCCGCGTAGAACGGACGCAATGCGTCCAGCAACTCGGGCTTGCGCAGGCTGCGCGCGCCGGGAATCATGGCGAGCGCGTCCGCGAAAATATTCAGCAATTCGGCGCGCGTGGTGAGTGCAAAGAGATCGTCGAGCGTTAGATGCGGCGCCGCGTCCAGCCAGCCGAGCGCAGTAACAGGCGCGGCGGCGCGTAACGGACAGCCGATTTCGTCGTAAGCCAGGCGGCTCGCGCGAAACAGCGTGCCCTTGCGCATCAGCATGCGGACCAGCAATGCGCGCGACGCTTGCGGCAATGACCCAAACGCGCCGAGAAAAGCGCGCTCGCCTGCATCGAGCAGATCGTCGTAACGTTGCGCGAGCCATGCAAGCGCACGCTCGAAGTTCAGCAGATAGTAAGGAGCGCCGGCGAGGGAATCCGGCGGAGCATCGGTTGCCACGGAGTTTGCAGGACCTGTACGTTTATACAGTGATGATAGCAAACTCCACTGCCGCTACGGCTTTGCCGCGAGCCACACCACCGTCAGCGAACGCACGCCCTGCGCGCCGCGAATCAGCACGCCTTCAATGTCCGCGGTCGCGGACGGCCCCGTGACAAGCGCGGCATAACGCGCATCGCGGAAGTCGTCGCGCCGATACACGTCCTGCAAACCGTCCACCAGTTGCGCCGGATCGAGCAGCACCACCAGATGCTGCACGATGTAACCCAACGCGTTGACCACGTACTCGCGTTCGCTGAACCACACCGAGCCCGTCTCCGCGACGCCGAAACGCGCGCGCACCACGCCGACGTCGATGTCCTGCAGCGATGCCGGTTCGGAGTCGGCGGTCAGCATGCGTGTGCCGGCCACTTCGGCTGTAGCGGATGCGATCGACACCGCCGCGCCGAACCGCTCGCGGATCAACGCGGCGACATCGGACGCGGCCTGCGCTTGCACGCATGTGCCGCCCATCATTTGCAATGCAGCCGCGAAGCGCTCGCGCAGATCGCCGCCCATCGCGGGAAAGAGCGGCACATCGGGACGCGGACGCGCGGCCGGTTGCGCCTGCCGCACCTTCGCGAGGAAAGCCTCACGCGTTGCCATCGCCACCTCCGCGGTTTTTCCTGTACCAGGCGTGGAAGGTCTGCTTCGGCGCCTCGGGCAACTCGCGTTGCCTGCCCCAGATATTCAGCGGGTTATACAGCACGAAGTTTGGCAGCCGCCGCAATGCGCCGCTCATCGACGCGACCGTCGCGCGATACAAGGTCGGACTCGCCAGCAGGCGCCCCGCCATCTTCAACACTTCCTGCTTCACGAACGGCACTTCATGACGCTCGGCGATTACCGTGCGCCATTTGTAGATCTGCTCGTGAATATTGATCTTCACCGGACACACGTTCGTGCAACTGCCGTTGAGCGTCGACGCAAACGGCAACGCGCTATAGCGCCTCAGATCGAAGGTCGGGTTGATGATCGCGCCGATCGGCCCCGAGTAAGTGCCGCCATACGACAGCCCGCCGCTGCGCCGGTAGACCGGGCACGTATTCATGCATGCGCCGCAGCGGATGCATTTGAGCGAGTACCAGAAGTCGTCCATCGCGAGCCGCTCCGAGCGGCCATGATCGACGAGGATGTAATGCATCTCCGTGCCCGGACGCGGCGCGCGGAAATGCGACGTGTATTGCGTGATCGGCGAACCCAGCGCGCTGCGCGACAGCATGCGGATAAACACGCCGAGATCCGCGACCTTGGGAATCAGCTTCTCGATACCGATCGACGCGATATGCAACGGCGGCACATTCGCCGAAAGATCCGCGTTGCCTTCGTTCGTGCACACCACGACTGTGCCCGTCTCCGCGACGGCGAAATTACAGCCCGTCATGCCGGCCGTTTTTTCGCGCACGAAATAAGGCCGCGTATTCATGCGCTGGCTTTCCGCGAGATAGTGGATATCGCTATTGTTCGGGTCGGTGCCGATGGTTCGGCCGAACAGTTGCGCGACGTCCGCGCGCAACTTGTGGACCGCGGGCACCACCATATGGCTCGGGTCCTGATGGTCGAGTTGCTGGATGCGCTCGCCGAGATCGGTTTCCATCACCGTAATGCCGCGCGGTTCGAGATACTCGCGCATCTTGCATTCGTCGGTGAGCATCGACTTGCTTTTGACCAGCGTGGTCATGCCGCGCGCGGACATGATCTGGTGCACGAGCGCGTTGTGCTCTTCCGCCGTGGACGCCCAATGCACGACGACCCCGTTCGCCTCCGCTGCCGCGGCAAACTGTTCGAGGTACTCGGACAAATTCGACAGCGTATGTTCCTTGATGCCCGAGGCGAGTTCGCGCAGCGTCTCCCATTCGGCAATGCCGTGCGCCTGCGCGTCGCGCTTCTCACGCAAATCCCACAGACGCTTGTCATGAAACGCAACGTGTTCAGTCTTCCTGATGAACTCGCCGGCTGCCTTCGCGTGGTCGATGCGGCTCATGCGCGTGCCCCGTTCAGCACCTGTGCGATGTGGATGAAGCGCGCGTCGGCTTTCATGCGTTCGGCGCAGCCTTGCTGATGCATCAGACACGACATGTCGCCCGATACGATGTATTGCGCGCCTGCGTTCAGATGATCGCGCACCTTGTCCTGCCCCATGCGCACGGAGACAGGCTCTTCAGTGACAGAGAAAGTGCCGCCGAAACCGCAGCATTCATCCGGTCTGGACGGTTTGACGAACTCGATGCCCTTCACGCCTTCGAGCAACGTGCGTGGTTTCGAAAACGGCTGCCCCGCGACTTCCGATACCGACGCTTCCTTCAGATGCCGCAACGCGCTGCAACTGTTATGCAAGCCGACGCGATACGGAAACTCAGCCCACGGAAATTCGCGCGCGCCGACCACGTCGTGCAGAAACTCGACGAGTTCATAAGCACCTGCGCGCACTTTTCTGACTTCATCCGTCTGCTCGATCGCGGTCAGATGCTCGCGCACGTGATGGATACAGCTCGCCGAAGGTCCGACGATGTAGTCATAGCCCGCGAAGTTGCGCGCAAACACGCGCTCGGCGCCGGCCGCGTCCGCGTGCGCGCCGCTATTGGCCATCGGCTGGCCGCAACAGGTTTGCTCCTGCGGATAGTCGACCTCGATGCCGAAGCGCTCCAGCAATTCGAGTGTGGCGATGCCGACCTCGGGGTAAAACGCGTCGATAAAGCACGGAATAAAGAGGGCGACTTTCATGAGTTCATTGGACGGAACGCGGCCGGAGACAACGCCGGCGGTCATGTTGGCAAGGTTGGTCAGCTTGGTCTGACCAAAAATATAAGGAAGTCGCCGGTTCGTGTCAATCGGAACATCGCGACGGGCGCTGAGCGACAGGCGCCCGCGACCGCCCATAAACGTCTACAGCTTCGCCGCGTCTTCCTGATAAATCTCGCGCACGAAGGCGAGATGCCGTTCAGCGGCCTTGCGCGCTTTTTGCGCGTCGCGCGCCATGACCGCGTCGTAGATGGCCTGATGCTGGCTCATCAACTGCTTTTCCATCGCCTCGTCGTAATCGATCAGCCGATGGTACTGGCGCATGCCTTCGCGAATCAGCGTATGGATGCCGTGCATCACATGCGCAAGCGCGATGTTGTGCGTGGAGTCGGCAATGGCGAGGTGAAACGCGGCGTCCAGTTCCGCGAGATTGTCACGATCCTGCGATCGCGACGCCGCCTTCAACGCTTCGAACGCGGCCCTGATCTTGCGAAGATCGGCGGCTGTCGCGCGTTCGGCGGCATACACCGTCGAAATGGATTCGAGCCCCTGGCGCAATTCGAGAATATCGGCACTGGTACGCGGATTCTGCAAAAGCAGTTCGGCGAGCGGCCCCGAAATGAGCGGCGCGGTGAGTTCCACCACCGTAAAACCGCCGCGCCCTGACGTGGCGATATAACCGTCCGACTCGAGCCGGATCAGCGCCTCACGCAGCGAGGGCCGCGAGACCGCCAGTTGCGTGGCGAGATCGCGTTCCGCCGGCAAGCGGTCGCCCGGCATCAGCACGCCGTCCGAGATCAATTGCTTGATCTGATCGGCGACTACGTCGGAAAGCCGCTTGCGCGTGAAGGACTGAATCGGGCGAAAGTGCATAGGCGGCGGCTCGTAAAGCCGGATGGTTCAAGGTTCGTTGGCGAATGCAAGGCACTTGCAGGCACTTGCAGGCACTTGCGGAATCGCGAATGAATTATACCGTCGCCACAAACGCCGCAATCCGCTTGCATGCCTCGGCAAGACGTGCCTCATCCACCACGAAGCCCAGGCGCACGAAGCCGTTCGCGGTCTCGCCGAACGCGCTTGCGTCGAGCACCGACACGCCTTGCGCGCGAAACAGCCGCCACGTGAAATCCATCGTATCGAGACCTGTGCCGCTGACGTCGACCATCATGAACATGCCGGCTTCGGGAAGCAGGCAGCGCAAGCGCGGAATGCGGCTCAAGTGCTCGAACACGACGTCGCGGCGGCGCCGGTAAATCTCGCGCATTTCATCGACGATTCGCGCCTTCTCTTGCAGCGCCGTCAGCGCGGCCTGCTGGATGAAACCCGGCAAGCCGTACAGCATCGCGAGCGCGAGCCGCCCCATGTGTTCGATCAATTGCGTCGGCCCGATTGCCCAACCGACGCGCCAGCCGGCCATCGCATGCGATTTCGACAGACTGCCTAGCGTCACTGTGCGCTCCGCCATGCCGGGCAGCGACATGATGCTCACATGTTCGCGCTCGAACGTGAGGTCGGCATAGACTTCGTCGGACAGCACCCACAGATCGTGCTCGCAGGCGACGCGCGCAATCCGCTCGAGATCCGCGCGCGGCATGACGACGCCCGTCGGATTGCAGGGCGTCGCGAAGAAGATCGCCTTGGTGCGCGAGGTGACCGCTCTTTCGAGCGCGTCGCAGTCGAGGTGGAACGCACGCGCGGGGTCCACCGGCACCGGCACGAGCGTCGCGCCCGCCGCACGCACGCAGGCTTCGTACGTGAGGTACATCGGCTCGGGAACGATGACTTCGTCGCCTGCTTCGAGCAGACACAGCGACGTGGCGAACACGCCATTTTGCGCGCCCGCGGTGAGGATCACGTTGGCCGGCGCGACGGCGACGCCGCTCATGCGCGAGTGTTCGCTCGCAATCGCCGCACGCAACGGATCGCGGCCGGAGACCGCGCTGTAGTGCGTATCGCCGCCGCGCAACGCGTCGACGGCGCGCTCGACGATCGGCGCGGGCGTCGCGAAGTCGGGGTCTCCGACGCTGAGCACGATCACGTCCTCACCCTTCGCGGCCGCCTGCTGCGCGACCCGATGAATTTCCCACGCCGACGTGCGCCTGCCTTGCAAACCCTCGACCCGACTCGAATACTTCATCGCGCTCACCCGTTTCCGATTTGACCCGCCAATGTAATGGGGCGTGCGCGAAACGTCCAGATACGAAAAAGCGCCACGCGGGCAGACAGCCTCGCGTGGCGCTTCAGTTTCGATCGAATCACCGCATGCAACAAACGTCGAGCCGACTCAATTCGCGACTCGAACTCGCGGCTCAAACCTGGCGGCGCAACTCCGCCGGCGGCACTTTCATCAGATGCCGATACTTCGCGACCGTGCGGCGCGCGACGAGCACGCCCTGATCGGCGAGCATCTTCGCGAGCGTTACATCGGACAGCGGATCGCGCGTGTTTTCCGCGGCGATCATTTCCTTGAGCAGCGCGCGCACCGCGGCGGCGGAACAGGTGCCGCCGCTTTCCGTGCCGAGTTCACGTGGGAAGAAATGCTTGAATTCGAAAATGCCGCGCGGCGTGGCCATATATTTGTTGCCCGTCGCGCGCGAGATGGTCGATTCGTGAAGACCGAGTTCGTCGGCGACATCGCGCAGCACCATCGGCTTCAATGCGATTTCGCCGTACTGGAAGAACGCCTTCTGATGCGCGACGATGCATTCGGCCACGCGTTGAATCGTATCGAAGCGTTGTTGCGCATTCCTGATCAACCAGCGGGCTTCCTGAAGCTGCTGCGCGAGCGGCGAACGGCTCGCGCCCGCGGACTGCGCGAACAGCTCGGCATACATGCGGTGAATGCGCGCGCGCGGCTGCACAGCGGGGTTGATCGTCACGACCCACTTGTTGCGCACCTGACGCACGATCACATCGGGCACGACGTAGTTGTCCTCGGTGCGGCCATAGCAGTTGCCCGGCTTCGGGTCGAGCTTGCGCACGAGCGCGCAGGCCACGCGTAGTTCTTCTGCGCTGCAGCCAATCTGCTTCTGCAATTCAGCCTGCTCGCGACGCGCGAGCCGTTCGAGATGATGCTCGACGATCTGCCGCGCCACGTCGCGCCCCGGCGTCTCCGCGGGCAACGCGTTGACCTGCAGCAGCAGGCATTCCGACAGCGAACGTGCGCCGAGACCCGGACGGTCGAGCGATTGCACGAGGCGCAGCGCCACCAGCAATTCTTCTTCGGTCAGCTCGGGCTCGAGATCGACGCTGTCCGCGAGATCCGCGAGGTCCTGGCGTAGATAACCGTCGTCGTCGAGCGCCTCGATGATGAAGCGCGCGACGGCGCGATCGCGGTCGTCCAGCCGGTAAAGACGCAGCGCGTCATGCAACTGCTCGCGCAAGGTCGGCTGCGAGCGCGCCCATTCGGCGGGATCGCTGCCGTCGGAATCGCCGTTCTGGCGTGCGGAACTGCGGCTGCTGTAGTCGCCCGAGAAGTCGCCCGGCATGTCGTCCGGGCCGCCGCTGTCGAGCGTCTCGCTCGTCACCGCTTCGGCGGGCAATGCGTCGGGCTCGGCGGCCGCGGCAGCATCGGTGGCGGGCAGCGCGCCGGCTTCGCCGGGGGTCGGCGTTGCGAGCGCGACGTCTTCCGTTTCCGACGAATCGTATTCGAGGAAGGGGTTCGTATCGAGCGCGGTTCGCAACTCCTGCTGGAACTCCAGAGACGATAGCTGCAACAGACGCACGGACTGCTGCAAGCGCGGCGTGAGTGCAAGAGACTGCCTTGTGCGAAGTTCAATTGAAGGCATCGTGTTGAGGTCCCATGAATAGCTGAAGTAAAGAGCAACCTGAACAGAGCAACTGCCGTACCAGCTTTTGCAACACGCTGTTTTTTCTAGCCTTTGCTTTTTCGGGCTTGCGAATTGCGGCCCCGCGCGGCGCCTTTTTTACAAGCGAGGCGGCAAATTCCGGGTTCACTTCTTATCTTTTGCTCCGCCCTTTCGTGGCGTGCTGAGCGCCTATTCATCAGTGGAAAAGCGCCGCTGCAATCGGGGCTCGACCGGCTTTGCACTGCGCCGACAGATTCGCGGGCACAGACTTTGCGACCCGGCTCTATGTGGACGGACGTGTGTCCTCGCATCCGGCGCTAATCGTTTAACGACTGAGGCGCAACGACTGCGAAGACCCGGCCGGTGTCGATAACGGGCCCTGACGGAACCGTAGCGGCAACGATCCCACGCGAGTCATCGGCGGCGCAGGCCGCGATCGACCGCAGGCAACAAGACCGCCATTTCATCAACACCCGAAGGAGGAACCATGAAGACCATCCATCTGTTGAAGACCGCAGGCAGCATCGCGTGTGTCGCATTCGCACTGAACGCTACCGCGCAAACCAGCGCCTCGGCGCCGCCCGCATCGTCGGAAAGCATCGGTCAGCATATCGACGACGGCACGATCACCACCAAGGTCAAGGCAGAACTGCTGGGCGCGAAGAACGTGAAGTCCACGCATATCCATGTGAAGACGCGCAAGGGCGTCGTGTGGCTCACGGGCACCGTGCCTTCCGCCGACGATAAACTCGCCGCCCAGGACGTCGTGGAAGGCGTGAAGGGTGTGACGAGCGTCAAGAACCGCCTGAAAATCGCAGCCGAGTAAATGCGGTTGCAGCAAGCCCGGCGCGTTTCATGAATTCCGCGCCGGGCAAAGAGAAAGCCGTCCGCATGCGGACGGCTTTTTGCGTGAGCGCGAGGCTTAGCCGTTAGCTCTTCGCCGCATACTGATCGCGCAGATCACGCACGCGGTCGTGGTTCTGCAGCACGCCCTGATATTGACGCTCAACGATCGCGCGCACATCCGCGGGCAATTCTTTTTCGAGCGCGTCGTGATAGCTCTTCTTCGCGACGTCCTCGCCCTTCTCGACCTCGACGAGTATCTGATGATCGCTGCGGTCCGTCACCGCCGACTTCATGTCGACCCAACCGCGATGCAGCGCGCCGCTCACGCTGCCGCCCGTTTCCGGCTTGCCGCCCAAACGCTGAACCACATCCTGCAGTTCGCGTGCGCCGCGGGCGCAGTCTTCGGCACGGGTGAGGAAGAGCGTCTTCAACTGCGTGTCGCGCGCATCTTCGGCTGCCTTGCGAAAGCCCTTTTCTCCATCCTTCGATGTTTCGACGAGATCGTTCAGCACGGAAACAACGTTCGTAGCCATTCAATACCTCCAAGGGGTTTCGTTAATCGCGGAATCCGTCGCGAGGGTTAGCGCGTGTGTCGTTATGCGCGTGCCCTGCTTTGTCGTGAGACTGCTCATGAATGCACGCGACGGAGTTCACTCAACTACTCGCACGGCGCGTGCCTGGCGTGTCGAACGACGCATGCACAGCAAGCTGTTGGGATTGGCATGTGCGTTGCTCTCTTCATCTCGCCCGCACGATGTCATGCAGTGCACAAGAGTCGAAAAGAATCGCGGGCAGCAACGACAGGGAGAGCAACATCATGAAGATCAGCAGCGCAGAGCTTCTGGCCACCGTCGCAATCGTCACATCGGCGGGCGTGTTTCAGATTCGTCAGCATATGGAGCCGCCTATAGGCGTTACGGCAAGCACGCCCGAAAGCGTACGAACGGCGCCTTCGTCATGCGCCACGTCGCGCAACGGCATCATTCCGGCTTCATGCGAGCCGGCGCGGGAGCAACCGCCGGCGGAGCATGCGCTGCCACTGCCGCAGCGCGGCGCCGCACGCGTCTGGGTATAAACCGCAAGGGTCCAAGGCAAGCTGTACGCGTGTTCCGCGGTTTGCGGTCCGCACAAAGAAAAGGCCCGACATTAAGTTGTCGGGCCTACTCGCTGTTACACAGCGCTCGTACGAGCGTCCATCAAGCGCGCTTCTCGCTGTACTCATTGAGCGGCACCGGCTGCTTCAACGGATCGAAGTCGGCCCAGCGCCCCTGCTGCCAACGGCCCGTTGCACGCTCGATCGACACACCGCCCGCTTCACGCAGCACGCGCGCCGCCTCGAGCTGATTGTCGGGCGATACGTGCACGGCGACGAGCACGCCCGAATCGCGCGCCTCCTGGTGAAACACCGCGCCGTTTCCTGCGTCGCCGTCCTTGCGTGTGCGCCACATCGCGCCGGCAAGCGAGCCGATATAGGCGCCGACGCCCGCCGCAATCACAGACACGAGCAGCGGCGCCGAGAACGCCGCGAAGATGCCGACGCCGATGATCGCGCCCGCCACCGCGCCGACCGTCACGCCGAGACCGGCGCCCTTCGGCGCGCCTTTCGCACCGGCGTCGGTATGCACGTCGCCGCCAATCGGAAAACGCGCATGCTGACCGCGCGGATTGACGAAGAAAAGCGTGACGTCTTCTTCGACGAAGCCTGCATTGAAGAGTTTTTGCGCCGCTTCCTCAGCGGCGGGAAAAGTCGTAAAGCGTGCTGCGACGATGAGTGACATAAGGCCTCCTTGCATCGTGATGCGTTTTTACAGACGACGCTCGCGAACCGCGGTGCGCCTTGTGGCGAGGAGTTGACGAAGACCGGCGGCGAGCAGCGGAGCAGCGGCGCGATGGACTCAGGCAGCGTTGCCGCGATCGGGTTCCATGCCTTCCACCCGGAACAGTCCGCTATGCAAGATTACGCCTTCGCCGTTGTTCTGGTCGAGCGCTTCGGCGCATACCGAATGGATCCGGTTGCGGCCCTTGTCGAAGGCCTCCATCAAGGCGCTTTCGAGCGGCGACTGCGCGCCGAAGTGATCCTCGAGCGCCTCGACGGTAATCGCGCAGACAACCGGTTCGCCGTCCACGCGCGCCATGAAGCGAACCGTCAGGTTCGCGCCGTCGAAGGTCGGCTTGTCGTCGGGGAAAGTGATCTGCATAAGGGAGTCCTCATAGGCAGGCCGCGGCAGGATAGCGTTCATGATGAAGAACCCTTCATGGTGCCGGCGAGCTGCTTCGCCATCTCGAGATGATGCTTGATGACGGGCAGCGCGCGCGCCGCCGCAGCCTTCAGTTGCGAGTCGGTGCCGCTCTGGCTTTGCTGCTGGAACAGATCGACCGCTCGCTGATGCGCCTCGACCCCGACCTGCTCGACGTACGCTTCATCGAACTGCTGGCCCTTGAGCGTTTGCAGTTTGCCGACGAGCGCCGAATCGGCCGCACCCGCCGCCGGCAGCCGCTTCTTCGCGGCGAGCGCGGCCATGCTTTGCGAGAGCTTTGTATGATCGGTGATCATCTGCTGCGCGAACTTCTTCACACGCGGATCACGCGAATTCTTCAACGCGATCTTGCTCGCGGCGATTTCGGTGGCGTCGGATTGCGAAGCGTCCTGGATGAACTGCTGATCCGCGGGCGAGAGCTGCGTGCCGCCTGCGGGCGCATCGCTTGCCGGGGCGTCGCTTGCCTGCGCGTGGACCGCGCCGGCCGACGCCACGCCAAGACCGAGCGCGACAGTCATCACTTGTAGGGAATACCGTAGTTTCATGCTTTTTCTCCCTTGCTTACGGAGTCACCGGCGCTGCTCGCTCGCCGCATGCGCGAATCGCGTTGCGCCGCTCATGCCGCCTTGCGTTTCGACAGTTGCCCGATCAGCGCCTTGTTGAATGCGGGAATGTCATCGGGCTTGCGGCTCGAAATCAGGTTGTTGTCTTCCACCACTTCCTGATCGACCCATGTGCCGCCCGCGTTGCGAATGTCGTCCTGCAGACTCGGCCAACTCGTCACCGTTCGACCCTTGATGATTCCCGCCGATACGGGCAGCCACGTGCCGTGGCAAATCACCGCGATCGGCTTCTTCGCGCTGTCGGCGGCTTTGACGAAGGCCTGCGCCTGCGGCAGCAGACGAATCGCATCGCCGTTCACCACGCCGCCTGGCAACACGACTGCGTCGTAGTCGTCGGCGGTGGCTTTGTCGAACGTCGAATCGACGTCGACCGTGTCGCCTTTATCGACGTGCTTGAAGCCCTGGATCTTGCCCGGCTTCTGTGAAATCACATGCACGGTCGCGCCCGCTTCGGCAAGCGCGCGTTTCGGCTCGACCAGTTCCGCCTGTTCGAAACCGTCGACTGCGAGTACCGCTATCTTCAGACCGTCGAGGCTGTTAGCCATTGCGTTCTCTCCTTCAATTCCAGTGCGGGGCGGCGCGCGTTCGACGCGGCCGCCTCCGTGATTCGCTACTCATTGACTATGCGGCAGCAAGGCATGTGCCTGCCGCCCGCGCGTGCCCGTTGATCTGGCTGCGCCGCCCGCTGGGCCGGCGTTGCGGCGCGTTGGGTGGGAACCGGACAGGTCGATTAAAGACCGGTGGGGTCCTCGTCGAGTCCGTCGTCGCCATCGTCGGCTGCCGATGGCCGCACGATGTGATCGGGCTCGATATCGCGATCGGGATCGAGCGTCGAATCGCCGTCGGCTGCGGCGCGCTCGCCGGTGCCGGCGCGATCGGTGTCGCTGGCGAGTTCGGCTTCCCCGGTTTCGAGCGCGTGATTGTCCAGTTCAGTTTCGACGTCGAACTCGTGACGCTTCTCGCCGGCGACATCGCTGCCGCTATCGGACGAATCGCTCGGTCCCAACGTGCCCGTCGTGCCGGAGGTCTGCTTCACCACCTGTTGCGGCTCTTCATCGGGATTCAGCGTGCTGCTCATGGCGCTCTCCTTTTGGGTTGGGTTTGCGTTTGCGTTTGCGTTGATACGTATGACGTTGTTCGCAAGGACCGTTCCGCCCGCACACTCGCAGCGTATGCGCCAGGCACCGGCCTTGCTCCGGGCCATCACTGGCGCAACGCGCTTCACGCTTGAAAGTTCTACCTGCGAAGATGGCTATGACGAACAGCACAACTCAAAACGGTCATGCATCGACCGACGACAGCGCGAAGCAGGCCGCGCCCGCCGCGATGCCGCCTGGTTTGCGCCACGCCGACGACAGCAAGCCTGGCTACACACGCAAGCGCGAGAAAGAAGGCTTCGCGTATTTCGACGTCGAAGGAAAACGCATTGAGGACGAAGCGGAAATCCAGCGCATCAACTCGCTCGCGATTCCGCCCGCCTATGAAGACGTATGGATTTGCCCCGATCCGCGCGGCCACATTCAGGCGACCGGACGCGACGTGCGCGGCCGCAAGCAATACCGTTATCACCCGCGCTGGCGCGAAACGCGCGACGCGGACAAGTACGAACGCATGGCGGAATTCGGCCGCGCGTTGCCGAGGATTCGCGCCCGCGTCGCGCGCGATCTCGAACTGCCGGGCATGCCTGCCGACAAGGTGTTCGCGGCCGTCGTGCGGCTGCTCGATACGACGCTCGTGCGCGTCGGCAGCGTCGAATATGCGCGCGAAAATCAGTCATACGGTTTGACGACGCTGCGCAAGAAACATGTGAAGGTCGAAGCGGGACAGTTGCGTTTCAGGTTTCGCGGCAAGAGCGGCATCGAGCACGACGTCACGGTCGACGACCCGCGCGTGAAGCGCATCGTGCGGCGCTGTGCGGAACTGCCGGGGCACGACCTGTTCCAGTATCTCGACGACGACGGCACGCGCCATACCGTCGGCTCCGCCGACATCAACGACTATCTGCGCCGTGCAAGCGGCGCCGACTTCACCGCGAAAGACTATCGGACGTGGGCGGGCAGCGTGTATGCGCTCGCGACGTTGCGGCGCCTCGTGTGCGATAGCGCCACGGAAGCGCGTCGCCATATCGTCGCGACCGTGAAGGAAGTCGCGGGCCTGCTGCGCAATACGCCCGCTGTCTGCCGGCGCTGCTATATCCATCCGGCCGTCATCAGCGCCTTCGAAGCCGACGAATTGCAGACCTTGCCGCCGGGCCAGTCGAGGCGCGGTCTGAAAGTGGACGAAGTGGCGTTTGCCGCGTTGCTCGCACATGCGGAAAAACGCGCGGCGAAACTCGCGCGTCAGGCGGGCGCGAAGGGCCGCAAGCTGCGCGAAGCACAAGCCGCCGACAGCATCAACGGCTCGATTTCGACGCTGCTTCAGAAGTCGCGTGTGATTCGCAAGGAAGCGAACAAGGCAGCAGCGAAAGCCGGCGCAAAAACCGACCGGGCTGCCCGCGCTAAGGTCAACGAGGAAGTCACGGGAAAGGCCAGCCGGAAAGCCGGCGCGCGAAGCGCGCGGCGAGCCGCGGGCGAGCGCGTCGGCTCGCCGCAGTCCGCGGACAAACCCGCAGCGAGTTGAATCGGCTCACTTCGGATCAGCGCTGCGCTGCATGATTGCACCGCGTACACCTCGCAATTAGTTCGGGTAACGAATCACATTTTCTCCTCGAACGCGGCCATCACGAGCCACACGTCGCGCTCGCCGTCGCGGATTTCCACGGCCAACGCATAAGGATCGCGTGGATCGCAAATCTGCGCGAGCGCTTCATGCGCGATCTCGCCGTTGGGGAACACGCGCTCGGTCAAGGGCCGGACTTCCTGCTTGCCTTCGAACATCCGCTGATCCCTGCGATACACGAGCGTCTGCGATTTCCAGTCGCGAAAGCATTCGAGTACATGCGCGAAATCGCCGCCGCAGATGTTCGACTGATAGTGAATTCGGTTGTTCATGATGAGGTCTCCCACAGATGCGTGGATTCATGATGCTCACCATGAATCGAGCAATCGACATGCCGAGCGCATTCTTTACAACGCGTTCGAAAGCACGGCACCGGCGCAGGAATTTCAATGGGGCGCGCATCATTTACGCGGACCGCGCGAGCGCGTGGCAAACGCTTGGCGAAAGCGGACGAGGAACGCGCGTTGCTGCACTCGTCATCACCCCCAAACCTGCGAAGGAGACAGATCATGGTCATGCAAAGTCAGACGCAAGGCACGCAAGGCGCACGCATCGTCGGTAAAGGCAGCGCGACGGCGGAAGGCCCGGGCCCGGACGTAATGGCGGCAGACACACTCGACGACAACAGAGTGCTCAGCAGCGACGGCGAGGACATCGGCAAGATCAAGGACATCATGCTCGACGTGCGCTCAGGGCGTATCGCGTATGCAGTGCTTTCGAGCGGCGGCTTCCTCGGCATCGGCGACAAGCTGCTCGCCATTCCGTGGCACGCGCTCACGCTCGACACCGAGCAGAAATGCTTCGTGCTGAACATGCCGGCCGAGCGCGTGAAAAACGCGCCGGGGTTCGACAAGGACCATTGGCCGTCGATGGCGGACGCGACATGGGCCACGTCCGTCCACCAGTACTACGGCAGCGAGCCGTACTGGAGCCGCGACCGTTTCGATATGCGCGATGACGCCGGCGTCGGCGATATTCCGGCAGGCTCGTCGGACGCGCCGGAAGCCGGTGGCGTGAAGCTGTAATCGGCGAGGCACGCGAAACCGCGCGGTTCGCTGCGCGGTTTATAGACTACGCGCCGGCATGCCGCCGTTGCGGCGGCCGGCGCTTTTAATTTCGAACGAGAGAACGGCGTCGCGCATCGCGCATCACGAATCGCGCATCACGCATGCAAAGCGAGTACGACCCGCAAACAGCACCAGACATCTGGCAAAGGAGGCGGCTCCGATGGCCACCAGCAAGACCACACGCAAGACGAAGCGCCCGAAGGCGCGAAGCCGGTCCGGACGTCCGCCGCGGCAACGTCACGCGCAGGCTCATGCGGCGCAGCACAAGAAGGCGTCGCGCGCGAACGGCGGCAAGAGCCCGCACAAGTGGTCGCATCACGTGATGGAAACGAGCGACGCGATGGACCTCCAGCGGGACATCTTCAAGAACGGCAACGCGGACGAAATCGCGCAGTCGCTCAAACAGTCGTCGACGAAAAGCCGCCGCCGCAAAGGCACACCGTTTCAATCGGCGATGTCGATGCTCAACTTCTACATCAACCGCGCGGGCCGAAACCTGCCGAAAACTCGCCGCGCAACGCTGGAGCAAGCCAAGCGCAAGCTGCGCGAAGCGTTTGGACGCGCGCCCTGAAGCCGCTTTCGTCCGCATCCATTCGCCTTTCGCCGCATTCATGCGCGCTCTGACGCATCACATGCGCTGCCATGCCCTCATGTGCGCGTGACGCATCAAGGCTTGCGCCCTTCCACCCCGGCCGGCACGCGCCGTTTGCATGCCGGCCTTGACTGGATGCTCATGCACGAAACTTTGTGGTTTCTCATCGTCGGCGCCGTGCTCGTTTTCATGGGCGTGGCCGCGACGACGCTGCGCCGCCTGCCCGTCAGCGCGGCGATGGTGTATGTCGCGATCGGCTACGCGCTCGGGCCGCCGGGCGTCGGACTGCTGCATCTCGACATGGCCGCCGACGCCCACTTGCTGCGCATGCTCACCGAAGTCGCGCTGCTGGTGTCGCTCTTCGCGATCGGGTTGCGCCTGCGCGTCGGCGTGCTCGACAAACTGTGGATGGTGCCGCTGCGTCTCGGCTTTCTTGCGATGCTCGCGACCGTGCCGCTGCTCGCCCTCTTCTGCGTGTACGTGCTTCATCTCGGCTGGGGGCCCGCGATTCTGCTGGCCGCGATTCTCGCGCCGACGGACCCGGTGCTTGCCCACGACGTGCAGGTGCATAACCCCGGCGATCACGATTTGTTGCGCTTCGCGCTCTCCGGCGAAGGCGGTCTGAACGACGGCATTGCGTTGCCTTTCGCGATGGTCGGCCTCGCGTTTTGCGCGATGCACGGCGCGGGCGCGGGCGACGTGCTCAACCTCAAACTCGCCGCGTCCGCCGTGTGGGGCGTGCTCGGCGCCATCGCGATCGGCGCGCTGCTCGGCTGGGTAACGACCCATGCGGTCGCCTGGCTGCGCACGCGCTTTGCACATGCGCTCGGCCTCGAAGGTTTCTTCGCGCTCGGGCTGATCGGCCTGTCGTTCGGCGCGGCGCAGCTCGCGCATACCTACGGTTTTCTCGCGGTGTTCGCGGCGGGCGTGTCGATGCGCCGCGTCGAATATCGCGCGAGCGGGGGCACGTCGCCGCGCGAAACGATCGGCACCGTCGATTCCGCCGACGTCGAAGCGACCGCGTCCGATCCCGACAAGGCGCACGCGTTCATGACCGAGTCGGTGCTCGGCTTCACGATCGAGCTGGAACGTATCGCCGAAGTGATCATCATGGCGATGGTCGGCAACGTGCTCGCCACGCTCGCCGCGCCGCTCTTCACGTGGCAGGCGCTCGCGCTCGTCATTGCACTCTTCATGTTCGTGCGGCCGGCGTCGGTCGCGTTGTCGTTGATCGGCTCGGCCGCTTCGCCGACGCAGCGCCGTCTGATGAGCTGGTTCGGGATTCGCGGCGTGGGCTCGTTCTACTACCTCGCGTATTCGCTCGAACACGGGCCAGCCGCCGACATCAAGCCGCTCGTGCCGCTCGCGCTCGCGGTGGTGACCGCGTCGGTGGTGATTCACGGCGTGTCGGCGACGCCGCTGATGAACCGTTATCGCCGGCTGCGTCGTAGCGAAAGCTAGAATACGGGCGGGCTTTCGCAGCTCGCGTACCTTTCGTTTTCATCAGCCTTTGCTACCTCGCCCGCCGATGACTCCTTCCGATCACCCAGCACGAACGAAACGCGCAAGCGCCGGCGAGTCGCTGTTCGCCTTCCTCAAATCGCTGCCGTTCGGCGAGCGGCTCGTCGAAGGCGGCCTGATGGCATTGCAGGCGGTGGCGGGCGCGAGCCTCGCGTTCGGCATCGGCCAGGCGCTCCACACCGAGCAGGCGTTCTGGGCCGCGATTACCGCCATTGCCGTGAGCCAGCATAGCTATATCGACACGCGTAAGCTGTCGCGCGATCAGTTCATCGGCGCGATGGTCGGCGGGCTGTGCGGGCTCGCGGGCGCGACGCTCGGCGACGGCTATTTCGCGGCCTACGCGGCGACGGTGGCGGCGGCCATCGTGATCTGCTGGATCGTCAACGTGGGCAGCGCGGCGAGGCTCGGCGGCATCACCGCGACCATCATGCTGCTGGTGCCGGGCATCGGCCCCGCGTGGGACAGGGCGATCCTGCGCCTCGGCGAAGTGACGCTCGGCACCGTGTGCGCGTTGCTGGTCGCGTGGTTGATGTCGGTTGTCGAAAAACGCGTGTTCGGCGCGGGTGACGATGGGCGCTGAGGGCCAGGGTTCGCCGTCCGCGCCAGGCAGTTGCAGCCGGCGCGTTGTCGTGCGGTGGACGTCGGTAGCGGCGCGGCGTCACGCCGACGTTCTGCTGAAACGCTTTGCCGAGCGCCGCTTCAGATTGATAGCGCATCGTTTCGCCGATTTCCGCAACGCTGCGCTGTGTCCGGCGCAGCAGGTCGCAAGCGATCGTCGATCGTCATACGGATTTGCATGAGGAAAGCCGTGCAACGGATCGCGCAGCGCGTTCAGCAGCAAGGCCGACGAACCCGGCGTATCAACCATGCGGCCGCACTTTACGCAAAGCGTCACACCAGACGACGCGCCTCCTCTAGCTGCTTGCGGCGCGCCTCTCCCTGGCGCGCGAGCATCCAGCCCGGATACTCGGCGGGCAGCGCGCTCACCTGATCGAGCTTCGCCAGGTCGTCAGCGGTGAGCGCGACGCCGGTGGCCGCGATGTTGTCGTCGAGTTGCTCGACTTTCTTCGCGCCGACGATCACCGACGTCACCACCCGCTGATGCAGCAGCCACGCCAGCGCGATCTGCGCGACCGACACGCGCTTAGCTTCCGCGATCTCGCGCATCGCGTCGATACAACCGTACGCGCGCTCGCGATCGACCGGCGGAAAGTCGAACGTGGTGCGCCGGCTGCCCGCTTCACCCTGCTGCTCGCGGCCGTATTTGCCGCTCAGCAGCCCGCCCGCGAGCGGACTCCATACCATCAGTCCGAGGCCTTCGCTTTGCAGCATCGGCACCAGTTCGCGCTCGAGGTCGCGGCCCGCGACGGTGTAATAAGCCTGAAGGGTTTCGAAGCGCGCGAGCCCCAGACGCTCGGCGATGCCAAGCGCCTTCACGATCTGCCAGGCCACCCAGTTCGACACGCCGACATAGCGCACGTGGCCGTGCTGCACGAGCGTATCGAGCGCGCGCACGGTTTCCTCGATCGGCGTGGCCGGATCGAAACCGTGAATCTGATACAGATCGACGTGATCGAGTTGCAGGCGCTTCAAACTGGCCTTCACTCCGTCGATGATGTGATACCGCGACGCGCCCCGCGCATTCGGAAACTCTCCGGTCGGGCCGAACACCTTGGTGGCCATGACGACCTTGTCGCGCGGCACCTTGAGATTTTTCAGCGCCTGGCCGGTGATCTGCTCGGACAGGCCTTCGGCATAGACGTCGGCGGTGTCGATGAAATTGATGCCCGCGTCGAGCGCCCGGCCGACCAGCCGCTCGGCGTCCGCCTGCTGCAGATCGCCGATCTGCTTCCACATGCCTTCGCCGCCGCCGAAGGTCATCGTGCCGAGACACAGTTCTGAAACGAAGACGCCGGTACGGCCAAGCTGGTTGTATCGCATTGTCGGAACTCCGTTGTGGGTGAGTGGACAGGTTAGCTGTAGAGGGTACTGCAATTGGGTGGGGTCGGTTGGGTGGCGGCGCAGCAGAGTTTGCGGTTGAAACATCGACCGATGCAGCATTTGGCAAACCCCATCAAAACCTGCGAGACTGATTTCCGCATCCCGCGATTGCGGTTTTCTCGCAACGCAGGGGGGTTTCCGTCGTCTGGATATTGGGCATCGCGTCCCCATCTAAACACGTATGACTTCAGCCGCCACAGCCACCGCCACCACGACCGCCGCCACCCCGCCCGCTGCGCATGCAGCCGAGCACGGCGGCCCGCTCGCGGCCTTCCACCCCGCGGTGGCCGGCTGGTTCCTGAAGACCTTCCCCGCGCCGACCGACGCGCAAGCCGCCGCGTGGCCGCAGATCCGCCGTGGCCGCTCGACGCTCGTCGCCGCGCCGACGGGTTCCGGCAAAACGCTCACCGCGTTCCTGTCCGCGCTCGACGATCTCGTCCAGCAAGGTCTCGCGAACCACGGCGCGCTGCCCGACGAAACGCTGGTGGTCTACGTGTCGCCGCTCAAGGCGCTTTCCAACGACATCCGCCTCAACCTGCAGATACCGTTGCAAGGCATCGCCGCCGAACTCGACGCGCGCGGGCTGCCGCCGCTCGACATCCGCACCGCCGTGCGCACCGGCGACACCACGCAGCAGGAGCGCAACGCGCTCCGAAAGCGCGCGCCGCACATTCTCGTCACCACGCCGGAATCGCTATATGTGCTGCTCGGCTCGGACTCGGGCCGGCGGATGCTGTCGACCGTGCGTACCGTGATCGTCGATGAAATTCATGCGCTCGCCGGCAGCAAGCGCGGCAGCCATCTCGCGCTCAGCCTCGAGCGGCTCGACGCGTTGTGCGGGCGCCGTCTGCCGCGTATCGGCCTGTCCGCGACGCAAAAGCCGGTGAGCGCGGTCGCACGATTTCTCGTAGGCGGCGCGAGCATCGACAGCGATATTCCGGCCGATTGCGCGATCATCGACGTCGGCCATATCCGCGCGCGCGATCTCGCGCTGGAAATCCCGCCCGTGCCGCTCGAAGCGGTGATGCCGAACGAAGTGTGGGAGCGCGTCTACGACCGGCTCGCCGAACTCGTCGCGCTGCATCGCACGACGCTGATCTTCGTCAACACGCGGCGCATGGCCGAACGCGCCGCGCGTCATCTGACCGAGCGGCTCGGCAAGGAGGCCGTCGCCGCGCACCACGGCAGCCTCGCGAAAGAGCATCGTTTCGACGCCGAACAGCGGCTCAAGCGCGGCGAACTCCGGGTGCTGATCGCGACGGCGTCGCTGGAACTCGGCATCGACATCGGCGACGTCGATCTGGTCTGCCAGATGGGTTCACCGCGCGCGATCGCGCCGTTTCTGCAACGCGTCGGACGCTCGGGCCACCAGGTCGGCGGCATGCCGAAAGGCCGGCTTTTCCCGACTTCGCGCGACGACCTGATCGAATGCGCCGCGCTGCTCGATTGCGTGCGGCGCGGCGAACTGGACGCGCTGCGCATTCCGCGCGCGCCGCTCGACGTGCTCGCACAACAGATCGTCGCCGAGGTGTCGAGCGCCGAATGGAGCGAGGACGCGCTGTTCGACCTGATGCGACGCGCCGCGCCCTACGCGGAACTCGCGCGCGAGCAGTACGACGCGGTGCTGCGCATGCTCGCCGAGGGCTACACGAGCCGCAACGGACCGCGCGCCGCCTACCTCCATCGCGACGTGGTGAGCGGCACGTTGCGCGGGCGGCGCGGCGGCAAACTCGTCGCGGTCACGTCGGGCGGCACGATTCCCGAGAACGCCGACTATGCGGTCGTGCTCGAGCCGCAAGCGATCAACATCGGTACGGTCAACGAAGATTTCGCGGTCGAAAGTCTCGCTGGCGACGTGTTCCAGCTCGGCAACGCGTCGTACCGGATTCTGCGGATCGAGAGCGGCCGCGTGCGCGTCGAGGATGCGCAAGGCCAGCCGCCGAACATCCCGTTCTGGCTCGGCGAGGCGCCGGGCCGCAGCGATGAATTGTCGTTGGGCGTCGCGCGGCTGCGCGAGCAGATCGGGCGGCTGCTGGAGGCGGATGAGCCGACGGCGGCGGCTGCGCTGCTCGATGCGGACGAGACGGCGGCGGCGTCCGCGGCGCCGCTCATTGCGCAGTCGCCGAAGACGCGAGCGCGGTTGCAAAGCAAGCGGACAACGAATGGCGAAGCGCCCGCCGAAGCCAAGCAAGCCACAGAAGTCACAGAAGTCACAGAAGTCACAGAAGTCACAGAAGTCACAGAAGTCACAGAAGTCACAGAAGTCACAGAAGTCACAGAAGTCACAGAAGTCACAGAAGTCACCCAGCCGACACAAACCCCCAACAACCCCATGCCCGCGCGCCTCGAACGCGCGATCGACTGGCTCATCGCCGAGCTCGGCCTCGACGAAGCCGCGGCGCGTCAGATCGTCGACTATCTCGCACGGGCGCGCGCCGCGCTCGGCGTATTGCCGACGCATGACACGCTCGTGATGGAGCGCTTCTTCGACGAATCCGGCGGCACGCAGCTCGTGATTCATGCGCCGTTCGGCAGCCGCGTGAATCGCGCGTGGGGCCTCGCGCTGCGCAAGCGCTTTTGCCGCCAGTTCAACTTCGAGCTGCAAGCGGCCGCGACCGAAGACGCGATCGTGCTGTCGCTGACCGGCAGCCACTCGTTCGTGCTCGACGAAGTGTGGCGCTATCTGCATTCGGCGAGCGCCGAACATCTGCTGATCCAGGCGCTGCTCGACGCGCCGCTTTTCGGCGTGCGCTGGCGCTGGAACGCGACGACCGCGCTCGGACTGCCGCGCTACACCGGCGGACGCAAGACGGCGCCGCAATTGCAGCGCATGCGCAGCGAGGATCTGCTGACGAGCGTCTTTCCCGAACAGGCCGCGTGTCTCGAGAACGTGGTCGGCGAGCGCGAACTGCCGCGTCATCCGCTAGTCGATCAGACCGTCGACGACTGTCTGCACGACGCGATGGACAGCGAGCGCTGGATCGCGCTGCTGCGCCGTATCGAAAGCGGCGACGTGCGGCTCGTCGCGCGCGATCTGCCTGCGCCCTCGCCGCTTGCCGCCGAAATCCTCAACGCGAAGCCGTACGCTTATCTCGACGACGCGCCCATCGAGGAGCGTCGCACGCAGGCCGTGCTCAACCGCCGCTGGACCGATCCGTCGAGTGCCGACGACCTCGGCGCGCTCGACCCCGACGCGATTGCGAGCGTGCGCGATGAAGCCTGGCCGCAGGCGCGCAGCGTCGACGAAATGCACGAGGCGCTCACGGGCCTCGCGTGCATCACCGAGGCCGAGGCACGCGGGAACGAAGGCTGGCCGCAATGGCTCGAGTCGCTCGCGCAGTCGGGCCGCGCGACCCGCCTGCAAATTGCCGCCGACGCCGCCGACGCCGCGCTGTGGCTGCCCGCCGAACGGCTCACCTGCTTCGCCGCGCTTTATCCGGAGCCGGACGGCCCGCGCTTCGCGCCGCCGCTGAGCGCGCCGAAGGGCTACGCCGACGATTGGACCGCCGACGACGCCCTCGTCGACGTGCTGCGCGCGCGGCTCACAGGCTTCGGTCCACTGCCCGCCGCTGCGATTGCGGACACGCTGCGGCTGCCGCAGACATCGGTCGAACAGGCGCTCATCCGCCTCGAAGCCGAAGGCTATGTGATGCGTGGCCGCTTCACGCCGCAAGCGCTCCAGGCACCCGACGCACCCGGCGACGAATGGTGCGAGCGGCACCTGCTCGCGCGCATCCACCGCTACACGGTCAAGCGCTTGCGCCGCGAGATCGAGCCGGTCGAACGCCACGACTTCATGCGTTTCCTGTTCGAGTGGCAGCATCTGACGCCGGACACGCGCAGCGAAGGCCGCGATGCGCTCGCGGCCGTGCTCGAACAACTGGAAGGTTTCGAGGCCGCGGCCAGCGCCTGGGAGGAAGACATTCTGCCCGCGCGCGTGAAGGCGTACACGAATACTTCGCTCGACGAACTATGCCGCGCCGGCAAGATCGTCTGGACGCGGCTCACCGAGCGCTCGCGCAGCGCAGCGGGCCCCGTGCGCGGCACGCCTATCGTGTTGCTGCCGCGTCCACAGGTGCGCGTATGGAGCGCACTGATCGATCCGGCGCGTCAGCCGGAGTTGTCGCCGCGCGCGCAAGCGGTTCACGACGCGCTGTCGCAACACGGCGCGATGTTCTTCGACGAATTGCTGCACGAACTTCGCGCCTTGCGTATCGAACTGGAAAACGCGCTCGGCGAACTGGTGGCGGCCGGTCTCGTGAACTCGGACAGTTTCGCGGGCCTGCGCGCGCTGCTGAAGCCGGCCGCCAAACGCAATGCTTATTCCGGCAGCCGACGTGTGCGCTCGACGGCGCTGATCGGCGGAATGGACGATGCCGGGCGCTGGGCGCTCGTCAACCGCCCGATTCCGGCGGCCGTCGGCGCGAACGAGACGCCGCCGCAATCACTGCAAAGTCAGCGGCGGCGCACGTTGCCGCCCGAGATCGTCGAAGATGTCGCGATGACGTTGCTGCGGCGCTACGGCGTCGTTTTCTGGCGCCTGCTCGAGCGCGAAGCCGATTGGCTGCCGCCGTGGCGCGATCTGCTTCGTGTATATCAGCGGCTCGAAGCGCGCGGCGTGATTCGCGGCGGCCGCTTCGTCAATGGATTGGCCGGCGAGCAATTCGCGTTGCCCGAAGCGATTCCGTTGCTGCGCGAAGTACGAAGGCATGCGAACGATGGTGCTTTTGTGTGCGTCGGCGGCACCGATCCGTTGAATCTGGCGGGCACGCTGCTGGTCGGCGAACGGGTGCCGGCTGTGGGCGGCAACCGCGTTCTGTATCGTGACGGCGTCGTCGTGGCCACGCTGGTTGCGGGCGCGTTCTGGTTCGACGCGTCGCTCGAGGCAAGCCCGGCTGAGCGCGAGCGCGCGCGGAGCTGGCTGACGCGGCGCTTCTGATGCCTGGCGCCGCGTAAGCGGCGTGAGCCGCATCAGCCGCGGGCGCCGCGCGCCCAATGCGCCATGCGCGCCGCCCCGATGTAAAGAATGCCTCACCACGCACCCTCCCCACTCCCTTTTACCGATCGACGCGCGCGCCACACAACCGCGCGTCCTTCATTGTTTTATGGCCCGAATTTCAGTGGCTTCGCTACAATGGGCCCGTCTTTAAGTATGATGAAGACTGTCTGCCGCTATCCGCCATCAGGGCCGAACGGCACACCGCCCGGGGATTCCATGAATGACGACCAACACGAGCAGGTGCTTTTTGCGCAGTTCGGCACAAGCAGCCCTTGCTGGCGTCTGTCGAGCGACAGCAACGCGCTCGAACTGACGCCAGTCACCGGGGACGTGCCGGCCAACGTGGCCATTCCGCTGAATCCCCAGCAGGCATCGCAAATCCGTTGCCTCACGGGCATCACCTCGCATGTGGTTCTCGACGTTCGCCTGTTCGGCGAGCCGCTGCGCCTGCATCTCGTCGGCAGAAAAATCAACAGCATCAGTTGGGCGGGCACGGCCTCGGCTTATGACGACACGGAGTCGGTCGCGCGCGATCTGATGCACGGTTTGTCGTTCGCCGAGCAGGTCGTGTCGGAAGTGAATTCAGTGGTCGTGATCGTCGACCGGCATGGGCGAATCCAGCGCTTTAACCGCCTCGCCGAAGAACTGACGGGCGTGAAGGAAGAGAACATCATCGGGCGCAATGTGTGGGCGCTGTTCATGTCCTCGGAAGATGGCGCGGCGTCGAGTCAGAACATTGCGGGCTTCTTCAATCGCGGCGTGTCGTACGAAGTCGAGCGGCGCGTGAAGACGCTGCACGGCGAGCGGCTCTTCCTGTTTCGCAACAAGTTCGTGCAAAGCGGCAGCGGCATCGACGAGCAATATCTGATCTGCTCGGGCACCGACATCACCGAAGAACGTCTCGCGCAGGAACGCCTGAGGCAACTCGCCAACACCGACTCGCTCACCGGCCTGCCGAATCGCAATGCGATTCAGGACTACATTCGCACCGCGATCGAAGAAGCGGCGCCGGGCGAATCGGTGGGCGTGCTGTTTCTCGATCTCGACAACTTCAAGAAGGTCAACGATCACTACGGTCACGTATTCGGCGACCGTCTGATTCGCGACGTGTCGGCCGCCATCGGCATGTGCCTGAACGAAGGCGACACGCTCGCGCGGCTCGGCGGCGACGAGTTCATCGTGCTCGCGGCAAAAGGCACGGCGCACGAACTGGAAGCGACCGCGCAGCGCATCCTCGAACGCATGCGTACGCCGTTCAGCCTCGGGCTCGTCGAAGTCTATACGGGCTGCTCGATCGGCATCGCGCGCTATCCGGAACACGGCGACAACCTGGAGTCGCTGATCCGCTCGGCCGATACCGCCATGTACGTCGCCAAGGACGAAGGCAAGCGCACGCATCGCGTGTTCTCGCCGGAGATGAACCGCAAGGTCGCCGAGTACATGTGGCTCGACACGAACTTGCGGCGCGGCCTCGACGAAGGCCAACTGACGCTGCACTATCAGCCGAAGCTGGTGCTTTCAACCGGCGTGGTGCAAGGCGTGGAAGCGCTGGTGCGCTGGAATTCGCCGGAGCGCGGGCAGATCATGCCGGCCGAATTCATTCGTTATGCCGAGGAGTCGGGACTGATCGGCGTGCTCGGCCGCTGGGTCATGGAAACGGCCGCCAAACAGGCCGCGAAATGGAAAGCGGACGGCTACAACCTGCGCATCGCCATCAACGTGTCGGCGCGGCAACTGGTGGACACTGCCGTGGTCCGGCATTTCACCGAAGCGCTCGCCGCGGCCAATCTCGAACCCTGCCTCGTCGATGTCGAGTTGACCGAGAGCTGCCTGATCGAAGACGAAGCCGCGGCCATCGACCTCATCAAGCACTTCCGCCAGATCGGCGCGCAGGTGCATCTGGACGACTTCGGCACCGGCTATTCCTCGCTGTCGCAACTGGGCCGCATTCCGCTCGACGTCATCAAGCTCGACCGCAGTTTCGTGCGCTCGATCAACGCCGATACGAAAGCGCAAGCGCTGGTGCGCTCGATGGTCGTGGTCGCGCAGGAACTCGGCTTCAAGGTGGTCGCCGAAGGCATCGAGACCGAATCGGAAGAAGCCTTCATGAAGGGGCTGGGCGTCGAGTACGTGCAAGGCTATCTGTACGCTCACCCGATGCCCGCCGCCGATTTCGAGCGCTGGTTGCAGGACCGGCAGAAGCTCAGGCTGATCGCCTGAGCCTGTCAGCCGCGACGGGCACGGCGGGCCGCATCGCGATTGAGTGCGCTTGAATGCGCTTGGTGCGATAGAGTCAGCCGAAATTGGCCGCGCTCGCGGCCGTCTGCCGCAGGTTGGACGTGCGGCGGTTTTGCAGCATCACGAGCCGTTCCATGAAGGCGAGATCCTTCTCTTCGATCATGAACGCGGCGTCGACCCAGTCCTCGGTGATCTCCATCAACTCGGCGCGCGGCAGTTGCAGCACGCGCTGACGTGCACGCAGCATCGCGCGGATGCCGTTCATTTTCGGCTTGAGCGTGTCGATGAACGTGCGGGTCGCCACATACGCGTCGCCCGGTTCGAACAACTGATCGACGAGGCCCTTTTCTTGATGCCACTCGGCCGTATGCGATTCGCCGCCGCCGATCAGTTCCTCGGCGAGGCGCATGCCGGCCTTGCGCGCGACGAGCGAATAGCCGCCCATGCCGGGGAACAGATTGAAGGCGATTTCGGGGAAGCCCATGCGCGCGTCCGACTGCGCGAGCAGGAAGTGATGCGCGAGCGCCGCCTCGAAGCCGCCGCCGAGCGCCGTGCCCTCCACCATCGCAATCGAGATCGCGCCGGTGTCGAAACCGCGCGCTGCCGCATGAACGCAGTCGACGCAAGCGCGCGCGTAGGCCATCAGCGCCTGACGCTTGCCCGAGCGGATCGCGTCGGCGAAGAAATCGAGGTCGCCGCCCACGTTGTAGATGTTCGGAATCAGCGAACCCGTCACCCAGAAATCGATCGGCAAGCCCGACTCGCGCGCTGCCTGCGCGAGCCCGAGAATGTCGTGCACCAGATCGAGATTGAAACAGGGACGCGGCTGCGCACGCAGCATCATCCACATGACATTGCGGCCTTCTTCGTAGTAAGCGGCGATTTGCGACAGATTGCCGGCTTCGAGGAACGGGCGGCAGGCGTGGTGGTTATGCAGATTCATTTTGAACGGTCCTTTAAGGTTAAACACTGATATTGCAGTGCGAGCCTAAAACAGACCGGAATCCGATGGGAGCGGGATAACCAACAGAGCAACGCAAGGAAATGTCAAGCCCTTGCGCGGCGGGCGTCGCAGCGGGGCCATTCCGTGCCGTGACGTGCGCTGGCGCGCAAACGCTTGCGTGGCCAAAATGGTGCGAGATAGCGCGATGTTTTGCGCTATCGATGGAAAGGCCCGGTGGCGCGTGTGAGTGGAAATGCGCGTTGAAAAGGTGAAAGAAAAAGCAATAAAGGCCGATTAGACGAGCCAGTCGAAATTGCTGCTTGCGAATGGGGTTTTGTTGGTGGGGTGGCAGACGGAATATCTATATTGCATGAATGCGCAACCGCTCGTCGGCATGATGAAGGCTATTGGAGCAACGCCGACCAGCGCGCGACTTCATCCGCGCTCATCCCGACCGCGAGTGCCGCCGCGGAGATCTGCGTCCACGTGGCGGCGTCGACGGGAACGCCGTTGGCTTCGCGCTCCGCGCGCGTGACGCGTTCCGGTTCGCCCGGCTCATAGATGCGCTCCGCGCCCACCGCGAGCGGCGAAGCCTTGACCCATGCGATGAAGGCGTCGGCTTCGGCTTGCGCGTCGGGGGCATCGAACGCGGCCGGATCGACGATAACCGACAGCATGCAGTTGATGATCGCGTTAGTCGTGCCGAGCGTGTCCGCATGCGTGGTGAAGCCGCCCGCGAGCGCGCCGCTGAATATCTCGCACATGGCCGCGAGCCCGAAGCCCTTGTGGCCGCCGAACGGCGTCAGCGATCCGAATGGCGCCTCGTGCATGACCTTGGGATCGGCGGTCGGCACGCCTTGATGGTCGATGAGCGCGCCGGCCGGCACCTGCTTGCGCTGGTTATACGCGACCCGCGTCTTGCCGTAAGCCACGGTGCTGGTCGCGAAGTCGAGCACGAGCGGCGGCTTGCCGGGCCGCGGATAAGCCGCGCAAAACGGATTCGTGCCGATGCGGCGGTCGGCGCCGCCGAACGGCGCGACGAGCGGATCGCCGGCCACGTTGACGAAGTGAAACGACACGAGCCCCGCACCCGCGCACTGCTCGGCCCAATGACCGATGCGGCCGATGTGATGCGCGCCGCGCAAGCCCACCGCGCAAATGCCGATGCGCTGCGCGCGAACGATGCCCGCTTCCATCGCCTCGAAGGCAACCACCTGGCCGAAGCCCTTGTGGCCTTCGACGGTGAGCACGGCGCCCGCGTCCTTGACGACTTCAGCATGCAGATTCAGTTGCAGTTGCCCGTCGGCCAGCGAAGCCGCATAGCGAGGAATCATGCCGACGCCGTGCGAATCGTGCCCCGTGAGGTTCGCCGCCACCAGATGATCCGCGACCAGCTCGGCTTCGCGCGGCGCGCTGCCGGCCCGCTCCCAGATCGCCCTCACGTAGGCGTGCAGTTGGTCGGCCGCAATGCGGGGCGTGCTGGATCGAGCGAGATTGTTATCGGTCATGCGAAGTTAGGCGCTCGAAATCGAGCGCTCGAGTGGGCACTTATCGGCAGCGAAAATCAGCAACGAAAATCCGCCCCCTCAAGGCGCGGCTGCAATCACCTCAGCCACCGCCGCCGTAAGTTTCCTGCCATACGGCACATGCAGAAACTCATTCGGGCCGTGTGCGTTCGACTTCGGTCCCAACACGCCGCACACCATGAATTGCGACTTCGGGAAGCCCGCTTTGAGCACGTTCATCAGCGGGATCGTGCCGCCCTGCCCCATGTAGGCGACATCGGCGCCGTAATGCTCGCGCGATGCGTCGTTGAGCGCGGTGGCGAGCCACGGCGCGAGGTCGGGCGCGCTCCAGCCGCTCGCCGCGCCCGCGTCCGGCTTGAACGTCACCTTCGCGTTGTACGGCGGGTCGAATTCGAGCAGCGCCTTGAGTTCCGCGACGGCCTTCTCCGCTTCGATCAGCGGCGGCAGCCGCAGCGACAGCTTGAATGCGGTACGCGGACGCAGCACATTGCCGGCGTCGGCGAGCGCGGGCAAGCCGGCCGCGCCGGTCACCGACAGCGACGGACGCCACGTCGAATTAAGCAACGCCTCTTTCGGATCGGTCGTGGTGGGCAGCACCTGACGGCCGTCCTGGCCGCAAGCCCACGGCAGCTTCTTCCACACATCGTCGCCGAGGATTTGTGCAGTGGCTTCGGCTTCACGCAGACGGTCGGCGGGAATCGGGCTGTGAAAACCCTTCGGCAGCAGCGTGCCGTTAGCGGCGTCTTCAAGCCGGTCGAACAGTTGCCGCATGATGCGGAAGCTCGACGGCGCGATGCCGCCGTAGCCGCCCGAGTGAATGCCTTCGTCGAGCACCTGCACCTCGAGATCGCCGGCGACGAGTCCGCGCAGCGACGTGGTGAGCCACAATTGATCGTAATTGCCCGCGCCCGAGTCGAGGCACACGACGAGCCCGACGTTGCCGAGCCGTTCGCGCAGCGCGTCGACGTAAGGCAGCAGATCGTAGCTGCCCGACTCCTCGCAGGTTTCGATCAGGCCGACGCAGCGCGGCCGCTCGACGCCTTGCGCGTCCAGCGCGGCGATCGCGGTGATGCTCGCGTAGATCGCGTAGCCGTCGTCGGCGCCGCCGCGGCCATACAGCTTGTCGTTCTCGAGCTTCGGCGTCCACGGGCCGAGGTCGCTGCGCCAGCCGTCGAACTCCGGCTGCTTGTCCAGATGGCCGTACAGCACGATGGTTTCGTCGCTGCCGGAACGCGTGGCAGGCGTCTCGAAGAAAATCACCGGCGTGCGGCCCGGCAAGCGCACGATCTCCAGCTTCAGGCCGCGCACCGGCTGCTGCTCGACCCATTGCGCGGCGTCGGTAATCACGCGCTCCAGGTAACCGTGCTTGACCCACTCGGGATCGAACGCCGGGCTCTTGGCCGGCACTGCGATGTAGTCGGTCAGCGCGGGCACGATCTCGTCGTTCCATTTGCGGTCCACGAACTCACGGAGCGTGTCGGGGTTAAGGCGCTGGGTCTGCTGGGTATCGTCGGAGATCATGGTCGCGGTCCGTAACGGTTTCGTTCACTCGAAACGAACATGATAGTCCTGATGGCGAATGTGCTGAAGGGCTCGTCGCTCATCGGTGCAACGCAGCGCGGGGCTGCACGCGCGGAAGCCTTTCAACGAAGCTGCACGTGGCAAACAATCGCGCGACAATCGATGTCAGGTGCCTACGTCGCGTAAGACACGCAGGTCGCGTTTCGGGGAGGCGGCATATGAATGAGCGTGTTGCCATTCAGATCATCGCCGTGGTGATCGCGCTGGCGCTGTATTTCCTGCCGGCTATTCTCGCCGACCGCCGCAAGCGCGTCGACGTGCTGACGCTCGCGCTGTTCAACGCGTGCATGGGCTGGACGGTGCTTGGCTGGCTGCTCGCGCTCTACTGGGCGTTGCAGCCGAACCCGCCGAAGGATCTCGCGGGCGAGGTGGTGGAAAAACGGAAGCTGGTGCGGATGCGCGCGTTTTCGTCGGCGCTGCTGCTACGCGTGCAAAGACGCGACACGGCGCGCGATCATCCCGACAGATAACAAGCGCGCAGCCGTGCGCTCACAGACGACGGCCTTACGCCGCGCGGCCGATCCGGTTCCACTGCACGGAGCCGGCCGGAATACAGCGCGGCTCGGCGCGCACGCTGGAAGGCGAAAACATCTCGCGACGCAGTTCGCCGTGGTCGTCGAACCATTCGCAGATCAGCCACTCGCCAGGATTGAGCGCCACCGGTCCCGCATACGTGACAGTCATGCGCGGGCCTCCGTCTTTCAACGTGACGACGTCGCCGGCGGTGAAGCAGGCGGGCGGCGCGGCAAGTGCGTCAATGGTAGCGGTTAGCATTTTCAATCCTCTACGGAACCGTTGGCAGTATTTGAATGATTGCGCCAGGCATCGGTCCGACTTGTTCAGGACCGACTGAAGAACACCTCTAAAGCGCGTTCAGATTAACAATCGAAATTAAAGACGGCAAGCGCTTTTTATTGAAAGCGATTTCATAGCGACGATAAAGACATTATGACGCACTGCAATTGCGGGTTAAACCGGAGGCGCTCCCCGCAAGGCCCACGGACAGCCGTGTGCGGGAGCGCACAGACCGCAAGAATTACTGCCACGGGCCGTGGTGCGGGTAGAAAATGCATGGCCAAAAATGCTTCATAAGTGAAACAGATTTCGGCGCGGATAACGACGCGATGCTATTTGCCAGCGATTCTCAATTACCTATGAATGACTCGCTCATCGGTAAATGCGCTGCAATTAAAAATGAAAACCGTGTGAAACAGCTTAATAATTTTCGCGATGTTATAGCGATGAAAACGATTACCTGGCGCGTCGTTTTCAAAGCGTGCGCGCCGAGCGCCGCAACACGAGCTGCTGATGGCGCACGAGCAGCACGCTCAAGCCGATGCAAACAAACATCAGCACCGCGTTAATGGCCAGGCTCAACTGGAACGCGTGGGCGTACGCGGCCGGCGTCGGGCCTGCGCCGCTCCCGCCGAGCGCGCCGAAGAATGCGCCGCTGATCGCTGCGGTGCCGAACGCCGAGCCGATCTGCAAGGTCGATGAAACCACGCCCGACGCAAGCCCCGCTTTTTCGGGTGCGACTTCGAGCAGCACGATGCGCATGATCGACGGCAGCAGCAAACCATGACCGACGCCCGCGCACACGAGACCCGCGTAGAACGCGAGGTCCGGCGCGGCGGCTTCGCTTGCGGCCCAGCCGGTTATCGTGAAGCCTAGCGTCATCATCGAAAAGCCCAGCGTGAGCACATGCCCGCCGATGCGCTTCACGACCGCCGGCGAAGTCAGCGGCCCGATCACGAAGCCGATCGCGAACGGCATGATGGCGATACCGGACGCGAGCGGCGTCCAGTGCAGGCCGGTTTGCAGATAGATGCCGTAGGTCAGGAAAAACGCGCTGTTGCAATAGAACAGAAACGCGAGCACGAGGCCGAGCGCGAACGCGCGATTGCGGAACAATTGCAGATCGACGAGCGGATGCCCGCCGCCGCGCTCCACGCGCTTTTCGGTGGCGACGAAGAGCGCGAACGCCGGCACCGCGAGAGCGAACATCGCGAAGGTCCATGCGGGCCAGCCGGCTTCGCGACCGTGCGTCATCGGATAGATCACGAGCAGCAACACTGCGGAAAGCAGCGCGACGCCCTTCATGTCGAGGCCGGTGCGCGTGGCCGGCTGGTTCTCGGGCACGAACTTCCAGGTGCCGAAAAACGCCGCGACGCCGATCGGAATATTGATCAGGAAGATGATTCGCCAGTCGAGGCCGAACGGGTGATAAGTGATCAGCGCGCCGCCGCCGAGCTGCCCGACGATCGACGAGAGGCCGAACACGAAGCCGTAAAAACTCATCACGCGGGTTTGCTGATGCAGCGGCACGACGGCGCGGATCGTGGCGAGCACTTGCGGCGCCATGATCGCCGCGGCCATGCCCTGGACGATGCGCGAGATCACCAGCATGTGGCCGCTCGTCGCGAAACCGCACAGCGCCGACGCGATCACGAAGGCGGCCATGCCCGTCATGAACATGCGGCGCCGGCCGAACAGATCGCCGAGCCGTCCGCCGGTGATCAGCAGCACCGCGTACACCGACGCGTAGGCGGACACGACGAGCTGCAGTTGCGCGTCGGTCGCGTTCAGGCCGGTGCGAATCGACGGCAGCGCGAGGTTGACGATGAAGTAATCGAGCGGCGCGAGAAAAGCGCCGACGAACAGCACGGCCAGCGCGAGCCCCTGGCGCGCGAAGCGCGGCGCGGGCGGGTCGGCGGCGGGCGCGGTGTGCGCGGTGTGCGCGGCGCTCGCCGCAACCGAGCCGGGACACACGGCGACACGCGAGGCGCTGCAACCTGCTGCGCGTGACACGCCGGCCAAAGCAGCGGACGAAGAGGACGAGATAGACGAAGACGGCGAAATAGGCTCAGATTTCATGACTGATCGTTCAATAAATCGGCAAAAAAATTTAGACGAGGGCTCGCATCGCGACATCGACGATGCCGGTCAGCGCGTCTTCCTTATGGGCGACGCGGCCCAGCACACGCAGACCCTGCATGACGCACAGCAGGAAATCGCCGACGGCTTTTTCGTCGAGCGTGGAATTGAATGCGCCGCTTGCCTGACCGCGGATCACCGATGCGGCCAGCAACGTAGCCATGCGGCGCTGGATGGCGGCGACGCGGCTGCGCAACTCATCGTCGCCGGGCTGCATTTCGAGCGTGGTGTTGGTGATGAAGCAGCTCCGCTCGCCGGACAACCCGCACGCGACCCGCGCGTAATGCAGTAATGCGTTGCGCAGCGCCTCTTCCGGCGGCACCGGCGCGTTCAGCCGCTCGGCGAGACGCGCCACCGAGCCCTCGGCGTAGTGATCGAGCGCGGCGAGCATGATGCCGTGCTTGTCGCCGAATACGCCGTACAGACTGCCCCGCTGCAGACCGGTGGCTTTGCAAAGGTCGTCGATGGAGGTGGCGTGATAGCCGTGGTTCCAGAACACCTGGCTCGCGCTCGCGAGCACGGCGTGCGTGTCGAACTCGCGCGGACGACCGCGCGAGCCGATAGGCCCCGCCTTCTTCGGCGACGAATGGGGTTGACCGGTTGGCTTCATGCAACCGATATTATGACTAACCGTTCAACAAATCAACCCGGAATCTCGTAGGCTGCACGGCGCGTGCATTGTCACTTGTCCCTGCACAATAGACCGCAAAAATTGAGCAATAGACTCGCAAACGCCGCTGGACTGCCGCGCAGTAGACCTCGAAAAATGAAAGCTGTTTTGAATCTTTAGTGGTCGGCTGCTTTCGCGCAGGGTCGACCATGGATACTCACCGTTGCAATAGTTCCAGACGTCTTTGCCTCGCCCGCAGAGCCGCACCGACGCTCGATCAGCGTCTTTGGCTCTTGCGACAATAAGGCGCAAATAAGGCGCAAAACGCAGAGATATCGGCAGGCATGCACAGGGCCAGCAGCTATTCTTCAGACGCTGTGACCAACGCATTTGCGCTCGGCTCTGCGGGTCATCTGCAGCCCTTCCGCTCGTACGCGGAGAAGGGGGTGTATGTCACGTCCAAAACTTGCTCGGCCTGCGCGACGCACACTGCGGCGTCAACATTCAAACGCAGCCTTCCTGCTGGCCATCGGCATTTCGCTGAGTGGACTGTCCCTGACACCTGTGGCGCTCGCGGCGGGCGGCCTTCCACAAGGCGGCACATACGTGGCCGGCACCGGCGCGATCGCAAGCCAGGGCAACGGCCTCCTGATCACGCAGCCAGGTTCAACGCGCGGGGTGATCGACTGGAACAGCTTTTCGATCGGCAAAACCAACAGCGTCACGTTCGATAACGGCTCCGGCGCGACGCTGAACCGGGTGACGGGTGGTTCACCCTCTGCCATCCTCGGCAGGCTCGGTGCGACGGGCAGCGTCTATTTGATCAATCCGCAGGGAATCGTCGTCGGACCATCGGGCGTTATTACGACCGGCGGACGTTTCGTTGCGTCGACGCTGGACATCTGCAACGACGCCTTCATGCAGGGCAGCGGATCGCTCACGCTGTCGGGCACCTCGAACGCATCCGTGATCAATCTCGGCAGGATCAGTTCGAGCGGCGGCGACATATTCCTGATTGCGCGACACGACGTCGTCAACGCCGGCACGGTCGCAGCGCTCAACGGCACGGCGGAGCTGGCCACGGGCGAGCAGGTGCTGCTGCAGGATTCGGCCGGCAGCAAGCAGGTGTTCGTGCAGACAGGCAGTCAGGGCACGGTTTCCAACAAGGGGCGGATAACCGCCGCGCAGATCAGTCTGCAGGCCGCCGACGGCAACGTGTATGCGTTGGCGGGAAGAGGCACGCGTATCCGCGCGACGGGCACCGCGAGCCGCGACGGCCATGTGTGGCTCGTCGCCGACAGCGGCCGTGTCGGGCAGTTCGGCAAGATCGCCGCAAGCAACGTCGACGGCAGCGGCGGAACGGTCGACACGCAAGCGGCGCAACTGGAATTGGGCGGGCACGCGGTGGTGCATGCAGGCCAGTGGAATCTCTCGACGCCTGCTTTCACAATCGACGGCGCCGCTGCGCATGCGTTGCGGCGCAGCCTGAACTCGGGCACGTCTGTCGATATCACCGCGACGGGTGCCAACGGCGCGACGGGCGACCTGGGTGTCGCATCGAGCGTGCGCTGGCACGGTCCCGCTTCTCTCACGCTTGCCGCCTACCACGACGTCTCCATAGCGACGAGTACGACCCTCGCGAACGACGGCGCAGGCAATCTGACCTTGCGCGCCGACGCATCGGGCATCGACAACGGCGGCAGCGTCATCAACAACGGCACGATCGACTGGTCGAAGAGTACGGGCATCGTCCGCGCGCTCCACGACATGAACGGCAGCTATACCGCCGGGACAAACCTCGCAAACGCCGCATGGACAGCGGCTCCGTATAGCGGTCTCGTCACGCAGATGACCGGCTATAAGCTGGTCAATTCGTTGACCGACCTGCAGGGCATCTCGCTCGACCTCGCGGGCAACTACGCACTGGGCAAGGATCTCGACGCCAGTGCGACCGATACCTCATTCGCTTTCTCTTCGCTCGGCAATGCCACCACTCCCTTCTCCGGACAATTCGACGGCATGGGCCACGTTATAGACAGGTTTTCACAGCGCGAACAAGGTTCGCCGGTGCCGGGGCTGGGACTGTTCGGTGTGATCGGGCCGACGGGAGTCGTGCGCAATGTGGGGATGACGAATGCCAAGCTCAGCACGTATGTCTATTTTCCAGCGGGAATCGCGTTCGGCATTCTGGCCGGCCTGAACCAGGGCATGATCACGTACGCCTATACGAGCGGGACGCGCGGCACCGCATCGTTCGAAGGTGCGACGAGCGGTGGACTGGTGGGACGCAACGACGGCCTGATCGAGCGCTCGTGGAGCAGCGCGTTCGTCGGGTCGGCCGGTTTGCTCGGCGGACTGGTCGGCCTCAATGAAGGGACAATTCTGCAATCCTATGCAACCGGCGTTGCGAGTGCGGGCAATCACGGCGCGGCCGGAGCGCTGGCAGGCTTCAACGGCGGGACCATCTCACAATCGTATGCAACGGGCACCTCGTATGGCAGTCTGAGCACCGGCGGCCTCGTCTATGAGAACGCCGGCAAAATCGAGCAGTCGTTTGCGGCCGGGCTGGTGCAAGGTTATTGCTGCGCGCCGCCGGATACGCCCACCAGCTTCGGCGGCATCGCGGCGTACAACCACCCGGACCCCAACGCGGGGATCTCCGCCAACGTCTACTGGGACAAACAGACGACGACCCGCAGCGTCAGCGCCGGAACCGGCCCGCAACTGCCGGCATCCAACGGCCTCACCACCGCGCAGATGAGCGATCCGGCCAGCTTCCTCGGCTGGGACTTCGGACCGACCGGCGCGTGGGTCATGCCGGCCGGCGCGAGTCACCCTGTCCTGCGCTGGCAACCGAGCCATTAACAGGGCTATTGGCCGACCTATTCACTTTCGCACCGAGCCGCCCTTCTTTCGTCCTGGCGGGATGTGCCTGGTTGCGGCCAGTGGCGCCTTTGCTGTTGATGCAATTTGCGCTGCCACTGGCGGCAGTACTGCTCAACGGTGTCTCGTAGTGCAGCTTGTCAGCGCGGCGCAATCAGGCGGTAACCGCTAGAATCTGCGGTTTTAGACAGGAATACGCCAATGTCTTTTGCGTCGCTTGGCCTGATCGATCCCTTGCTGCGTAACATGCGGGACCTCAATTACCAGACACCTACGCCGGTGCAGGCCAAGGCGATTCCTGCTGTGCTGAGTGGCAAGGACGTCATGGCTGCGGCACAAACCGGTACTGGAAAAACGGCGGGTTTTGCGCTGCCGCTGTTGCAACGGCTGGTGCAACAGGGCCCGGCGGTGTCGAGCAACCGCGCGCGTGTTCTGGTGCTGGTGCCCACCCGTGAACTGGCTGAACAAGTGCTGCAAAGCTTTATCGATTACGGTAAAGGCCTCGATTTACGATTTCTGGCCGCCTACGGCGGTGTGAGTATCAACCCGCAGATGATGAAGTTGCGCAAAGGCGTCGACGTGCTCGTTGCCACGCCGGGCCGTTTGCTGGATCTCAATCGCCAGAACGCAGTGCAGTTCGATCAGGTACAAACGCTGGTACTGGATGAAGCCGACCGCATGCTGGATCTGGGCTTTGCGCGCGAGCTCAACGCTGTGTTCGCTGCGTTGCCCGCAGAGCGCCAAACGTTGCTGTTCTCCGCCACGTTTACGGATGATATCCGCGCCCTGGCGGCGGGCATTCTGCGTGGCCCCGTCGACATCAGCGTCAGCCCGCCCAACGCCACGGCCAGCAAAATCAGGCAGTGGGTGGTGCCGGTGGATAAAAGGAACAAGCCTGATCTCTTCATGCACCTTGTGGCTCAGAACAACTGGGAGCACGCGCTGGTGTTCGTCAAGACCCGCAATGGCGTGGATTACCTGGCGGCCATGCTGGATGAAGCGGGCTATGCGGTCGACACCATCCACGGCGACAAACCGCAACCCGCGCGCATGCGTGCGCTCGAGCGCTTCAAGACGGGCGAAGTCAATATGCTGGTCGCCACCGACGTGGCTGCGCGCGGGCTGGATATCGACGACCTGCCGCTGGTGATCAACGTTGATCTGCCGATCGTGGCGCAAGACTACGTGCACCGCATTGGCCGTACCGGCCGCGCTGGCGCCAGCGGCGTAGCGGTGTCCCTTGTGTGTGCCGACGAAGCGCCGCAATTGGCCGCGATTGAAGCGCTGATCCGGCAAACGCTGCGCCGTGAAGAGGAGCCGGGTTTTGAAGCCGAACACCGCGTGCCGCAAACCAGCGCGATGGGCGAGACCATCAAGAAACCCAAAAAGCCCAAGAAGCCCAAAGCGCCACAGGCTGCGCCGGGCGCCAGCCAACTGACCAGCAAAAAGCCGCGCCCGCAAATTGGCGAAAACAAACGCAAGCCTGCAGCGCAGCGCGCAGTGGCCGCGGATAAAGCCACAAGGTTGTCCAGCGGTAGTCCATTCAGCGTGCAAAAGCCGCGCAGCAAAGCCGCCAGCAAACCAGTTGCGAATTCAGCCAAGCCGGCTGGCAAACTCGCCGGTGGCCGCGGCAAACGCCAACCCTGACCCGCGGGGATGAGTAACCGCAGCCCTGGAACAGCGTGGCGGCTTGCGGCCAGCTTGCAGGCAAACCGTCCTGGAGCTAAATCCGCTCCGCGAGCGCACCGGCCAGAAAATCCGTCGCACTGCGCACGCGGGTCGGCACAAACCGTCGCTTGGGCCAGATCAAGCTGACCTCCCTTGGCTGCTGTACGAAATCATCCAGTACGGTGACGATGTCCGATTGCTGGAACTCGCCGACCAGCGAAGCGCGGTGGAACATGCCGATGCCGACGCCGGCCAGCACGCCCGCAAGAATCGTCTCCACGCTATTGGACGACAGATTGCCCCGCACCGGCAAATTGAACGGCCCCTGCGGCCCGACGAACGGCCAGTCCGTCATCTCGCCATAGACCAGACAGTTGTGATCCGCGAGATCGGCAGGAGTACGAGGTACACCGTGCTGCTCGAAGTAACGGCGCGATCCGGCGCACACGAGTGAGGTGGCAGCCACACGGCGCACCACCGAATCGGGCTCTTCAACGGGACTCACGCGAATCGCAAGATCGATCCTGTCTTCCACCATATCCCGCACGGCGTCCGACAGCACCATATCGATGCGCAAGCCAGGATGTCGCGCCAGCAATCCGGGAATCAGTGGAAGCACGTGCAGGCGACCGAACGTCGACGGCGCCGCGATCCTGATGAGGCCCGAAACCTCGAGCGTGGTGCTGGTCAGCTCGCTATCCGCCACCTGGATTTCGTCCACCAGTGGACGCATGCGGTCGTAGTACAGCCGCCCCAGATCGGTCAGCGTCACCTTGCGCGTACTGCGATGGAGCAGCGCCACGCCGAGGCGCTTTTCCAGCGCGTTCACGGCCTTACTGATGGCGGACTGCGACTCGCCAATCCTTCGCGCGGCTGCGGAAAAGCCGCTTGCCTCCACGACGGCAAAAAATGCGTTCAATTCGTCAAACCGATCCATCCCGCGACTCCGCCTACGTCCATTCGACAACTAATTCCAATTTGGAATAGATTCTATGATAGTTCGCGTGATTATCATTCGATTCGGCGCAAATTACTATTCTCCGCAAGCTAACTCAAAGCAGGAGAACAAAGATGAACTGGGCTCGCTCCGCGTAGGCGGCTCGCTCGTACAGGCGAGAGGCCGCAACTGGGCACCGCTCATCTTCCTGGATCTCATCAAACCCGAGTGAGTCCCGCGCCGGGCCTCACTCGGCAGCATCAAAATCCATCGCTCACCCGTTAGAGAACCACCATGTACGAAACAATCAAGTGGCCCGAGGAGATGAAACCGAGCCGCTCTCCGATCCATTTCACCAACGAGCTCGAGGTCTCGGCATCGGTCGAAACAATCTGGTCCCTGCTCACCGATTTCAACTCCTGGCCAGCTTTCTATCCCGGCGTTCAGCACGTGCAGCCGCTTGACGGAGGCGATCACTTTGGCCTTGGTACGACATTCGAGACGAACCTCGCCGGCCAGGACGTCCTCGCATCCGTGCAGGAGTTCGAGCCGATGACCCGCATCGCGTGGGGCGGCTATCCCAAGGTCTCCACAGCGTCCAGGGCCTACCACGCCTGGATCATCACGCCTACCGCAAGCGGGTGTCATCTGTGGACAGAGGAGACGATGCAGGGACCGCACTGGCTGGAACTCGCGAAGCAGGCACCCGACGTGTTCTGGCTCACCCACGAGAAGCTGCTCAGGAACCTCGCCCAGATCGCCACTGCGCGTGAGCATTCCCGCGGCTAACCCAACCGAAAAAGAGGGATTCGATACATGATCGACAAAGTCAACTGGCCGGAACGCTATGACCCGCGTACCTCGGCAATTTACGCGCTCAACGACATCGACGTGAAAGCGCCACCGCAAGTGGTTTGGAAACTGCTCGTCGACGCCGAGCGCTGGTCGCGATACTTTCCGGCCGAAGATCAGGTCCGGATATTGTCCGGCGAGTCGGAACTCGCGCTCGGCACACGCTACAGCCGCGTGACGGTCGGCTATCCGATGTCACTGGTCGTCACTGAATGCGTGCCGAATCGCCGGCTCGCGTGGGCCACAACGGTCGATGGCGATGAAACGGGTTCGAGCGCCTATCACGGCTGGGTGATCACGCCGACGAAAGAAGGTTGTCATCTGCTGACCGAAGAGACACAGCAAGGCCAGTTCTTTGTGGAACTGATCGGTAGCAGACATCCTGGCGCGCTCTATCGCTATCACCAGGATTGGGTCGAATGCCTCGCCCGGGCCGCCGAAGCAGAACTAGAAGCAGAACGGAGATAGGCGCTATGAAGATCGAACTCAATGGCCGCAAGGCAATCGTTACGGGCTCCACTGCCGGCATCGGACGGGCAATTGCCGAAGGGCTCGCGCGCGCAGGCGCTGCGGTCGTACTTAATGGCCGAACCCAGGAGCGGGTCGATGCTGCGCTGCGCGAGATGCGCGCCATTCTGCCGACTGCGGAATTGACCGGCATTGCCGCCGACGTCGCGGCACCCGAAGGCTGCGCGGCCCTGTTTGCACAAGCGCCGGAGGCCGACATTCTTGTCAACAACGCAGGCACAGCGCGGCTGAACGACTTTTTCGCACAGGACGACAGCGAATGGCTCGGCCTCTTCCAGCTCAACGTGATGAGTGGCGTTCGCACCGCCCGCTATTACGTGCCCAAAATGGCGAAACAGGGTTGGGGGCGCGTCGTGTTCGTCAGTAGCGAGTCAGGGCTGAATATCCCCAAAGAAATGATCGACTACGGCGTGACCAAGACCGCGATGCTCGCGGTGTCGAGGGGGCTGGCCGAACTGGTTGCCGGCACGGGCGTGACCGTCAATGCCGTGCTGCCCGGCCCGACCAACTCTGAAATCCTGTCGAACTGGATGAAGGCGACCGCGCGAGAGCAAGGGATCACGCAAGAGCAGGCTGAACAACAGTTCCTGAAGAACTCGCGGCCCACATCGCTGATCAATCGTTTCGCCACTACGGACGAAGTTGCGAACATGGTTGTGTATGCATGCTCGGAGCAGGCGTCCGCCACGACGGGTGCAGCGTTGCGTGTCGATGGGGGCGTGGTTCGTTCAATTGCGTGATTGCATGGGCAGAGATTCACTATCCATGAGCCGCATGCCACGACTCACGCGAAACCTGCACAACAAAGTCCCTATTGAGGTTCTCGATCCTCGGACATCCCAGCAATGCGAGGTCTACGTCGATCTCTCTTCTTAGCAACTGCAACGCATGCCGAACGCCCGCATGACCGCCGACGGCCAGGCCGTACATCGCTGGTCTGCCCACGAGGACCATACGCGCTCCCAGCGACAGCGCCTTTATAACGTCTGTGCCGCGGCGAACGCCACTGTCGAGGATAACCGGCATGTCGCCGGCAACGGCAGTAATGGCCGGAAGCGCATCGAGCGTTGCAAGCGCGCCGTCGAGCTGCCGCCCGCCGTGATTAGAGACAATAATGCCGTCCGCGCCTGCCTGTTTGGCCCGCAGGGCATCGTCGGGATGAAGGATTCCCTTCACCACCAGAGTCCCTTTCCACTGACTTCGAATCCAGTGGATGTCGTTCCAGCAGAGCGCTGCACGGCCACTGCGGTGGTCGCCGGTCGCGCCGGTGATGATCGGTCCGCCCCGGTTGGCCGTGAAGTTTTCGAAATGCGGAACACCTTGCGTAAGCAGCGTGCGTCCAAACGTCGACAGAAGCCATCTGGGCCTTGCCAGACCACCATAGACCAGGCGGCGGCTTAGCCGCAGCGGTACGCTGAAACCGTTGCGCAGTTCGTTTTCCCGTTGCGCGGCCAATGGCACGTCAACAGTAATCACAAGAACACCGAACCCGGCCCTTTCGATACGCGCGAGCAATGGCGTGATCGTCGATCGGTCGGCACTCAAATACCCCTGATACCAACTGCCGGGTGCTGCCATTGCCACCTTTTCGAGGGGAACGGTCGACGCTGCGCTCAGAACGAAGGGCACTTTCGCGTCGCGAGCGGCCGCCGCGAGTTGCAGGTCACCCTCATAGGCACAGAGCCCGGCGAGCCCCATCGGCGCTATTCCCACCGGAGACGTGTAACGTTGCCCAAAAATCTCCACTTCCTGCGAGCGCTCGGCGACGCCGGTGAGCATTCTCGGTACGAGTACCCAACGATTGAAAGCCGTGCGGTTTCCCACTACGGCGCGGTGGTCTTCCGCGCCACCGCTTACATAGCCGAAGATGCTGGCCGGTAGCCGCCGGGACGCGCTTCGCTCCAGGTCCGCGATCGACAGGTGATTGCTGAGACGCATCAGACCCCCGGACCGATAATCATATTTGGCGTGAGCAGGTTGGGATCGGTGCGCAGGACGAGAACTGCCGGGCGGCCTGCCTCGCGTGCGCGTTGGAATGCGTCTGGAAAGTCCACCGTGCGCTCAACGCTTTCCGCGTAAGCACCATAAGCGCGGGCAAGTCCGACAAAATCGGGACTCTGCAATGTCGTGCCAATGACCCGTCCAGGAAAGTGACGATGCTGATGCATTCGAATGCTGCCGTACATGCCGTTATCGACAACGATCACAATGACTCGCGCATCGTACTGCACGGCAGTTGCCAGTTCCTGACCGGTCATGAGAAAGCAACCATCTCCGGCGAAACAGACCGCAGGCCGATCAGGTTTCTGAAGCGCCGCGGCGATGGCGGCGGGCAATCCATATCCCATCGCGCCACTCGTTGGAGCAAGCTGAGTGCGCCAACCGCGATAACGGAAGAATCGTTGAACCCAAAGAGTATAGTTGCCCGCGCCGTTGCTTACGATCGCATCCTCGGGCAACGCTTCATCGATGTGAGACACGACAGCGCCCAGATCGATTGAACCGCTATTAGGGGGAGGCGCGCGTCGAGCCTCATAGTCGGCGTGCGCGGCTTGCGTCCATTCGGCCCACACGGGCTTTGTCGGCGATTCAAGCCTGGCGACGGCGCGCGCAAATTCCGCCATGCCCGAATTGACGGGAAGATCCGCCCGGTACACACGTCCCAGCTCGTTCGCGTCGCGATGCACATGCACGAGCTTCACTGCGGGCGTTGGGATAGAAAAAAGCTCGTAGCCGAGTGTGCTCGTCTCGCCGAGGCGAGGTCCAATCGCAAGCAGCAAATCTGCTTCCCGTAAGCGCGCGGCAAGCGCCGGATCCATTCCCAGACCCGCTTCGCCGGCGTAATGTCGATCGCGGTTGTCATACAGGTCTTGTCGCCGGAATGTGCAGACAACCGGCAAATCGAACCTGGTCACGAACTGGCGCAGATCGTCGCAGGCCTCGCGGCTCCAGGCCCCGCCGCCGAGAAGAACGATCGGCTTGCATGCCTCGGACAGCAGCTTCTCAACGCGGGCCAACTGTTCGCTCGCCGGTTGCATCGTGATCGTCTGATAAGGGAGTGGGGGCACGGCCTTTTCTACTGGTGCGGTTTCAACGAGCATGTCTTCGGGCAAGGCGATCACCACAGGCCCCGGACGGCCCGACGTTGCGACGTGGAAGGCGCGGCTGATCAACTCGGGGATCCGGGCTGCCGAATCGATCTGAGTGACCCACTTGGCCACCTGACCAAACATCTGCCGGTAGTCGATCTCCTGCCACGCTTCCCTCTCGAGCGTATCGCGTGCGACTTGCCCAACAAAAACGATCATGGGCGTGGAATCTTGCCGCGCGGTGTGTATTCCGATTGATGCGTTTGTCGCTCCTGGCCCTCGCGTCACGAAACAGACGCCTGGTCGATTGGTCAGCTTGCCATGCGCCTCCGCCATGTTCGCTGCCCCACTCTCGTGCCTGCAAACCACGAGCTTGATGTCATCTGCGACATCGTACAGAGCGTCCAGCACCGCCAAAAAGCTCTCGCCTGGAACGGTGAAGATCGTGTTGACCAACTGCGCACGCAATGCATCGACCAGGATGCGTGCGCCGGTAATGTCCCGGTTTTCGTTTGCCATACGTATCTTTTGAAAAACAGTCAGAGTTTCGTCAGTCGCCCGTCCAGCACAAAGCTTCGCATCGCTAATCGTCACGCTCCAGGCATGCCGGCTTCGCTTCTTCGGCTCACCTCCAGGTTGCCTCGTGTTTCCGGGACGATGAATGCCCCGACGAGGAAGAGCGCCGAAACACCGAGAAGAAACCACGACAGCGTCGCGGGCAACTGCTGCTCGCTTGCGGAGAGAAGCGAGACGAACGTCGGCATCATGCCGCCAAGCGCAAATCCGATGTTCCACGAAAGCCCGGTGCCGCTCGCCCGAATCGCTGTGGGGAAGCGCTCATTCAGAAAGATCAGCAGCGGCGCGTAACTTGCCCCGCCGAGAACTGCGAGGAGCAGCGTGTAGCCCGCCAATAGAGGCACGCTGTCTGTCTTCGTCATCAGTATGTACAGGATGGGAAGCAGTGCAATGCGCAGAACACCCGCTCCGATGAATACTTTTTTGCGGCCGAAAAAGTCACTCGCCGCACCGATTGCTATCGCTGCTGCTATTGAAAGCAAACCGGTCGCCATGAGAATGGTTGAAGTCGTACCGTTCGGCAGGTGCTTGACGACCTTCAGGAAGGTCGGCAAATAGCCAGAGCAAAGGTAATAACCGGCACCGCTAGACGTTGTCATGATGACGTTGACGATCATGACCCGGCGATATTCGGAGGAAAAGAGCGTTCGCAGCGGCGAAGATTGCTTCGACACGGCGGCCTTGCGTGCAGCCTTTCGCGCATGCTGCTCTTTCCAGAACGGAGACTCCTCGAGTCTCAGGAACAACAGCGCGCCGAGGAGCGAGGTTATCAATCCGGCAAAGAACATGACGCGCCATCCCCACACCTCGAATTGCGGACCCGGAAACAGCGCCGACGCGATGAAAAAGACAATAGAGGCAAGCAGTCCGCCGATGCCCGCCCCACCCCCGCCGATCAGGCCCGAAACCGCGCCGCGCCAGTGAGGCGGCACGGATTCGGTCCCCAACGTGTGCGAGGAAGCAACGACACCACCCACAAACACGCCCTGCACCAGGCGAAGAAGCACAAACAGGATTGGCGCTATGACACCAGCCTGTGCAATCGTCGGCAGCGTCCCAAACACGGCCGTGCTTATGCCCACGCCGAACACGGCAATCTGCATTGCACGCTTGCGCCCATTCCGGTCCGCGTACGATCCAAAGAGAGCGGAGCCGATGGGCCGCATCAGCAGCGTCACGGCGAACGACGCATACACGCCTGCGAGAGACAGCGTTGGATGATCCGATGGAAAGAACAGTTTGCCGACGACAGGCGCGACATACAGCAGAATGAACAGGTCAAACAGGTCGAGCGCCCATCCAAAACAGGATGCGGCGGCGGCTATAACGATGCTTCTATTGCTTTGCGTCGCCGTATTCCGCGCGCCAGCTAATGTCGTTTCCATCAATTGTCTCCTTCAATGTACGTCGCCAGAAACGTCAAGGTGTTGCCGGTAGCCGTTGTCCGCGGCGTCATGTTTGTCTGTTGTTCCGCTGCGGATAGTTGAGTGCTTCGGGCCTAGCTGCCGCGAAACACCGGTTTGCGCTTGCCGTGGAAAGCCTCCACTCCCTCGCGGAAATCGTCCGACGCGCGCAGCCGGCTATAGCAATGCCCTTCGAGTTCGATCGCAATCGAGAGCGGCGAGTCTTCCGTATCGTTCAGCAGCTTCTTCGCGGTGCGTTGCGCAAGCGGCGAGAACGCGCGCAGTTCGTCGACAAGCGCATCGGTGGCCGACTCCAGTTCCGCATCGGCTACGCAGTCCACCGCGATGCCCCAGTCGTACGCCTGCTTGCCCGGGATGCGGCGCGAGCGCATCACGATGTCCTTCGTGCGGCCGATGCCGACCATCGACTGCAAACGCGCCGAGCCGCCCGAGCCGGGAATCTGGCCGAGCTTCTGCTCCGGCAGCGCATAGAAGGTGGTATCGGTGACGATGCGGAAATCGCATGCCAGCGACAACTCGAAGCCCACGCCGAAGCAGAAGCCGCGATTCGCCGCGATCACCGGTTTCGAGCAGCGCGCGGGCGCCGCGATATTCCACGCGAGCTTCGATACGTGTTCCGGCGACGCTTCCAGAAAGCCCTTGATGTCGCCGCCGCTCGAGAAGTGCTCGCCCTTCGCGCGCACGACGATCACGCGCACGCGGTCGTCCTCGTCGAGGGCTTCGAACACGGCGCGCAACTGGTCGCGTGCGTGCATCGAAATGACGTTGAACGGCGGACGGTGCAGCACGATGTCCGCGCGCTCGCGCTGCGCGTCGATGTCGACCGAGAAGCCGTCGAGATCTTGCAGCAGCGTCTGGCCGCGATGGTTGAGATCGCTCATTGTGGGTTACTCCTTGGTGATTGTGGTTTCTGCAGGTCGTGCGGCCTGCGTATTCGAATCGGTCGTGTACTCGCCCGCTTGCAGCTTGCGGCGCAGAATCTTGCCGACCGGCGACTTCGGAATGTCGTCGACGAAAACGTAATCGCGCGGACGCTTGAAGTTGACGAGATCGGACTGGCGGCACCATGCATCGAGCGATTCCGAATCGACGTACTCGCGGCGCTTGATGAAGGCAACCACGCGCTGGCCCCAGCGCTCGTCCTTGACGCCTGCGACCGCGACTTCGTCGACGGCGGGATGCAGCGACAACACCGATTCGATATCCACCGGCGAGATGTTTTCTCCGCCGCTGATGATCATGTCGTCGACGCGGCCCGTCACATAGAGATCGCCGTCGCGGTCGAGATAGCCTGTGTCTCCGGTGAAGTACCAGCCGTCGCGCAAGCTCTTCGCATCCGCGTCCGGACGATGCCAGTAGCCTTCGAAAGCTTCGTCGCCGAGCAGGTCGACGATGATCTGCCCTTCTTCGCCGGTGTCGGCGATCTCATCGGGCGAAAGAGCATCGAGCTTCACCACGCGCAGCCGCGTATTGACGCCCGCGCGGCCCGCGCTGCCGGGTTTCCTGGTTGCATCCTGATCGATGCTGAACGTGTAGACCTCGGACGAACCATAGTGGTTGACGAACAGCTCCGGCTCGAACGCGGCCGAGAGGCGCTTGAGCAGACCGTCGTTCATCGGTGCGCCGGCGAAGCCGAGCTTTCTGACCGACGAGGTATCCGTGTTCGGGAACGCGCTGTCGGCAAGCAGATCGTGATAAAGCGTCGGCACCAGATAGAGGCAGGTGAGCGCGTGCTTCGAGATGCATTCGAGCGCGAGCTTCGCGTTCCAGCGCCGCACGCAGACGAAAAGGCCATCCACGAGCGCCATCGCGAGCAGCGAGCGCACGCCCATCGTGTGATAGAGCGGCATTACGCCGAGCGTGCGTTCGCCGCGCCGGTACAGGTTCTGCGCGACGTGCGCGAGCGCGCCCGCGCGTTCGTGCCGATGCCGCCGCGGCACGCCCTTCCCTTTGCCCGTCGTGCCCGATGTGTAGAGGATCAGCGAGATGTCGTCGGCGGTGGCGTGCGTCGTGTCGCTCGCAGCGCCGCTGCGCGTTCGTTCGACGATGAGCGTATCGAACGTGGCGGTGGCACCCGAAGCATCGTCGAGTCCGATACGCGGCACTTTTTGTGCGGCGGCGCTCTGCGCGACGGCAGCGGCGCTGACGGGTTCGTAGACGATCGCCTTCGCTCCCGAGTCGGTCACGCAGTAGTCCAGTTCGTCCGGCTTCGCGCGCCAGTTGATCGGCACGATGACGATGCCTGCAAACTGTCCGGCCCAATGCAGCGTCGCCATTTCCCAGCGGTTTTGCAGCACGACGAGCAGCCGGTCGCCGCGTTGCAGGCCCAGTTCGCGCAGACCGTCGGCGACACTCAGGATCATGCGATGCCACTGCGCGTACGTCAGGTGCACATCGCCATCGACGAGCGCGAGCGCGTGCGGACTGCGCTCGACGCTCTGCAGGAACGTGCGTCCGAGATCAAGCATGTTCGACCTCCGTCGTGCCTGCCTCGGCCCGGCGGCGCGCCGCAACGTCGAGCACCGCGGCCACGATGGGTGTGTAACCCGTACAGCGGCAGATATGACCCGACAGCATCTGCCGCACCTGCTCTTCGGATGGATTCGGCACGCGCCGCAGATAATCCGCGCACGACATCAAAATTCCCGCCGTGCAGAAGCCGCATTGCAGCGCGTGATGCCGCTGGAACGCCTGCTGAAGGTCGCCAAGCGTCTGATCGGGCGCGAGGCCCTCGACGGTATCGATACGCCGGCCATCGGCCTGCACGGCAAGCATCAGACACGAGCGCGCCGCGACGCCATCGACCTGCACGGTACATGCGCCGCATACGCCATGCTCGCAGCCGACGTGCGTGCCCGTCGCGCCGAGCTCGTGCCGAATGAAGTCCGACAGCAGTTCGCGCGGCTCGCAATGGCCGCTTCGTTCGCGGCCGTTCAGCGTCAGCGCGATCCGCTGCGCTTCGCCGTGCCGCATGATGGTGTCCGTCTTGCTCACTTTGCCTCCTCGATCACGCGCCATCCGAGTTGCCGCACCAGATTCCGGCGATATTTCGCGCCGATGTGCGCGTCGTCCTGCGCGTTCAGTTTCCAGCTCAAATCGTTCAGTGCACCGCGCAGGTCGTCGCCCTGCAGACGCGGCCATTGCTCCGTCACCGGCCGGTCCGCGACGCCGCCGACTGCGATACGGATCGACTCGTCGGTGACGACGGCCGCACACGCGACGATCGCGAAATCGCCGTGCCGCGCGGAAAATTCCGTGAACGCGTAGCGCTCGCCCGGACGGCGCAGCGGAAAGCGCACCGCTTCAACAAGTTCATCCGGCTCGCGCGCGGTCATCAGCATTCCCTGAAAGAAGTCCTCTGCGGCGAGCGTGCGGCGCTTTCTTCGCGAGCGCAGCATCACGTCGCCGCCAAGCGCGGAAAGCACGAGTGGCAACTCCGCGCTCGGGTCCGCATGCGCGATCGAACCGCACACGGTCCCGCGATTGCGAATCTGGAAGTGCGAGATATGCGGAAAAGCCATCGCGAGCAGCGGCGCTTCGTTGGCGAGCGTGCTGCGCCATTCGACGCTGCCTTGCGTCGCCGCGGCGTTGACGACGAGATGCCCCGCTTGCGTGTCGACGCGCACGGCATCGAGTTCGGCAGTACGCGAGATGTCGATGAGCACCTTGGGCTGTGCGAGCCGCATATTGAGCACGGCCATCAGCGACTGGCCGCCTGCCAGCACGCGCGCGTCTTCGCCGTATTGCGCGAGCGCGTCGAGCGCGTCTTGCGCGGTCATCGCGCGCAGGTAATCGAACGGTGCGGGCTTCATGTGGGTCTCCTGAAACGGGCGAGGAGTCTTGCGATCCACGATCCATGCGCTTCTACCGGCTTGCCCGCCGCCTGCCGTCCGAGCGATTCGAACAACTGCTTCAGCACGACCTTCGCCGCGCCTTCGAGCATGCGCGCGCCGACCGCGGCGACCTTGCCCGACACCTGGGCTTCGTAGTCGTACGTGAGCCGCGTGCCGCTGCCGTGCGGCGTCAGTTCGACGAGACCGTTGCCGCGCGCGCTGCCGAGCGGCGAGATGCCCGCACCCGCGAGACGCAGGCGGCGCGGCGCCTCGATCTCCGACAAGCCGATACGCGCTTCGAAACGGGCCTTGATCATGCCGACGCCGACGGTCACGTCCGCGCGATACTGGTTGGGCGCCGTTTCTTCGAGCGCGTGGCAGCCGGGAATGACGTTCGCCAGCGCCTTCGGATCGAGCAGCACGGCGAACACGGCTTCGGGCGTCGCGGGCAGATCGACCGCGCCCTGCGCCGTCAGCGCGCGTCCGCCGCCCGGCGTCGCGGGCTTCGTGGCAGGCGCTTCGCGATATTCCGGCCGCGACGGTTCGGGATCGTCGATGCCGATCATCGCCATCACTTTGGGCGGCGTGAGCGGCAAGCGAATGTCTTCGACACCGAGCGCATCCGCCACCGCATTCGCGATGCACGGCGGCGTGCTCATGTTGTTGCCTTCGCCGAGGCCCTTCGCGCCGAGCGGCGTGAAAGGCGATGGCGTTTCCAGATGCACGATGAGCGGATCGGGCACTTCGCATGTCGTCGGCATCAGATAGTCGGCGAGCGTGCCCGACTGGAAGCTGCCGTCCGCGCCGTAGCGGAACTCTTCCATCAGCGCCGCGCCGACGCCTTGCGCGAACGCACCGCGAATCTGGCCATCGGCGAGTGCGGGGTTCAGGATGGTGCCGGCGTCGTGCACGGTCACATAGCGGTCGATCCGCACGCGTCCGGTCGTGCGATCCACTTCGACACCGCACATGTCGAATGCGAAGCCATACGCCGCCGATGTATTGATGCGGTCGTGTTCGTCGGGCGCATCCATGTGCGGCGGCGACCAGAACACGGTTTCGCGCAGGCCCGGCTCTTCGCCTTCGGGCAAGAGCGCGGGCGCCCAGTGCGGCGCATTGCTCGCTGCGCGCGCGAACGGCAACGCGCGGTCGGCGGCGTCGCGCGGATAGACGCGCCCGCCTTCGAAGCGCACGTCGTTCGCCGAGCAGTCGAACTGCCTGGCGAGCACGCGCGCGAGTTTGTCGCGCACGCGCGTCGCGGCGAGATGCACGGTGCCTGCCACCGCGCCCGCGAAGCGGCTCGAATAATTGCCCGCCGCGACGGACCAGGCGTCCTTGTGCGTATCGAACTCGACATTGACGACGATGTCCTTCGGATCGAGCCCGAGCACGTCGGCCACGACTTGCGCGCACACCGTCATGTGGCCCTGCCCCGCGGGCGTCGACGCGATGGTCACCACCACGCCGCCGAGCAGATCGACGCCGACCGTCGCGCTCGCGATCGCGCCGTTCTTCGGTCCGGCTTTTTTGCGCGCGTCGGCGGGCATCACAGTCGTGATATAGCCCATGTTGGAGACCGACGGCTCCACGATCGCCGCGAAGCCTATGCCATAGAACCGCCCTGCGCGTCGCGCGGCGTCGCGGCGCGCGACGAGTTCGTGGTATCCGCCGTCGTCGATCGAACGGCGCAGCGCTTCCTGATAGTTGCCCGAATCGAGCAGCGCGCCCGCTGCCGCGCGATACGGGAAGGCATCGGCGGGAACGAAGTTGCGGCGATAGACGTCGAGCACATCGAGCTTCAACTCGATGGCGATGCGCTGGATCAGCCGCTCCAGCGCGAAGTACACCTGCGGTCCGCCGAAGCCGCGCACGAGTCCGGTCGGTGTCTTGTTGGTCAACACGACGCGGTTGCGCACGAGCAGATTCGGGATGGCGTACGCGCCCGTCAGACAGCCGTGCATCCGGTAAAACGTCGCGGGCTCGGGCGCGCGCACGTAGCCGCCGACGTCTTCCAGTTGATCGTAGGACAGCGCGACAATGCGGCCATCCGCTTCGACCGCAGCTTCTATCGTCGAGAGGCGCGCGGTCGCCGATGTGGCCGCACTCAAATGCTCGAGCCGGTCCTCGACCCATTTCACCGGCGCGCCCGCCTTGCGCGACGCGAGGCACATCAGCACCACGTACGGAAACACGGCCTGCTTCACGCCGAAGCTGCCGCCGGAATCGCGCGGTGCCTTATGGCGCAGACGATTGGCGGGCACGTTCAACGCCATCGCCATGACGGCGTGCAGCGAGAACGGTCCCATGAAATTCGACGTGACGTCGTAGCCTTCATCGCCGGAAAGGTACTCGGCGATGACTACGCCGCACTCGATCGGCGCACAGGTATTGCGCGGATAATGCGCGACCAGCTCCACGCGATGCGGCGCGCGTTCGAATGCCGCTTCGGGCTCGCCGTAGCGGAAGTGCCGGTCGCTGATGACGTTGCTGCCCACGCGTTCGTGCAGCGCGGGGCCTTCGTTGCTCGCGGCCTGTTCGATCGACGTCACGGGATCGAGCATCGCGTAGTCGACCTTGATGAGATCGAGCGCGTCTTCAGCGAGCGCACGCGATTCGGCCATCACGACCGCGACCGGCTCGCCGACATAGCGCACGCGGTCCATCGCGAGCGCCCACTGCTCCATTGGCGACTTCACGCCGACGACGAAGGGACGCGACCACGCACGCAGATCGTCGCGCGTTAGCACGGCGCGCACGCCGGCGAGTTTGGCTGCGGCTTGCGTATCGATCGACAGGATCTCCGCGTGCGCGTGCGGCGAACGCAGAATCGCGGCGTGCAGCGTGCCCGGCTTCACAGCGATGTCGTCGCCATAGCGGCCGCGGCCTGTCAGGATCGCAGGGTCTTCGAGGCGCTGCATCGAGCGCCCGATGTGACGCCGCGGTGTGCTCGCGTCGCGCGTCCCGTTGTCGGCGACACGCGCGTTTATGTCGGCAAATGCGGTTTCGCGCTGATTCATGACGTTACTCCTCACGCGCGGCGCGGCCGCCGAATTCGTCGGCAAGACCGTTCCAGCGGCGCGCAATTTCCTCATGGTCGATACCGAACAGATCGAGAATGCGCCCGACCGTGTGATCGACCACGTCCTCGATGGTCTGCGGATGCGCATAGAACGCGGGCACCGGCGGCATCACGATCGCGCCCATTTCCGTGGCGAGCGTCATGTTGCGCAGATGCGCGAGATTGAGCGGCGTTTCGCGCGCGACCAGCACGAGGCGGCGGCGCTCCTTGAGCATCACATCGGCGGCGCGGGTGAGCAGGTTGTCCGCGAAGCCGTTCGCGACACTCGCAAGCGTTTTCATCGAACACGGGGCGATCACCATGCCTTCGGTCAGAAACGATCCGCTCGCGACCGCGGCGCCAATGTCGCGTACGTTGTGCACGACGTCGGCGAGCGCGTCGATGTCGCCGCGCGCGAAGCCGAGTTCCTGCGCCGCCGTCACCGCGCCGGAAGCGGACACGACCAGATGCGTTTCGTGCGTGCCGAGGCGGCGCAACGCGGCGAGCAGGCGCACGCCGATTACCGCGCCGCTCGCGCCCGAAATACCGACGACGATGCGCTTCTTGCGTTCAGTCATGATCGCGCGACAAGTAGGCGTCGAACGCGCTGTTGTCAGCGGCGACGAGTGTGTGCAGATCCACCGAGTCTTGCCCCGGAATGCGCACGCGTGTGAACACGTGCGCGGGATACACGACGGGGCGCGTCGCATCGAGGCCCATCTTTGCGCTCACGCCTTGCAGATGCGACGGCGCGTCGTCGGGCTGGCCGACGGTCGTCGACGGATCGAGCGGCGAACCCTGCGCGCCTTCGATCACGACGAGATCGCGGTCGGCCTGGAAGCGCGTCGCGATGGCCCATTCGATTTCGGCGGGATCGTGCACGTTCACATCGGTATCGACAACGACGACCTGCTTGATGTCGTAATGCGCGCCGAACGCGCACAGAATGACGTTCTTCGCTTCGCCTTCGCGCTTCTTGTCGAACTGCACCCACAGGTGATAGCGGCACACGCCGCCGACAGACAGATGAACGTCCTTCACCGCCGGATGGCTGCGCTGCAGATGCGCGAGCAGCGTTGCTTCGCGCGGAATTGCGCCCAGCAGCAGATGCTCCATTTCCGCGGGCACGATCGTATGAAAGATCGGATCACGCCGATGCGTCACCGCGGTCACCTCGATGACTTCGCGCGCTTCCCTCGCGCTGTAGTACTTCGGAAACTCGCCGAACGGGCCCTCGGGCTCGCGGACGTTCGGCAGAATCCGCCCTTCGATGACGATCTCCGCAAACGCCGGCACGTGCACACCATTCGTCACACATTGCGCGACCGGCAGCGGCGCACCATGCAGCGCGCCCGCAATTTCCAGCTCGTCATGATCGATGGGTGTGATCGCTTGCGACGCAAGCATCGTGAGCGGATCGACACCGATCGCGATTGCCACGTCGAGCGCGTCGCCTGCAGCTTCTGCCTCGCGATGAAATGCGTAGAGATGCCGCGGCAGCAGCAGGATCGCCATGCGATTCTGGCCATGCACCTGAATGCGGTTGATCGAAACGTTCTGCACGCCGGTGCGCGGATTGCGCGCGATCACGAGGCCCGCCGTAAGGTAGGGGCCGTTGTCGTACTCGCTGTGCGTGGGAATCGGCAGCAGCGCGTGAAGATCGATGCCGCTCGTATGCACCACTTGCTGACACGGCGCCTCTTCACTTCCGACGAGTTTCGATTCGAGCGGCGCGGCGGCCGCAGCGGAGAAACGCGCGAGCAACGCGGATTCGTCGGCGCCCATCGCTTCCGCGATCCACGCACGCTTCGACATGAAACCGCTGACGACGGGCACCGCATGGCCGCCCGGCTGCGTGAAGAAGGCCGCCTGCGTGCCGTCCAGGCACTTGGCGATCGCGGCGAGTTCGTGCTCGAGCGCAACGGGCTTGTCGATCGCCGCGACGCGGCCGCTCCGACTCAGATGTGCAAGCCAGTGACGCAAGGTGCGCGCAGGCCCGACGTCGTTCGCCGGGGCGCCCAGGGACGTCATCGGCGAGCTTTCGCGTGAATTCATTTTGAGTCTCTCTCCATTGCTGCCGGCCTCGGAGGTGCTAACACCGGCAGATTGAAGAGCAGAATATCGACGCCACGGTATAAGCGATAATATTAATTTTTGAACTCAAGCATCAGAAGTACTGATGTCCGTACGGATACTGATGCAAGACAGTCCCCGTTTTGATACCAAGTAAAAAAGGGAAGACGGACCGGGCTTTTGATACGCGCCAACGGTACGAATCACAGCACACCGGCAAAGATGTTGATATCTCGACTCATCGCGTATCAGCGCATATGATTGGCGAAACAGGTATCACGACGAGCGCTGCCCAATGGATCTCAAACAAATTCAGTACTTCATCGCTCTCTTCGAAGACGGATCGGTAACTCGTGCGGCCAAACGGCTAAACATAGTTCAACCGGCTTTGAGCATGCAGATCGCCAAGCTCGAAGACGAGTTGAAGCAGACCTTGTTCGAGCGCGGCGCACATGGAATGACTCCAACTGCTGCCGGTCGTTTGATGTATCGCCTTTATTTGCCGATCATGCGCGATCTCAAGCAAGCGCAGACACAACTGATGCAGCGCGATGAGGTCGTGTCTGGACACGTTTCCCTGGGACTGATTGCGTCTGTCAGCGAGAGCGTGCTTGCGGATGCGCTTTCGCGCTTTCACGAGCAGTACCCGCACGTCGAAGTAACGGTAGCCGACGGCTACAGTGCGACTTTTATCGATCTCGTGACAGGCGGACAGCTTGAAGCCGCGTTGATCAACCGGCCACGCGCCCGCTTATCTCTCGACTCGGAGCCATTGCTGGACGAAGAAATGGTGTTGGCAACCGGCGTGAATGGCGGACCCACATTGCCGCCCGTCATTGAGCTCGCCCAAGTGCAGGAACTGGATCTTGTGTTGCCGACAAAACGTCACGGCTTGCGCGGCGTGCTCGACGCGGCCGCGCAATCCGCAGATGTGCTTCTGGCGCCCCGTTTCGAGATCGATGTTCTGAGCGCCATCGTCAAGCTCGTCGAAAACACGGGGTTCGCCACGATCCTTCCTCGCATCGTGGTCGAACGTTCGGTGCAGCGCGGCACCATGCGCGCGCATCCGATTCTTGCGCCGCGAATCGTGCGGCACATCGTGCGAATCAGTCACCCTCGCCGTCCGATAAGTGCTGCTACGGAAGCCCTAACAGCGATCATTGCCGACGAACTACGGAAAGTATCGGCCGGCGCATCCGACACTGTCGATTCTTAACAACCACGCCCACTGGATAGTTAAATGGAAAGAGACGCTATGAATTGGATCGCCGGCGAATGGGCCGGCAAGCCCGTGCTCGCAAGCTCCGATCCTTCGAACGGAGAGACGCTCGGCCGGTTCGTCAGCTCGAACACGCAAGACGCGGACGCCGCCGTCGCGGCTGCCCGCCATACGTTCGATCACACAACGTGGGCACAGGATGCCCGTCGACGGCAGGATGTTCTGCTACGCTGGGCGCAAGCTCTCGAGTTGTCGGTGGAACCGCTAGCGGAATTGCTGACGCGTGAAAACGGCAAGACTATTGGGCAGGCGCGAGGAGAAATGCGCGCCGCGATTTCCGAAGTGCGCTACTACGCGGGACTCGCGCGCCACATTGCCGGTCACGTCATCGAGCCCGAGCCAGGCACCATCTCGACGATGTTGCGCGAGGCCGCCGGCGTTGCTGCGATCATCGTGCCGTGGAACGCTCCCGCCGTGCTGCTCGTGCGGTCCCTTGCGCCCGCCCTCGCTGCCGGATGCACGGCCATCGTCAAGCCGGCTGCCCAGACGTCATTGATCACCGCGGCAATGATCCGTTGCCTCGACCAGCCGGCGCTTCCCGCCGGTGCTGTCAATCTGCTTCTCGAAAACGGCGCAGAAGCCGCTGCGCGACTGGTCGAGTCCGCCGATGTCGATGTGATCAGCTTTACGGGTTCGACGGAAGTCGGCAAGCGAATCATGCGCGCCGCTGCAGACAGCATGAAGCGATTGTCGCTTGAGCTGGGCGGCAAATCGTGCTGTGTCGTCTTCGAGGACAGCGACGTTAAGGCCATTGCACCTCGTCTTGCCCGGGCCGCGACCATCATCTCCGGACAACAATGCACCGCTGCACGGCGAATACTCGTGCATGTGTCAAAGGCGGACCAAATGCGAGACGAACTCGTCAAAGCACTCGCAAGCCTCAAGGTTGGCCCAGGGATCGATCCAGCTTCCGACATTGGCGCGCTGATCGATGTTGCGTCCCGCGACGCTGTCCAGACCACGGTTGAACGAGCGTGTGACCTTGCAGATCGCGTGCTCTTGCGCGGGACTTCGAGCGGACCGGGCGCCTTTCTGTCACCGACACTGGTCGAGCACGGAGATCCTCACGCCTTCTTTTGCCAGGACGAGATCTTTGGCCCGTTCGTCACCTTAGAGACCTTTGAGACCGAAAAGGAAGCCGTTGAAAAGGCAAACAACACCGTTTTTGGCCTGTCCGCGAGCGTGTGGACCCACGACTCCGCTCGGGCTTTCCGGATTGCGCGTGCGCTGCGAGACGGGACCGTCTGGATCAACGACCACAATAAGTTGTTCGCAGAGGCCGAAACTGGCGGCTATCGGCAGAGCGGACTGGGCCGGTTGCACGGCTATGACGCGCTAGCGGACTTCACGGAGAGCAAGCATATCTGTGTCGGTGCAGGAGTCCTGGAAGGCATCGAAGTGCTTGGCTCGTGACGGAATCAGATAACCATTGACCTCGATTGCAAAAAAGCGCGATGACCCAAATCAGAACACGGCACGTAAATAAGGGTCCCGCGTGCATCAGGGTGGGCGGGCTTAAGGGAATGCGTGACGGTCTGGATCTACCTGCTTTTCCAATACGGACGGACTCAGCCGTCGCCAGCCTACTCTCCGAACCCCACCATGTTCCGGCGCCTTAGCTGCGCCACATCGCGAAGTGGAGGCGCCCCAAAGAGCCGGCTATATTCGCGGCTGAATTGGGAAGGGCTGTCATACCCGACCCTGATCGCCACCGACCCAACATCGCCGTTCTGCCCAAGTAACATTCTCCGGGCCTCTTGCAGTCGCAACTGTTTCTGATATTGCAGCGGGCTCAGCGTCGTGACGTTCTTGAAGTGGTGATGGAGCGACGACACGCTCATGTTCACGTGCTGCGCGAGCATCTCCATCCGCAAAACCTCGGTGTAGTGATTCTGGATCCACTCAATCGCCCGCGCGATCCGGTTCGTCGGACTCCCGTTGACGGCGATATGCCGCAGCCGCTTGCCCTGCTCGCTTGTCATCAGCCGATAGAGCAGCTCCTTCACGATAAGCGGCGCGAGAACCGGGATGTCATTCGGAGTATCGAGCAATCGCGCGAGCCGCAGCGCCGCATCGAAAACCGGCGCCGACAGCGAGCCGACGGCGATGCCTTCGCCCGCCGACGCGGCGCCCGGTTCCGGCAGACGCACTTGCGTCGCCAGCTCTGCGATGCACTGCGGATCGAGTGCGAGCTTCACGCACAGGTACGGCGCGTCGGACGACGCTCGCGTCACCCGCGACGTCATCGGCAGATCGACGGACGTCACGAGGCAATGCAGATGATCGTAGTCGTAAGCCTGCCCTCCGACCACGACCCGCTTGGCGCCTTGCGCCGCGAATACCAACGCGGGGCTCGCCACGCCGCAGCCGAGATCGACGGGCGTGGAGTACCGGTAGAACGCCAGCGAGGGAATCGCCGTCTGATGCGCGCCGTCCACGGGCGCGAAGCGGCTGACGAGCGCGGCAAGCTCGCGGCGTGCCGTTTCGCGCGACGCCGAAGCATCCAGCCAGGAAGAATTCTGTTTCATGCGCGTTGAGCTCCGTTGACGGAACCGAGCATAACCAGGCGCTGCCGCGCAACGACGGTTGTGCTGCTCCATTTGCAGCATTGTTCAATAATTTTGCAGGATTGTGTAAGCGCAACGACACGCACTCGGTCACACTGCCGCGTACACCCGGCGCCAAGTTCGGGCCTTCCCCACGGAGAGGTTCCATGTCCACATCGTTTGTCCTGAACGGCAAGAACGTTACGCTCGATGCCGATCCCACTACCCCGCTTCTCTGGGCGATTCGCGAGAACGCGGGTCTGCACGGCACGAAGTTCGGCTGCGGCATGGCGCAATGCGGCGCCTGCACGGTTCATCTGGAAGGCGAAGCCACGCGTTCGTGCGTGCTGCCGCTCGCCGCCGTCGCGGGTAAGCGCATCACGACCATCGAAGGTATCGAAAGCCGGCCCGCGAAAGCGATCCAGGCTGCATGGGTCAAGCTGCAGGTGCCGCAGTGCGGATACTGTCAGTCTGGTCAGATCATGTCCGCGACCGCCTTGCTCGAACGCAACGCCACGCCCACCGACGCCGACATCGACGCCGCGATGAACGGCAATCTGTGCCGCTGCGCGACCTACGCCCGCATACGCGCGGCCATTCACGAAGCCGCCGCCACCCTGAAGGCCTGACCATGACGACCGATCTCGATCTCCCGGATGCCGTGCGCCCGTCGCGCCGGACCTTCCTCAAGGCAGCCGGCGCAGTCGCGGCAGTCGGCCTCACCATCGGCTTCGAATGGGCGGGCACGGGCCGCCGCGCGCTCGCCGCCACGGCGCCCGAGGCGGCGTTCGCACCCAACGCCTTCCTGCGCGTCGCGCCGGACAACAGCGTGACCGTCATTGCCAAGCACGTCGAGATGGGCCAGGGCGCGTACACCGGCATCGCGACGATCGTCGCCGAGGAACTGGATGCGAACTGGCAGGACGTCCGCGTCGAAAGCGCCCCCGCTGACGCGAAGCGCTACGCGAATCTTGCGTTCGGCATGCAGGGCACGGGCGGCAGTTCGGCGATGGCCAACTCGTGGATGCAATTGCGCGAAGCCGGCGCGAAAGCGCGCGCGATGCTGGTCTCCGCCGCCGCCGCGCAGTGGCGGACGCCCGCGTCCGAGCTGACGACGCGCGACGGCAGCGTTCATCACGCGGCCACGAACCGGACCGCGACGTACGGCTCGCTCGCGTCGGCCGCGGCCCGGCTACCGGTGCCGGACAAGGTCGCGCTCAAATCGCCAAAAGACTTTCGTTTGATCGGCCACGAGGCGCCGCGCGTCGACGTCCCTCCGAAAACCGACGGCAGCGCGCAGTTCACGCTCGACGTGACGTTTCCCGGCATGCTGGTCGCGTTGCTGCAGCGTCCGCCTCTCTTCGGCGCGACGGTCAGATCGTTCGACGCGTCGGCTGCGAAAGCCGTGCCGGGCGTGGTTTCGGTCGTGCAGGTGCCGGGCGGCGTAGCGGTGGTCGCGAAGGGCTTCTGGGCGGCCAAGCAGGGCCGCGACGCCCTGAAGATCGAATGGGACGATTCGAAGGCCGAAAAGCGCAGCTCGGACGCGATCATGGCCGAATACCGGCAGCTCGCCGAACAGCCTGGCGCATCCGCCCGCAAGGACGGCGATGCGACGCAGGCGCTCGCGGGCGCGGCGAAGAAGATCTCCGCCACCTACTCGTTCCCCTACCTTGCTCACGCGCCGATGGAGCCGCTCGACGCCGTCGTCAAGCTCACCGCCGATAGCTGCGAGATCTGGGCCGGCGACCAGTTCCAGACCGTCGACCAGGGCAATGCCGCGCGCACGGCGGGGCTCGACCCGCAGCAGGTCAAGATTCACACGCTGTATGCGGGCGGCAGCTTCGGGCGGCGTGCGAACGCGCGGTCGGACTATATCGTCGAGGCCGTGTCGATCGCCAGGGCGCTGGGCGCGAACGGCACGCCCGTCAAACTGCAGTGGACCCGCGAGGACGACATCCACGGCGGCTTCTACCGGCCGATGTACTTCCACAAGCTCGACGCGGGCCTGAGCGCGGACGGCAAGCTGGTCGGCTGGCGGCACAGGATCGTCGGCCAGTCGATCCTCGGCGGCACGCCGTTCGCGAGCGCCATGATCAAGAACGGCATCGACGCGACCTCCGTCGAGGGAGCCGCCAACATGGCATACGCGATTCCGAACATCTCGGTCGAACTGACGACCACGCAGACCGGCGTGCCGGTGCTATGGTGGCGAGTGGTCGGCAGCTCGCACACGGCATTCGCGGTCGAGGCGTTCATTGACGAAGCCGCGCATGCAGCAGGCAAGGACCCGTTCGTGTTCCGCCGCGATCTGCTCGCGCACGAACCGCGCATGCGGGCCGTGCTCGAACTCGCCGCGCGGAAAGCGGGCTGGGACCCGGCCAAACCGTTGCCGAAAGGCCGCGGACGCGGCATCGCGGTGGCCGAGGCGTTCAAGACGTTCGTCGCGCAGGTTGCGGAAGTCTCCGTCGACAAGGACGGTAACGTGAAGATAGAGCGTGTCGTCTGCGCAGTGGATTGCGGTACGCCCATCAATCCCGACATCATCGCAGCACAGATGGAAGGCGGGATCGGCTTCGGTCTCGGCGCGGTGTTGCACAGCGCGATCACGCTGAAGGACGGCAAGGTCGAGCAGAACAACTTCGACGGCTACCAGGTACTGCGAATCGCCGAGATGCCCAAGGTCGAAGTGCATATCGTGCCCTCGGGCGAGGCGCCCACGGGTGTCGGCGAGCCGGGTGTCGCGCCAGTCGGACCCGCGGTCGCGAATGCGATTTTTGCAGCCACCGGCGAACGGCTTCACAGCTTGCCGTTTCCGGCCGCTGCGAAGAAAAGCGTCTGACGGTCGATTCTTCCGCCCCTTTGACGCCGAGTGTTCGGCCTGTCCTACGTAAGATGACGTCGCGAACGTTTCCATACGTGGCTCCGTTCGTGCCTCGCTCAAAGGGGTGCTTGGAAAATCAGGCGGTAGCGTCGCTGAATGCACCGTTGACGAACGATGAGCGCGTTGAACAGCGTCGCGGTATCGGTCGCACCTTGGGACTCAGCCGACGGCTGGCGGCATCGATCAAAGTTCAATGTTCGACTTGCCAGCGCAGCACCGGATGCGTCGCGCCGGCCGGCATCGCCCACGCGCCATCGCTGCCGAAGTTCCAGCCCACGAAGCTCTTTGGGTCGCTCATCTGCGCAGTGGTCAGTCCGTTCGAAGCGGGCAGATTCCCGCCGCTCTGGGCCTCTCCTGTCGTTTCGGTATTCCAGTACACGTCGCTGCCAAGACCGGTGCAAGATATGCAGACGCCACCGCGCAGGGTTGAGTAGACGCCGCCTGTCGCGAACGCCTCCGATACCGTTCCGCTGTTGTCGTGTACAAGCCCGGCGGATGAGCCACGCGACGCAACCGCGTATACGATGCCAGTAGCGTAGGACTGCGATATCGTTCCCTGATTGTCGTAGACCAGACCGCCACCTGCGCTGCCGTGGTAGACCCTGGCACTGCTTCCGGAACGCCCGATCGTTCCATAATTGGTGCCGACGAGGCCGCCCATCGACGTGGTCGAGAAATTGGACTGCGGGCCGATGACGCCCGACGTAAACGTATTCATAATTTTGCCGTGATTGCTCATGGCAAGAATGCCGGCGAACAGTCCGGACGGTAGTGAATATCCCGCTGACGCGTTGAGGAGGCTGACGTCGCGCACTACGGCGTTTGCGGCAATATCACTGATGAACGAGATGTCTGGATGGAGATTCGACACGCTATGCCACATGCCGTCGAACTGCCCGGTGAACGCAGTCTTGCTCGCGAAGCCGAGCGTCTTGAACGCGTAACCCGTCGCGTCGATGTCGTGGCCGAGCGCGTAGTTGCCGTTAATATCGCTCTCGATGTTCTGAAGATCCTGCGCCGTATTGACCAGCTTGTAGCCGGTGATCTGCGTAACCAGTCCACTGTAGTCGGGCGCCACCCACGCACTGTTCGCGAGCAGCGTGCCGGGCGAATAACTGCCGTTCATGTCATACAGCGCGCTCACCGTGCCGGTGCTTCGCGACCAGTCGATCGTGCCGTTGTTCGTAAGGCTGCCGCCATTGTTCACGCTCGCCGCGTCCGTGCGCAGTGTCAGCGCGCCGCTGCCCTGGTTGCTCAACGTGACGCCCGGGCTGACTGTCAGGCTATGCGCCGCGTTCAGCGCGAGCGATGCGCCGCCGGTCCATTGAATGCTTTGATCAGCAACGAGGTCGCCGCTCTGGCCGTTCGCGCCGGTGGTCGTCATCGAAATGGATGTGCCGTCGTTGAGGCTTCGCGTGAAGGAGCGCGATGCGCCGTTGTCGAACGTGTAGGTGGGCAGCCTGACGTTCCACTGACCCGCCACGACCTTCGCGAAGTCGCCCCAGAAGGTGAAGAGCCCGGTGTCCATATCGACCGTGCCGCCTTTGCCGTCCGCGTTCTTCGCGGCGATGTTGCCCGCGAGAATCACCTGTCCTCTCGGACCGGCGACGAGCCACACGTGACCGTCGCGCACAGCGGTGCCGGTCGCGCGCAAGACGTCGGCGTTGCCGGCGAGCGCGTAGATGTTGCCATCGACGGCCTGAAGGTTCACCTGCGCCGCTTCCACTGCACCCGTGTTGACGATCGCGCCGCCGCTCGCCGTCTGCACGAACATCTGTTGCGAACTCGACGAGTCCTGCAAGAGCACCTTGTTGCCTACCGCGATCTCGGCGGTGCCGTTCGGCGCGCTGATGTTGCCGTAGTTGTCGACTTCGCTCGCGGCAATAAGCAGCACGTCGCCGTTGGTCGACCCAATGTTGCCGAGATTCACCACGCGCTGCGTCGACTGACCGGAAAACGTGAGAGGACCGCCGGCCATAAACGATTCGTTGTCGGTGTCGAGTGTCGAGGCTACGAAGCGCCCGCCTGTTGTGATTACGCCCTGCTGACCGACCACCACGCCTTGCGGGTTGATCAGGTAGACACTGCCGGTTGCGTTGAGCTTGCCGAGAAGCATCGACGGCGTGCCGCCTGTTACGCGATTGAGCGTCGCGCCCGCGCCGTTGTCGATGTTGACGGTATTGGTCCTGCCGATCGAGAAACTGTTCCAGTTGATCACGCCGCGCGATGAGCCCGGTTGCGTGACGGTCAGTGTATTGCCGGAAGTCGAGATCGAGCCGCTGCCGCTTACGTAGGCGCCGCCTTGCGGCAGGACGCCGGCGGCGAGCACCGGGGCGGCGCACGAAAGACCTAGAAGGTAGACGATGACGGAGACAGCAGGTAGCCTGTGCGCACCATCGGGCGCGAGCAGCGACGATGTATTGAGCGGCATATTTTCCTTTCCCCAAAAAAAGGATTGGGATGCCACTCGGCCCAGCGGGGTGTTTCAGGGTGTGGCCTTCAAAGCATAGACATAACCTCAGTACTTAACTAACAGCAAACTTTCAACGTTTTGCGACGTCATTCCCTGACTTTGCGCCGGATTTGACGAACTGCATATGGGCACGACAGCCACACTGGATTGCTACGAGTCGGACGACGGGAAGACGTCGTGGCGGCTGTATGAAGAGCTGTTCGAGTCGGGCGCGGTCGACCTCGAACTCACCGCGCAGGCGCAGACCCGCCTCGTGATGCGCCTGCCACTCGACATGGCCAAGCGTCTGGCGACCGCGAACGTTATGACCCGAAGCGGCGAGGTCGGCAGGACCTGCCACAAAATTTTCCGAAGCATTGTCGATTCCCGACCATCAGCTTCGTCGTCAGTACATACCCACTCAAAGGATCTCCTATGAAATACCTCGGATTGGCCTACTTCACCCCCGAAAGGTTTGCCGCGATGCCACCGGACGACGTCAAGGAACTGGTGAGCCGATGCCCCGCGTTGGACGAGAAGATGCGTGCTACCGGCAAGGTTCTGATTTCCGCGTCGCTTGGCGATCTGGACGGCTGGAGGACACTTCGCCCGCGCAGTGGCAAAACGCAAGTGACCGATGGACCGTACACCGAGTCGAAGGAAGTCGTGGGCGGCCTGTTTATCATCGAAGCGGATAGCCTTGACGAGGCGTTGCGCATCGCGTCCATGCACCCGGCCGCCACTCTGGGCGAGGAAGGCGGATGGGCCGTTGAACTTATCCCCATGGATTTCTACCTGGCTGGATAACGGCCGCAGCGCCTGTCTCAAGAATGAGTGGGCGACTTTCCACAAACACGTTCCAGGCTTCGCCGTTTCTGCCCCACAGTGCGCGTTCCCTATCGGACCGGGAGGAATGGCGCGCGCTGGGTCCCATCAAGCAGGTAATGCGGACCAGGTCAGGTTAGAAGGTATGACGAACGCCGACCGCAAAAGTATTGCCAGTGGGGTGAGCGCTCACCTTGTCGTAAGAGTAGATCGCGTAGATGTCCGTCCGTTTGGACAGGACGTGGTCGTAACCGAGAGACGCCGTGTTGCGAAGGCTGTTGGTCGTAGCCGTACGCCCGGATCGTTGCGTGCGCGCCCACTCGGCAAGCAGAAAATCAGCAGGTGAAAAGGGAATCGACAAACCGGCCTCGTACGTGTGGCTACCAGTAGGTGTACTCACGTCGCTGGTCATCGCCCACGCCCCAAACAGCGTCACGACCTTGAAGTCGTACGCTGCACCCGCGAGATAGGCGTACTGCGCGCCCACCGGCCCCGCTGCGGTGTACCGTACGCGTTGGCCGGACAGTACTGCCGTGAGGCCGTGTCCTTGATAATTCAGGTGAACACCGACATTACCGATGCCAGGGGAACCCGCGACGCCACCGAGACCGTAGATTACGGTCGCGCCGAAGCCTCTGTAGTTTGGCGTCGTGTATTTGGCCGTGTTATTCCACACCGTATCTCCGATGATCGTGCCGCCATAGTTCGTCACGAATGTCTGCAGCACCAGCGGAGAAAAGACGGTCGACGATCCGAACGGATTGACCATCGATTCTGCGGTATACGTCGGATTTCTTTGCCGTCCGAAGGTCAACTGGCCGAAGTCGCCTTTGAAGCCCACATACGCATTGCGTGACCAGAACGGGTCCGCTGCGCTGCGACCCTGCGCGCCGTTTTGCGGTTGGAAAAAACTCTCAAGGGCAAAGATGGCGCTGACACCGCCGCCAAGGTCTTCCTTGCCGCTGATTCCCCAGAACGAAGTGGTAAGTCCGCCGCTCCCCATCAGCGCAGTAGATTGCGGCGTGTCGCTACGCTTGACGCTTCCGACGTAGGTCCCGACGATCCCATAAAGCTGGACCTGTGAGCCGCTATCTGCCCGTGCGTCGACAGGAGTGAATGCCAGACCGGAGCAGAAAATCGCCGTCACTCCAAGCGTAGCAGCAACTTTCCGCGCTTGAAGGCGGACCATGACCCGTTGTGCCTTTTTCATTTCGGTTGTCTCCATTCATTGTTTTATGAGCGACCTTTTCCACGGTCGTCCTGTCAGTACTACTGATGGACCACCATGAATCCGTGGCGCTTGTTGCAAGCACGTCGCTGAAGCTAACGGTATGACGAGCGAGGAAGCTCCTTCCCTTGAGTCATCTCAGGAAGGAGCCGTCAGCAGTGCAGTTGGCTACGGGGAAATCTCTTCGAGCGCGCGATTGGTCGTCTCCACCATTCGGCCGGCGACGAGGAAGCCCACTGCACTGACCACGGCAAACATAATGAATACCGCCGCGATGCCTTTCCCGGTCAATACGACGCCGACAATCGCTGGCGCAGCGGCAGACGCTGCTCGCAGCCAGGAAGTCGCGAGACCCGTGCCGATCGCGCGCATCCGGGTCGGGTAGATTTCAGGGGTGTACAGGTATAGAAGAACCGTTGTGGTTGCCATCACCGCGTAGGCCGACGATCCCAGCAGCATCACCGACCATGCGCTGCCCGCGCCATGAATGCCGAGAACGGCGAGCAGAATTCCGCTGATGACAAAGCAGGCCATTGCCCAGCGGCGGCGCCCCACTCGATCGATCAGCAACGCGCACGCGAGCACCCCGCACGTACTCAGGACATTCGAGATCGACGCCATGTGAAGCGACTCTTGCAGCGGCAGATGGTAGACCGTCCTGTAGAGGCTCGGCAGCCAGTTGTTGATGCCATTCGCCACGAAATAGGAACTCGCCCAGAGCAACCATACGACGACAGTGCGTCCCCGGTAGAACGGCGAGAAGAGTTCTTTCCACGTTCCCTTCTGCTTCGACTCGAGTCCGTTCAAAAGACCCACCACGCGCTCGTCGACCTCCGCCTTTTGCGTCCGCGTATCGAGGTTGCGCTTTCTCGTGCTGGCCTCCAGACGCTCGATGATACGTTCAGCCTTATCGAAACGTCCCCTTGAAATGAGCCAGCGCGGCGATTCTGGAAGGCGTGCAATCAGGATCGCTACGACGATGCCGGGAATTCCGCCGATCAGGAACATGTACTCCCAGCCGAAGCGCGGGACGATGAACGCACCGAGCTGCGCGGCCGCAAGGAGACCCAACGGAAAAATGAGTTCGTAAAGGATGAAGAACCGTCCTCGGCCATGCGCCTGGGACAGTTCGTTGATGTACGTTGCGGCCACGGGCACTTCTCCGCCCACTCCGATACCTTGCAGAAAGCGCATCAAAAAGAGCATATGAAGGCTGCCGGTGAAGGCGCACACGACGCTCATTACCGACATGACACCCACCGTTACTGTAGCGCTCGGCACCCGTCCAATACGTTCGGCAAGCCAACCGAAAACCAACGCTCCTACGACTTGCCCGAGATAACCGGCGGCGATCAGCACACCGATCTGGCTGGCAGAAAGATGCCAAAGACCGACCAGGACGGGAAGCACGAAGGCAAGCGAAAGCGCGTCGAATGCGTCAAAGAGCGTCGCGCTGCCCATGACGATACGTGCCCTCGTGTGCCACTTGCAGAACGGCACGTTCTCGATGCGGAACAGCAGATTCGCCGCACGCAATTGCTCGCTCATGGGACGCGTTTCGCTCTGCGTGTGGCTAACGGCGTCGCTATAAGCGGTCGAAGGGGTGTTCATGCTGTCTCCTGGAAAGGTGCATTTTATGGGCCCTCGATTTTCTTCTTGTCTTGAAGCACCGATCGGGTTTCTTCGTTATCGTGTCGCGACGTCGGAGCTTTCTGGTCGTTTGCCGATCCTGTTATGGGCGACGCGCGAAACGAGGTTTCGCGTGCCGCCGTTACTGCTCAACGCTGACAGCGAAGCAAGAAGGCGCTTCGCTATCGTCATAACGGCTGATAGTTCGCCGCTTCCTGCCGTCAGTCGACGAGGCCCGCCGACCGAAGCGCGTCTGCGATCTCAACGTCCGCGCCTTCCGCGAGCGGCAGCAATGGCGAGCGCACCGTGGCGTGCTCGAGGATGCCGCGGGCCACGAGGCCGTGCTTGAGTGCAACGGTGCCTTCCATATGCGAGCCACGGTGATACACATTGCGCGTCACGGGCAGCAGCCGATCATGAATCGCGCGAGCCGCCCTGTAGTCTTTCGCCTTGCCTGCCTTGATCAGTTCGATGAGCGGCTCGGGGGCCAGGCTGCCGTAGCCGACGAGCGCACCGTCGATGTCAAACATCGTGTGGAGCAGATACTCGTCGTGGCAGGTCAGGATTTGCAGTTCCGGCCGCTCGCGACGGATGATCGGAATTTCAACGTCCCAGCGACGCATATTGCGCACGCCGTTTTTCATCGCAAAGACGCCAGGTTGCGCGGCGATCTCCAACTGCGTCTCGAGGTTGTAGGTCGCCTTGGTGGCGTCCGGGTACTGGAACAGGATGAGCGGCAGGCCGCTGCCTTCGTGGATGGCGCGGTAGCGGTCTTGCGGTGCGCCCTTCTGGTAGCCAAAGCGCAGCCAGCCGTGCGACGGATACACGAGACCGGCCGACGCGCCCGCCTCGACCGCGCGCTTCGCCTCTTCGACGGCCACTTCGGTGCCTTCCAGCGTGATGCCGGCGATGACCGGGATCTTGCCGTCAACGGATTTCACGAAGCTCCGGATAACCTCGGCCTGTTCTTTCTGCGTGAGGAACGTGCCTTCGCCTGCGTGACCGAGAACGGTCAGACCTTTTACGCCTTCGATGCTGCCAAGCCAGGCGCCCAGCCGTTGAATTGCTGCGTGGTCCACCGCTCCATCGCGGGTGAAGGGGGTAACGGGTGCCGGGACCAAACCGCGCAGATCGATCGCTTTCATGACGTCTCCAAATGTGAGCTTTTCCGCTCCTCTTTCGCAGAGGAGAGCCCGCTGCTCGTGTCGCCTCAAGCTGGAACAACGGTGCATGCGTTGCAGTGTAGGGATGGCCGACTCATGCGAGAACTGCCGGGCGACACATTTCAGCTATACTGATTTGACATATCCGGTTGGGAGCCTCAGCGGTGGACTACGCGGCCTGGAAGCTATTTATCGACGCGGCAGAACTGGGGAGCCTGAGCAAGGTTGCCGTGGCGTACGGGACCAGTCAGCCGCACATCAGCCGCCAGATTGTCGAGCTCGAGCAGTACTGCGGCGGCCGTTTGTTTCAGCGCACCGGGCGAGGCGTGGTATTGACCGAGCTGGGCGCGCGTATTGCCCCGCGCGTGAGGACGTGGCTTGCCAGTACGGAACAGTTGTCCAGCGACATCCGCAGTACGGCGGGAGAGCCAATCGGGGTGGTCAGACTCGGGATTTTGCCGTCCACCGCTCATCCCCTTGTCAGCACGCTTTACCATCGCCTTCGAGAGCGTTATCCGCTAGTGCAATTACAGGTGCGCGAAGGTCAAGGTGCGTTGCTGGAAACCTGGCTGGAACAAGGCAGTGTCGATCTCGCCATCCTTTTTCGAAACAGCCCGACGCCGAGAAACGGTGACGAGTATCTCGTTGAGGCGGCGACCTACCTGGTCGGCGCGGAAGGCGATCCGTTGACCAAAGACTCCACGGTCGAGTTTTCCAGGCTCGACGGGATTCCCCTGGTGTCTTTCTGCCGCCCCAATAGCTGGCGCGACCGGCTCGAGCAAGTCGCGGGTGAACACAGGATCTCGCTTAACTTCGCGGCAGAAGCCGACTCTTTGAGCCTGCAGGGACACATGGTGGCCGATGGCGGCATCTACGCGTTGCTCGGACCTTACGCCATCGCCAATTTGCAAAAGGAGTGCCGGCTGCAGGCGTCGATGGTGGTTGAGCCGGCCGTGCCGCGCTTCATTGCGCTAGCTATGTCGCCCCATGGCGAACTGACGCTGGCTTGCCGCACGGTCATGCAGCTCACCAGGGAAATCGCACGCTCGCGCAACCTCTCTTCGGAGTTCCAGCAGGGTGTATCCGCGGCCTTCGTGCGATCCATCTGAGGGCGACCAGGGCACTGGATGAGTTGGTGATGCTACGCGTGCCTTGTCACCCCGGCGTCGGCCACTTTCGCTCGGCCGTTGCGAAGGACTCGTTGAGTTCGTTGCCGCTCGCCGCGTCCTTCGTGTAATTGAACGTGCCCTCGTCGCGAATCTCATGCGCAGCGCGCAAGAAGGCGCCGAGCGCCGCGCGCGCCAGCGAACCGCCGACGCTCACGCGGCGCACGCCCATCGATTGCAATTCATCGACGCTGAGCAGCACGCCCTGCAAGCCCATCAACACGTTGACGGGACGTTCCAGTGCGTTCACCACGGCGGCGATTTCCTCGCGCGTCTTGAGCCCCGGCGCATACAGCACGTCGGCGCCCGCTTCCTGATAGGCGAGCAGGCGGCGGATCGTGTCGTCGAGGTCCGGACGCCCGCACAGGTAGTTCTCGGCGCGCGCCGTCAGTGTGAACGGAAACGGTTGCGCGCGGGCGGCTTCGACCGCCGCGCGCACGCGCTCGACGGCGGCCTCGAATGGATAGATGGGTTCGTCGGCGCGGCCAGTCGCGTCCTCGATCGAGCCGCCGACCACGCCCGCCTGCGCCGCCAGGTGGATGGTCTTCGCGCACTCCTCGGGCGCGTCGCCGAAGCCGTTTTCCAGATCGGCGCTGACGGGCAGATCGGTCGCACGCGCGATTTCGGCGAGGTGGACCATCATCTGCGCGCGGCCTACTGCGTTATCCGGCAAGCCGCGCGAAAACGCGTAGCCGGCGCTGCTGGTGGCGAGCGCCTTGAAGCCGGCCAGCGCGAGCAGCCGCGCCGAGCCGATGTCCCACGGGTTAGGAATGACGAACGCTTCTTGCGCTGCGTGCAGCGCCTGGAATTGCGCCGCTTTTTCGGCCTGGTTTTTCATCGCGGATGCCATTGAGAAGCGCCGCGCCGGCGCAAGATGCCGGCACTGCGGCGCGGGTTGCCGGGAAGTTTTGAAGCGCGGCGAGGCGATGCAATGCGATGCGCGCCGGCATCGCTCGCCGCTAACCGCGTGCCGAGGTCCGCTCAGGTTTCGAGCTTCGCGTCCATCGTGATGGTCGCGTTCAGCACCTTCGACACCGGACAGCCCGCCTTCGCGTCCGCGGTGGCTTTGTCGAACGCGGCCTTGTCGCCGCCGGGAATTTTCACCGCGACGTCCAGATGCACGGCGGTGATCGTGAAGCCGCCGCCGTCCTTGTCGAGCGAAACGGTTGCGGTCGTGCCGATACGTTCCGGCGTGATGCCCGCCTTGCCCAGTTCCGCCGACAACGCCATCGAGAAGCAGCCCGCATGCGCGGCCGCGATCAGCTCTTCCGGATTCGTGCCGATGCCGTCCGCGAAGCGCGTGGAAAACGAATATTGAGTCTCCTTGAGGACGCCGCTCTCGGTGGAAATGGAGCCCTTGCCGTCTTGCAGACCGCCTTGCCAGACTGCTGCTGCCTTGCGCTTCATCGTTCTCTCCTGTTTGTGCCCTGCTTCGCACGCTGCACGACTGATCGCGAGTACCGCCGCGGCGGTCCAGCCCGAAGTTTCCGCGGCTTGAGGCGTCGGTCGCGAGTGCGGCGCTGCGTGACGGGCGCGGACGTGGACCGACCTTCATCATAGGCGGTTCCGTGTGCCAATGCCGTGAAGGTGTCCATGCGCCCGCGACGGCCTGGCGCGATACGGCCGCCAAGCCGTCCCGCTGCCGACGAAAAAAACTATTCGGCGAACGGCAGACTCTGTTGCCCGTTGGCGCGCATGTCGAACACGTTGAGCGTCATCGCGACGAGCGCGTAGTAGCCGAGAAGCCCGACGAGATTGATCACGGCCTCATGCCCGAAGCGCGCGAGCGCCCTCGCATACGTCGCGTCGGACACGCGCTTCGTGTCGTACAGTTCGCTTGCGAAGTCGTAGATAAGCGCGTCGTCCGCGTCTTCGAAGTCCGGCTGCAGTCCGTTGCGGATTGCCTCGGCGTCGGCTTCGCGCACGCCCGCTTCGAGCGCAATCGGATAGTGGATGTACCACTCGGCCTGCGCCTGCCAGCGCGCCGCCGTCACGAGAATCGCGAGTTCGGACAGACGCAGCGGCAAGCCCGTGCGATAGCGGCAGAACGCGCCCAGGCGCTGCGCCTGCTGCGCGAGTTCCGGGCTATGAATCCAGCCGAGAAACGGTCCGTTCAGGTTGCCGCGCGGCCCGGACAAAATCTCGTCGAGAACGGCCTTTTGTTCGGGCGTCGCATCGGATAGCTGGAAGGCGGGCAGGCGCTCGGTCATGGTGGTCTTTCTCTCTCTGGTGAAAATGAAGGCAATCGCAGCGGGCGTGGCCTGCGCTCAGATCGCGGCCAGCGCGCCGTCGATCGCATCGGCGAGGCGGCTCACGATTTCGTCGATGTCGCGCGCGGTGCAGATAAACGGCGGCGCGAGCAGCACATGATCGCCGATCTTGCCGTCAACCGTGCCGCCCATCGGATACACCATCAAGCCGCGCGCGAATGCTTCGCGGCGAATCGCGGCATGCAGCTTCAGGCTTGCGTCGAAAGGCGCCTTCGTCTCGCGGTCGCTGACCAGTTCGACGCCGACAAAAAGTCCGCGCCCGCGCACGTCGCCGATATGCGGATGCTTCGCATAGTGCTCGCGCAACAGCCCGCGCAATTGCTCGCCGCGCGCGAGAACGTTGGGCAAGAGCTTGTCGTCGGCGATCACGCGCTGGACTTCGAGCGCGGCGGCGCAAGCGGTCGCGTGACCGATGTACGTGTGGCCATGCTGAAAAAAGCCCGTTCCGCCGACGATCGTCCGATAGATCCGCTCGCTCACGAGCACAGCGCCGATCGGCTGATAACCGGCGCCGAGTCCCTTGGCGATGGTCAGGATGTCCGGCGCGACGCCGTCTTCCTCGCACGCGTATAGGTAGCCGGTGCGGCCCATGCCCGACATGATTTCGTCGAGAATCAGCAGCACGCCATAGCGGTCGCACACCGCGCGGATCTTGCGGAAGTATTCGCGCACCGGCGGCACCGCGCCCGCAGTCGCGCCGACCACCGTTTCCGCGACGAACGCCGCCACCGAATCGGCGCCGAGTTCGAGAATCTTCTGCTCGAGTTCATCGGCGAGGCGCTGTGCGAATTCGATGTCGGTTTCGTCCGCGCGCTGCTCGCGATACGCGTAACACGGGCTCACGTGATGCGCTTCGATCAGCATCGGCAGGAACGGCTCGCGCCGCCACGCGTTGCCGCCAATCGCGAGCGCTCCGAGCGTGTTGCCGTGATAACTCTGCCGCCGCGCGATGAAATGACGCCGGCCCGGCTCGCCCTTTTCGACGAAGTATTGGCGCGCGAGCTTCAGCGCGGCTTCGATTGCCTCCGAGCCGCCCGACACGAAATACACGTGCTCGAGACCTTGCGGCGCAGCGGCGACGAGCCGGTCCGCGAGTTCCTCGGCGGGCTGCGTCGTGAAGAACGACGTGTGCGCGTAGGGCAACTGTTGCGCCTGCCGTTTGATCGCGTCGATCACGCGCTGGTTGCTGTGGCCGAGGCACGACACGGCGGCGCCGCCCGATGCGTCGATATAGCGCTTGCCGGTGGAGTCGATGATCTCGATGCCGTCGCCGGCAACGGCAATCGGCAACGACTGCTTCGGCGAACGATGAAATACGGTGGACATGGCTTTCACTTATGAAGAATGGCGGCGTTCGATGAGGAGGCGGACTGAGGTGCCGTACGGGGAATGAACGTGTCGAAGACGCGCTGGCCGTCGCGCACGACCTGCATCGACACGCCTGCATTGCCGATTTCGAAGAGCGCGGTGGCCAACGTGTTTTCGTCGTCGGGATCGGAGGGATCGTCGCGATAGACCGGCAAGCCCGCAGCCGCGCGATCGTGCAGCATGGCCAGCAACGCGTCTCCATTCAGCGGACCGGCTGCGGCGCGTAACAGCGCATCCACGCGAAGCTGCCTGTCGCGCGACGACTCGGTGACGATCTGCGCCTGCGTTTCGCAGCCCGCGTGAATCATATGATTCGCGTGACCGGCGCGCGTGCCGACGCTTTGCACCGAGCAGCGCTGCGCGGTGGCCTCAACGCTGAACACGCGCGGGTCTCCGGCGCAACCGAGCGCGTGATGAAAGCCGCTCGCAGCCGGCGCAGTGCGCAGCGTGTGCAGCGCTTCGTCGAGCGAGCCGGCGTCGAGAACGGCGCGCGCCAGAATCATGCGCGGCACGCCGACCGTGGGCATGCGAATACGCAAGTTGTTGATTGTCTGCACGAGGCCGGCGCGGTTCGCCGCGAACGTATGTCCGGGCAGCGAGCCTGGATAATAGAAGCTCACGAAGCCCGGCTTGCCGATGGGCTGCACGTCGACCAATACACAGCGCTCGCGCAGGAAAGGATCACCGTCTTCGTTATGGGCGATGAGGCGTGCATCGGCTCCAATGGCGGCTAGCGTCGTGCAGCCGTCGGGCGCGTGATGAATCAGTTCGCCACGGCAGTTCCATAGCAGGATGTCTTCGACAGGCCAGCGCAGGGCCGCCGCCATGCCTTCGAGTTCGACCAGCAACGCGGGAAAGTGGACACGGGCCGCGTCGCGCAGCGCCGCTACGAAGGACGCGCCGCGCCATCGGCTGACCGCGCGCCACGCACTGCTTTGTGCCATGTAATCGGCGAACACGGGCCTTGCCAGTTCGCCGAGGGCGTAGCCGATTTCATACGGCTCGCCTTTTATCTCCACCACCTGCAGATTTCGCATGAATCGCACCGCTCCCGCTCACTCAACAATCGGTACGCATTTATACGTTGAAACAACATTTGTTGTCAAACAGGATAAAACGACACCACCGGTCGTCGAGGAACGGAAATCAAGGCACGTAAGCGCCCTTCGCGTGCAGCGATTGTTCGGCGATGCCGAGTTGCTCGACGGCATCGGCGCCTTCGAGTGCGAGCAGATGCGCGACCAGCGATTCGGCGATCGCCGTGGCCGCCACGAGCGACGGAAAGAACGACGGGCTTTCGTGCGAGAAGATCAACACCTTGTCCGCATTCAGCGCGATGGGCGACACGGCACTGTCGGTGATCGCAATGAGCTTGCTGCCCTTTTCGAGCGCGGCTTCGGCGACGCGCGCGGCTTCGACGGAATACGGCGCGAAACTGATCACGATGGTGGCGCTGTCGCGCTCCACGGTGCGCAGTTGCATTTCCAGCGTGCCGGCCTCGCCGTTGAGCAGCGACACCGACGAGCGGAAGAACCGATAGCCGTACACGAGCCCGAAGGCGACGGAGTAGCACGAGCGGAAACCGGCGACATGAACATGCGGCGCGCGTCGCAAGAGCCGCGCCGCCTCGACGATTGCGCGGCCGTTGTGCGCCGCGGTGACTTCGAGATTGTGCTGTTGCGCGACGAGCAGATCGTTGGCGAGCGCATCTTTCGATTTGACCAGCGAGCGCGCGCGGCTCGTCAGCGGCTCGGGCCGCGTGCGCACGCGTGCGACGAACAGGTTGCGCAATTCGTTCCAGCCAGGAAAGCCGAGCTGCTGCGAAAGACGCACGAGCGACGCCGGCTGCACCTGCGCGCGCTCCGCGACTTTGCGCATCGACGAGACCGCGACTTCATCCGGATGATCGAGCAGGAAGCCCGCGCCCATCTGGAATTGCGGACTCAGTTCGGAGAAGCGCGCCCGGATCAGGGCGGCGAGCTGGTCGAAACTGTCTGGCATGCGATGGTCCGGCGAAGGGTTGTAGAGGCGACAACAAATGTTACCACCGGGGGGTGGGCACAGAAGCGCGGTGCGCCTTCTGGTGGCTCGCAAACAATACCTGTGCTGTCGCAATTCAACTTGTCCTGGCAAAACTTCGCAAATCAAACTGGCCTATGGCTCGCCAGACCGGACCAAGATTCGAAATTCAAACTGGTCTGAGAGCCGTAGCCCGTTGATTCCAAAGCACGCCTTCCCAGCGGACCGTGACGCAACAAACATGTTCCAAACTACGCCGCGCGGCTGTTGCAATATTTACAAGCGAGAGCACCATAACGGAAACGCAAATTCGGCCATCGCCAACCGCCGTGCAATCAATAGGCTAGCTGAAGCGCTTGCAAACAAAACTGGCCTGCGAGAAAGCAGTTGCAAACGATATCTGGCCTGGTCAAAGAACCTATAACCATCTGATTTACAAATGTTTTCGACGCTGTCAGTTTTTGTTGGAGCGCGAAAGAGTATTTCGACTCTTGTCGTGAGCGGCTTAGGATTGAATCAACAAAAAAGCCTCAGTCGTTGACCGAGGCGTCGTTGGGCAATCGATGGAATCAGTACGCTGTTGACCAGAGCAGCCGGTCATACCCGAACGGTCTCGGTCCACAGGAGCTATCCCCCTCTCCGCGGATTAGGTGGACGCCCTACCATCGGTAGCCTTGGCGGCTGCGGCTTTCGCGGCCGCAGCCCTTAGCAACCTCCGCTGTCCGCTCGGCAAAATTCGTGGTGAGTCGCCCCGGCCAAGCATTGTCTTGGGAATGGTATGCACCTGGATTTTTGCGCATCTTACGGAGCGAGTCTTCCTCGCTAGCACAAAAATATGATGCGCTTATCCGCGCTGCACCGCAGATGGGCCATAGTCGAACCGGTCGGCCCCATGAACTTCCGTCGCCGCAGCGACCTACTTTTCGTGATTACGCTGGCGCCGGCGCAGTGTCGCTTCCGGCGAATAACGCGGTGTTGTTGCGGTCACGCTCCACTTTTATGAGTAAGCGGCTCGCGCCGGCCGTTGTAGACGGTGACTGAGATAGACACCAAAGTGATGCCCATCATTTCCGAACTGATGGGCATCACTTTGTCACAGTCTGAAGAGAAGAAGCCGGGTACCCGGATGGGCCGCCCGAACTACGCCCGGGAGCTTCGTGAGCGACTGGCGGCAGCGGCTTGCGAGCCCGGCGTATCAGTCGCGAAACTGGCGCGCGAGAACGGCATCAATGCGAACATGCTGTTCACCTGGCGGCGGCGATATCTGGCCGAGCAGCAAGCTCAGTCTGCCGGGCTCATTCCGGTCGTGCTGGTAAGCGACATGCCAGCGGAGGTCGCTGCATCGTCTCTGGTAGAAGCTCGAGCGCAGGACACGAAGCCTGTAGCAACTGCCGGCACGATCGAGATCCGGATCGGTCGCGCGGTAGTCAAGGTGGACGGCCTGGTCGATGCCGATATCTTGCGGATCGTGCTGGGGAGTCTGCGTTCATGATTTCCCTCCCGGCAGGCACGCGAATCTGGATCGCTGCGGGCGTCACCGATATGCGCGCTGGGTTTCAGGGGCTAGCCGCAAAGGTGCAAACAGCGCTCGAAGAGAATCCGTTGGGCGGCAACGTCTACATCTTTCGGGGCCGTCGCGGCGATCTGGTGAAGATCCTTTGGGCAACCGAGGACGGAATCTGGCTTCTCGCAAAGCGGCTTGAACGAGGCCGCTTTATCTGGCCCCAGGCCGACGGTGGCAAGGTCCATCTGAGCGCTGCACAACTGTCGATGCTCCTCGAGGGCATCGATTGGAGACAGCCCCGTCGCACCGCCGCGTTATCGATGTTGTAAACCGCGCGGGAGACTCGTAAACTATGGCGCATGTCGAACGGTGCCGATCTTCCTGACGATGTCGAACTCCTGAAGGCCCTGCTGGTCGAGGCCCGTAGCATGCTTGCCGAACGGGATGTCGAGATCGAGCAGCTCAAGGCACAGATCGACAAGCTCAGGCGCATGCAGTTCGGTCGCAAGTCCGAGCAGTTGCAGCGGCAGATCGAGACGCTCGAGACTCAACTCGAGGATCTGGCTGCCGGGCGCGGCGTAGCGGATGTGCAGCGCGCGCAGGCCCACGGTGCAAACGCGTCCAGCTCAAGCGTGGCAACGGGCGTTTCCGCATCAAGACAAGCGCTTCCTGCGCATCTGCCACGCGAGGATCACGTACTCGAGTACGAGTCGAGTTGCCCGGACTGCGGTCAACCGATGCAGACGCTTGGCGAGGATGTGTCCGAACAACTCGGCCGCGTCGCAGCGGCGTTCAGGGTCATTCGCACGATCCGGCGCAAATTGGTTTGCCCATGCTGCAGCACCATCACACAGCCGCCCATGCCGGGCCTGCCGATCGGGCGGAGCATCGCGCATCCGAGCCTGCTGGCGGACATTCTGGTCGCGAAGTACGCAGACCACCAGCCCTTGTATCGGCAATCGGCGATCGCGGCACGCGACGGCGTGGCGCTGGACCGGGCCAGCACGGGCCGCTGGGTCGGCCAGTGCGAGGCGTTGTTCGAGCCACTGATAGAGGCGCTGCGCCGCTATACGACGGCCGCCACAAAGCTGCATGCGGACGACACGCCGATCCCGGTGCTTGCACCGGGCAACAGGAAAACGCGTACCGGCCGGCTGTGGGTCTACGTGCGAGACGATCACCGCTCGGGTTCAATGGAACCGGCCTCAGTCTGGTTCGCTTACATCCCCAGCCCATGGGTTTCGATGAAGTACGCTCCAAAGAACCGCTGCCTCAGCGTTCTGCGCACGGACTCGTGGACACAGAAGTCGCTCAACGCTTTTCAGTATCGGACCGTCTACTACAGCCCGGAGAGCGGCGAGAGCCAGGCTCTGTTCTATGAGTTCATAAATCAGGACGGTTCGTGGCTATTGAATAACGCGTACTACTGACCGGACTAACATGGTGCCGACTCTATATCCAGAACATCCCGCAGCTGGTCCGCGCGACAGCGACATTGTTGTCATATTGGACTCATACCCGTTACCAGCATCGGGCGCAACAGAGCCGTTCGTTGTTGGCAATGAAGGTCAGGTGGCATTGGCATATCGAGTCGCGCCAGTCGACGTGGAGCGATTCGGACTTCCCGCCGATAATAATGAACCATTCTGCGTTCTGCTCTTCCAGAGGGCGGCGTTTCATCGGCTTGGCCCTCCGAACGATGAAGGGTTAGGTAGACATCCGTTGGCGGCTGCGGGGCTGCAGTGGTACTCGATACACGAGGTACTTAACTCGTCCTTTATGAGGGACCATTGGAAGCTTGCGTCTCCGCATCACCTAGGTCGCCATTTTGTTTTGACGTTTCAGGACAGCACGTTTGAGTGCGTGGCGGCCGACTGCGTTATTGCCGGAGTGTATGGCTCACGGAGCATCGCTGCCCGGGAAGCGTGTGGTCACTTCTGCTGACGACACGCGCGATGAGCGCCTGGCAGCGCACATCCTCGACTGTGACTTTCGAACACACAGGCTTGTCCGCTCCCGAGCAGCCACCCCTTACGGTGTTACCAATTTCGCACCGCCGTTTTACCTGTGTCCAATCGAACCGTCGACCGAACTCTTCGACCGCATCTGCTGGGCACGGTTCATCTGTTACTTGGTCTTGACCCAAGCAACAGAATGTCTACCAGTCGCTTCGCACTTTGCTGCCAGTCGGGAGCTGAAGCAACGTTCGCCACGCCGACCAGTGCGCGCAACAAGTCCAAAGGTTCCACGTCTGCGCGGATGTCTCCACTCTCGACCGCACGCGACACAAGTGTCTGGATTGCCGCCTTGATTTGCTTTCCCGAAGATTCGAACAGCTCCGTCGTGGCTCCGCCGACGATTGAGTTCAGCGCCGTCGCAATGATTTTCTTCGTCGCGATGTAGTCGACGAACAGCAACATCCATTCTCTCAGCGCCTTGTCAGCTGGCAGCTCCTGTGTAAGCCGTCGCTCCTCTTCCGCCAGGCTTTGGACCTCGGCGCGGTAGACGCTCTCAAGCAATGCCTCGCGGGTTGGGAAGTGGCGATAGAGCGTTCCGGGCCCTACTCCAGCCTGCCGCGCGACCTCATCGAGGCTAATGTCGCCTCCTTCGTTGGTGAAGGCCTTCTTTGCCTCTTCAAGGATGCGCTCACGGTTGCGCAGCGCGTCGGCTCGTGGCTTTTTCTCTTTGGGCGTGGACGCAGTCATGGTGCAATTCGCACTTGCAGACGGAGGGACAGTCCGCTTAGTATATTGAAAACGGAGACGGTCTCCGTTTTATGGAATTGTAAAGACGGCCTCAATCTTACAGTGACGAGGGAAAGCATGACGAAGCAGTTGGGAGCGACATCGACGACTGACGATGTATTGTCGGGCACACGGCTGGACGGAAAGCGGATTCTCGTCACGGGCGCATCCGCGGGACTTGGCGTCGAGACCGCGCGAGCCCTCGCGGCACACGGTGCAACGGTCGTCGGCGCTGCGAGAGATTTGGATAAAGCAGGACGTGCAATCACCGCTGCGCGGCAGGAAGCCGTTGCGGGCGGCGGCAGCATCGAACTGGTTGAACTGGACCTGGCGAGCCTTGCTAGCGTTAGGGCCTGCAGTGACAAACTGCTCGCCGAGGCTAAGCCGTTTGACATCATCATCGCGAATGCGGGCGTCATGGCTACACCTTCGGGAAAGACCGCGGACGGCTTCGAGACGCAATTTGGGACCAATCACCTAGGGCATTTTGTGCTTGTGAACCGGCTCGCGTCCCTGCTCCCGGACGGAGGACACGTGGTGGTGCTCGCGTCTTCAGGCCACCGGTTCGCGAACGTTGACCTTGACGACCCGGGCTTCGAGCGTACGCAATACGAGCCGTTCGTGGCGTACGGCCGCTCGAAAACCGCAAACATTCTTTTCGCAGTTGCGTTCGACCAGCGGCATCGAGCCAGAGGCGTACGAGCGGCGGCTGTCCATCCTGGGGGAATCCGGACCGAACTCGGACGGCACATGGGCGAAGAACAGCTGACACATATGGTCGACGCGATTAACAAGCAACTCGCGTCTGAAGGGAAAGCGCCTTTCCAGTTCAAGACCATCCCACAAGGCGCGGCCACGTCTGTCTGGGCTGCTGCGGTAGCGTCCGGTGAAGAGGTCGGTGGCCGATACTGTGAGAACTGCCACGCGAGCGAGGTTGTTCCTGACGATGCAGTGATTACCCCTGTTAGCGAGGGTGTTCGAACCTATGCCCTCGACCCGGCTAACGCGGAAGCGCTCTGGCGTAAGAGCGAGCAATTGGTAGGAGAAACGTTTCCTCCGGCTGCGTGACCGTGACAACGGGTCGCCAAGTCTAGCCTACAGAGGAGGTCGCTAGTGGCAGCCTCCGCTCTTATTGGCTGCGTGCATACTTCGATGCAAGCTCACGGTCCAGTACGCTGTCGAAAGAGATGCCGGTTATGTGGTCGCTAGTTGCTGCCAGTGATTTGATAAAAGTGCGCACTGCCGCCGGCGGCTTGTTGTAGCTCGGTGACCTGACCCGCAGCGGATAGCCGCTATCCACCAGTGGCGCGAGGACAGCGTCCAGCGCGCTCTGCCGAATCAAACACCGGTCCTTCGCACTGTTGTGCGCCACCGAATCTGACGAGAGTTCGTCCCGCACCACGAATACGGCTTGGACCTCGGGGATGAGTTCCGGTATTCCATCGGCCCAAGCTACCGCAGTTGTGAGTTCTCCGTTGACGGCAAGCAGCATGATTCTCGGCACAAATAGCGATTGGCCGAACTTCGCCTGCGTCTGCTCGATGAGCAAGTTCCATCGCCAGATGCGTTCGAGGTCGGCGGAAGGCAGCGTATAAAGTTTGCGCGTCGGTTGCTGCATCTGAAGGATGCCTCCATACGCGGCCTCGTTGCCCGTATTCCATCCCGAGAGAAAGCGCTCTCTCGCGTAGGAAACCATCCCGCCCATCTGGGGGTCCTCAACTTTGGGCGAGAAACGAGCAACGAACGCGCGTACCTCTGGCTCGGCCTCCAAGCCGAATACATGAGGCCGGAAATAGTTCATGTTGAAGGCGACGCGGCTAACACGGTCCACCGCCGAATCGCGCGGCCAGTTGAACTGGAAATACACGCCAGTATTTGCGTTTTGATAAACGGCTGCGTCATTCACCTGATAATGCGGCCGCTCCCTGAAATGACGCTCAATGTCCGCGCATAGCGTAGGTTGTGACAAGTCAAAATAGAGGTCGTAGCTCATACTAGCTCTCGGTCGATTATGTGGCGCTGATACCGGTGACTTGCGATGGTCATCCAGATTCGTTGGCGCGGTGGCCCTTGACTATCTGGTCCTGCCGATGGACCCAATGTGCACGCCGAGTCGGCTGATGGACTGATGCACCAGAACTGCGGTTGCGCCGCTCCAATATTGCGCGTCGTACGTGTCACAGACCTTGACTGCGTGCCGCAAAGTCGGCTCCTGCACGACCAGGAATCTCTTGCAACCCTTGCGCGTATCGCGCATTTCCATCTGAAAAGGCCGCTCGTAGACGTATTCTTGCGCCGGAGCGATGCGCATTTCGAACGACTGCGCGTAATGACCAACGACTGTTGTAGAGCCGGCGATAAGCAACACGGCCGCAGCAATGTCGCTAAGCCAGACGGCGGCATTAGCGCGGACCGGGCGCGCGAACCACTGGGCTACAACAAAAATCAAGCATGCCGTGCCCAAAGCTGCAAAGACGGCCATTGCGGACCTTGCCCAACCTCCGTACGGTGCAAGCCCGTCGAGGTAATAGCGGTCTCCGTCTAGCAAATAGTCCACTATTGGCAAGCAGACTGACGTGAAGACGCAACCACCGATGAGCCAATGTTGGCTTAATGAGCGTCGCCGCTCCTGCGGCAAGTTATCGTCGGTAATTCGTGAGCGTGACCAGGCGTCCAGCCTTACAGCGACGCCAATCGTATCCCCTTCGGATTCGCTACCGGCGAATCGTTGACGAGCGCCAGCGTAATGCAGTTCAATCTTGAAACGTGGGACCTTCCTGGTAACCTTGACACACGTGGCAGTGAACGGTCCCGGGTATCGCCATGTCCAGAAAGCCTGCCTAACCGCCCCTGAAGCCGTTATATGAATTGGCGACCTAAGAACGCCGTAGTGAACAACGGCATGTAAGAGGACGCCAAAACCTAGCAGGCACACAGGAACAAGGAGCCAGCCTTCCGACAAGAGGCTGGGTCTCGCAACGCATGCTGCATAACCGACGAGTGCGAGAGCCATAGCTGCAGCGGCGATGCAAAGTGCAGACGACCACTGGGACCCGCGAGAGTAGCTGGCAGTAACGCCGTTATAGTCTTCGTTCAACCGGAGCATTTCTGACGTTCTCTCTGTCCAAGACCAACATTCGCCGGTCATGTGCCGCATAGATGCAGGTCGTTCACCGTAACTGGCACACGCGTGATGCGTCCTTCATTTATCTGCAGCTCATCGATGACAAGCCGCGTCGGATTTTGGGGGACGTGAACACTGTCAACTCATAGTCCTTGAGTGCCATTCCGACACCCCACGAATTCTTTCAACGGAGTCAATAACGGCATAATCAACGCAAGACTTTAACCGCACAACGTGGCGAGGTCAGCAGCTTTGTCTCAGTCGTGTATTGACAGGCCGATGACAAGGACCACGGCGTCGACTTGCAGACTCGAACTTCAATGTACTCCTGCTTCGAGTCGGAGTTGCTCTTGCACAATTTGGCGGTCCGAGAATGCGACGAATTATGTCCGGTCTATGTCTCGGGGTGTGACTGCACTGCGGCGGTCCGAATGGAACAGTCCAGCCAGCGGTCGGCCCGCTGGAAAATTCAGGCGAAGCCGGGCATATGGCTGCGCATGCAATCGCTCTTTCTCTGCACGGACTCGAGATAGCTCATACACCGCGTCGCGGCCATGTAGATGCGGAAAACCGACGGCCACGGCACTTCTTCATTTTCCCGAGTCCGAGAGCTGTTGGCCGTGGGCGAAACTCTGCTCAAGTCGCCCTCGTCCGAGGGCTCGGAGCAGAGCTAGCCAGCGGCAGCACGTCCAACGCTATGGGCACGGACGAATCCAGAAAGTCGGACCAGCGCGTCCGCAGGCCGTCCTGGACATCGAAGATATGCACCCATTGAGAATTGAAGAGTTCGCCTGTCGACTCCGTTGCCGACGCAACGAAGCCGATTACGACAATCTGCTCACCCATGTCGATGAAGTCATCGGGCTCAAAGCTGGTGATTCTTTCCGAGGAGAAAAGGTCACCGAAATACTTCTGCACGTCTACCGGCGTGCGGCATACGATGCCGTGGGGCCGACTTGCCGGCCCAACAATTCTCCATTCGATGCCGGCTGGAATGAGCACGAGGAGCGGGCCAGCATCGCCCCGAGCAAGTGCGTCGTAAGCGTCTGCGACGAGCCTCATCGCGATTCGCATATTTGGTCCCCCCAATGGCGATTGCTAAAGCAGTGAAGGTGCGCTGACAGATACGCCGTGCTGCTCGATACCTATGCGTCGAATGATAGGGCGTGTTGCGCCACGATTCACGCTGCAGCGCAGTTGCCTCCTCGCAGCCCGTCGACGGTCACGCCAATGCGCAACGATGACGGACATCAAGGGGCAATCACTGCAGCCCCAATGTTCAGTGCCGGGACGCGGCAAACCGACTGCTATCAGCCTGGCACCCGGCGTCGGAATGGATTTCGCACGGCGGCGCGACTTCTCCATCAAATGGCCCTTGTCGTTTCCTTGACCTTACGCCGTTCCGTCCTACACTGGTCTTCATCCGTCGAAGAACGAATATCCGATGACAACGTACTCCCGATGGGATATCCACGCGCGGTCAGAGCTCCTCACTTTTCTCGTGATATCGCATCTTTTTACGAAGCACATCACCGGTCGCTGGATGACACCCGCGAATACGGTCGAGTCAGCCGAAAGCTGGGCGAGGAAGAATTCGCGCGACGGAGACTTGCTTAGTCGTGTGAAGCTTGCATGCTGGGCACAGAACGTCGCCGAGTGCATCAGCTCTGAGACCGGCGTTGCGCTGAATGCCAATTTCTTCGCGTCGATGTTTGATAGCAGACTTCGCCTTGACTTTGCTGCTCCGACGACGAGGAGCATCTATCGTACGTGTCAACGCCACCTGCTCGCGATACCAATGAACTAATCGGAGCAATTGTCGCTCGCTGGTCGATTTATAAGGCGTTGGGGATTTCTGCTGTGAACGGTCTTCGATTTGAATCGAGGCTGTGCGCGGCACCTCAGCCTTGACTACATCACGTGCGCCATCGTGCTATCGATGGTTGCAAATCTACGCGCCTGCGCACTGATTGCCAGCAGTCGAAGGAACCGTTGGTCAGGTGCCAGCGGAGCATCAAAGCGTTCAGCATCTTGAGTTCGTTCGAGCCTAGCTCCTGCCGCTTTGCCCAGCTCTGTGCATTGTGCAGCCTCCGCCTAAGTCGAGCGCCCCCAAAGAGCGGCAGTGTTGGACGCCAACGCAGCTCATCTTGCCCCTGCGCCCCCGCCAGTAATTCGTTGTTACCACTCTCGCACCGCCGTTTCACATGTGTCCGGCGCCCGCTCCTAAACTCCGAACCGTAGTGATTGACATTGCACTCGAATGTGCGAGGAGTGGGAAAATGAACAACAAGATTCTCGGCGCAGCATTGGGCCTTGCAGTGCTTGCAGCCTCAAGCGCAGCATCAGCACACGTCGACGTAGCTATCGGGCTGGGTGTTCCCGGAGCCGTGTATGTGCCGGCGGAACCGGTGTACGCATCGCCTCCTGTGGTGTACGGTCCCGCACCCGTGGCAGTCGCCTATGGCGATGACTGGCGAGCTCGCGAATGGCGGGAACGCCGCGAGTGGCGCGAGCGAGAATGGCGCCGTCATGAGTGGCGTGAACACGAGTGGCGCGAGCGTCACGGATGGCGCGGCTATTGAAGCGACGCAATAAGGCGTCACATCCCGTCAATCGAAACTCTGAGCGTATTCGAATGAACGCTAGCTTGATAAGAACCAGCTTGATGGCAGCGGCGCTTGCCTTCGCAATGGCAGGCACGGCGAACGCTGCAGGATGCCTGAAGGGTGCTGTCGTCGGCGGGGTCGCCGGACACTACGCTGGCCACCATGCTGTGGTCGGTGCGTTCGGTGGCTGCGTTGTGGGTAGACACCTTGCCAAACAACACGCACAACAGCAGGCTCAGCAGCAAGCCGCACACCGTCAGGCAGCAGAGGCGCAATAAAAAGTCGCCGGCTCAATGTCCCCGGTGGAATCAGGAAATCGCTGGTCCACCGGGCACCTGACAACTATGATTAGGTCGTCAACTCGGCGCCAGACTCGACTGTGGACACCGGAGCGGGCACCGCCACGCTCTGGCGCGACGCTTTTTTCGCCGCGGCTTTCTTTGCCGGTACCTTCGCGCTCATGGCCTTCTTGGCAGCAGTTTTCTTCCCCGCCGGGGTCTTCTTCGCAACTTCCTTCGTGACCACCGGTTTTGCATCGGCCGCAGTGCTGTTGCCATCAATCAAAAACTTACTGCGGTGCCTGGCACCAGCCAGCCACGCCGGCGCCGGTCCACGACCGCTCCAAGTCGCACCGGACTTAGGGTCGCGATATTTGGCCGGCTGCGGCCCACGCACATAGTTGCCGACGGCTTCTGTTCGGCTGGCAGTCTTCGACGTCTTCTTGCCGGCAGGCTTGGATTTGCCCGCAATCCCCTTAGTCCCAGCTACCGTCGTTGGAGCGCCGTCTGCAATCAGGAATTTACTGCGGTCCCTGACTTTAGCAATCCACGCCGGCGGCCGAGCATGACCACTCCATGTCTCTCCGGTTTTCGGATTGATGTACTTGGGGGGCAACTTGCCCTTAGTTTTGCTGATTGCTTGCACCGCGTTTTTGGCAGCCTTGGCGCCCGGCTTGGGTCCACGCTTTTTGCCGCCAGTGTGCGCATCAATGTCGGCAGTCGTTAGACTGTGTTCCACCATCAGGCCGCGAATCTTCTCGATAACAGCGCTCGATTTTTTCGCGAGGAGCGCATCCGCTTGGGCTTGCAATTTTCTAATCTTCGCCTGCATTGCTTCCAAAGTCGTAGCCATCAGGTAGCCTCCAAGTGAATGTGGTCGCAATATGCCACGGTCGCGCTAAAAAAAGCTAGTGGGTGGGCTGGAAAGGCGTATCGCCATCGAAATGCTTCTCACGCTGGCGGCATCAAATCAGTGTGAACGCGTCTTGTGGCAAGGAAAGCTGCTTCACGCGTTCTAGTACCGTTTCTCGCACAGCGTCAGTGAAAACACTGGCCGCTTTCGATGGCGTCTTGCCCAATGGAAACAAGAAACCGTACTCAA